>Ga0070729_10004531_pt1 | contig 15060 bp, 14 predicted proteins | sample tdDd472_FD_66725 | JGI IMG/M metagenome (GOLD analysis project Ga0070729, IMG submission 66725) | Marine sediment microbial communities from the Atlantic coast under amendment with organic carbon and nitrate - tdDd47.2 | ecosystem: Environmental > Aquatic > Marine > Coastal > Sediment | place...
AATCCTTCTGCGACCAATGCTTTGCATATATTCCCCAACGGTTTAAGGTCATATTGAGTGCGGTAACAGCCACCATGGACAAGGATAATCACAGGATGCGGTGTATCCGATGACGGTGGTAAATAGAGATCACCAAACTGATTGGGGTCGTTACCATAAGGATATGTCTGGTCTGGCGCAGCATCAGGGAAATGAGTGTAATCTTCTGCGGTGATTAGGGGCATATTGCGTACCTCAAGTGAGTTAAATGAACCACAAAGAGTATACTATGCTTGCTAAAAACACGATATAGTTTGGAATTATAAAGTCAGGTAAGTTGACTTGTCTGGACTCTATTTTGACATTATTGATGGCTTTACATCTGTGTTCTTTAGCAGTTTGTGGTTATATTTATAAGATGATTTTGATTATATAAAAAAGGATTATTTGTATGAGTAAGAAAGCATTGATTGTATATGGTGGTTGGAATGGACATGACCCCAAAGAAACATCGGAACTATTTGCAGGTTTATTGGGAGATGCTGGCTTAGATGTTACCCTCTCCGAATCATTGGATAGCTTCCTTGATGTTGAATTGATGAGTTCCTTGGATTTGGTGATCCCTGTTTATACCATGAGCACCATCACCAAAGAACAAGAAAAAGGATTACTGGATGCTGTGCGCGATGGTGGTGTAAATCTTGGTGGTTGGCACGGTGGCGCGGCTGATGCCTTCCGTAATAACACTGAATATCAGTTTATGGTAGGTGGACAGTGGGTTGCCCATCCCGGCAATATTATTGACTATCGTGTGAATATCACCAATCATGATAATCCGATCACCGCAGGCATTAATGATTTTGATATGCATTCCGAGCAATATTATATGCACGTTGACCCATCGAATAACGTTCTGGCAACAACCACATTCAAAGGCGACCATGCTCCTTGGATTGAAGGCACAGTGATGCCTGTGATCTGGACACGGAATTATGGCAAGGGACGTGTATTTTATAGTTCTTTGGGGCATGTCGTGGGTGATTTTGAAACAATGGAAGCCCGTGAAACTGTCCGCCGTGGATTATTGTGGGCGGCAGGCGAAACATTTTAACGCATAAAGTCAATCGACCTATATATCCCTACATCTCCTGTTGTTTGAGGTGTAGGGATTTTACTGTCTGCTAATTTTAGGTGTTCTCGTCTGTTGTTGCTTCTTCCTCTTCTTCCATCCGTTGCCCGCTTTCAATCTGTTCTAAGGTATCTCTGATGGTTGGTGTTAAAATACCGGGTAAGGGTGTGAAGGCTGTTTCAGAAGGATCAATAATGTCTTCATCAGCAGGATCAAGTAAGACAATGACCGTCTGACCCTCTTGTAATTGAGGCGGTTTATTAGCAGTCCACATTAGCAGTTGTTTATCAGTGGTGATGACAAATAATGGCGTGAATTTTCTGAGTTTCTTCCTAAATGCCACTATATCGTGGATGTCGATGGCATAAATGCCTGCTCCCGTATTAAATCGCAATGATAAATTATCATAGGTGATGTCGATCCCAAATAAGGTACGTCCACCTAATTGAGCAGGGGCATCATCATGAATATCTTTTTGGCCGGGTTGTGCTAGTTGGAAGATATGTTGATCGGAGATAATCGTCTTGAAATGTAGGCTTGCCAACGAATTTACTTCATCGTTGGGGGTTATCGCTAAGACATTGCCGATACCACTAAAATTGATTTGATCCATAATGTTGTCGGTCAAGACATCACCTTGATAGGCTTTTAATCCTTCTTGAATAGCTGTTTCGACATTACGATAACTTGAATCTGCCATGACAACACGGAATCCAGCATGTTGTAAATGGAGAGCCAATTTACGTGCCCAACTGTGTGCCCCAATAAATAATACACCTTGTGGATTTTCTGAGACGAGCCCTAACCGTTGGGCTAATTTACCAGCTGTTAGTCCATAAATGGCAACCGTAACAATAATGACCGCAAAAGTTATAGGGACAAAAATCTCTGCTTCTGGACGACCAGCTTCGACTAGCTCCAGTGAAAAAATCGATGCTACCGAAGCCGCAACAATCCCGCGTGGTGCCATCCATGAGATAAACATCTTCTCTTGAAATGAAAAATCAGAACGCCATGTCGATGCTAATACAGATAGCGGGCGAGCAACAAACATTAAGAGACCTATAAACGCAAATACACCGATTCCGAGTTGCTGTAGTGATCCGAGATTGAGGCGGGCACCGAGCAATATAAACAGAGATGAGATCAATAAGACTTGGAGAGTTTCTTTAAATTCAACGATATGCTGGATGTCATAACGACGTTGATTTGCCATGGCAATACCCATGACAGTAACAGTGAGTAATCCGGATTCCGCACGTAAGAGATTGGATAATGCAAATGCCCCCAATACACTCATGAGGACAACCGGATTGTGTAGATATTCTGGAACCCAATGGCGTTGGAATGCTATGATCATACTTTGAGCGACAACATATCCAATGAATACACCATCAACAATGGTTTCGATGACCCCCAGAATGGCTTCACCTGGCGCAGGCTGGGGCAAAACTACTTGCTCAAAAATCAGTACCGCAATTACTGCCCCAATCGGATCGATGACGATACCTTCCCACCGCAATACTTTGTTTAATCGAGCATTTGGGCGAATCTGAGTGAGGAGAGGAATAACAACAGTCGGACCTGTCACAATGAGGATCGCCCCCAATAAGATTGATAAATCCCATGGTAAGCCAATGAAGAGGCGTGCACCCAAAGCGACAAGTCCCCATGTAATCAACACCCCCCACGAAATCAGACGGCGGAAGACTACACCAATATCCTGTAAATCATCTAGTCGTAAACTCAAGCCCCCTTCAAATAAGATGATTGCTACTGATAAAGATACAACTGGAAACAATAATTCACCCATCAGATGGTCGGTATCCAATAGATGAAGGATAGGACCAGCAATCACACCAAATGAGAGTAATAATAAAATCGACGGGAATTTAACGCGCCATGCAATCCATTGTGCCATGACACTTAGTACAATAACAAACGCGATACTTGTGAGTAACTCGGCTTCCATAATACATCCTTACTATGCATTTTCTGGGTAAGGGATTTGAAGATTAGGTATCTTGCAACTTTATTTTACTGATACTGGCGACATCTGTCATGTTGTCAGTAAGAATTCTATTGAAAAGTTTATTATTATCCCATGTTACGCGAGATATGTTTATGTGATAAGACCGAATGCCGGATTAAGATTAGCTTACAAAAACGTCAGTTGCTTGCCATGCCCTATAAAATCGTCTACCATTATGGGACACATCCTCGCATGATAGAGCAAGGTTCACGAATATGCAAACAAGAACAATTGAATTTATCCGCGCACTCCGCGCCGCAGGCATACGAATCTCATTAGCAGAAAGTCAGGATGCGATGTTTGGCATCGACCATACGGGCGTCCGTGATGTCGAGACCTTCAAAAGCACGCTTAAAGCGACACTCGTCAAAGAACATAACGATCAGCCGACCTTTGATTATTTCTTCCCGTTGTTTTTCTCGAATAATAAACCCCCACTCGAAAACATCCTTGATCAACTCACACCAGAACAAAAAGAAATGTTGCAAGAAGCCTTGCAATCATTGATGGGTAATATGGATGCGCTCCGTGATTTGTTACAACGTTTGTTAGAGGGACGCAACTTTACGGATGAAGAGATGCAGGAGATGGGCGATCAGTCGGGCTTAGCACAAGGCGACGAAATGTATATGCGCCAATGGTTTGAACGACGCATGAATCGTCAAGCAGGTCTCGCGCAGTTAGAACGAATGCTAGAAGAATTGCTTAATGAATTGGCTGAAGCGGGCATGAGTGAGGAAGCTCTTGCGGAACTCGAAGCGATGTTACGTGAAAATATGATGGGACTCTCCGAACAGATTTCGCAACATGTTGGGCAAACGCTGGCAGAACAAATGGCAGAACGTGAACCCCGTGAAAAGCCTGACTTGCTGGATGTTCCGTTACAACAATTAAATAGTGGTGATATTGAAAATATCCGTGATGAAGTCCGACGACTTGCGGCAAGATTACGCTCTCGTGCGGCACTCCGCCAAAAACGTGCCAAATCGGGCGCATTCGACCCACGTAAAACCATTCGCAACAATATGCGCTTTGGGGGTGTTCCGATGGATATTCAATATCGGAAGAAACACAAAAAACCAAGCCTTATCCTGATTTGCGACTTGAGTACGTCCATGCGCTATGCAGTGGAATTTTTACTGACGATGGTCTATGAATTATCTGATCAGGTGCGGCGTACCCATAGCTTTATCTTCATCAGCGATATGAAAGATGTCAGTACACCCCTGACGGAATTGCCACCGAAGGAAGCTGTTAAGCGTATCATGCATGAGAACCCACCCGGTTATTATAGTACCGATCTTGGCAATAGCTTGAACACCTTTAAGAAAGATCATATGCACTTGGTTGATAGTCGCACGACGATTTTGTTCTTTGGTGATGGGCGTAACAATTATAATGACCCACGCATTGATATTGCTCAGGAGATGCAACGCAAGGGGCGGCGGTTGGTCTGGTTCTGTCCTGAACCGCGTACACAATGGGGGACTGGTGATAGCGATATGTGGGAATATAGCATGTATGCCGACAATGTGTTCATGGTCAATAACCTACGTCAGTTAGCCGATTCGGTTGATCGCCTACTGATTGATGGGTAATGTGGTAACGTTTTAGAAACACAAATTCCTCGTATTTATTGGCGGACAGCAAGAATGCTGTCCCTACAATTCACCTGTATATGGGCGTAGGGATGGGGGCATTCCCATCCGCCGAAAACTTATATTTATATGAACAAGAAACGATTATTCCAATGGATTTTACAATACCAAAACATGTACAGGAAATCACCCACCAAGTCCGTCATTTTATAGACAATGAGGTGATCCCTGTTGAGACGCAATTACTCCAATCGGGCGAAGATTTGACGATTGAGACACTACAAGAATTGCGCGCAAAAGCAAAAGCAGAAGGTCTATGGGCACCGACCATGCCAAAACAATGGGGTGGCTTAGGACTGAATATTCAGGAGATTGCCCCCGTATTTGAAGCGGCGGGTCGCAGTTTAATTGGTCCGCTATCCATCCATTGTGCCGCACCTGATGAAGGCAATATGCACCTCTTACAATCATGGGCAAATAAAGAACAGACAGACCGCTACCTCAAGCCTCTGGCGAAGGGTGAAATTTTTTCAGGCTTTTCGATGACTGAACCACCCCCCGGTGCAGGTAGTGACCCCCGTATGATACAGACGACAGCAGTTAAAGATGGCGACGAGTGGGTGATTAACGGGCATAAGTGGTTTACCTCAAATGGTGAAGTTGCTGATTTCTTGATTATCATGGCAGTGACTGACCCCAATGTTCATCCCTATAAAGGTTGTACGCAATTCCTTGCACCCAAGAACGGTGAAGGGATTACTATTGTGCGCGATGTGCGGACGATGGGTGTCAAAGATTTTGGTGGACACGTCGAGATCAAATATGAGAATGTGCGATTACCTGAAAGTGCGATTTTAGGCGGTGAAGGCAACGGATTTATGCTGGCACAATCACGGCTCGGTCCTGCACGACTGACCCACTGTATGCGCTGGACGGGTATTGCTCAACGTGCGCTCGAAATTGCGACACAATATGCCGCTAAACGGGAAGCCTTTGGAGGGACATTAACTTCACATCAATCCATACAATGGATGTTAGCAGATTCCGAAATGGAATTGGAGATGGGGCGATTGCTGATTCATAAGGCGGCGTGGCATCTGGCAAATGGTGAACAAGCACGGACGGAAACCTCGATTGCCAAGGTGCAAGTCGCAGAAACGGTTAATCGAGTCTTAGATCGCTGTGTGCAGATTTGTGGCGGAACAGGTATTTCGTTTGATACACCGATTGCGATGTGGTACGAAAAAGCACGGGCATTCCGTATTTATGATGGCGCATCAGAGGTGCATCGTATGGTGGTAGCGCGTGATGTTATCAAAAAATATGCGACGGATTGAGAGGGACTTATAAAGCGATTGATATGACGTGAGAAGTCGTAAATCAAAGCAAAAGCGCGATGAGGTGTAAGGGAGCGAAGCAACAATCAATCAACTCTGATAAAACTTAATTGTTTGAATGAAAGATATTGGTTATCATTCTTGTAAGTTATAGAAAGCGATCATATCAGGGTTGAGGACATATCATGAAAAGTACACTCACTAGTCCGCAAGTGGTTGCCGCATTTATATCGGGTATAGTAGCCTTGATCTTAGCCATCGTGCCAACGTTATTAAATAATACAGCAACATCAAGCCCGACTGAAACCCCTGCGCCGATAACAGTCGCCGTTGAATCTGTGTCTGAACAACCTATCGCAACCCCGACTGAGATACCAATCACTCCAACGACAATCGCCACCAATGAACCATCTCCTACTGAAGTCGCTGTGATCCTGCCAACTGCCACTTTTACCGAGATACCGATTCCCACCGCGACACCGTTACAAGCTACAGAAGCACCCCCTGCGAATGTCTTACTAGTATATGATGAGGTGTCGTTTACGATCTATAATCAAAGCGCACAAACCCTATCCATAAATGATCTACATTTTCGTAGTGCAAATGCAAGTTGGGATGCTACCAAATGGGGACCTAGTCTAGCAAATAATTTCAAAGAAAATAATTGTTTGCGGTTACGGGACATCAACAGTGGACAACGCCAACCCCCATCTTTTTGTGGCACATTACTAGGGTTACAGCTAATTGATAGTAGCTTACTATTTTGGGCAAATGCAACTGATTTCGAGGTATTCAAAGGTAATACGCGGATTGCAACTTGCTCGACTGACACTGACACCTGTGCAATCTTTGTTCCGTAACATCAATATCCTCCTCTTAGCTGATATACTGGATATGATTTATCTATGAGTTGAGGATAACAAACGATGTCGATTATCATTTCACTATTACGGGGTATCAATGTCGGTGGCAACAAAAAAATCAAGATGGCAGACTTGCGCGACTTGTATACATCGCTCGGTTTCGAGAATACTCAAACGCTGTTGCAAAGCGGTAATGCCATCTTTGAAACTGACCTCACTGATATGGATACCATTCAGCAAACCATAGCAGACGGTATTCAAGCCACGTTTGGCTTTGATGTCCAAATTATCTTACGGACACCTGCCGACCTTGAAGCTATTATTGCCAATCACCCTTTTACTGACGAACAACTTAATGATCCTGCCAAAATTGCAATTGTGTATCTGGATCATATCCCCACCGATGAAGCCGTAATCGACCTGCGCGAGAATAACACAGGAAATGAAGAAATCCATGCCAACGGACGGGAACTGTATATCTTTTATTCTGATGGTATGGGGCGATCCAAACTCGATAACAAACGGATTGAGCGCACCTTGAAGGTCATATCGACTGCACGGAATTGGAATACAACCAATAAATTGCTGAACCTCATCGGCTAATAGTGAACTCGGTCAGCGTGACGTTATCCTGTGGGGCATAAGGCTCAAGATGTCCCTGATTGATAAATCTTGTTTCGGCATCATACAAGATCACCCGCAGCGTATATGTGCCTGTATCTAATCCAGAAATATCCAACTCTTTTTTGTCAATCGGCTCAAAAGGTGAAATAAAGTCTTGTTGTAAGACCTTCTCGCCCGTCCTGTCAAATATTTGGAACGAAATCGAATAGGGAAAAGCCGACCGTGTACTGGCTCGCTTCCAAATCGAGAAGAAGCGTAAGGTATCCCCGTCTATCTCATGATAAAAATGGGTAAGTGTGATGTCATCATGCTCATATTGCACCATATATTCAGCATCGATAAGCTGGCACGGTACACCTTTTTTCAGATAATACTCGATGATCATATCATCATTGGATTCTCGAACCCCACATGAATCATGATATTCGGTCAAGATGTTCTGGTAAATGTCATTTGATTGCAAGTCAAATTCAGGACGATACGCCAACCAAAAAGCAGGCTTCGTCTCAAAATTAATCAAATCTACGAGTGTATCGGTGATGACATTTCCGACACTGGTCAACATATCGTCGGGATTAATATGAAGGTACTGATTATCAAAGGTTTGCGAATAATATCGTACAACACTACGGGGAACTTCAACATCGGTCATGGTTAATAGAGGTTCGGAATCGGGCATATACTGATGGTCACGCACATGATCGACGATTAAATGAAAGGTGGGATAGCCTGTGATCTGTGCTTTTTGTGATGTATATGCTAAAAAATTGTCAGAACGGGTGAATAGGATAGCGGCAATTGCCAATATCGGTATCAGAATTATCCATTTTTGTTGTCGGGTGACTAAAATATGTATCCCATAACCGAATAAAACCGCCAAAGAAGGTACGATGAGTAAGGTGTAACGCATTTCCGAATAATATAATGTTGGGATAAATTCATTTAGGAGGATCATCCCGATAATTGGAACAACACTGATACATAATGAGAAAATTAAGGGCTTGGTACGATAGCGAACCGCGTCAATAATCCCAATCAAGTATACCAAACCAAACAACGCGATTTGATTAAGGTAAAGTTCAACGAATGCCAAAAGAGATTCTAAGATAGTGAATGATCTTAAATTTGCTGTATCTTCTTCAAGGAAAATTTCGGTGGTTTGATGCAAATTATCTATAAATATAGGTAACCAAAAACTGAACGTGAATCCTACCAGTAACATAACCAGTACCACTTGAAACCACCGACGATCTTTGCGAACAAAAAATAAGTGGTAGAACCCGATACCAATGAGTAGGAATATGCCATAATAATGTGTATAGAGAATCGCGCTCGAAGCAGCATATAAGATGCCGTAGAAAAACCACGTCCTACGATCTTTCCCTATAATGTTCCAATAAGACCACGATATGATACAAGCCAGCAACGGTAACGTTCCATAAATGCGCGCATCGTGCATAAAGTAGATGAAATACGCACAGATTGACATCATCACGGCGGCAAAGAATCCGCTTTTGCGTGAATGAATATCACACCCTAAGCGATACGTAAACGCAACACCAAGTACACCAACAAAAAATGAGAGGGTACGTAACATAACCAGTGAAACATCAGTTAATTGCGCCCAAACACTAAGCACCATAAAGTATAGTGGCGAATGCGAAATCCCTGTTCTAATCACACGTTGCATGGTGTGCGTGGGGGTAAAGCGATTTTCATATCCTCCGATGGTGTTAAAGGCATAAAATTCGCCATTACCCGGTATATCCGCATTACTTAAGCCTAAACTCGCAATACTCGCTACCACCAGCAATAAAGGAACAATCATCCACCATTTTATGTTAATTCTGGCTATCATATCCACGAGGTGATCTATAATTGACTTACAAATTTACGTGCGTGGTTTGCTAATGTTGACCAATCCCGATTTTTAATGGCAGATTGATTGATTAAGGTAGAGCCAATGCCAACACCAAATGACCCATAATCCAAATAAGTGCGGATATTATCAAGGCTGATACCACCTGTCGGCATCAAGCGTAAGTGTGGCAATGGTGCGCGGACATCTTTAATATAACGTGGGGAGAAATGATGCGCTGGAAAGATTTTGACGACACTTGCACCGAGCTCCCATGCCATCTGAATTTCGGTTGGGGTTAATGCACCGGGCATTGCTGGTAAATCTAAATTGACACAAGCTTGTATCACCGATGGATTGGTATTGGGTGATACGATAAATTGTGCGCCAGCATCTGCCACCGCTTGAACTTGTGGGACACTAATGACTGACCCTGCACCAATCGCAACGGTATCATCAACAGTCTTACGGATTTCACGAATCGTCTTAACTGCATCAGGATGGGTGAGTGTAAATTCAATCGCTCGTATACCACCTTCAACTAAAGCTGCTGTGATGTGTTGTGCCATCGATAAATCATCTAAACGGATAATCGCTACGATTTTGTTTTGGGCAACAATGTCTAAGACTGTCATTTGCTTTCTCCTGTTTGAGGTTGATTACCAATATAGCGCGCACGAGGGCGGATCAATTGCCCTTCTACATATTGTTCGATGGCATGACCAATCCAGCCGATCATACGCCCTAATGCAAAAATACCGAGTGTGCTGCCTGCTGGTAGCTGATATAACCGTCCGATCAACGCCAGTGCAAAATCAATTGTCGGATACTCTCCCAACATCTCAAATGCTGTCTTGATAATTGCTTGTGCTAAGATTATTTCGGGAGAATCGGGGTAAGTGTCAAAGATCATGTCACACAAAATTTTGGCGCGCGGATCACCATTCGGATACAGTTTATGGTGAAATCCCGGTACAATAATTGCTTCCCCACGGCGCATCCGAGCCGATATAACCGATTCAATATTTTTTGCTGTTTCTACTTCTATAAAGAATGCTTCGACACTTTCTGTATTGCCACCATGTCTTATACCTTGTAATGCTGATAAACCTGCATTGACGACAGCATAGGGTGTCGCGCCAGCTGATGCGACCACTCGCGCTGTAAAGGATGAGGCATTTAGCTCATGATCAGCACATAAGATCATCGCTGTGTTAAAGATACGAATACTTTCTTTATCATCAGGGCACCATCCCCGATACAGCATCTCGGCAACCGATACTCGTTCTTCAACATCACCAGCCGCCACAGAAGTCATTAATCGTAAGATGCGCGCTCCCTTCGTCGCAACCACCTCAGGACGCATATCATAGGAAGTCACATCATCAGCCATTGCAATCGGCAATACAATTTGGAACGCTTGTATCGGCACCAAATTTGCCCCATCCACCTCAACATGCAATAACATCATTTCATATTTTTGGGCTGTGGGGTGCAAATGATGGTTGAATAACTTGTCGGCATTTTTAATGTCACCAGTCCAGATTAATGACGCAACTTGTTCAACCGTCAATGTCTTGACAATCTCATCAATCGACAATCCACGATAATAAAGCTTGCCGTTATCAATCAAGGTAATGGATGATTCCAATACAGGCGCGCCCCAATGAAGAGCATCTTGTGTCAGCTGGTCTGGATTATGTCGTGCTTGGCGACGAGTCACCAATTTTTCGACATCTTCACGCAAATACCGTCGATTGCGTTTACCGTCGGCGGATGCTTCTGATCGAATCAATTTCCGACTCACATACGCATAGATGGTGTTGACAGACACATCAAGGGCTTTGCTAGCTTCTTGAGCAGTCATATACCGATCATTAGACATAAATTGTGGCTTTCATATATGAATAGTTTGTTTCTATAGCATTAAATTAGCTGTTGCCATTATAGAGTGTTTTCACGTTTTGTAAATAATCGTCAGTTAGATAATGATAGAGATGTTAGGGTAATGCATCAATTTTAGTTGAATTTTATTTCGTGATTGCCCGATGGTAAAATGAGTCTAATTTATCAAATATAACAATAAATCTATTTACTCATCCACTTGAATATATTTGTTTTTTGTTATAATTTAGACTGAAATATTTGAATACTATAATCTCAATACTTCATTACGCTTCTATAATAAAAATGGATGTACAATAAAAAAGATAAGCATATATAGAATTAGAGTGAAGAATGCACAAAGTACTAATCATAGATGATGATAATCTCAACCTTCGACTGATGTCCGCTATGCTTGAGCATTGTGGTTATGAAGTCTATACGAGCCAACGGGGCGATCATGGCATTGATATGGCACAATCGATTCAACCTGATTTGATTATCGTTGATCTGTTGATGCCTAAAGCAACTTATGATGGTGTACAAGCTGTACAGACGTTACGGAGTTTTCCACAATTCCTAATGACTCCGATTGTAGCTGTATCAGCAGCTGATGCAGAAACAATCCAACGTTTACTCATCAATGGGTCATTTACAGACTTTCTTCAAAAACCAATCACGCTCGATAAATTGAATCAACTTTTGGTTCGCCTTGACCAAAAGAACACTGCCTAATCCGAAGCGAATATCAGGATAATTTTGCTTTCCTCCACGCACTATTTCACTATTCTCCATGATGACAATAACTCTTGCTTGTCGATTCATAATTTCAATGTATAGTTGTGGGTATGAGTAATAATCAAATTTACGAAATCCACCTCTATATACCTAAACGCCGTAAACTAACCCGCTCTATGTTGGAATGGTTGTTTGAACATGGACAAGCCACAGATCAACCTGAAGCATTTTGGCCTGTCTATAAAATCAAACCCAAAGTTCTGGCACGATATATGTTACGCCTTGATCCAGAATTGCGGGCAGTACAGGGACCGGGTATTGATGTTGAACTGCACTTTCCGAATACACAGATGGGGATTGTGCTATATGTTCATGATCGTGGGATTATTTTATTTTTCCCGTATATGGCATATAGTGTTTATTCACGAGTGGTTCTAGGGATTTGCTATACTTACATCCGTTATTTATATGATGTAGCCGGATTTTGGAGTTTTGATCCTCAATTAGATGTTATTTCATATGCAGATGATTACCAATCGATTGAAGAAACAGCCTTGTTGATGGAATATATTATCCCGAAACAACTGAACGGCTAACAGACTTGCCTCTCGCTATCGTCTCCAATTCGATCTAAAATTATAGCTATGCCAACACCATTCACTCACCTAGAAATTACACAACGCTTACTTGATGATCCTAAAGTGCCGCGCGCCTATCGAGAGTTACTATCTGTTTATCGCTCCGCATTCCAATTGGGGAGTATTGTGGCAGATGCACGAATTTCGGGTGGTATCGGACGGCATGTAACCCATTTTTATTCTTATAATCTCCCGATGATCGAACATCCGTGGCGGGTCATGTTAGATGATCACCCAACTTTAAAGACTCCAAAGGATGATCTCCATCTTGCATTTCTTGCAGGCTATGTTGCTCATCTGACCACAGACGAAGTATGGGCACTTAAGATGGTGCGCCCTAACTTCTTTATGGCAGAATGGGAGGGGGTGAGTCGCCAAGACATATTTATTGCTTTGCATCTCATTTTGATTTTTATGGATGAGCGCGATGAAACTAAATTGGATGAGTGGCAACCCGATTCTCTGGCGCAGAGTATCCCCGATGAGTGGCTTCCGTTTATGCCTGACTCTGTTTTGTGTTCGTGGCGTGATTTGGTTGCTGAACAAATTGCCACTGCTGGCAGGAGTCAAACCTTAGATATTTTGGGTAAACGCCTTGCCATCGATCCTACTATTTTACGGACTATGCTCGATCAACCCGACATCATGATAGAGCGTTTATGGCAACATGTCCCCCAAACGTTGTTATCCTCTGTAGAAAATCAGATGTATGCCTTTACCCGTGACCAACTTTGCTATTACCTTATCGAATTCATGTAAATCGATCAGGTATTACCTCGTTACCCTGATTCGGTTATTCCAAATATGAATAACTTGTAATTTTTATAAGTTTTGTGCAACCTTAAGCCCCAAAATCTTGTTTTTAGGATATAAAAGAAATAGACCCTAAAAACAAGGATAACCATTCATGACAAAAAAGATGTGTGTAATCTTAACAATAGTTTTGAGTGTGGTAGCGTTTGGATTTCCAACAACTGCACAATCTGAATTAAGTCAGTGGGCATCGAGTGCTGAAGCAACCAGTGAGTATGGTACAACGGATTGGAGCGCGAGCCGTGCGACGGGTGCGCCTGATTCGATGACATCTTGTGCTGATAGCTCAAGTGCATGGGCATCCGCAGAAGCAAGTGATGGCGAAGTATTGACACTCTATTACAATACCCCTGTTAAACCTACACAAATAAATATTCATCAGAATTATAGCCCCGGTGCGATAACATCCGTTGAACTCATTCCAGAAGAGGGTGATTTTACGATTCCCATCGCCAACAGTAAGGATACAAGTACACCTTGCCCCGGTATATTTAGTATTGATGTTAGTTTAAATACGAATGTTATCGGTGTTGTGATAAACCTTGATCAAGTTGCACTCGCCGATTGGAATGAAATTGATGCAGTTGAATTGGTTGGGCTCAGTGATAGCGCTGTAACAACAGGACCTGGCGGTGGACCGGGTGGAAATTCTGCACCGGCTCCAACTGCTGTTCCTCCTGCAAATAACAATGGTGGTAGCGGTAGTGGTGGATATGTTGCGCCTGATGGTCCGCTTGGTGTTGATGTCACCTGTCCTGATGGCCGCCAAATTACCAATGGCATTAAAGTAACAGTGGTTCAAATGCGAACAGGATTCGATTACACGGCAACGGCTCTCGGTATTGATGGATTTGACCCTGTCTTAGCAGTACTTGATCCACAAGGACGGGCGGCACTCTGTAACGATGATGAGCGTGATGCCGCCAATTATAGTGCTGATCTCCCTAGTACTGGATTTATCCCATCCAATAGCACAACTGCACAAGTTCCCTTCAGAAATGTCGGTTCTGGATTTTCCGATGTATCGTTGGTTGTTGGTGGCTTTAATGAAGGTGAAGTCGGTGAATTTTTGTTAGTGTTAGAGGGCATGGCGTATACTGAATCAGATAATGTTGGTGATCCCTTCGCGCTTGAACTTACCCCCGGCATGATCGCATCAGGTGTTGATCCAACAATTTATATGGTCTCTGTCACAGATCGCCTCGACCCCTATATCTCGATGATTGATACCGAATACAATATGTATGTCGATGAAAAGGGTAATCAGATTTGGTATTGTGACGACGCAGGCAACAGTGATTATTGTTATGGCAATTCAACTACGATGCTCGGTTCCTATATCTCACGTGCCTCAAATCGTCCCAAGTTAGGTGGGTATGGCTTGGATGCGATGTTGACCTTACCATTAGAATCAGGTGATGAGTTCTATACTGTTCATGCCTTGATGCATAGTTCCGGATTTAGAACATTTGGTAACTATCTTGTAGCCTTCCATCTTGGCATTGGCAATCCTGTTGGATTTAGCACAGATGCCTAAAGTTTGAATTCCAATTAGAGCTTATTAGCT
>Ga0070729_10004534_pt1 | contig 15049 bp, 12 predicted proteins | sample tdDd472_FD_66725 | JGI IMG/M metagenome (GOLD analysis project Ga0070729, IMG submission 66725) | Marine sediment microbial communities from the Atlantic coast under amendment with organic carbon and nitrate - tdDd47.2 | ecosystem: Environmental > Aquatic > Marine > Coastal > Sediment | place...
CCACCCAGCGATTCCGCCGATTGAGGACGAACTCCTGCCAGGCGATGCGGGAAACCGCGGAATTCATTGAGCGGCCTCGTCCGCCGTGTGGGCGCCGGTCACCCGGATCATTCCGAGGGGCTCATCGCCTGCGCCCATGACCGGAAATCCCGCCCCGGGTCGGGTGGCGAAGAAGCGAAGTTCGACGGGCCCAGCCGCGGACTCGACCACGATCTCGCCGATCTCGGGGTAGCCCCGGATCGATAGGATCGCGGGTTCGGTGAGGTCATCGGCCGAAAGCCTGAGCAGCACGAGGTCACCTTTGGTTGCCTCGACCACCTCGGGTTCGAGGGAGGTGGTCGTGAGGTGAGCGTCGATGATGGTGTCGGGCTGACCCCGCCGCAGACGGTAACCGATCCAGTCGGTGATGATCTCTTCGTCGGTGGAGCGATGGCCCTCGGCCTCAGCGGCCGACGCAAAGACGACGACCCCGGCGCCCATGACCGTTGGGATCTCGTCGCTGAGCAACAGCGTCGCCCGGCCGGCGGGGATGAACTCCGACGAACCGTAATCGGCGAGGAAGATTTCGGTCGGAACGGGAACTCCCAGCCGGCGCATTTCGTCGTGGCTTCGCAACAGACACCCGGGGCTGTCGAAGACGATGAATTCACCGTCGATCACGTGGCCACAGGCCTGGTTGACGGCATCGATGACCATATTGCATTCGGCGCAGGCATCGAGACCCGGTGTCACCGTGGGTCTCACGGGACTGTTGCAACTGCCGATGAGGATCGACGTGGCCACCACTGCGAGGAAGGTGGTCAGCAGGCCGAGGTTCTTGGCGCTCATGCCGTTGGCTCCGTTCCCCGTCCGTTCACGTGATCCCGGACCAACGACTCCCAGTCCGGTGCCTCGGTGTGAAACTCCTCGACGACCCCACCGGCCGACTGAATCGCCTGAATGACTTCAAGACGGCGCCCGGGCAAGGTGGCGAATGAGAGCTGTGAGCCGTTGCAGATACAGCTGGAGGCGCCCGCGGCCTCGGCGGCGGCGACGACCTCCTCGGCAGAGCTGCCGAGCACCACCCGCACCCGCGTTTCCCGGGCAACGGTGGTCATGAAAGCGGGGACATCCTGCAGATTGGCGAGTTCGCCCTCCACCAGGACCCCGACCCGATCGGCGAGTTGGACGGCACTGTGGACGATGTGCGACGAAAAGACGATGGTGCAGCCCTTTCCGCGAAGCTCTGCCAGGAGCTCGTGGAGCGCCGCGATGCCCAGCGGATCGAGATTGAGCGCCGGTTCGTCGAGGACCAGGATGGCCACCTCGTCAAGCATGGCAACGGCGAGTCCGAGCCGCTGCAGCATCCCGCCCGAGTACTCTCCGGTGAGCCGGTCGGCGTCGTCGCTCAACTCAAAGACCGCCAACACCTCGTCAACCCTCTTGGTGGCGACCCCGCGGAGGTGAGCGAAGAGGCCGAGAATCTCGCGAGCCGTGAGCTGTCCGGGCATGGTGACCCGTTGCGGGACATAGGAGATGAGCTTTTTGACGCTTTCCGGCGCCTTGCTCAAGTCCTCGCCATCGATCAGGATTCGACCCTCGGTCGGCGAGTGCAGACCCACCAGGGCCCGCAGTACGGTGGTTTTACCGCCGCCGTTGGGGCCGAGAAACGCGAAGGACTCACCGCGTTCGATCTCGAGATCCAGGGACTTCACCGCCGTTTTTTCGCCATAGGTCTTGGCGAAGCCCTCGAGACGGATGATGGGTGCCGGTGGAGACATCAGCGCCCTACTCGCGGGGGAGAGCGTTTCTTCGGCTTTCGACTCAGAACCAACAGCGTGCCGAGGGGCAGCACGGCGCCCATGACAAAAGCCATCGCCCAGAATGCGTTGCCCGTTGCGGCGAACTCCTCCGCCGTATGCCACGGCACCTCCGCATTGGAACTCGTACGCATCAACGGTCGCGGATCCTCGGCGTCCCCGAGCCTGAGGATTGGCAGGGCCGCCTCGGCGGCCCTGAGAAGCTCGGCGGCCGGGCTGAGGAGATAGAACCGAACCTCGGGAACATTCGACTCGAGGATCTGGAAGACGTTCTGGATTACAAAACCGGTGTCGCCAATCCCGTCGCGATCGAGGTCATAGCCTCGATAGCGGGACCAGTAGTTGCCGCTGTCTGCGTCCGCCCAACGTGTCTCCCGATCGCTCACATCGAGCAGCAGCTCAGAGAGGTTGTTGATGAAGTTGTTGTCGTTGAAGGTGTTCCCGTCGCAACCGCCGTTGAGTTGGACGGCCAGATCGTTGTCCACCACGTCGTTGCCGGCAATGGTGGACGCGTTGGTGTTGTTCATAAAGATCCCGCGGCTGTTGTCGAGAACGAGATTGGACCGAGCCGTCACCCGACCCATGGACTGAAGCAGGATGCCGTAGGCGCGGAAGCCGCGGCAGCGGGCAAAGGTGTTGCGATCGAACTCGATGTCTTCGGAGTACATCAGGGCGGCGCCGGCGACGTTGTTCTCGAAGAAGTTCTCCCTGAAGGAGTTGTTGTTCGAGTACATATAGTGGAGTCCATAACGCACGTGGTGGATGTGGTTGCCGGTGATCACGGTGTCGTTGGCGAACGAGAAGTAAATCCCGTCACGGACGTTGAAAATCTCGTTGTCCTCGATCGTGTTGCCGGCGGAATTCCACAGGTGGATGCCGTTGCCGCGATCCGATTCGATGAGGTCGAGGCGGCCTTCGATGGTGTTGCCGACGATCCGGGCCCGTTGACCCGCCTTGACATAGATTCCGTGCAGCGATTCGTCGATGGCGCAGTTTCGAACCACCACATCATCGGCCTCGATGAGCACAACCGTCATGTCCTTGGTGAGGTGCGGACCGGCTTCGCTGATCCGCAGGCCTTCGAGCACCGTTCCCGGGGCCCTCACGTGAATGACATTGCCCTGGTAGCCGCCGCGGATGGTGGAATTGACCTCGGAGATCAAATGGATAGACACGTCGATCACCAGGTTTTCCCGGTAGATCGAACCGGTGAGCCGAACCGTGTCTCCTTCTTCGGCCACCGCGATCACCGCGGTGATGGATTCACCGTCGCCCACCGTGTGCTCGACGGCTTGGAGGTCGATCGCGCACAGCCCGATCACGACCACTGATGTCAACAAGATCCACCGTATCAACTATGCTCCCACATCGTTGCCACCGAGATGACGTTCGGTTTCAGCACTGGACTCGTCATGAAGTTTCGCACACCCGGCGCGGTCGGGCCGCATCGAGGTATTTCGAAACCGGCGAACCGGCGGTCAGCCCTTGAGGTTACCGACCTCGGCGTCCACCATGCTCTTGGTTCGAACACCGGCGACACCGGTCTTGACCAACAGCTGCCACACCTCCTCGAGATCTAGGAAGAGCTTTTTGTTGTACTCTCCGGTCGCCATCCGCTCCTTGCACGAGACATAGAGCGTTGTCGCTGCGGTGAGCTGGACCTGCGTGTCCGCCCACTCCTCCTGGAGGACGTCGGAGAAGTTCGATCCGTATTGGTCGAACCCGGCGACGATATAGGTGGCCACGGGGTTGATGATGTTCAATACCCCGATGATCTCGGTGTTCTTGTTGTGCGCCTTGACCTCCCAGTCGTCATCGCCCGCGACCTCTCTCAATTCGGGCACCGGGATCGGCACCGGCGCCTCGACCTCGATCAACACCACCGCAGCCGCCTCGGGTTCGTCGTAGTCGACGGCTCCGTCACCGCCTCCCCCGCCACAGGCGAGGAAAAAAAAGGGCACCAGGGCGAGAATCGTCAACTTCTTCATTGTCATCCTCCGTAAATTTCGAGCGATCAATCGGTCGTCGCTTTGACCCGTCGCCAGCTGATCCAGAATGCGGCGAACAGAAGCAGGCCGAACACCGCGAAGAAATAGCTCCCCACAGCCGGATAGGACCAGACGTCGAATTGTCCGACCTGCTTATAGCCAAAAACGGGTGGCATGAAAGGCGCCACCTGAACCGAGGCGCGGGGGTCCAAATTGGCCCCGTAGTAGTTCATCTTGTACCAGAAGGTCCACAACGAAAACCCGCCGAAGTAGACCGAAATCACGACGATATCCACCAACGATCGGAGGGTGCCGATGGCCGCGACCCTGAGGGTCAGAATGCCGATCAGCCCCACCACCAACGGGATCCACTTCAGCTCGGAAAAGTCGGCGGGCGTGAGTTCGGCCATGCCGATGTAGTGGTTGAGGACGTTGATCTCGGTGAGATCGTTGCCGTCGTCCCCGCCCACGAGGTTGTGGCTGTAGATGTAGAGATCCAGACCCTCGGGGTACTGTTGGGCCCAGAAGCTCATATGCCACAGGGGAATGAAAAATGTCGGTATCAGGATCAGCGCAGCCGCCAAAGTCAGTAAACGACTCTTGGGCACGAGGGGCCGGTCGAGCGCGCTGGTCAACCTTTGTAGGATCTCGGGCATTGGAGCCTCGATTCGAAGACCCGGCCGACCCGCGGTGGGCCGGCCGGGAGATGATTGACTGTTACTTGACCAGGAAGTACCCCTGCATCTCCTGATGGAGCGCGCTGCAGAAGTTGGTGCAGTAGTAAGCGAAGACCCCGCCCTTGTCGGCGGTGAAAGTCACCGTCTTGGTCTCACCGGGGTCGATCACCATGTTGATGTTGTACTCGTTGATGGCGAAGCCGTGGAGCTCGTCGCGGGTCTGCTCGATGTTGGTCACGTGGACAATGACCTCGTCGCCCTTGTTGACCCGGATCACATCGGGTGCGAAGAACGAGCGCACCGACAACATCCAGACCTCCACCGTCTTACCGCGGCGTTCGATCCGAGCTTCCTCGGCGGTCCAGATCGCGTTGGGGTTGTCGGGCCAGTAGGGGTCATCTCGTTTGTAGACCTCGACCGGGTCGAGTTTGTCGGCCTTGATGATCACCGCATAGTGCGGCTCCGGCTCGGTGAAGGCGTCATAGAGGAGCTTCATCTTGTCACCGGAGATGTCGATGAGCTGGGCCGACTCCGGGATCGATGGCCCCACCGAAAGGTGGCGACCCTTGGAGAGCTTGTTGAGGGCGACCAGGTAGTTGCCGTCGGGGGACATGGAATCGCCCTCGGCCGACACCAGATGGCCGATGTTGTACGCCACCGGCATCTTGTCGACGACATAGGTGCTCATGTCGACGCCGGCTTCATACGGCGGCAGCTTCCACTTGGCCACCGCCGACTCGACAAAGAGCGAAGTGTAGGCATAGCCCTTGTCGTCGAATTGGGTGTGAAGCGGTCCCAGACCGACCGGGATCTCGGCCTCGCGAACCGAGTTGTAGGTGAGAACCGGGATTCCGTCGATGGTCTCCTCGAAGTCCTTGGCGGCGATGGCGGCCTTGATCTTCTCGATGTCGTAGACCGTGGTGGTGGGCGAGAGTTTGCCGGAACCGATGATCCACTGACCCGACGGCGAGACATCGACGCCGTGCGGCGACTTGGCGAGAGGGATGAACCACGCGATGTCGGCGACGTCTTCGGGGTAGAGCACCGGGGCGCCGGTGACCATCTTGGCCTTGCCGTCGGCTACGGCCTTCTCAGCGGCGCGCCAGTCGACTACCAGGATGAAGTCCTTGTCGCGCTGCGAGGCGGTGACCTCGAGCTTGCCGCCCTCGATGAACTCGCGCTCGGCGTTGTAGCAGGTCCAGAACATGTAGCCGTCCGAAGGGCCCTTGCCGGAGTCACCGAGGTCATAGTTGAAGGGCGGTAGCAGGATTTCCCAACCGAGGGACATCTCGCCGCTTTGCGGGTCGATCTTGATGCCCGCCGCGATGCCCTTGTACTTGGTGCCGTACTCATCGACATCGGCATAGGTCCCCTCCGGGAAGGGAACCGACATCCGGGTGGCCATGGTGGCGTACTCGCTGTTCTGGGTGACGAACGAGCTGCCGTGGTTGGCCGAGATGTTGGGGATCGTCATGATCTGTTTGGTCTTGAAGTCCTTGAGATCGATGCGGGCGATCCGTCCCTGGGCGTTGTCGTTGATGAAGAGCCAGCGCCCGTCGTACTCGCCGTTGGTTTCGGAGAGTCCCGGGTGATGGGAGTCGCCCCAGCTGTATTCGCCAAGCATCTCCTTGGATTCGTCGTCGAAACCGTATCCGGTGCCTGGGTAGGGCGAGAAGACCGGGATGGTGGCGATGTGCCGCATGGACGGGATCCCCGACACAAAGATCTGGCCGCTGTGGCCGCCCGAGTAGAAGAGATAGTACTCGTCGAGGTCACCCGGTGCGACATAGGTGGCCAGGGCCGCGCTCGCCACATCCGAGGTTTGGCCTCCGGCACCCCTTGCACCTCGGCGTTGCGGGGGCTGTTTGCCGCACGCCACCAATCCGACTGCCAGAACGGCGATCACGGACAGTGCGAGCCACACATGATTCTTGGTCCGTTTCGTCATCAGCTTCTCCTTCCGTCTTTCGATCCCAGGCGCGGGCCGGGACCGGACGTTGATTTATTTGTTTTCGCTCTCATCGGCCCGGTTCTTCACGATGTCGTAGGCCTTCAGGATCTTTGCGTTCGCCTCCCATTTCTCCTCGTCCGTGAGGACGATTTGGCTCTCGAGGATGATCTTCATCGTGCCGGTGGGTTCGAAGAGGAATTCCTCCACCGTCTTGTTGAATCTCGCCCGAACATCGTCGGGGGCGAGGGAGAGATCGGGGCCCTTGTCGGTGGGTGATTTGATGTCGAACGCCTTGATGCTGTGGCATACGAAACAGCTGTGCTCGACAAAGAAGGCGCCGTCGCCGGATCGCATCCTCAGGTCGCGTTCGATCTCCTCGTTGGTCATCTCGTCTTTGAGCTCGACGCCGGGCAGATAGGCCCTCGGGAGATCTTGGTCATCACGCCAGCTCATGGCCAGCATGGCGAGGGCGTAGGCATCAGTCGACTGGAAATTCATCTCGGGCATGATCGAGCCCGGGACGATGGTCGGCGGTGACTGGAAGTGTTTGATGTGCCAGTTGAAGACGGTCACCTGATCGGAGACCAGATTGGAAAAATCGAAGCCTTCCGCGTGCTTGTCGCCTTCGTGAGTCAGATCCGGGCCGAGCTTGCCGCCATCACCGTTGATGACGTGGCAGATCTTGCAGCCCTTGTCGCGCACCAATTCCTTGGCCCGGTTGATGGTGGGCATTCCTTCGGTGGTTCGCTCATAGCGGTGACAGTAGTTGCATTGGATCTCGTGCAGCGGCGGCGGGTTCCGCGGATCGTACTCGGATGCGGCGATGTCGGAAAGAAGAGGTCTTTCCCAGTGCTCGACAAATCCGTGGGCGTCGTACTCGGTGAGCGCGAATCCCTGACCACCGTGGCAAACGGTGCAGCCGAAATCTTCAATGGCGTGGTCTGAGAAGATCTCCGGCCGGGGGTGGGTCGTCCACGGTTGCTCGACGTCTTCGAGACCCTTCCATGTGGTTCCCAGGTGACAGGTCGTGCAGCGGTCGACGCGGTCGAGTTCGGCCACCCAAATCTGTTCGATCCCATCGGGCAGGGTTGCCGGGTCGACACCGGAAAAACGCTCGGCGACGATAGCTCGGAACTCCGACTGGTAGTACTTCCATTCGGGTGCGGTGTCCTTGAGGAAGGCCGCCACCATCACCGCGATGAGTCCGATGGAGGCGACGAGTACGAGGACCAATTCATTGCGGGTGATCTTCTTGATGGTCATCTCCGCACCCCCTCAGAGTCCCATCGGGTGAACCGGCCACGGCTGCCACGGCCAGTAGAAGTCCCAGTTGGGCCCGCGCAACGCGGTACCTGTGTACGTCATGAGAATGAAGGCGATGATGAAGGCGCAGAAGGTCGCCATGGCCGCGTAGCGGGTCGATTTGGTTTTCTTCAGCACCAGGAAATACTGGGCGGCAAAGAGAAGCAGCAACAAGCTGGCCGGGTTGACGAGATCGAAGAATACCTGGCTCTCGATGGTTGGGAAAAGAGATCGCATGGGCATGAGAATCGCCAGAGCGAGACATCCCGCGGTGGTGAGAAGCCCGTACAGAAAGCCGACCACGGCCCAGTTGCGGCCCGCGGTGTCGGTGAACCAGAGACCGATCCCCTTTTGTTCTCGATCCATGAATGGGATCAGCATCAGGCCGAATACCACGAGGGTCGGGATGATAACCCCGCCCATGAGCGCCGAGTAGCCGACCATCTCCTGCAGACCGAGGAAATACCAGGGTGCCTTGGCCGGGTTTGGAGTGACCTCGGGGTTGGCCGCCGCTTCGAGGGGAGCCTGCACCACCAACGCCAGACCGATGGACACGACCAGTGTGAGCAGGGTCACGAGTAACAGGCGGGTGGTGAGATGAGGGGTCGACGGTCGCGAGTTGTCATCATTCAGCGTGGTGGGATCGTTGACCTGGACGGTGGTTCCGCTGGCGATTCCGAGGACGCTGTAGGTTTTGCTCTTACGCGGCTCGGCGGGTTCACGTGTGAGTGCTTCGAGACGATCCTGCTCGACGATGGCGAGGCCGCCGTCTTTACGGATCCGCCACATGTGCCAGATTGCGAGACCGAAGAGAACCACGGGAAGCAGAGCACAGTGGAGAACGTAAAATCGGATCAGCGTCGGCTGGCCGATGATGGTTCCGCCGAGGAGAAACTGCCGGGTGGCTTCGCCAACGGCGGGGACGCTTGCGGCGATGTTGGTTCCGACCGTGATCGCCCAGAAGGCCAACTGGTCCCAGGGCAGGAGATAGCCGGTGAAGCTCAGCAGCAGGGTGAGCACAAGCAGCGTCACCCCGATGACCCAATTCAGGGGCCGCGCCGATTTGGCGACGGTGCCGGATTTGTACGATCCGGTGAGAAAGACCCTGAACATGTGGAGGAAGACCAGGGCCACCATGAGGTGGGCCGAGATTCGATGAAGCCGACGCAGCAGCCAGCCGAAACTGACCGCGAAGTCCAGATCCTTGATGCTCCAATAGGCCCGCTCCACCGAAGGGATGTAGAGGAACATGAGAATGACGCCGGTGACGCAGAGAATGAGAAAGACGATGAAGGTGATGGTTCCGAGATAGAGCGAGGCGCCGACGGACAGGCTGCGCAGCGACACCCGGTTGGGGAACCAGTGGAGCAGGAAGTTGGCGACGATGCCGCTGCCGGCCTCACGGTTCGAAGCCGGGCGCCACGGCCAGACGAGATTTTGCCACGCGTTCTTGATGCTGAGGAGGCTCATCTAGACCACCAGTCTGAAATCGCGGGCGACCTCGGTTGAGACATCGACCACCAACTCACCGTTGGCCTGGGACACCTCGAGATGGAAGCACTTCAGAGGCCGGGGTGCCGGGCCCGAGTAGTTGGTCCCTTCGCCACGGAACTTGGACCCGTGGCACGGGCAGTGGAACTCACCCAACGATTTGAAGGTCAGTTGACGGACCGTGACGTCCTGCGGCGACAAAAAGGGTGAGAACTTCACGGTGCAGCCGAGGTGGGTACAGATTCCCGAAATGGCGTGGAAGTTCGAACTCTCGCGGAAGAGATAGATCCGATGTTGCTCCAGGAAGGTCACTCCCTCCTGGAAGCTCTGGGGCGACCCGATGCGGAACTTTTTTGGCGGTTCGTAGAGTACGTTGGGTACGAGAGAGCGAAAGAGTGGCCATCCCGCGACCAGGGCGCCAGCGGCGGCGGCCACGGTGGTCAGCTTCTCGAGAAAACCGCGGCGGGTCTCACCGCCCGGATCGGTGTGGACGTGAATGCCTTCTTTGACGGTGTCGGTTGTCTCCACTGTCTTACTCCGTCGACTCGATGAAGTTGAAGCGTTCCATGGTCATGGCCTCCGTCGGGCAGCGTGCGGCGCAGAGGCCGCAGCGAATGCAGATGGTGTCGTCCTTGAGCAGGACCGTCATGGGTATCTCGGGGTTGTGACCATAGCTCGCGAGGGCCTCCTCGAGCTGCTTCGGCGGCATCTCGACCCGTTCCAGGGGCACGAATGTCAGGCATTTCTCCGGGCAGACATCGGCGCAGCGGTTGCAGAGCACGCACTTGGTCGGATCGTAGATGGTGTCCACGTGGCACGACAGGCAACGCGCGGCCTGGTCACGGGCCTGTGTCTCGGTCATCACCGCCTCGACTTCGGTGATCCCGGTCCGGCGACCGACATCGACGGTGGGCGCCGTCTTCCGGGTCCGAAGCTCGTACCCGGCGGGCATCCCATACTCGTCGGCGGAGATTTTCTCAATCTCGACACGGAGACGAGGCGCCGCACCGCTGCCGGAGAGAAACGAGTGAATCGATTGCGCGGCAAGCTTGCCGTTGGCAACCGCTTCGATGGCGATCCGGGGTCCGAAAGCCGCGTCGCCACCGGCGAAGACACCTGGAGCCGTGGTCGCGAGGGTTTCGGGGTCGATCTTGAGAGTCCCCGCCCGCGTCAGCTCGATGTGGTCGTCCTCGCCTAGAAAGGAGAAGTCGGGCTGTTGCCCGATGGCGAGAATCACCGAGTCGGCTTCGATGACCATGGTCTTCGATTCGTCGAAGACGGGGTTGAACCGGCCGTCGTCGTCAAAGACCCTCGTCACCGCGACGAACTCCACGCCGGTCACCGAACCATCACCGAGGATCCGCTTGGGCCCCCAGGCCGGGTGGAGTTCGACGCCTTCCACCAGGGCCTCGTGGAGCTCCTCCTTGCCTTGAACGGTCTGCGACGCCGGCATCTCCTCACGGGACTCGAGAGACGCGACGTGAACCTCTTTGGCGCCACCGCGGATGGCTCCCCTGGCTGCATCCATGGCGGGTTGATGAGCGGCCACCTCGGCGGTCATCTCGATCTCTTCCATGGGGTTGTAGAACTCGCGGACCGCGGAACGAGCTGCGTCAAAGGCCACCGCGCCGCCGCCGATGACGATAACCCTCTCACCCAGATCGACGCGGTAGCCGCGGTTGAGGTTGAGCAGATAGTCCACCGCCTTGATCACGCCGTCCTTGTCCGACCCCGGGATATTCAAGTCGCGGCCGCGCATGGCGCCCACGGAGAGGAAGAAGGTCTCGAATCCCTCAGCCCTGAGCTCGGCCAAGCCATAGTCCGCGGTGAGCGGAGTCCCGGTCTCGATGGTGGCGCCGAGCCGCTCGATGGCCGCGACTTCGCGATCGATGACTCCACGAGGGAGTCGATACTCAGGAATGCCGTAGCGAAGCATGCCGCCGGTGTCGGGCAGTGCCTCGAAGACCGTGATCTCATAACCGAGCAGAGCGAGATCGTGAGCGCACCCGAGCCCGGCGGGCCCGCTGCCGACCACGGCGACCTTGCGTCCGTCGCCCGTCGCCCTCGACTCGGTGTCGGAGAGCTGGCTGAGATGCCACAGCCTTCGGCACCCCGCACCATCGCCGGGTCGGTCCGAGTCCGTGTCATCAGGGTTGATCAGGGTTTTGAAGAAATCGGGTTGCGACGACTCGGCGCCGAAGTTCTCGGTGACGAATCTTTTGAGAGGGCGGATGGTGACCGGCTCGTCGAGCCAGCCGCGCCTGCAAGCGTCCTCACACGGTGCGGCGCAGATCCGGCCGCAGACCGATGCCAACGGATTGGGCGCGCGGGCGACCAGAAAGGCTTCCTCGAATCGGCCTTCTGCGATGAGCTGGACATAGCGCCCTGAATCGGTGTGGACTGGGCAGGCTTCCATGCAGGGAACGTTGCTTCGATACCAGGTGAGTTCGTTGAAGCGCGCCTTGAAACGCGGCTCGCCGGTGCCGTTCTCACTCACGGATTCCCCTCCGTTTCGAAGCGCGATCACTTGATCAATCAATCAATCTGGTATTGTAATACCGGAATACCGATTGTGAGTCAAGAAGCGAGTATGATCTGCCTTCTCGAATTTCTGTTGCTCGCTGGAGGAATGTCGTGCCCTGTGCCCTGAAAATTTCTGAAGCCGCCTCGCTTGGAATGCATGCCATGGGGTTGCTCTCGATAAGGCATGACGGGCCGTTGTCGGCTCGGGTGATGGCTGACCGACTCGCGGTTTCCGAGGCTCATCTGTCAAAGGTGCTGCAACGGCTGACTCGCGTGGGTCTGCTCAACTCGACCCGAGGACCCAAGGGCGGCTTTGCCCTGAACAAAGACCCCGGGTCGGTCTCTTTGCTCGAAGTTTTTGAGGCCATCGAAGGTCCCGTCGAACCGGCGGCGTGTCTCTTTGGTATTCCGTTGTGTGATGGCGAGAGCTGTGTTCTGGGCAAGGTCATCGTTGATGTCAACAACACCTTGTTCGCGTACCTCGCCGAGAAGACCCTGGCCGATATTTCAAAGGTCTTTGAGGATCGGAGCGAAAACCCCAAAACTGGAGGGTTACCCCTCGCCTAACCATCCCTCCAGCACATCCGGGTGGTGGATGTTGAGAATACGCTCCCGCGGCACTTCGGCCTTCATAGCGATGGCGGAGGCATAGGCGTCGAACTCGAGATGTTTGGGCGCGTGGGCGTCGGAGGCGAGCAGGAACTCGCAGCCCGCATCGACGGCCAGTCGGGCGAGATCCCAATCGAGGTCCTGGCGGCGGGGGAAGCCGTTGATCTCCACCGCGACACCGTGATCGGCGCAAGCGGCGAAGACCACCTCCCAACGAGCCCGGAGTCCGGGTCGGTTGTGGAAGTGGCGCGCTCTCGGGTGGGCGAGGACATGGACACCGGAAGTCGATACCGCGCGGAGCAGACGTTCCGTCTGATCGCGGTCGGGGTCGAAGAGCCGGTGGACGGCGGCAACGATGCACTCGAGGACGAGCCGCTCGCCCCGCGGCACATCGAGGGAACCGTCCTCGAGGACCTCGACCTCGAGACCCTGAAAGATTCGATGCTCTTCGCCAAATCGTCGATTCCACGTTTCGATACGTTTTCGTTGGAGTTTGAGGCCCTCGGCGTCGAGGCCGGAGGCGACTTCGAGTCCGCGTGAGTGGTCGGTGACCATGGACCAGGCGTAGCCTCGCCGTTGGCAGGTGCGGGCCATGGACTCGAGCGCGGTCTTGCCGTCGGAATCGGTGGTGTGCCAGTGGGCCGCGCCGCGCATCCGATCCGGGTGGAGCTCGGCCGGGCCGGTTGTGAGAAGCTCGTCCACATCGGTGCGGCAGAGATACCTCTCGCGGGTCGCCCGCCGTCGCGGACGTGAACCTGCGGCCAGACGGGCAACGGCGGCCGAAAGCGCGTCCTCGCCCGGACACGCGGCGAGCTGATCGATGAGGGGCCGCAGCCAATCAGGGGCATTGGCGAGGGCAGCTCGGCGGCCATCGCTCGTGGTGTCGAAGACCGCGTACCCGGCCTTGAGCAGGGCGATCCTGCGGTCGCCCGGCTCCTCCTGCTCGGATAGGGCGAAAAGGGCTTCCGCCAATGCTCCGTTGGACGGACGGCGGGACCGCGGAGATTGATCGGTTTTCATCGTCAGTGCCGGAGAACAACCACGAGCGGGCATTCCTTCCGCAAACGCGGCTACTTCCGGTTGAGCGAAGCGATGTCGTTTTCCAACTTGGATCGATAGAGGTCGATGGACCGTTGATCGCCCATGATCATGTCGAGCTGCCGGGTGTGCATGAGTAGATAGCCGATGACCTTGACCATCGCCAAAACGACTTCCTGCGGCAGGGCCGAGGCCCGGGCGGCGACCGTGTCCTCGATGACCTTCAACCGGAATCCCTTGTCCGCGAGAATGTCGGCGACGAAACGCGCTCGAGCGGAGCGCCGCTCCATGTCGGCTGCGCCTCCCTTGAGCGAGAAGACGAGGTAGTTTTCGTCGTCGCGTTCGCCGGCCAGCGCCTCGACGGTGGAGAAATGAAATCCGAACCTCGATTGGAGGTTCATGAAGTTTTTCGAAACCATGAAGTAGTTGCGTTGCGCGTAGGGTTTTTTGAAAGGGGTCGAAAGGGCCGGATTCCGGGTGGCTTCAAAGAGAACCGAGGCCAATCCAGAACCGCTCATAGCCGGTGGCCCGTCCCACGGAATGGCGACCATTCCGTCCCACAGGGCATGCATGGGCCCACAGTTGATCTCATTGAGGTGGACGTATTTGCCCTTGATATCCTCGGTGAAGCCGTCATCGAGGTTGAGCACCCACCACTGCATGGGCACGTTGTGGTGGAGTTGTTTGGCGGCATAGCGGGGAAATTTGTGTTCGCTGCCGAAGGCGAACATCTCGGCAACCGCCTTCTCATGGCAGAAGCGGGTGATGTCGTGCAGGGTTCGGACATTGGTGGGTCGAAACTCAGTCGCATTGGGATCGAGGAGGGTCAATGGTGCGATGTGCGTCAACGCCGTTTCGAGGATCCCGCGGATCGGGCTGCCTTCCATGAGATTGCGTCGTCGCCGGACCTGCCCGATTTCGGGGATGAGGCCCTGGTGGATGGCGAGACCATCGGCGTCGACCGTGACCTCCTCGCCTCGGCGGAGTGCCTCGAGGTTGCCCATACCGAAGATCGCCGGGACACCGAACTCACGCGCGACGGTGGCAAGGTGTCCGGCGATGCCGCCGTGCTCGGAGACGACGGCCGCCGCCCGATCGAGCAGGGCGGCCCATCGAGGATCCGGGTAGTCGATGACGAGGACCGCGTTTTTGGGAACCTTCAACGCTTCTCGGTCGCTGTGCACCCATGAGACCCGGCCGCCGGCGGCGCCCGGGCTGACGCAGACACCGCCTGAAACCAGGGGCTCACCCTCGATGTTCGGCACCGGGGCGGGCACCTGAGCCCAGTGCATGGGACGGGCCTGAAGGACCACCAGTTGACGAGCGGCCGTCACGGCCCATTCGACGTCCTGGGGCGCACCAAAATGTGTCTCGAGATCGAGAGCCGCCCGTGCGATGGCAAGGACTTGTCGGTCGTCGAGGGCCGGGCGATCGGCGAGCTCAGCCTCGATCTCGCGACGCGTGATTCCGGCGCCGGGTCGGAGGGCGAAGGCGGTGGTCTTGTGGGCGATTTCTCGGTGGACCACGTTGAGAGGGGGACGGTCGGTGATGAAGAGATCGACCTCGAATCGACCATCGACCACCGTCTTGGCGAGACCGAGGGCGGCGCTGATGTGGATTCTCGAATCCACGGCGTCCTGGGGGTCCGAGGTGTAGGCGACCCCGCCGGCC
>Ga0070729_10004535_pt1 | contig 15043 bp, 5 predicted proteins | sample tdDd472_FD_66725 | JGI IMG/M metagenome (GOLD analysis project Ga0070729, IMG submission 66725) | Marine sediment microbial communities from the Atlantic coast under amendment with organic carbon and nitrate - tdDd47.2 | ecosystem: Environmental > Aquatic > Marine > Coastal > Sediment | place...
AAGACCGGTCCGGCGTCTTTTCGGGGAGCTATAACCCTGTTGGAAAAAGGCTCCTACCGGTTCCAGCTTGACGATATTTCCGATGCATCGCTGCATTCCATAGATGTGCTGCCGGATAAAGCCCCCAAGGTCACCATCATTACGCCCCCGGTTGAAATAGAGATCCGGGACACCGAATCCGTGGCCATCGGCTACGGCATTTCCGATGATTTCGGGCTGGGAGAAATCGCCCTGGTGTTTGATTACGACGACGGCACCGGCAACCGGGCGCATCGCCGTGTGCCGGTGATGGACGGTCAGGGGTCACGGGATGTGGGCGGTGAATATATCTGGGAGCTGGTGGAACTGAGTTTTATTCAGGGCGACCGGGTGCATTATCATCTGGAAGCTCTGGATAACGATACCCTGGACGGGCCCAAGACCGGTCACAGCGCGGTGCATACCCTGAAAATATTCTCCATGCGGGAACACCATGAAGAGGTGCTGAAAAAGCAGGAGAAACTCTTTGAGAAACTGCTGGAATTTATCGCCACGCTGCTGGAAAACCCGGTGCCCCGTGATGCCGGCAAGGCGGGCATGCTGCGCAAGGATGTCATTGCCCTGGCACAGCGCGATCTTGCGGGCGTGCAGGATGTTCAGGGAGCTGTTCAGGATGTTCTGACAGACATGGACACCGACCAGCTGACGGCGCAGTATGTGCTGGATGCGTACCAGGAAATGGTTTCGGCTTACGGCGATATCGCCCGGCGGCTGAAAATGTCGTCTCCCATAAGCTGGCAGGAAGGCATGGTAAAGGCTGCGGGTAATCCCACCATGAAAGATCCCGCGCCGCTGTACTGGCTTTCCATGGTGTGGAGCCTCGATAATCAGCTCATCGACCGGCTGGAAACCGACATCGTAAATCTGATGGACCTCATCAACAAGCAGCGCTACGACAGCCTGGTGGCCCTTGGAGAGGAAATCAAGCGGCGTCAGGAAGACCTCGCCCGGATGCTGGATCAGTACAGCAAGACCCAAAGCGATGATCTTAAACAGCAGATCATGCAGGATATTGCGGCGTTGAAAAAGAAGATCGACGGGCTGATGCAGGAGTTGTCCAAACTGCTCTCCACCATGCCCGAGGGATTTGTGAACATGGATGCGGTGCGGGACGGCGCGGACACTGACCCTTTGAAGAACATGGCGGATAAACTGGCTGCCGATGATCTGGAAGGGGCATTGAAGGAACTGGACGCCCTGGCGAAAAATCTTGAATCCATGATAAGCGAGCTGAAGGAAGGCTCCGGGCGCATGGGCGAGGACATGTTCGACGAAGCCTTCGCCAAAATGGAACAGTGGATGAATGACCTGCAGGACATGGAATACCGGGAAAACCGGATTGCTTCCAAGTCTGAAAAGATTGCAAAGGATGTGCAAAAGCGCATGCAGCAGCAGGTTGAGAAAAAACTCAATCAATTCAAGGGCGATCTGCTCAAGGAAATCAAAAGGCTGCAAAAGTCAGCCAGGGGCTTTAAGGAAAGCCGCTTTACCCCGTCTTATGTAAACCGGCAGATTGAGGCTTTGCAGCGCAATGCCGCAGACATGGAGGATCTGGTCAAGGCCAATGATCTGGCCACCACCCGGGAAGTGGCCCGGGAAGCCAAAGGCCGCGCCGAAAGCGTGAAGCGGGATTTCACCATGTTGCCGGAAAAGGATGCGAACAGCAGGTCCAACAAGGCCATCGCCAAAAAAGCGGAGCAAAACGTGGACGCCATCCTGCGTCTGCTGGACCGCATTATGCCGGACCCCTCGCGGTTTGCCTCCCAAGAGCAGAAACAGGAGATGAACCGGCTGGGGCAGGCGCAGCAGGAACTTGAGCGGGAAGGCTTTAGAATGGAGCAGCGTCTCAAGGAGTTGATGAAAGAGATTCCAGGCATGCCGCAGTCTTCGGAAGATGGTATGCGCCAGGCCCGCAACGCCATGGGGCAGGCTCAGCAGAAGTTTATGAAGAACTCGGCCCAGCCCGGCGCCCAGCAGGCACGGCAGGCCCAAAAGAGCCTCAAAAGCGTGCGGGACGGCATGGAAAAAGCCATGCAGGGCATGAAAAGCGGCATGAAGTACGGCGGTATGCGTCCCATGCCGGGTATGCAAAAAGGACAGCGGCACGGCGGGCGGCGCAACAAGGGCGATGAAAAGGTGAACATTCCTTCGGCGGAGCAGTACAAGGTGCCATCGGAACTGCGGGAAGATCTGCTGAAAACCATGAAGGAAGCCGCCCCGAAAAAGTACAAGCAACAAAACAAAAAATACTATCAGGGACTGATAAAATGAGCACTCTGCCCAAACATACCATCCGCTTTGCATTGGTAGCCCTCTGCATGTTTTGGGGGAGTTACGCCTTTGCCTTTGGCTCCCATGTGCTGGATGACACCGAAATCCTGCCCGAAGAACTGCAAGGGGCCCTTGCCTCTGAAATGCCTTCGATTTACTACGAAGGCCATGTGCTGCTGTTTCAGTGGCAGGTGCATGAAGCCGAAACACGTTTTGTGGAACGCGCGGAAAAAGAGGCCAACGACAATCCCGAGGCCGCGTATTTTCTTGCCCATTACTGGTTCATGCGTTCGGAATACGAAAAAGCCCGGGGGTACATGGATCTTGCCGGAGGCAAAGCTCCCGGAGTTTCCGCCAAGTTCGAGCCGTTTTTAGAAGCCGGGCTTGCCTATGCTGCGGATTACCAGCGGGTGACCAAAGAACACTTTGAGTTTCGCTTTCCTCCAGGCATAGACAGCGTTCTGGTGCCTTATGCCGACGCCACCCTTGAGGCGGCCTACAACGCCCTTGGAGACGATCTGGGGCTCAAACCCAAAGAACGTATCATTGTGGAGTTTGTGCCTTCGGCAGAGGCCTTAAGCGCCCTGACAGGTCTGCCGGTGGAGGCTATCAAAACCACGGGTATCATCGCCATCTGCAAATTTAACCGGCTGATTGTCACCACCCCACGGGTGACGGTGATGGGGTATCAGTGGCGGGATACCGTATCCCACGAGTATGTGCATCTGGTCATTACCCAGAAATCTCTCAACCATGTGCCTATCTGGCTGCACGAAGGCATTGCACGGTTTCAGGAAACCCGCTGGCGACTGCAACCCGATCCGCCGCTGGATATCCACGCCGAAACCCTGCTGGCAAAGGCGTTGCGGACAAAGCACTTCATTACTTTGCAGCAGATGCATCCCTCCATCGCCTATCTGCCTTCACAGGAAGACGGCGCTCTGGCCTATGCCGAGGCCGCCACCATTATCAAGTACCTGTACCGCAAAAAGGGAGGCTACAAAAACATTCGCCGTTTGCTGTCAACCCTGGCGGAAAACGACGACATGGACCGGGCGCTGAAAACCGTGTACGGCTTTGATCTCAACGGTTTGCAGACCGCCTGGATGCGCTTTTTGCCCCGACTTGGTCTGAGGGAGCGGGCGGTGACCTCTGGCCTTGATGTGGCGTATAAGAACGATTCTGCCGCAGCACCAAAAAACGAAGAGAATATGTCTCCCGATGAAGTGGATAAATGGCTGGAAGGCAAGAAGGCCGCCAAGTACTTTAAGGTGGGCAAACTGCTGAAAGACCGTGGTCGTCACAAGGCGGCGCTGGTTGAGTTTGAAAAAGCGCGGCAGCTTGAAGGCTCAAAGAATCCCATGCTGCAAAATATTATCGCCGATGGCCTGCTGCGGGAAAAGCGCTACGAGGATGTCCTTAAGGCCCTGACACCGCTTTTGGACCTGTACTCCGGTCCTGCCATGACCTATTACAATCTTGGCCGGGCCCACATGGAGCTGGGGCAGGTGGACAAGGCCATTGAGCATTTCATGAATACCATCAGCATCAATCCCTTTGATCCGCGCAGCCATCTGTTTTTGGCCACCATCTATCGCCAGCAGAAAAAGGGAGAGCTTGCACTGCAGGAACAGAACATCTACAACAAGCTTTCGGAGTATCTCACCCGCTGACTGGTTGTAATACAGTAAAAGTCTCAAAATGAAACAGTGAAGGGCTGTATTATGTTAATTTGTGACATAAAACTTTTATTTTGAGAAAATTCGCCTATAATGAGGGGGACGGTACAAAGTAGTATAGCACCCCGGAAAAAATGGTAGTAGAGAAAGCCTTCGAACCGATTCCCGCGGGAGAACTGATCGACCGGAGATATCGTGTTGTCTCTGTGATCGGCAAGGGGGCAATGGGCACAATTTATGAGGTCCGGGATTTGCTGGAAGAGGGGCGTATTCTGGCCCTGAAGCATTTCCACCTGCAGGAATCCGCTGCACGCCTTAAGCTCTTTGACGAGTTTTCCGTCCTTGCCCGCCTGCGGCATCCCCATTTGGTAAGGGTCTATGATTTCGGTGTGGGACGGGAGCGGAATTTTCCCTATTACACCGCGCAGCTGGTTGAGGGGAAATCCCTGACATCCTATGCGGGAACCCTGGACGCCGATGGTCTGCGCAACGTTGCCGCAAAAATGCTGCGGGTGCTTGGATATCTCCATGACCGTGGCGTGGTGCATTACGATGTCAAACCGGATAATGTAATTGTACGGGGCGATGGCGAAGACATGGATGTGTGTCTGGTGGATTTCGGGCTTGCCATGGATGAACCCCGCAAGCAATCCGCCGGAACCCGTGGCTCTTTGCCTTACATGGCTCCTGAGTTGCTTGACGGAGAATCTTCCGATTACCGCGCTGACCTGTATTCCCTTGGTTGCCTGCTGTATCACATGGTTAAGGGAGTGCCCCCCTTTGGCGGCGGTCAGTCCACGGTGTCGGATCTTGTTGAAGGGCATCTGCGGGGCGAACATGGCGAACTGCCAGCGGATACGCCCCATGATATCCGAATGGTGATATCTGAACTGATGGCCCGTAATCCCGCAAGCAGACCGGGTCATGCCGCCAATGCCTTTGGCCTTTTGGATATCGGCGAGCCCTTTGATACTGACGATAACCTTGAGAGTTATTACACTGCCAGCAGACTCATTGGAAAATCGAAGGAACTGAAAGCCATCGAAACCATGCTGGCCGGCAACACCGATGCCTGGGCAACCTTGCTGCTTGGTGGCGAAGGCACCGGTCGGACGCGGCTCCAGTATGAATCGGAGCGCCTGTCGCAGTTCCTTGGCTATAGGGTATTGCGACTGATTCCCGGAGAAGGACTATGGGCCGGTGTGACAGGCCTTGTGCGCCAGATGGTGCCCTTTGTGTCCGGCGAAATTATCCGGCTGCATGGTTCCGCGTATTCGGAATCAATTGCCCTGACTGCCGATGCCATTCCCATGGCCATCACCGATGAGCAGGAGATTCGGGAACGCCGACTGGATGTGGCTATTATCTTCCTTGGCAATATGCTGCGCAAGGGCAAGATACTGATCAATTGCGATAACGCGGATCAGCTGGACGAATTTTCCCAGGGGTTTATTACCCGTGTGTTCCGTGAGCTTGGGCGGCGTGGTATGTTCCGGGTTGGCAAGCAAATGCGTTTGCTGATATCCGCCCAACCGGATATTCCCCTTGATGACTGGCCCGAAGATCATCTGCAAATGCTTTCTTTGGGAGGCCTGAACGACGAGCAAACCATTGATATGGTGCGTTCCCTGGTGGGCTCCATACGGCTGGACAACGCTGCCCGACAGCGCATTGTAGAGTTGTCCATGGGTATTCCGGGCATGGTTGAAGAACTGGTCCGGCAATGCCTTGTGCAGGGAATTTTCCGGCGTACCGAGGGCAGTGGAAAATGGCTTGTTGATGCCACGCGATTGCATCAGCTTACCCTGGATCTTGCCGCCAGCGTATCGGATCGTCTGTCCGAATTGCCACTTTTAACCCGCGACTTCGCGGATCTGGTGGCGTTATCCCGGATTCCCTTTGCCCTTAACTGGGGGGCTCAGATATGCCGTATGGCAAAACTGGATGCTGACGATGGCGTAAAAGCGCTGGAGCATCTGGAAATGTTAGGCATCATCGTGCGTACCCATGAAGGCTGGCGCTGCGCAAGCGAGCTGCTGAGAAAAGAAATCATACACCGGCTTCCGGTGGAACGGCGTGTAAGGCTGCATTCCATTCTGGCTACCATGTTTTCCGGTCTTGGACCGGAGTACGCAGCGGAGCAGGGATATCATCTGGAGTATTCCGGTGCTTTGGAGCCTGCGGCGCGCTCGTATCTTGATGCGGCTCGATATGACCGGCGTACTCATGCCTATGAAAATGCCAGAAACCATTCGGTACAGGCGCTTCAGCTTGAGGAAATGCTGAACAAACCCTCCCGGACCCGTGCATCGGAAGCTTTGGCCATTATCGCCGATGTGTTGATGCTGGCCACCCGGGCGGGGGAGGCCATAGATACTCTTGATGCCTGGATAAAGAAGTTTGACTGGAAACCGGTACAGCGTGCCAAGCTGTTGTGGTGGAAGGCTATTGCACATCGTCAGGTGGGGCAGGAGGCTGCTGCCAAAAAAATGTTGCAGCGTGCCCTGGAACTGATGGAAGACAGCAATGCCGATGATGGCTGGCTGACGGTACGCATACACGATCGCCTGGCGGATGTCGAACTGAAGGGCGGAGATCTTGCCAAGGCCAAATTCCATGCCGAGAAGTCCCATGAAGCCGCTCAGGCGACAGATGACGCCGAACTGGTCTGCCGGTCCCTCAATGCCCTGGGGCTCATCATCAGCGAACAGGGCGATACCGCCGCATCCATCGAACTGCTTAACCGGGCGGTGGAAATGGCCGCAGAAAACGAATTGCGGAATCTTGAAGCCAACTATCTCAGCAATCTGGCCGGGCGGGAATCATCCATAGGCAACCTTGAAAAGGCCCGGCATTTGTATGAACGGGCCCAGGGGATCGCCAAGCGATTTCGCTTTGGCTATATCGAGTTGATGGTCAGCAATAATCTGGGTGATTTACTGCTGACCGAAGGACGCCATGCCGAGGCGGCTGTTCATTTTGAAGAAACCTATCATGCCAGTCGACGGGTGAACCAGAAACGCAATGAAGCCATTGCGGTGTACAATATCGGATTTAACTCCATCTTTCTTGGCCGCTTTGACGCCGCCATCGCAAATCTTGAAAAGGCCCGGGAACTGGGCAAGGAACTGGGTTTCAAATTACTGGAAGCCTTTTCTATTCAGGATATGACATGGTTGTACACCCGCTTTGGCATGGATGCGGATTTGCGACGGGTGCGCAGCCGGGCGACATCCATTACCAAGCAGACCGATAACCCGGCGGTTAAGGGAAAATTCGAGTTGACCATTGGCCTGTGCGATAAGGCCAAAAACGATCACGCGTCGGCTCTGGGGCACTTCAAGGCTGCCATGGAAGCCTTCCAGCCCGATGCCGCACCCATGGAATATGCAGAGACCCTGCTGTGCGCATGGGAAGCCGCTGTGGAAGTCGCACCGGATGAGGTGGCGGACCTTGAGTCGGCGCTGGAACAGCATCTGCTACAGCATAATCATGAGCGTATACGGCTTACCTGGGAATTGCGTCGCTTTGAGCAGGCGGAATCCGTTGAAAATCTTGAGCGGCTGGAGCGGCTGTGTCAGAAACTGGAAAAAGAAGAATTGCTGGAGCTGGCATGGCAGGCCCACGGCTTTGCGGCTGAAACCTATATTTCCCGTAACGATCACGCTAGTGCATACGGGCACCTGGTCAAGGGCGCGAAACAGATTTTCAAAATCTCCGACACCTTCCATGATCTTGTGGCCAGAAGCACCTACTTCAAACAAAAGCGGGCGTTGGTGCTTTTGGCGGAATATGCCCGTCTGACATCGGATGAGTCCAAGAATATCAAGCGGGATGAAAGCATCCGCTTTAAGCTCTTTGGCGAATTTCTCAAGCTTTTTAATTCGGTCTTTGATTTCGATACCCTGGTGCGTCACATCGTGGATATTGCTTTGCTGCTTACCGGGGCTGAGCGCGGCTTTATGCTGCTGTACAACAACGATGGACGACTTGAAACCAAAACCGCCCGCAGCAATGATCGCGATCTGACTTCGGAGCAATTTAGTATTCCCAGCAGTCTGGTGCAGCATATTGTTGAGGCATCGGGACCGGTCTACTTCCGTGATCTTACCCGGGACGGCAAACTGGCGTCAGCGGAATCCATTCGCGCCCTTAAACTGCGCTCCGCCATTGGCGTGCCTCTGGTTATGGGGGGCAATATGCAACTGGCGGGACCGGACCGGCGTCGTGGCGCTGCCGGTGACCGCAAGCTGGGCATCCTGTATGTGGACAGCCGCCAGACCGTTAGCAGACTCAGTCAGGACGATATTGCCATTATGGGATCAATCGCCCGTTTGGCGGTCATTGCCTTCATGAATCTGAAACTCTATCGTGAGGCCACCACCGATACCCTTACAGGCCTCTTTTTGCGTCGTACCTTTGATACCTTCCTGTCTGATAACATCCACAGTTCAACCCTTGATGGTTCACCCATGACCCTTCTGATGGTCGATATCGATCATTTCAAAATGGTCAATGACGAGCACGGGCATCAAACCGGAGATCAGGTGCTGGTGAAACTTGCGGATATTATGCAGCAGAGTTTCCGTACCGAAGACCTTGTGTGCCGTTTTGGTGGCGAGGAGTTTTCCGTGGTGCTGCCGCGAACTACCTCCGATACCGCATATAAAGTAGCGGAACGGTTGCGCAAGAGGGTAGAGCAGACCCCCTTTGCCTGTGGCAGAATAACCATCAGTATCGGTCTGGCGGAATGGCGTCATGGCGAACAGGCGGCGGACCTTCTGGCCCGATCTGATCTTGCCCTGTATGCGGCAAAAGAGAGCGGGCGGAACCGAATGATAAAATATGCACTGGGGTTGGAGAAAACCACTCAGTTGCCCCAGACAGCCACCCTGCTTACCGGCGATCCTATTCGGGATCAGGAAAACCTTACGGCGCTGTTGCGTGTGGTGGAACGCTCCAGCAGCGCGGAATCATCTGGAGAAATGGCGGAACTGGTACTGGATAATGCCTTGCAGATCAGCGGTGCTACCCGGGCAATGCTGTTCGCCCTTGGTGAGGATCACTCCCCGGTATTGTTGCACTGGAAGCGCCGTGGTGATTTGAAAGCCCAAACCGCCGGTCCTTACAGCGCACAGGCCATCCGCCGGGTGATAAAAGAACGTGTGCCGGTGGTGATTCTCGATGTGGACGAATCACCGGACAGTTCCGCCTCCATGATGGCTTTGGATTTGAAATCAGTGGTAGTGGTGCCGGTGATCCATCAAAAGGAACTGGTGGGTATTTTTTATGTGGATAGCCCCGCCCGCACCAGAAAGCTTGGGGCAAACGATATGCTGTTCTTACGGACGTTGGCAGGAACCACTGCCCGGTTTGTGGACATGGATCGGAATCGTATCCTTAAAGGAAAGCATATCCCAACCAAGGACGCATCACCGGTTAAGACACCTTCCCGTCAGTAATTTTAAGCCCCTCGATATCCAGTAAAAACTCTTTAATGCGGGTGCCGCCGGTGAAGCCGCCCAGGGAATGATCTGCCTGAACGATGCGATGGCAGGGGATAAATACGGGGATGCGGTTTCTTCCCAGAGCCTGACCAACCGCCTGGGCGGAATTGGCTTCAATCTTGTCGGAAAGTTCGCCGTAGGTCGTCACGGTGCCAAAGGGAATCTGCTGAGCCGCCTGCCATACTTCCTGTTCAAACTCTGTGGCAAAGCGGAGATCCAGCAGGGGAGGGTCGGGACCAAAGTGATCCCGGCGGTGTTCCAGGTATTCTTTGAGCATACGAACAGCGTCTTCATTGGCCTCGGGGCTTTCAAGAATATCCGCATCCTCAAAATGGCGTTTGAGGCGCTGAAAAAAAGATTCTTCACCGGAAATACTTATTAAGAAAACGCCCTGCAAGGTTGAGGCGATATACCAATCTCCAAAGGGGGTGGCAAAGGAGGTCCAGTATACGGCTGTTTCTTGTTTCATATCGCTGCCTGATGTCATGTTTTACTCCGTTTTGCGGCAAAGATCCCAAAACTTACTTTCTGCGATTTCCATAGTGTCATTAGTGGAGTATTTGTCAATAGTGTATAGCCTATTTATACATCTATAAATACAGCTAATCGGGTAAAAAAGACTTGACAATAGCAGTCCCAGAGCGACAATGAATCTCAATTCAATGTGAGCACAGTCTTTGGGCACAACGTTAGAACATTCACGGATGACTGAAAAGGAGAAACCATGAGAGGAATCAAACGGTTACTGGCTCTAGGAATATCCCTTATGGTGGTGTTTAGTTCCACTGCCGCCATGGCTGACATGTTGACTAACGATTATGTCGACATCAAGCTGGGTGGATACATGAAGCTTGATACCTACTTTAACACAAACAAAGTAGTGAATCTTGATGGTCCCTTGTGGGTTGATAAGAGCCAGACGGAACTGTACGATGATAAGGAAAAAACCTACGGTGCAGCCGTCCGTGCCTCCCGTTTCTGGTTTAAGATCGGTGCCAAGGGCCTTCCCGAAGGATACAAGCTCAACGCCCACCTGGAAATCGATTTCTACGGAGATTACGCCACCTCCGCCACGGGATCACGCCTCCCGCAGCTGGCTCTGCGTCACTATTTTGTTACCCTTGACATGGGTAAAGTGGCACTGGTTGTGGGCCAGACCTGGATGATCGCCGCGCCGCAATTTACCTCCTCCTTTGAAAATCTGGTTCAGGCCACAAAGGGAAACCTCTGGAATCGTATGCCCCAGATCAGCCTGAAAACCAAGTTCGACATCTTTGAAGGCGGAAAACTCCGCTTTGATATCGGCGCCCTGCGTCCCATTAGCGCCCGCGATGCCGCCGGCGTGCTGGTCGACAATGGCGGTACCGGCGAAATCACCGGTATTCCCATGTTCCAGGGCCGTCTGGGAATCGACTGGACCATGATGGGTGCGGTTTCCACCTTTGGCATATCCGGTTCTTTCCACCGCGAAACCTATGCAGACCCCGGCATCAAAGTTGCCGCAGGCGGAACCGAAGCAGCGCTTCCCTTTGAGGGCGACGACACCGTGAATTCCTACCTGGTTGCCGCTGATGCAAAGCTGAAAATGTCTCTGGTTACTCTTACTCTGGAAGGTTACTACGGACAGAACCTGGACTCCTTCTGGGGCAACACCGCCAAATATGGCGCCGTGTTTGTGCCTTATACCGATGGCGTGAACAGCCATGTTGAAGTCATGTCTGTCAAGGAAGTCGGTGGTTTTGCCAATATCGGCATCGCTGCAACAGAAAGACTGACCCTTAACTTCGGTGGTTCCGCTGCCTATACCCTGAGCCAGGATGACTACAACAAGGACGAAGGCATTGACTATAACACACCGGACCTTACCGGTACGTCCAAACTTACGGATGAATCAAAAACCGGCGTTCCCATTACCATGCAGTACGCTGTCTATGGCAATGTATGTTACAATGTCTTCAAAGGTTTTTCCGTGGGGTACGAGTTGCAGTACATGGCCACCAAGTGGGACGGCCAGGATAAAACTGCCAAGAATATCTTTAATAACCTGATGTTCAAATACGTATTTTAAGTAAAAGAGGTAGCTGATGAAACCTGAAGCATTAGAGAAAAATCGCTGGTTAGTTGTTGTTGGCGCATTGTTGATACAACTTTCCCTGGGCGCAATTTACGCCTGGTCCGTGTTCACCAAACCTCTGGCCGCCGCAGGCTGGAGCAAGACCGAAACCCAGATGGTTTTTGCTGCCGGTCTGGCGCTGTTCGCCATTGTTATGGTCATCGCCGGTCGCATCATGCCCAAGTTTGGTCCCCGTAAAGTCGCCATCACCGGCGGTATTGTCCTTGGTCTCGGCTACATGCTGGCCGGACTTTTGGGCGGCACCAACTTCTGGGCACTGTTCTTCTTCATCGGCGTTGTCGGTGGTAGCGGTATCGGTCTGGCTTACGTTGTGCCCATCGCCGTTGGTATGCGCTGGTATCCGGACAAAAAAGGTCTGATCACCGGTCTGGCCGTTGCCGGTTTCGGCTTTGGAGCCATGCTGTGGGTTAAGCTCGCTGGCGCATGGGGCCACATGATTGAAAACATGGGTCTTGGCACTACCTTCATCATCTATGGTATCATCTTCCTGATCGCTGTTGTTCTTGGCGGAATGTTCATGATCTTTCCCCGTGAAGGATGGCAGCCCGAAGGCTGGACACCTCCCCAGGCCAGCGCCGGTTCTGCTCCTGCCGCAGGCACAGTGGACTTCCTGACCGGCCAGATGCTCCGCACCCCGCAGTTCTATATGATCTTCCTGACCTTCCTGTTTGGTGCAGGCGCCGGTCTGATGAGCATCGGTCTGATGAAGCTCTTCCCCTCACAGGCTCTGGAAGCCAATGGCCTTTCCGCTACACAGGCCAGCGCCATTGCCGGTACCGCCATGGCAGTATTTTTCTCTCTTGCAAACGGCCTTGGCCGTATCGCCTGGGGCGCCATGTCTGACAAACTGGGCCGCAAGCTCTCCGTCATCATCATGACCGGTAGCCAGGGCCTGTTCGTGCTGGCATTCCCCATGATGGCCGGTAACGAATACATGCTGTATCTGGGCGCAACCCTCATCGGCTTCAACTTTGGTGGTAACTTTGCCCTGTTCCCCACCATCACCGCAGACACCTTTGGCACCAAATACGTCGGCCAGAACTACGGCTGGGTATTTTTGGCCTACGGTGTGGGCGGAATCTTAGGCCCGATCATGGGTGGCAAACTCGGTGACATGAACAACTTCCCCCTGGCATTCACCATCGCCGGTGTGCTGTGTCTCGTGGCCGCCGGTATCATCGCCATGGTCAAGCCCCCGAAACAGTCTGCTTCCATCGCTGAGGTCAATCCTCAGAACAAGACCGCAGCCTGATCAATATCAGAAGCAAAAAAAGAGCCTCGTCCCCCGGGACGGGGCTCTTTTTGTATGCATAATGTTGGAAACTGCCGCTCATATCTGCTATAGTATGTAAAAATGTGCCAGACGTGGAGGTTCTTGATGTCACGCATACCTTCTATAGGTTCAGCTATTGTTCTTGGGACCATGCTTATTGCCCTGTCACTGTTTTCCGCCTGCAGCGATGACGGTGATCCTCAAATTCCGGTTGACGGCGATGAAGACGTTGTCACCGAAGTGGAAGTGGAAGAATGGGAGCCCACCAGTTGCAGCTCCAATGACGACTGCGAAGGATTCCTTATATGCCATTCGGAAGTGCAGGGCGGTATTTGCCTTGAATCCTGCGACTTCGGTCTGCCGGAGGCCCAGGGCGACGCTTACTGCCAGTTGTTTGCCGATGACTATCTGTGTCAGCCGGTACTGGGGCAGGTTTGTGCGCCGCCTTGCCAGTCGGACAGCGATTGCGATGACATTGTGGAAGGCACCCGCTGCGGCGATGACGGACTGTGCCTGCCGCCTGCGGAATGTTCTTCCAATGATGATTGCACCCTTGGACGTCTCTGCATGCCCGATGTCAACGGCGGCACCTGTATGGTGGATTGCCGTTTGACCCTGGACGGCAAAACCGGAGACGAACTCTGTCAGACCGAAGGTGATGAATATGTCTGTTTCCCCGAGGCAGACGGCTATTGCGGTCTCCCCTGCGAGGATAACAGTCCCTGCACCGTGTTCCATCCGCTGTATGTGTGCGGCAATGATCAGCGCTGTCAAAAGCCCTCGGGGCTCCAGTGCAATCTCAATAGTGATTGCAGCGATGGGGAAGCGTGTCACCGCAGTACCGATGAGACGACGGCTATTTGCAGCGCGTCATGTTTGACCGGGGACTTTTCCCTTACCGGTGATGAGTACTGCGATTTTATTCTGGAGGGTACTGTATGTCAGGAAGTCTTTGGCGGCTCCTGTCGCAACCCCTGTTCCAGCACCCCGGAATGTCAGGCAATTGACAGCAATCTTGAGTGCAGCAATGACGGTCATTGCATTCCCATGGAAGTTGATAAATCCTGCAACGAGGATAACGACTGTGCCCAGGGTTTTGTGTGTCACCACGACTGGCATGTTAAAGACGACACCCTGGGAACCTGCGGAAGCAATTGTGAATTGGGTGGTCCGGTTGGTGAAAACGGCGCAATGCTTTCCGGTAACGAGTACTGTGGTGCACTGTTTGAAGACGGCAAGTGCAACGAATACTTCGGGTATCGTTGTCAGGCTCCCTGCGCAGATGATAATGCCTGTGCCTTCTACAGTCTGGATGCAGTATGCCTTAACAGCAATGTCTGCCGCTCGCTGGCCACAATAGAATCATGCACCGAAAGCGACGAGTGCCCTCTGTCTGAAACCTGTCATACCTATGTGGGTGCAGGTACCTGTGCTGCGGATTGCGGTGTTGGTGATGAGGGGGGCATTGACAATGGCTTCTGTAACGCATTGTCCCCCGGGTTTATTTGCCAGGAACAGCTGGGCAATGTCTGCGCACCCCGTTGCGTGGAAGACGCATTCTGCCAAATTGAGGATGCAACCTACACCTGCCGTGGTGACGGTGAGTGCATTTCCCCGGATAATCCGACAGTGTGCACCACCAACGATGATTGTGATGAGGGTGACATCTGCCATACGGAAGTTCCCGGTGGAGCCTGTCTGCCTTCCTGTACAACTGGCCTTAATGAGGTAACCGGAGACAGTTTCTGCTCTCTGTATACCACTGAAGGAGCCCTGTGCTACGGCAATGAAGGCGGGCTCTGCATTCCTAAGTGCGCCAATGACGATTTTTGTCGTCAGGTGGATCCCGCATGGACCTGCGATGTCGCCCTTGGATTGTGCAGCAAACCCTATGTACCTCAAAGCTGTAGCTCTGATACGGAGTGCCCCTGGGGCATGGCCTGTCACAGCCTTGGTGCCGGTATGGGGGAATGCGGAAACCTTTGTGAAAGCAACGCCGATTGTCCTGCGATTGAAACAAATCTTCGGTATTGTTCTTCAAATGGTGCGTGCCGTCTCTTTGATGAGCGTACGTCGCCCTGTACAGAGGACAGTGATTGTGATGTTGGACTGGTATGTCACCTGAAGGATGAGAGTGGCA
>Ga0070729_10004536_pt1 | contig 15042 bp, 15 predicted proteins | sample tdDd472_FD_66725 | JGI IMG/M metagenome (GOLD analysis project Ga0070729, IMG submission 66725) | Marine sediment microbial communities from the Atlantic coast under amendment with organic carbon and nitrate - tdDd47.2 | ecosystem: Environmental > Aquatic > Marine > Coastal > Sediment | place...
GTACCGCCAAGCACCCCGACAGAGTTAAATACACAAGAGGAACACACCCGTATACAGGTGCGCTCACTCTCCCGTTTCTCTCTGTCGATTAAATTGGCGGTTTTATCTGACGAGAAACGCTAGTGACGCAAAATTTTATATCAATATTTTCACTAACAAAGATAGATAAATCAACAGATATAAAAGCACATTTTTGTATTTGAATGTACAAGGGTGTCTTTTTCGTTTGAATATTTACTATAAAATATTTAATGAAGTATGTTTAATTAGGGATTTTTAATATATGTAAATAGCAGAGTGTTGAGTATATGAGGATAATGATTGCTAAATTTCATGGTGGACACTGGACAGTAGATGTATGTGATAGTCATTCAGTAATATAGAGGGAGGAAAGTTGTCCAAATGTGTCCAGAGAAATTAAAATGGTTTTTTAAAAAAATAGTGGACACAAATTGGACAAAACACACGCCTTTAACAGCCTGTGTTTCAGTGTAAAAATGGATTTGTGGCTTGATGTCCAGTGTCCAGTAATTAATTTTGATTTAAATAGTTTGAAATACTAGACTTACTTTTTTGAAGTATTTCAGCTATTTGCCTAACAGAAAACTTCTTTTCTTTATTTAAATATTTGGCAATAGTCTTTTCATTTATATTATTGTCAAATGTGGAAATATTGAGGTAGTCACGGACTTTAAGACCTTCGTTTATATAGTAATTACATAATTTAAAAGCTGCCTCAGTAGATCTCTTTTCAATTACAGCCATATTTCCATTATTAGTTGCCCAGTATAACATTTGAATGATAAGAGATAACCGAATAAAGTGATTGTCAAATTTTGAGTACATACTTTTAATTTCTTCCGAGATACTAACATCATTTATTATATCAGCATTTTTATTGTAAAACTCTTCGAAATCCTTATAACTGTCTTCATTAAAGTTGACTATCTCGCTTCCTAATTCTTCATGATATTTTAAAGATATTAGTTTGTTAATAATGTTCTCATAAGCTGTTTGCATTGATGCTGAAACCTCCAACTTTGATAAATATGATTTCTGTAGGTTTTCGGGAAATGAGAACAATAATCTATCTATAAATCCGTTTACGCTTCTGCTAGAGTCAATTAAGCCTTTTAGTTTCTTTTTCTGAGTGGTACCAACCACACTTATGAATGGATTATGTATTGAAATGGCCTTTCTACCAACCCGCGTACTTTTTTCATATATTCCATTCCAAAACGATAACCACATTTCTTCTTCAGATCCATTTGAGTATCTATTAAAATCCTTAATCCATGCAACCAATTCATCCTTGTAGTATAAAATACCCCTAGGATTAATCATTAGGTTTTCTCTTATGGATTCTGGTGTTGAATCTTTTAAAATGTAATGTATCTGAGAGGGCTGTTCAATTGGAGATTCAATGTTATTTTTTTTCTTTTCACTTGAACTCATTTCCAAATTTGTTAAGTATTGGGCTTCAAGTTTATTGAACTTCTTTTCTTCTTGTTTATCGAGGGCCTCCAATGGTTTCGAAAGGAAATTCAAGGGATGTGTTTTATTAATTCCTGATCGACCGATTAAAACCATATAGATGCTACAATGCTCTAACCAGGTTTCTTTTACTTTGACCCTAATAGAATTACCTATTGCAACAGATGCAACCGCAATTAAACTTGAACCCAGGTATTCAATTGGAAAATTCATAGATTCATTTACAACCTTAAAAATCTCTATAATTTCCGGAGGAAAAACTTCCAGAGGAAAGTGATTTGATTTTACTTCATTAGAATGAGTGGGATTATCTTGACTATTGCCAGATTTCGTATTATCTTTGTTGTTCATAATAATTGATTTAGGATTAATTATTAAAGGATTGGAGAGTTGCAGCTCTCCATTTTCTATTTTAATAGGATTGTTCTTACGTTATCCAATTTGTTACTTACTTCTTCCAGAATTTTTTTTAAGCTTAGGAAATTAATAAACTTAGACTGATTAAATCGCTTTGCAATCTGATTTACGTTAGATCCTATCATTGAAAGTTCTCTAATTAGATTTATCATGTTTTGGTCCGGAGGATTTATCTTTTTGTTTAAAGCGCATATTCGCATATATTTTGCCCTTGACATGCGCATAATTTTTGCATTGTTGTTTATTTGATTTATCTCTTCTTTATTTAGCCTGACTTTCGTTTCGATTGTCCTTCTTGCCTGGATATTAGTTTTTTGCATCAGATGTTTCTTTTTGGTTTCTTTTTTAGTTTTTTCTTCTTTTGGAGTGTATTATGGTTTTCTCGTTGGTATTCTGATGATAGGCTGTTAAGATCATTTGTAAATATTAAGGATGCAGATTCGGAGAGGAAAGACATTATAGTCTTTTCAGCATCTCCTCCTAATTTATTATCCAAATGAAGGTTTTGTTTCATTTTTTTAAAAGAACCAACTTCTCCTAATTCAGCTTCACTCAATGTTAAATTATGATATTGAAAGGTAAGTTGTGGTCTATTACCATCTGGCAATAATTGAAAAGTAATATTTCTTTTTTCAAGATCTTCAATAAAATGATCAATTCGCTTACCTACACTTTTATAAGAATAAGCTTGATAAATAGAGTCTCTGACAAGATAGATTACACTTTCTCTTTGCTTTATTAGACTTTTTTCTAAGCCTGTAATTGAATAACCTTTTCCCAATTGACTTGCCTTCATACTCCATTTATTACCTCTGATATCAGTATAATGATACTTCAATCCATATATACGTCCGTTTTTGTGTTTTACCTCTTCCATTTTTACACCTGATTCAGATAGAGCTTTTACGAGGTTATTATGAATATGAGGTGTTTTTTTAATGGCTTTGTCAATAAGTTCACGTAGTTCCATTTTAGTAGAAAATTGCCCTGTTTTTTTCAAGATTTCTAGTTCATTTTTACCGTACGACTTCTCTGTTTTAAATGACATATCAACTTTATTCAATCCAAACTTATTTTCAATATCTCTACAAACCTCAAATGAGCGATATTTCGAAAATTTTCCTTCATTGTATTTTCCTGAAGAATTACTAATATTGGATACCAATATGTGAATGTGAGGGTGGTCCTTATCTGTATGTTCGTAGGCAATAAATGGAAATGTTTCATCATATTGCATTCCTGTCAGATAATTCCTGCAGATATCTTCTTTAATAGTATGTGTTAATAGTTGACGATCCTCAGAAGGAAATGATAGGACTATATGTGAGAAACGGTTTTTTGGTTTAATATTGTTATTCAATTTGCTTACCATCTCCATTTCCTTTGTTATTTGGTGAATATCATCTTCATTTGCAAACAAGTTTTTGCATACAAATTCAGCGTTTTCTCGAATATTGTATTCAAGGGTTGCTTTGCATGAAGCTCTCCTTTCAAGTATTTTTCCAATCATAATAGTATCAAACGAAGTGCAGAATTGCGGGCCCACGGACCACACCTTGCCCCTATAATGCAACACTGTTATAAATAATTGATAAAAAAGAATGCTATTGATCCATATAAGCATTCACCTCGGAGAGTTTAATTCTTGTGGATGATTTCACTTTGTATTTTTTCAGGGTTTTATCCCTAAATAAATTATAAATTTGAGAACGGGAGATTTTTAAGAGTTCTTGTACCTCTTTGATCGTTAAAAACTCATCTTTTGAATTCATTGATACATTTGCTTTCATATGCGTATAGTTTAAGTTTACTTTCTTAAGTATATATGCATGTACTTGACTGTACAGTTGTGGGCGAATGTATATATATGTGTTGTTCAATGCAATAGAAGGTAGAAAATACTACTAAAAGAGAGAGGATAGTACTATATTCTACTATATATTACTGCCAAAATTTTCTTTAATCTGGATATAGGTATGTAAAAAGGGATTTGATTATTATGTAGTGAAATTATTGAAACCATATTTCTATGTATAATGATTCATATAGAAGTTTCTTTGTTTTTTTATAAAAAATAAAAAAAGAATTAGTCAAATAGGATGTTTGTTATTAAATCGATGTGAGAAAAGGAAATTTGTTTTTAAGTTCTTCCTGTAATTCTTTGTTTTCAGTTTTTAATTTTTCAAATTCTTGCAAACCTTTTATAAATTCGATCTCTTCAAAAAAATAGTGTATATCTAAAAGCTGTTTTGCTACATAATCATTCTTCGCATTTCCTATTTTTGCAAGAGGTTTCGTTACAAAATTACGTGCTGAGTCAGTATCAAAATCTTTTGGGGTATGACCTATCTCTTTACACCATTTAGGAAATCTTTCCTTGATTCCTTCCTGGTATGAGTTCATTATTTTAGTTTCAAAAACGAAATATGCTAAACGGAATGCTTGATTTTTGTTACCATTATTTAGAAAACACTTAGCTTTTCGCTTAATTTTTTCGTAAATCCCTTGTTCTTTGTTTGAGGCTAACTCTATAATTTCTTTAAAAAGAAGAACACTAAATTTCTTTGAAAGCAATATTTGTTCAAATTTAAAAGGATTATTGCCATATGCTTCAGTAATTATAGGTCGCTTTTTAATAGACTTTTTTCTAAAATAGTTCTCCATGAAAGGAGTAAATTCTAATTTGTTAAATCTGTTTCTAAATTTGAATCCGTAGAATAAATAATAATAATATACAGCTTCTTTTGTATCAAACATAATTCTTAAATGAAGCATAAATATCTGGTGAAGAATATTAGCAAACAAAATAATAGCCAGACTATATAAATAGAATGGTTCTATTGAAAATAAGATTAAAAAGATCATAATAGTAAAATTAGGTTACTTGAAAAAAAATAAAACGGGTGCAAAACTGAGTGCAAATACGGCTTTCAAAACCGTATTTGCTTGATGGTGAATGTGTAGTGGTAGCCCCAACAGGACTCGAACCTGTATCTATAGTTTAGGAAACTACTATTCTATCCCTTGAACTATGGGGCCAAAAAAATGTGAATGCAAAATTAATTATTTTCCGCTCTTTTGCAAGTGCTTATTTTTAATGCCAGCTATTTATTTTGTTTGCTGTTCTGCGTTCTTCATTAATATTATTATTTTTGAGCAAACAGAAAAAGCTGAATCATGAAACACCCATTCACTAAAGTTCACAAAAGAACAGGCTTAAACATGGGTGTTCCACGGTAAAAAGGAAAGCTGGACATTTTTATGCTTTCATTAAAAAAATACAAATGTTTAACTAAAATAAATTAAAGTGAATATTATCGACATTATTCTAGGGGTAATCCTTCTATGGAGTTTGTACAATGGTTTTAAAAAAGGTATCGTATCTCAAGCAGGTGCTTTGCTTGGACTTTTATTGGGCGTATGGGGTGCGATTAAATTCTCCGGATTTACCAAAGAGTTATTAATTCGTAAATTTGAAATTACTTCGCAGTATACCTCTTTAATGGCATTTGCTCTTACATTTATTGCTATTGTAATTGGCGTAAATTTATTGGCCAAAGTATTGAGTAAAACTCTTGAAGCACTGGCTTTAGGTGGTTTTGATAAAATTTTAGGTGCTGTTTTTGGCTTATTAAAAACAGCTTTTGTACTTAGTGTAGTTCTTTTTATTTTGAATAGTGTTGATACACGTTTTAAATTTTTACCTAAGCAAGAGGTTCAAGAGTCGAAACTTTATACTCCTGTATCTGCAATTGCTCCAATGTTATTTAGCTTCTTTAAAGATGAACTAGAATATTACAAACAAGGAAAAGAAGAAAATGAAGAATAAACTGTTACTATATAAAGAAAAGCTATCATCCTGGTTTCAAAAAAAGGAGCAAGTTCCAATTGAAAACATGGAGGAAATTACCTGTGGAAACTGCGAAACGGTTTTTAAAGGTAACTATTGTCCGCAGTGTGGGCAATCGAAAAAAGAACTGGATCGACCTCTAAGTTTCGTTATGTACGATTTTATGGGAACTGTGTTTGCATTCGATAATCGTTTTTTTCGCACCATGTTTACCATATTAGTAAAACCAGGGCGTTTGTCGCAAGATTTCCTGGATGGTAAAAGGGCTCGCTATATGCCGCCATTTAAATTCTATATTTTTGTCAGCTTTATCTTCTTCTTGTTAATGAATGTTTACACTAAGCGAGAGTTGGGGACTTATCAGGATGAAAAAAAGCAAAGAGTTGACTCAGTTTTGGTGAATACAAAATTTCCGAAGGAAATCAAAAATAGTTTAGAGAATCCTAAAAATTCAAAAGATTCGTTAATATTGGCAGTGCTTGATTCTGTGGAGGTAGATGAGATGCTATTTGATACTGCTTTGAGCGGTGATGCCAAACAGAAAGTACTGAGAAATAAAATTCAATTATTTGTTGATGATTTAATAGAAAGTGCTGAATTTGACTCTTCCGCTACAAGCGTTGAAGAGAAGAAGTGGATGAGTCGTATCAGGAAAATGAATCAATATCCCGATGTGTTTATTTCAAAAGCACTACGCTTTACTTCCTGGTCGGTTTTTATTTTAATGCCGTTTTTTGCCTTGCTTTTAAGACTGTTTTTTATTCGGAAGAGATATAATTATATCCGCCATTTTATTTTCTCTGTAAACGTACATGCTTTTAACTTTTTTGTTTTTAGTGTAATTATGTGCTGTCATCTCTTTTTTGAGGGAGATTGGCTTGGTATAACACATTATTTATTGTGGCTGGGGCCTATATTTTTAGTGGTAGGGGCAGTTAAATTTTACAAGCAGAGCATTGCTAAAACAATCATTAAGTTATTCTTTTTAATTACAACTTATATTTTTGTAATTTTGGGAGCTATTGTTACAGTATTAGCTTTTGCAGCTTATTATGTTTAGTATACTTAGCAGATAAGTTACATGAAGTTTTTATAGCTCAAAAAAAGTAGATTAAATAAAAATACAACATATAATAAAACGGGTATTCGAATGAATTTTGTTGAAGAATTAAGCTGGAGAGGCATGATCCATGATATTATGCCAGGAGCCGAGGAGCAAATCAAAAAAGAATTGACAAGTGCATATGTAGGTATTGATCCTACTGCAGACTCATTACATATTGGACACTTAGTAAGTGTGATGATGTTAAAGCATTTTCAGGTTGCCGGACATAAACCTATTGTATTAGTAGGTGGTGCTACCGGTATGATTGGTGATCCTTCTGGTAAATCGGCAGAAAGAAATCTGCTTGATGAAACTACATTACGCCACAACCAGGAATGTCTTAAAGGGCAATTATCAAAATTTTTGGATTTTGAATCGGGTGCCGAAAATCAGGCCGAAATGACGAATAATTATGATTGGATGAAAGAGTTTTCGTTCCTTGATTTTATTCGTGATATTGGAAAGCATATTACTGTAAATTATATGATGTCGAAAGATTCCGTAAAGAAACGTTTGGGGTCGGAGTCGAAAACCGGAATGTCGTTTACTGAATTTACATATCAGTTAGTTCAGGGGTACGATTTCTTGTGGTTAAATCAGAATAAAGGCTGTAAGATACAGATGGGAGGTTCCGATCAGTGGGGGAACATTACCACAGGTACCGAAATGATTCGTCGTAAAACTGGAGGAGAAGCTTTTGCGATTACTTGTCCGTTAATTACCAAAGCCGATGGTGGTAAATTTGGTAAGACCGAAAGTGGAAATATCTGGTTAGATCCTAAGAAAACATCACCATATAAATTTTATCAATTCTGGTTAAATACTTCAGATGATGATGCAGCGAAGTATTTGAAAATTTTTACGCTGATTGGTAAAGAAGAAATTAATCAATTGATTGCTGAGCATGCCGAAGCTCCTCATGCGCGTTCTTTACAGAAAAGACTTGCAGAAGAAGTAACATGTATGATTCATGGTCGCGAAGCGTTTGACGCAGCTGTTGAAGCATCTCAGATTTTATTTGGTAAGGCATCAACTGAAGTTTTGCGTAAAATTGATGAGGATACATTCCTTTCAGTTTTTGAAGGAGTACCAACCTTTGAAGTAGCAAAAGCAGATATTGAAGGTGGTGTAAATATCCTTGATTTATTGGCTGAAAAAACCAGTGTATTTCCTTCAAAAGGTGAATTACGACGTACCATTAAAGGTGGTGGAGCAAGTATTAATAAGGAGAAGATTACTTCTGAGGAACTTGTGGTGAATTCATCGCATTTATTGAATGAAAAATTTGTCCTTATTCAGAAAGGAAAGAAAAATTATTTCGTAATAAAGATAGCCTGATAAAATATTCAGGCTTTTTTTCCGTTTACACGAAAAACAATATCTTATGGATAATCAAAATACCTTTAATTTTAGTACAGTCAATATTATTCGCTTTTTGTGGAGAAATAAATGGCCAATTGTTATTGTTTCTGTTTTGGCCTTTGTAATTTCTGTAATTGTTTCATTAGTTATTACACCTAAGTACAAAGCGTATTCGGTCTTTTATCCAACCGTAAATCAATCGGTTTCCAAAGCTTTGTTGGGGAAGAATAATATGCGATCAGAAGATGTGCTAAAGCTAGGAGAAGAAGAGGATGTTGAGCAAATAATGCAGATTTTGAGTTCTGATTATATAAAGGGTAAGATTGTTACAAAATATGATTTGTACAAGCATTATCAGATTGATACCGAGTCGAGGGAGAAAAATCTGAAGCTCGGACAGATGTATTCAGAAAATATTTCATTTAAGAAAACCCAGTTTATGGCTATACAGGTAACTGTTTTGGATGTCAATCCGGATACAGCAGCCTTTATTGCCAATGATATTGTGGCTTATCTTGATACTGCCATAGCTGATATTCAGAAAGAAGTTGCCCTGAAATCATATAAGATTGTAGAGCAAGAGTATTTTCAGGTTAAAAAAGATATTAGAGGTATTGTTGACTCTTTGGAGTTTATTCGGTCAAAAGGGGTTTACGATATCGAAAATCAGATTGGCCCGATGAATGAAGCATACTGGAGTGCAGTTGTTGCAGGAAAGAATAAGGAAGCCCGAAAGATTAAAGAAGCACTTGATAAAGTGGCAAAATATGGTGGCGCTTATCAGTCGCTACTTGAGCAGCTTGATAATGAGACTGAGCGAATGGATGAGTTAAAGCAGAAATTTGCCGAGGTAAAAGTAAATATGCAGGAAATTATTCCTCATAAATTTGTAGTCAATAAAGCTTATGCTCCTGACAAGAAGTCGACTCCCCGCAGAACTATTTTAGTGATTGTTTCAACTCTTAGTGCATTTTTATTTTCCATTTTTCTTGTGATTGTTATAGATGCAATAAAAGAAGCTTTTAAAACTGAAGAGTAGGTGGGTTTACTGGGAAACAAAAACTTCTGGTATTATGCTGCTGCGGTATTGTTTATCGTAATTAATACCTTTTTATTGGCGAAGGAAATTTGGCTGTTTGCTTTTTTTCCGTTTGCCATACTTATCGCCTATTTATATATTACTTCACTGGATAAAGTTTTTTTGTTAATTACTTTTTTGACTCCATTATCGTTACCACTGCAGGATCTTATTCCTGAAATGCCCTTCGATATATCATTGCCCGTTGAACCCATGATTTTAATATTAATGGGGGTTTTTGTATTGAAATTATTTAAAGAAAAGAGTTATCCAAAGAAATTTATTTTGCATCCTGTTTCTTTGGCTATTATTTTTCATCTGATCTGGATGACGGTTACAACTCTTACCAGTTCGATGCCATTAGTATCGATGAAGTTTTTACTTGCTCGTTTTTGGTTTGTAATAACTTTTTTTTATTTCGCTTTAATTGTATTTAATGATAGAAAGAATATTAAGCGCTATTTGTATTTATTTGTTATTGGTCTTTCCATTGCGGCGTTTTATTCTTTAGTAAAGCATGCTTTGGTTGGGATAAACGACCAGGCAGCTGCTTATAAAATTTCATGGCCCTTCTTTAATGATCATACTGTGTACGGAGCTGTTCTGGCATTTTATTTTCCGATTGTAATCGGTTTTTTCGTATTGGCAAAGGAATCGAATCATAAAACACTATTATTGATATTGATTGCTTTTCTTGGATTTGCTATAATACATTCATATAGCCGTGCTTCCTGGTTAAGTATTCTTGCTTCATTCGCACTATGGGGGGTATTACGCTTAAAAATTTCTTTTCGTGTCTTAATGGAGACGGTAATAGGATTTGCAGGTATTCTATTTCTATTTAGTACAACTCTGATTATGCAATTGGAAGAGAATAAAACCGATTCTTCCGATGATTTTAAAGAGCATATACAAAGCATGACTAATATAAAAACGGATGCTTCAAATGTTGAACGACTGAACCGGTGGAAGTGTGCTTTCGAAATGTTTAAAGAGCGTCCTGTATTTGGATGGGGACCCGGAACCTATATGTTTCAATATGCACCTTTTCAAAAAGAGAGAGACAGGACCGTTATTAGTACGAATTGGGGAGACTGGGGAAATGCCCACAGTGAATATATTGGGCCGTTGGCTGAATCCGGAGTGTTTGGAAGTCTTAGTATGATTGCAATCGTATTATTATCCGTATATACTGGCTTTAATGTAGTTTATAAATCAACCGATATTTGGATGAAGGTTACGGCCATTACAGTTCTTATGGGTTTGGCTACATACGTTGTTCATGGAATTTTAAATAATTTTCTTGATACGGTTAAAGCTTCTGTTCCGTTTTGGGGCTTTACAGCTATTTTAGTGTTTTTTGATATATACCTAAAGGAAAAGGGGCAAAAGCTTCCTGAGAATTAATAAAAATGAAGTCCTAGCATGGATATATCATCAAAGATATTCTCTGAATCTTTCAGGAAGTTCTGTTTTGTGATTATATCAGCAATATTTAGGTCTATTCTGTCGGAGTTTGACAAAGCTTCTTCCAGAAAAACAGTTTCTGTATCTACATTACCTTCGTTTAAAACTTCTACCAGACCATCCGTATAGCAAAGTATTTTGGTATTGGGTTGCAGTTCTAAAAAGCCACGTTTTATTCCCGGAATTTCGTCTAACATGCCAAGTCCTACGCAACCATTAAGTAAATACTCTAAAGTATTGTTTTGTACATCGTACATTACCGGTGGATTATGACCAGCATTAATGTATTCCAACTCTCGGCTTTGAATATTGTAGCGACCAATAAAAAGGGTAATGAATTTTTCCCCTTTTGCTGCTGCCATTACTCGCTCGTTCAGTTTTAAAACTAATTTTTTCAGAATAATTTCTGAACTAAAAAGAGCTCTTAAATTTGCCTGAAAATTTGACATTAATAAGGCTGCAGAAATCCCTTTTCCGGAAACATCAGCAATGCAAAAACCAATTTCAGTTTCGTTTAATTGAATGAAATCATAATAATCTCCACCAACTTCGAAGTGAGGATGGTAAAAAGAATCCACAAATAATTGTTCTCCACGGGGTAAAATTTTGCGTGAAGGTATCAGCATATACTGCATTTTTGAAGCCAGTTCGAGCTCTTTTCTTAAAGCTTCCTGTTTTACACTCTCTTTAAAGAGGCGAATGTTTTCAATGGCAACAATAATTATTATGGATAATGTTTGTACGAAGTTTAAGTGTTTAATCGAAGGACTTACGCCTTTTGTTTCTTCATCTATATCGCCGGTAAGTATGTAGGCGATAGGTTTTTCATCCTGGATAATAGGGATTAAAATATCAAAAAGTTCCAGGTTTTTGTTTGATGAGGCACTAATAAAAGTTATCTCTTTGTGAGCAAGTAAATCATCTTCAATATCAATAGTTTTAGCAATGTTTTTATCAACGCCTGAACTCAAGATACATTCCCAACTGCTTTCATATTTGAAAAACAGAATGCGATCAATTTCAAGGTCTTCACGTAATACCTTTTCAAATTTACTAAGAAGTAATTCATTGGACCGGCTTTGATTAATAGCCTGCGTAATATCAAGAATGGTATTAAGCTTGAAAGTTGAAAGTTTAAGCCGTTTTGCTGACGATGTGTTGCTCATATAAAAAAAATAGAGAAATAAATGCGATGATTTATTTCTCTAAATATATGAATAAATTTTTAGATAGCAATTTAGGCTTTTACTCTTTCACCATATGAACGGTCACGAGTATCTATTTTCAGGATATCATCAGTATTAATGAATAATGGAACCATAATTGTTGCTCCAGTTTCCATTTCCGCTTGTTTTAATGAAGAAGTAGAGGCTGTATCTCCTTTAATACCAGGTTCAGTATATGTTACCTGAAGGATTACAAATGCTGGTAATTCTACACTTAAAGGCATTTCTTTTTCCGCATGGAATACAATTTCAACAGTTTGTCCTTCTTTATAAAGATCAGAATTTTCAATTAGTAATTCTTCAATGCTAATTTGCTCATAAGTCTCCTGATGCATAAAGTTAAAGCCTGCGTCATCTTTGTATAGGTATTGATATGGTCTTCTCTCAATACGAACCGGATTTATCTTTACGCCTGCGTTAAAAGTGTTCTCAATAACTTTACCAGTTTCAATGTTTTTTAGTTTTGTACGAACAAAAGCAGCCCCCTTACCAGGTTTTACATGTTGAAATTGTACAATAGTCATTAATTTCCCCTGGTATTCAATACACATTCCGTTTTTAATATCTGCTGTAGTTGCCATAATATATGTCTTAATTTTTTTGCAAAAATATAAACAAGTCCTTGAAATTGAAAATATTTTAAGCTGATTAATTTATTAAATTTTAATTTGTGCTGAAAAAATCGCGTATAATTTATTTAATTCTATTTTTTTGGAGTGAGACTTGTAAACGGGTTTTTTAAGCCTTTGTACTCAATTAATTCACACTTTGCACTTCCGAAAAACATGTCGAATTCAAAGCTAACTGGTATCTTATTTTGATCTGCTGTGAAATAGATCGTTAAAGCATCTTTTGATTTAAACGTTCTGCCTACTTCCGTAACCGGCATAAATGCATAACAATCTACTTTTCCTATTGGTGTTTTAATAGTTTTTCGACCTTTGTATCGTAATATTAAAGGGAATAATTTATCGTTATAATAGGTGTTCATTTTGAATATTTCACCTTCCTGAATATTCTCGTTTATATGAAATTCCCGTGCATAAAAAAGTGCCGAAAGAAAATCCTGAATACCTTTAGGCATTATTCGTTCACCTTTTCTTAGGCTTTGAATAATTGTGGAATCTTCGCGACTAATATGATCGTAATCGTATTTGTAAAGTCGTTTGAAGCCTCCTTCGCTAATGTTTTGAGATGCTACTGTAGGTAGGAACGTTGTTGGATGGTATGTACTTTCAATTACATCGTAAACCTTATAAACACGATCGAGTAGACCGAGTGTTTTAGCATATAAGTGAATATGGTGCATTACCGATGAATCGGTATTGTAATCTTTCACCTTAATTCCGGCTTCTCCTCCTCTGATAAATCCATAGCTTAATATATATTTAAGCTCCTCTCCGGCTTGGTACGAGTTAATATTGTATGCGTTTTGTGTATTGCCACTAAAGCTTACAGAAATTAAAATACCAAGAGTTAAAAATAATTGTTTCATAATTAATTTGTAATTACTAAATCCATTTTAATATCATGTTCGTCTGTAGGAACTGTTTCCAATAATTGAAAATCAAAACATATGCCTATTTTTGTGGCATTTAATGACGTTAATAGTTTATCATAATATGCTTTTCCTCGTCCCATTCGGTTATTATGTTTATCAAAAGCAATGCCGGGTACAATAATCAGGTCTATATTTTTAGGATTACAAAATTCAGGACCTTCTGGTTCTAGTATTCCATAACCTTCACCCGGACTCATTTGATCAAGTCCTTTATATTCTTTTAAAATGAGATTGTCTCCAGCTACCGATGGTAAAATAATTTGTTTTTTATTTGCCCATTTATAAACAAAATCATGCGTGTGTACTTCGTCCTTCATCGACCAGTAAAGCATGATTGTTTTTGCTTTGATAAAAGCTGGTTCCTGTTCAAGTCTGTTGAATATTCCTATAGAAAGTTCATTTTTCTGCTCAAAACTATAACGTAATTTTATCTCTTTAATCTCCTTTCGGATCTTTTTCTTTAATTGATCAATCATTCTAAATAAATATTATCAGGCTTACAGCCATAACCATCATTCCCATTACCAAACCATAAATTGATAAATGGTGCTCTCCATACTCCCTTGCAGCCGGTAATAATTCATCTATAGAAATAAACACCATAATTCCTGCAACAATTCCGAAAACTACACCCATTATCATAGCACTTTGTGCTAAAAATGGCATAAGTAATAAATATGCAACTATTGCTCCTATTGGTTCTGCTAATCCTGATGAGAAAGATAACCAAAAGGCTTTCTTTCGACTTTTTGTTGCATAATAAATCGGTACAGAAACAGCTATTCCTTCGGGTATATTGTGAATTGCCACGGCTATGGCAATAGCAACTCCCAAACTAGGATCATTTAATGCAGCAGCAAATGTAGCAATTCCTTCCGGAAAATTATGAATTCCTATTGCCAGGGCACTAAAAATTCCCAATCTAAGTAATTTACGCTCTTTGCCATTCTGCATCTCCTCAACAGTTCTTATCTCATGTGGGTTTTCAAAAGAAGGAATAAGTTTATCGATAAGTGCGATAATTAAAATTCCTGCGAAAAATGAAGCAATTGCCATCCATGCTCCGGGCTTATCGCCATATATTTCACCTAAAGCTTCAAATGACTTTTGCATAATTTCTACAAGCGAAACATAAATCATTACTCCTGCAGAAAAACCAAGTGCCAGAGATAAAAACTTTTTATTAGTTGTTTTGGTAAAAAAAGCTAATGCACTTCCGATACCGGTTGATAAACCAGCAAATAGTGTAAGGCCTAATGCCCATAATACATTCGAATCCATACTTAATTTTTAAAAGTCAAATCCCATAACAAGAACATCGTCCATTTGTTTATGGTCTCCCTTCCAGTTTTCAAAGTTTGAAATTACTAAGTCTTTTTGTTCCAATAAATTTTTATCCTGTATGTTTAGTAATAACTCTCTGAATCTTTTGGGTAAAAACTTTATCTCCGATTCATTTCCAAATTGATCGTAATACCCATC
>Ga0070729_10004537_pt1 | contig 15041 bp, 11 predicted proteins | sample tdDd472_FD_66725 | JGI IMG/M metagenome (GOLD analysis project Ga0070729, IMG submission 66725) | Marine sediment microbial communities from the Atlantic coast under amendment with organic carbon and nitrate - tdDd47.2 | ecosystem: Environmental > Aquatic > Marine > Coastal > Sediment | place...
ACTGGGGTTGATGTATGGTACAACAGGTATCGGCGCGGTATTGGGACCGATTTTACTCAATCGCTTCCATGATGGGTCAAATGCACAAATGCGAAAAGCAATATTATGGGGATTTTCCCTTCTAACACTGGGTTGGGTGATCATCGGGCAAGCATCGGCACTGTGGATCGTAGCACTGGGATTAGGTGTTCGTGCGATGGGTGGTTCTGCCAATTGGACATATAGCTCTGCGATGATCCAACAGACAACTGATGATCAATATTTAGGGCGAATGTTCTCGTTAGAAACTACCCTGATGCACACTATTGGTATCCTCAGTACGATTGGAACAGGCGCATTAATTGATAGTTTGGGTACAGGACAAGTGCATATCGTGGCATGGATTATCGCTGGGCTGAGCCTGATTCCACTTATTGGCTGGTGGTTACTAACCCAATATACCTCAAAGCATACTAGTCGATTGATGCCATCATATTAGGTTTGAGCTTTAGAGCAGAATCATCTCCATACTGGGCAATGACTTGATTATTTTGCAGGACAATAAATGATCGAGGCTTGCCCGTCCACCATCTATAGCTAAACCGAAATTGGTACGGCTTATCATGAAATGTAAAATCAATAATATCGTTTAGAGCTGCCAAGCTACCTGTAAAGCTAAAGATTGGCTCTCCATTAATTGTTAGCTCGCTATGATCGACAAATATGCCTTCGCGATAGTTAACAGCAAAGTTATTCTTGAGTTTAACCTGTGGCTCTAATTCATAGATTATTAACGGCATCATTGGTTGATTTTACTTCCAATCACGATAAGACTTGATCGCATCATACGCTGACTTAATTTCCTTGAAACGTTGCTCGGCTTCTTCTTTGTCATGTTCACTCACGTCAGGATGATATTCACGTGCCATCTTGCGAAAGGCTTCCTTCACGGCTTCTTGCCCTGCGCTGACTTCAATTTGGAGCGCGAGATAAGCGGCATTGAGTTCATCAACAGGGGCAACCGTCACAGGATGTGTCGTTTTGGTGCGGTAGTGAAATCGCTGACTGGCACGTTCTTGATTGATACGACGTTTAAATTGTGGTGAAGCAATGTCCCCGATATACCAAGTACCTTTGATATTATTCGTAAACTCGCGGCGACGCACAGACACTGTATCGAGCGGGAAATCCAAGGTATGCCAACAATCAAAAACATGCTGGTGCATAGTTTCGCTAAAGTTAACTTGGATAACCGTTAAGATCTCATCAACGAGTCCATAAGCATAAATCGACCCGCCATTCATAATCCGCAGATCATTTTGCCAATCTTGCAATTTAGTTGTTTCGCTATCCGCAGGAAGTAAGTCCTTATTAAGGATAAAAAGGGTGCCGACACTGGCATTAGTATTCTGTTTGAGGGTGTTTTTGATCGTGCGCGATTTAATAGCTTTATCCACTACATAAACATATAGACGGCTATTCATCCATGTTTCGATGACGAAGTCCGCGCCGTGATTTTGATAAATATTGGATTTTCTATGTTGAGCAGAGGCAGATTTAACATCCTGCACATTCCGAAATTCGGCTGCTAACCAGTTGGCAACGATATTTTCCACAATATGGCTTCCTCACTCTAACATAAGCTCTAATTTTTACATGATAAATTTAACCTATTCTGTTTGTCAAATAAATGAATGAATAGAATATGACAGAATCCGCCAAGGAATGAGAAACCTTCAACAGTATTCCAAGTGGATAGCTTATCGTTTAGTCCTGATCTGTGGTTGATTGAGAGGTATCCACACGGGGTTTGCCGTGCATTTTGACATTTCCACGGCTTTTTAAGAACGCAAACAGTGCTTCTCCAACAAATCGAACATCTTTAGCAAACGTACGTTGGTCGAGATATTGTTTTTCTAGGATAATCTTAGTAAGAAAAGGGGACGAATTATACGTTTTACCTAATGCAATGATCGCAGGATTAAATACCCCCGGCTTAACTTTGAGGGTCTCTTGATAGATTGCGTCGTTGAGATCAGCTTGTTCAGGGCGCATTGGACGGGGTCCCACAAAGTGCATATCACCTTGTAAGAGATTAAATATCTGTGCAAAGTGATCAAGTGAGTAATGTCTGAGAAAACGCCCAACTCGCGTTAATTGTTCGTCATGTGGATGTGTGCCATCAACCATCGTCCGAAAATAGTATAGATGAAATGGTTTTCCATCTTTTCCGATACGCGGTGACAAATAGAGGATAGGTAAACCACTGTCAATCAGAATTGCTAGGGCAATCGCAATCAACAGTGGTGAGAAGATCAGAAACAATATGCAGGCTAAAACGATTTCCAATAAACGAATCATTGAACACCTCTGATTAGTCTTGAATGCTCGTCTAAATCTGCCTCATATACACCATCAGACGGGTATAGTCTTACGTATCGCTTTCGGCAGTATCTTCTGATTCAGGTCTATCGGGTGTGCTATTATCACTATCATCCGTCTCAGCTGGTTCTTCGCCCTGTATTTCAGCTTCGGTTGTATCTACACTGTCGTTCAATTGGAAGCTGATGCCTGCTTGCGTCAGTTCTTTTTGAATCAATCGCTCGAACAATTGATACGGTTGCGCACCACTTAGGAATTGTCCATTCACAAAGAAGCCCGGTGTCCCGCGTACCCCTTCTAATTGACCATCTAATAAGTCGATTTGAACTTCTTCAAGATAGCGGTTGTCATCGAGGCAAGCGGTATAGTCATCGACATTTAGCCCAAATTGCTCGGCAGTTGCAATATAGAAGTCGCGTCCAAGACTTTGTTGATTATTGAAAAATTCGTTATGGAAGTCCCAGAAAGCACCTTGTTCATTGGCACATTGTGCTGCAATTGCTGCTGGTTGAGATTCGGGTGTGAGCTGAGCATAATCCCGATAGACATAACGTATGTGCTCACCATAATTTTCTAAAATGGGTGTAAAAGTTTGGTCAAAGTGACGTTTGCAGAATGTGCAGAAGAAATCACTAAACTCAACAATCACAATTGGCGCATCTTCAGTTCCAATATAAGGGTCATCATCAACTAGTGCAAACCGATCACTTGTTGCGCCACCACCGAGGTTAAGAGTCGTATCTTCTAAAACACTCACCAATACCTCGCGTAGCTGGTCTTCATTAATGGTGACATTGACTTTATCTTGTCCAGCATCCAGCCCAAATACGCCAATGGCAATGCCAACTACTAAGAAGGTAATGGCGATGATGATATAGTTAAACGTAACCTTCGAGACAACAATCACTTCGTCTGATTTATCTGCTGATGGCTTACTTTTTTCTTCCGAATTTATATTTTGTTCTGACACAATCTGTCCTTATGATCTGCAATTTCTGGAACATTTTTCCTAGTGTACAGGAATTTCTCAATTCCGCCTAATGATATGACGGCATCATACAGTTGATTTCTTACGATTTCCTAGCATTTTCGACAAATCTGGTGCAGCTTACTGATGTGTATTTTACATTTTGCGACTATACTTAAAGTATCGTCCAGAAACTTATCATATTCTATAGGATAAATGTTATGTGTTTGCCAATTTGGAAACACATATTAGTATGATTTCATATATGGACCTTTAAATTTACACATAACAAAGAAGATATAAAAGGAGAATTGCGCTTGGAAAATACGCTTCACGGGCTAGTAATAAAGGAGCAAAGTGGATTTTATTGGGTCGAATCAGAAGATGGCAACACCTACATGTGTCAATTGCGGGGTCGCCTAAAAGAAGAAGCCAAATCGTCGGACATCGCCGCTATCGGTGATCGTGTTACCATCAGTCTACGACAAGAAGAGGGTACGGATGTTTTGATGGGTGTTGTTGAAACGGTAGCAGACCGCAAAAGCGTTTTGTCCCGTGCTGTCAGAACAACTGGTAAACGGGGTGGCGGTCAAGCAACTCGTGAACAAATCATCATTGCAAATGCCGATCGTGCCATTTTTGTTTTTGCGGCAACACAACCTTCCCCAGACTTAGAAATGTTAGATCGTTTTCTAGCCGTTGGCGAAAAATCAGGAATCAAAGATTTGGTGATTGTGGTCAACAAAATCGACCTCGAAGACCCTTCTATCATCACCGCAACTTTTACACCCTATGAGCGTATGGGGTATCGCGTTCTACACACAAGCGCAATGGATAACAATGGTATTGACGAACTCCGTGCAGTCCTCTGTACTGGGATTTCTGCATTCACCGGTCCCTCTGGTGTCGGCAAAACCAGCTTACTCAACTGCATCCAACCGGGGCTTGCTCGCACAGTGAAGTCTGTCGGCAAACAATCGGAAGAAGGGGTACATACAACCCGTGATAGCGCACTAATCCAATTGGATGGTGGCGGTTATCTGGCAGATACACCGGGGATACGCTCGATTAGTCTGTGGGATGTTGAACCGGATGAATTGGATGCATATTTCGTTGATATTGAGCCGTATGTCGATCAGTGCAAATTTAGCAATTGCACCCATACCAACGAACCCAAATGCGCGGTTAAACAAGCCGTCAAAGATAAAGATGTGTCTAGCTTACGCTATAAGAATTATCTAAATCTACGCGAAGAATTACGGGACACCTATATTATCTATAATCGTTAAGACCTATTTTACACTATAGTAGAGGCAGGTTAACAAACTTGTCTCTACTTGAATGCAGGGTCACTTTATCCTTCATTCCCTGTTTTAAATCAAAGAACATTTTAGGCAATTTCTGGTAGAGCTGGTGTTGCTACCAAGGGCAATCCCATCGTGAATATACTGCCGTGTCCGATTTCTGTTTGGACACCGAGAAAGCCGCCATGCACTTCGCTAATTGTCTTCGCTACAAATAAACCTTGCCCTAATCCACGTGGGTCGAGTTTTTTGCCTTCAGGGGTACGCGCATCTCCCCGATAGAAGCGTTCAAAGATATGCGGTAAATCGTGGTCAGAGATACCTGTGCCTTCATCCCGAACCCGAATCATCACATATTCGTTTCCGTTAAGGTCTTCAATATGAGCAGAGACACCAATATAACTCCCTTTTTCACTGTAAAAGGCTCCATTGCGGATCAGATGACCAAGTGCCCATTGCAAGCGATTATCATCACCCTCAACCATGACCCGATCCATATCCCGAATCATCACAAATAACTCGATGTCACGATCTTTGATTTCATAGTTGATGCCATTTGCCACCGACCAAATCATTTCTTCGATGGATACCGTTTTACGCTGGACATCAAAAGTTCCTGCTGTCATCTCAGAAATATCAAGCAATTCCAAGACCAACCGATCTAACACATCAACATTATTAACCAATTTTTCGAGCATCTTACGGTTCACAGGTGCATCTTCTGGCTGGGCACTTAATAACTCACTCGCCAATTTAATCACCGTCATTGGTGTTTTTAGCTCATGCGAGATATGTGTCACAAATCCATCTTTCAACCGTTCCGCAAGTGCATCATGTGTCACATCTCGCAAAATGATAATCGTACCAATCCGTAAATGATCATCATCACCGATAGCCACAATTTGCGCCTGCATAATGCGATTATTAAGTGGCAATTGTTCTGATTCACCGAGAGGCATTAATTCTGAGGTCGTTGTGGTGACATCGCTAAATTTATTAAATAATGTACCGAGTTCACTATCCCAAAACGCCTTTTTGCTTCCTAACATCTCTTCTGCTGCACGATTCATCATCGTCACAGTCCCTTGCGGGTCTTGCATGATGATACCTTCGTCAATGCTCCCCAAAACAGCATATAGTCGTTCTAATTCTGTGCCGCGCTCCTGCATCTTACGTTTAAGTTGGTCATGCTCACCTCGCAAATTATCAGTCTGTGCCATCTTCATATCCAGCATTAACTGTCGTCGTTTGATTTCGCGCTCAAGCTCGCGACGATAATTTAAGCCTTTGTAGATACGACTAAAAACAGATTCTGTAGCCGAGCCTAACTGATGGATATGTTTGAAAATACCAGTGACCTCAGCTTGTGTTTCGGGCGGTGTTTCGTTCATAATTTATCCGTTATTTTTTTTATCAATAACATCTTGCAATAATGTTCTTAGTTCACCAAATTCAGGTAAGGGTTTATTAATGACGCTATCCACCCCTGATTTTCGCATCATATCCTGACGCTCTTCCTCCGATAATACAAACGCAGTCATCAATACGATTGGAATATCAGCAATCGCCGAAATCTTACGAATACGTGAGGCAACCTCATCTCCACGATACCCTGGCATCCGTATATCCATCAACGCGAATTCAGGCAATGAGTTGTTATATGTACCATTTTCGACAGTATCCATCCAATCCCACGCCTTTTGACCACTCTCGAATGTGACGGTGGTATGCCCCCACACGCTAGCCATTGTCGCGACCAGATTGCGAATATCTGCCTCATCTTCTGCTATCATCCAATGCAATGTAGGATTCTCCAATATTATAAGAATAAACAATCATCCCCTGTGACCATCATTATACCGAATTTGTTACTGTGTTCAAATTCAAAACGAATAAAAATTTAGCATTTTGAGATTGTTGATAGATAAGCTATGATTGTAAGTAGTAAATTAGTTTGCAAACAGTTGAAATTTCGAGGACGCTTGTCCATAATACAATTGTTATAATCAACGTACGAAAGGTGACAGTGAACCTTGTCTACATGGATGGTAGTTGAAGACGAACCAGAGATTTATGAACTCCTATTGGCAATGTTTGAAATGTGGGGCATTGAGGGAGTAGCGTTTGTAGATGGCGAAGAAGCTGTCGCATGGATTGAAGATGTCAATCATAATCGCTTCCAGGGTGAATTACCTGAATTAGCCTTGCTTGATATTCGCCTACCGGGGGAAATTAACGGTATTCAAGTGGGTAAGCAACTGAGAGAGAGTCCGATTCTTAATAAAGTTGCGATTGTGATGACCACCGCATTCAAACTCAACGAAACAGAAAAAACAGAGGCTCTTAAACAAACCGAAGCCGATTTATGGCTTCCGAAGCCTTTACCTAAATTTAAAGAACTGCAAAGCATCTTAGAAAATGTAATTGCAGAACGTCGTGCTAAAAACAAAATCGCACAAGTTGAGATCGCACCAAAACCAGCTGATCTTAAGCCAACTAATCCTAAGCCGATTGATGTAAAGACTCCTGAGCAGAAACCCATCAAAAAGATCGTGACCGAAAAGAAACCACTTGAGCAAAAACCCATCAAGAAGAAACAGGACGATTAAGCACGATGCAAAATGTATCCCCAACACGGAATCTTAGCCGACGCTCACGCGATTTTTTGATTGCCGCTGCCGTCGTCTTTTTACTCGGTGCGACACTCGCCATCATCGGTCTGACTTTACACATCATCAACGTGGTTGTTCCTTCAAATCCCGGATATGATGTTTATAACTTGACACGTAAAGCGGTTCTTTCTGGGGGTATAGGCTTAATTTTTGTGTCGATGTTGATGGCACTACGAGCGGTCACATGGAAAACAGATAATTTATTGGCATATGCCGTGGGGCAAGAACTTGCCCAATACTTAGATAAGCACTATGTCTATGTCCGTAATATCAGCAAACGAGCAATCGGCTATGTTGATGCGGTACTTATCAGCAAACATGGTGTATTGGTGTTTCGGATTTCGGATCGACAAGGTGTATTCTTCAATGAAAAAGGTGAATGGTTACAACAGAAAGATAAAGGTGCATGGAAGCCCATGCGCTGGAATCCGACGCGCGAAGTAGTCGCTGATGTCAAAAAAATCCGTGAATATCTAGCCGAATACAAACTCAAAGACACCCCTGTTTATGGTGTTGTGGTCTTTACAGAAGAACCACCTATCACTCAATTTACCCTGCAAGAACCTGTTGTACAGGTCTCCCATGCCAGTCAATTATCATATAGCCTGCAAGATACCTATTTTGCAAAAGACCGTATCGATCCAGAAACAGTTCAGCAACTCGTCAATCTGTTATACAACTAAGGGCACGTCATGCCAACAATTGTCCATCTCGCACCAGTAGGGGCTGGGAAAACAGAATTTACCCTACGCCGCTTGCTTGAATTTGTGCATCACACCGATAAACCGTTTCTTAAAACATGGATATTGCTCGCAACACGCCGCCAAGAAGTGGGCTTTCGGCAACGATTAGTCGAACTCCAATCTGATTCGCCTGTATTTTTTAATGTTGAGTTTTTCAATTTTTATGAATTAAATGCCCGACTCTTAAATATAGCTGGCAAACCACCGCGTAAAATCCAAAGTTCGGCGCGTATCAGTATTTTACGTACCATTGTGGCGCAAATGCTCTATGCTAAAGAACTAAACTTCTTCCGTGACATTGCACACACTCCGGGATTTATCGCCGTATTAGCCAATTTGATCGACGAACTTAAACAAAATAGCGTCTATCCCGAAACATTTGAAGCAGGCGCAAAAACAGCTAAAGATATTGAAATCGCCAAAATTTATCACCGTTATCAAGACACTCTCATTGAAAATACATTGGTTGATCTTGAAGGTGAAGGTTGGCTAGCGCTTGATACCCTTAGTGATGATCCGTCTATCGTGGAAGATGTAGATTTACTGCTGGTTGATGGCTACGATCAATTTACACCTGTTCAATCTCATTTGCTGGCGGAGTTATCACGCACGATTCAGCATATTGATATTACCCTAACAACTGTTCCTGATAGAGGCGCAGATTATGCACGGCGTTTTTCAAGGGCATTATCCCGTTTAGAAGAAGCCCATCACGACGCACAGGTTGATTTTGATACGCGCTTGTTAGCCCGTAATAATATTGACCGTCACGCTGATTTAGATACATTAGGACAATTGATCTTTCAAGATAAAGCACCAAACCCAAAAAGTGATGCGATTCGCCTGATTGAAATGCCGACCCCTGCTGAAGAAACAATGGCGGTATTGCGCTCAATTAAACAACAATTATTTGAAGGCATACGTCCCGATGACATTCTGATTGCCTTACGCGATTGGACACGGTACGAAGCCTATTTTGAATCGTATCAGGGATTATATGAGTTGCCTTTATTGCTTCATCATCACCCTGCGTATCACAAAACGCCTGTTATTGCGGTGTTGATTGACCTGTTAGAGCTTGCCCCTAATTTTCGTCGGCGTGATTTGCTCGATGTTTTACGCTCACCCTATATTGCGTCTGGCTTGACCACCGCGCAGATTGATTCCCTTGACCGTATCACATTCGAGAAGCGACTAGTCCGTGGCACAATCCGCGATTGGTTAGCGGTCATTGACTTTGCAGGGACACCATCGTTTGATGAAGATGCACAAATGCAAGAGCCGTTACTGAGTCCCGATGAAGCTACCGAATTGTCAATTGCGCTACAAACATTTTTAGAGGGTATCACCCCACCGCAGTACCGCGATGTAGAATCGTTTGTGGATTGGCTGGAACGATTAATCGGACAAGACCCCCATCAAGACCCCGATAGCCTCGATGACCTTGACAAATGGTATGATTCCGACAAGTTTACCTTAGCCATTGCCACGCAAATTTATGAGGGTGACGCATCTACCGAAGCGATTGTCCGCCGTGATATTTCGGCACTTAACGGCATGAAAAACATTTTGCGGCATATGCTGACAACCGATATATTCTTGCGCTCAACCTTAAATCAAGAGACAGCTATCAACTGGAAAATCTTCTGGTCAGACTTAAAACTGGCGTTACAGAATACGGTTGATGTACCGGGCAATCCATCACGTACAGGTCGCATATTGGTGACAACGGCGGCGGATGCGCGCGGTCTTCCTCATCAGCATGTCTATATTTTGGGCATGGCAGAAGGTGTCTTCCCTGCTGAAGTATCCGAAGACCCACTCTATCTCGATTCAGAACGAGAACGCTTACAACTGGATTCGATCTTGCTAGAAACACAAGCCGAGCGTATTGACGATCAAGGCTTATTTTACGAGTTAATTAGCTTACCTCGCCAAACACTGACCCTATCCCGTCCAACGATTCAAGATGGCAAAGTCTGGATAGAAAGTCACCTATGGCGCGCCGTCAAACATGTCTTCCCCGAATTAGAAACGCAAAAAATGATTGTCGGAGATGTCGTTCATCCACAAGATGCCGCATCCTACAATGAATTATTACTGACTGTCGCAAGCCAACTGAACCAATCCGATGCTGACGAAATTGAGTACGCACTACGGGTGCAAAATTGGCTACGCTCTGATGCTGAGATGTCGTCGCAGTGGGAACATATTTTGCAAGGTCGCAAAGTTGATAGCAATCGGCTCTCTGGCGAACCATTTGATCAGTACAGTGGCTATCTCCTCCATCCCGACTTACAAGACGCAGTTGCCCAATTACTGGGTGCAGATCGCATTTGGAGCGCGACTCAACTTAAAGATTATGGATTATGCGGATTCCGCTTTTATGCCAAGCGATTGCTCAAACTCAATGAAATGGGTGAACCCGAAGAAGGGTATGACATTTTACAGTTGGGGTCACTCAATCATAAGATACTCGAAGAAACCTATAATCAACTCAACGTCGATGGTGTGCCGATTCATCCCGATGAGCGTGATTTTGCCTTATCAACATTAGAAGCTGTCGCGCATGAATGGTTCGAGAAAGCACCACAAGTCTTTGGTTTTAGCGAGAGTGCTATGTGGCAGAGCGAAAAAACCATCATCCTCAACCGACTGAAAGCATTGGTTGGGCTCGATTTTTCAGACAACAGCCCCCTCAACAAATTCGGTTCAGACCGCAAAATTTATCAACAAGAATTATCCTTTGGCGATATTCGTATTCCATTAGGTGACGACTTAGAACCCCTTCGTATTCGCGGGTTTATTGATCGCGTTGACCGTGTCGGTGATAAATTACTCTTTGTCGATTATAAGACAGGTAGTAGCCCGATCAACATCTCGGAAATGATCGCAGGGCGTGATTTCCAAATGATGACCTATGCCCTCGCCCTTATGACGATTCTCGAAACAACCGATACTGATCTTGAATTGGCTGGCGGGATGTTCTGGCACTTACGCAACTTAAATACAAGCGGTGAATTTGATGTCAGTAATCAAGAACACATGCAAGCGATTGATGAAGCCAAACAACACATCGCCAACAACCTCAAAACAGGACGCAAGGGACAATTTACAGTCCATGCCAACCATATCGAAGACGGAAAATGTGTGCGCTACTGTGAATTTTCACATCTGTGTCGAATGAGTGTCACCAACGCATATAAGTGAGATATTAAATGACAAATCAACTATCCTTTGAAGAAGAATATTTTGATGTTTTACGAGCAATCGAGACTCAAATCCACATGGCTTATACAGATAACCCTAACTTGCTAGACTTCCATGTGGATAAAGCCTTGAATGGGCTTGTGCGGACATTACAAAATGAACAACGTGGACGTAAACCACCCACGCTCAAGCTAAAAAATGATGAGCAGACGGTATACAAGTTACTGCAAGCACTGGCGAATCTCTATCTTGGCAAAGATGATATAAAACCCGAGCAACTCCTGACAATAGATGAGATGATTGCGTGTTTCAAGCGGATTCAACGCTCAATCAAACTGATGTCTGACCAAGGGCGACAAGGCTATTTGAACTTTATCAAGCAATTTTTTGGGGACTAACATCTATGCAACCCACACCCGAACAACACGATGCTATTCACATTCACGATAAAAACTTGATTGTTGTTGCAGGGGCAGGGTCTGGTAAAACACGAGTTCTCGTCGAGCGATATTTGCAACTGCTGGATAATAATCCCGATTGGAAATTAAACGCCCTCGTTGCGATTACCTTCACCCGCGAAGCCGCCTTTGAAATGCGAAATCGTGTCCGTATCTCGCTAGAAGAACAAGTTGCAACCACCCAAGAAGATGATAAATTATCCCGTTGGGCGCAATTATTATCCGAGATGGATACTGCGCGTATTGATACCATTCATGGCTTATGTGTGACGATCCTACGGGCAAATGCAGCACAAGCAGGTATCGACCCCAAGTTTGAAGTGGTTGATGAAATCGATGCGACCATCTTACTAGAAGATATTGTCAGCGACATCTTACAAGATTTGGATGCACCCCTGACTGACCTATTTTCAGCATATGAACCATCCAAAATTATCGAATCATTAACCCGTGCCAATCTCATTAATGCTGATTTTAAGGCAATTCCTGATAATCCTGATGATCTGCTCAACAGTTGGTACGATCAATGGTCAACGATTATTATGGATGTCCAAAAGGCTTTATTGGCACCTGATGAAGTCCATCAGGTACTACAGGGAAGTTATCCTGCTGAAGACAAATTAGGCGCATTAGCCATTCAATATTGTGACTATCTGGATAACATCGCAAAACAAGACGATGCACAAGCCATCTATGACCTAATGAGCGAGTGTTATCGTCAGGGTGCAGTCGGTAATAAAGGGTCTGCAACTGCATGGGGTGGCAAAGAAGCAAAAGATGAAGTAGCTGACTTATTACGAGCTGTCCGAGATTTAATTAGCGACTTATTAGGGCGCATTGGTGAACCACTTAACGACCTCGATCATAAAACAGCGCGATTGCTCCCACTCTGGTATCAACTCTTAATGCAAGTCCAAACCGCCTATCGTCAACATAAACGTGAAAATAGCTTACTCGACTTCGACGATTTAGAGCGCATCACGGCGAACTTACTCCAAGATAAATCCGTACAGGAACGCTATCGTAACGCCGAATTTAAGCACTTACTGGTCGATGAATTCCAAGATACCAATAAATCACAATGGGACATTATCCAATCGTTAGCCAGCTTAGAACGTGGCGGTTCATTGTTTGTCGTTGGTGATCCCAAGCAAAGCATTTATCAATTTCGGGGCGCAGATGTCAGCGTCTTTAATGATGTGCGTGACGAAATTGCAAATAACAAAGCGGGTAAAGAAGTGCCGTTATCGCAATCGTTTCGTACCCATCAACGGCTTGTCGATCAATTCAACGAATTATTTTCACGCATTCTCATCCGTGACGAAGCCAGCCCTGTCAAAGATTTTGAGGTCGTCCTTGATAAACGGATGACTGCCTCGCGCAAGGAATCCCCAGAGCAACCCGTATTAGAGTGTTTGCTTTTGGATCATAATCAACGCGATGAAGATGGTGAATACAGCACCAAGCACAATTCAAATCATAAAATACGCATTCCATCCGATACGATGCGCCGTTGGGAAGCATACGAACTTGCCCAGCATATCAACGCCATCATCAACGAAAAACGCCCTGTATTCGATAAAGAGAAACGGGAATATCGTGTTGCTGGGTACGGTGATGTAGCGATTCTGTTTCAGTCGATGAGCAATGTCAATATTTATGAAAGCGTATTTAAATCGCTTGGTATTCCGTTTATGACAGTGGCAGGACGTGGGTATTATAGTCGGCAAGAAGTGTGGGACATGCTCGATTTACTCCGCACCTTACATAATCCAGCGGATAACCTATCGCTAGCAACAGCTTTACGTTCACCGATGTTTGGTTTTAGTGATGATATGCTCTTTGCCTTGCGCCTCATCCCCAACGAAAATCCTGATAAACGTGATCCGATGCCCTTGTGGGATGCCCTATCATATGCCTGTGAACATGATGTAATGGGTATTACAGCGGATGATTTACCCTTGATCGACTTTGCCGTGTCAACCTTACATGATTTGCGTCTGATGGCAGGACGGGTCACGATCTCCGAATTGATGCGTCAAGCACTTGCAAAAACAGGTTATCTGGCAATGTTAACCGGTTTACCCGATGGCGCACGACGACGCGGTAATATCGAAAAATTACTTCAACTGGCAGAATCGAGTAGTAAAATCACACTCGGTAAATTTTCACAATATCTCGCAGACTTAACCGCTCGTGAAATTCGTGAAGGCGAAGCTCTGCTTGATTCTGAAGGCGCGGTCAAGATGATGACGGTTCACGCCAGTAAGGGTTTGGAATTCCCTGTTGTGATTTTAGCGGATGCGTCATGGTCACGCGGGAGTGCTGGCGGTACAGATACAATCATGAATGATGCCGAATATGGGTTAAGTTGTCAGGTATTTGATGACACACAGAATAAATATGTTAATGGCTTTGCCCATCGCCGTAACAATCAGATGCAACAATTAAAAGAAGAAGCTGAACGTAAACGTCTCCTCTATGTTGCGGCAACCCGCGCCCAAGATTATCTGGTTATCAGTGGACAGGTGACACTCAATAAGGATGGCGCATGGTCAGCCGGGGGTTGGCTCAAGCAATTGATGACAGCCTTAGAATTAGATGATGTTATGCGCGCCATCGACCAAACAGCCCCTTTCGCAGATGATGTTATCCGTGTGATGATGCCACCTCAACCACCGCCTGTAGACATCCTCTATGCTGATGCTCAATCCGAGCAAAATCTATGGGACTATGAAGCCAACGAAGCCGACTTCCCCCCTGTGCGCCCACCACTGATTGATGCCATTCGCATCGCGCCTGATGCACAAATCGGACATATTTCAGCCACCCAATTAGCTGATCTTGGCGGTGTTCATCACGGGACAAATTCAGATCAACGTGAATTTTATCGTCAGCGATTTCGTCGCCGCACCTTACATGATGCGCCTGCCCGTGTCCAAGATTTAAGCGCAGACCATAAACCGCAGGTATCACAACGTCTTATCGGTGAAATCGTGCATGAGGCAATCCGCTACTGGCGATTTGATCTCCCCCCACGCGATTTCGAGAAAATGTTAGAAGGGTATGCGTGGCAATCAGGTGTGACATTTGAGCATGAACTAGAAGAAGCTGTCCGACGCTCACGGCAGTTGCTGACCCGTTTTCAGCAAAGCACCGTATTCAATTGGATCGAATCTGCCCGTAATGATCAACGTCCTTTATTTACAGAACTACCTTTTATCTTACGCACAGACAAGCGCGTGATACATGGGGTCATCGATGTCCTATTCCAAAAAACAGACGGATCATGGGTCATCGTGGACTATAAAACCAGTAACGTCATC
>Ga0070729_10004539_pt1 | contig 15038 bp, 10 predicted proteins | sample tdDd472_FD_66725 | JGI IMG/M metagenome (GOLD analysis project Ga0070729, IMG submission 66725) | Marine sediment microbial communities from the Atlantic coast under amendment with organic carbon and nitrate - tdDd47.2 | ecosystem: Environmental > Aquatic > Marine > Coastal > Sediment | place...
CATTATTCACTTCCATAAAGTTTTATACAAGAGAAAGAAAAATCGTGCCAAAACGAAATTATTTGTTATTAGCAAATATTCCGGCTTTTTAATAAAATATTCGACCGGATTGTCGAAACACTCGCCCGGTTTGTCGAAACAACCTCCCGGAAATCCTTAAAACCGTCCGAATTCAAATTGGCACGCCCTTTGAACAAAGCATTTTAAAAACAAAATTTTCAATAACAATTTTACGGAGTCACAAATGAAAAAGGCACTTACACTCGCAGCAGTAATATTATTGTTGACAGTTAGCAATTCTTTCGGACAGCGCGGAAATTGCCGCTGGAACAACAACAATGTAAATTCTCCGAGGAGCGGAAGAAACTTTAACGTCGCAACTGTAAAAACTATTACCGGTGAGATTACCGCAATTGATTATATAAATCATGGCGGAAGATCACAAGGTGTGCATCTTACTGTAAAAACCGAAAACGGAACTATTGAAGCTCATCTTGGTCCGGATTGGGCTCTTGATAATAATAATGTTAAAGTGAATAAGGGCGATGCAGTTACTCTAACTGGGTCAATGGTTCCTTATAACGACACCGAAGCAATGGCTGTATCTGAAGTTGTAATTGGCGATAACAAATACTCTTTAAGAGATTCCGACGGTTTCCCAAACTGGAGTCGCGGTCCGCGCGGTAACAGGGGTAACAGAGGCTTTGGCAACAGAAGATTCTAATCTTTTTCAGGAAGGGTTAAATTAACCCTTCCATTTATTTCAAATATTATTTAAACCTTTTATTACTTTCTAATGTCGAATACTTAAATCAACATAACGCAAGGGGAAAAAATGCGCAACTTAATTGTGATTGTTATACTGTTTTTTATCTTTTCATCAACATATGCTCAATGGACTCAGGAATGGAACTCCGAAAATTTTTCGAGCAATTCAGTTTCCGGATGGGTAAGTTTAATTCAGAACGGCGATACCTGGGAAAGCCGCCTTTATATAGTCGATTCACTTAAATTCGAAATAATGAACGAAGGTTTTTCTTCAACCCCTCAATATACTTATAATTTTGATTCCGGTGAGCAGATCGCAGGCGGACAAATATATTCACTTGGTGTTGATCTTACCGGCGACAACATTACAGAATTTTACGTTCTTGCATACCGGGGCACGACAATATATAGACAATCTTTTAAAATTATCGATATTACCACCGGTGATGTGATACTCTCGAAAGATGACGATTCCCATTCTTACACTTACCCCAGTATCTGGGATGCCGATGAAGATGGGGTACTGGAGTGCACTTTTGCCGCATACGATTTCCCAAACTTCTTTAACTTTACCATTCAGGTATATAATACAAACATTTCTCTTACAGGAACCGACAGAACCATCGTAGAACCAAGATTTGAACTTCTCCAGAATTATCCCAATCCCTTTAATCCTTCAACCAATATTTCATTTTCTCTTGATAAACCAACGAAGGTAACTGTCAGGATATATGATATGAAAGGAGAGTTGATTAAGGTTCTTTACGATGAATATGCAAATGCCGGGTCTCATAACCTTATCTGGGATGCTTCCAGTTCAATTGGAAGGAAAGTTACCTCGGGCGCGTACTTTTATGAAGTAAGTACTCCTGATTATAAACAGACCAGAAAAATGTTGTTTATCAAATAATTAAAATTTTTCGCATTCCCCTTGCGCTTCCCCGGGTCGGAAACCAACTGGTTGAGACCTGGGGACTGGGGGCGGAATGTAAATTTATAAATGTGAGGTGAGTTATGACAGCTTTCTCGATTCCTTCAAATCTGGCAGTTAGCGAAAATGGTTTCCTTTTCGTACCAACTACAGGCGAAACTTTTACACTTAACAAAATTGGTATCTCCATCTTTAAACTTATTCAAAAAGGGGCTGATAGCGATGAAATTATCGATGCCCTTTCAGAAGAGTACGATGTTGATAAAATCAACCTCGAAAAAGATTTTACCGATTTTATAAATCAACTTAAACATCACAATCTAATAGAAGAAAAATGAAAATCGCAGTCACAGGTTTGAATAATATAGATAATCCGGGACCAGGCGTTCCGGTAATCAGGGGTTTGAAAGATTCCGGTAATTTCGACGGAAGTATTATCGGATTGGTTTATGATTCCCTTGAACCCGGAATGTACATGGATAATGTTTCCGACAGGAACTACCTTATTCCATATCCATCCAACGGTCTCGAAGTTTTATACTCCCGGTTAGAGTATATCAACGAAATTGAGCATATTGACGTGCTCATTCCAACGCTTGATTCAGAATTATATGGCTTCACCAAACTCGCACCAAAACTCGAGGAGCTTGGTATAAAAACATTTTTGCCTACAACCGATAATCTCAACATGCGTGCGAAAGATAAATTGTTCGATTTTTGCGAGGCAAACGAGATAAGGTCTCCTAAAAATATTCTCGCTACCTCAATTCAGGATCTCTACACTATCCCATCCGAGTTCAATTACCCGGTGGCTGTGAAGGGGATATTCTACGACGCCTACATATGCAATAATTTCGATGAGGCTAAAACTGCTTTCCACAAAATTAGTCATAAGTGGGGTTTGCCGATAATTATTCAGGAATTTGTCAAAGGTGACGAGTATAACGTCTGCGCTCTCGGTGATGGTAGCGGTGAAACTATTGGTGCTGTTGCCATGAAAAAACTTTACATAACCGATAAGGGTAAAGGTTGGGCAGGCATCTCGGTAAAAGATGAAACATTGATTAACCTTTCAAATAAAATTATGAAAGCACTTAAATGGAAAAGCGGTTCGGAACTTGAATTTGTGAAAGAAAAAAATTCCAACCAGTATTACCTTCTTGAAATAAACCCGAGGTTCCCTGCCTGGGTATATCTTTCTGTGGCGGCAGGTCAAAATCTCCCCTATGCCCTTTACCAACTTGCCCTGGGCAAGAAAGTTGAAAAATTTGAAGACTACGAGGTTGGTAAAATTTTCATCAGATATTCGTGGGACCTTATTACTGATATTAAAAAATTTGAAGAAGTAGCCATAAAAGGCGAATTGGTTAATAAACCATTATAAATTTTGCAAGAGGACTAACATGGAAAAGAAACAATATGAAAAACCCGCGATTACAAAACATCACTCGGGTTTTATGAATAAATTCGGCAGCTCGCCGGTTACAACCCCCAAGTCAGAAATCGACGGGGTTTCAGTAAATGAAATTGCCAATAAATACGGCTCTCCGGTATTTGTACTTTCCGAGCGTAGAATTAGAGAAAACCAGCGTAATACTTACCGTACATTTAAAACACGTTACCCCAAAGTACAATATGCATGGTCGTACAAAACTAATTATCTCAATGCGGTGTGCTCAATTTTCCATCAGGAAGGCTCCTGGGCGGAAGTTGTATCGGAATTTGAATACGATCGTGCGCGTAAACTGGGCGTTCCCGGAAAATTTATCATATTTAACGGTCCGGATAAAAGTGAAGCCGCGCTTAAAAAGGCAATAAATGACGGTGCAAAAATACATGTTGATCACTTTGATGAGCTTTACAAGGTGATCGAACTTGCCGAAAATTCTGATAAAAAACCGCAGATTGCTATCCGTGTAAATATGGATACAGGTATTTACCCTAAATGGGATCGTTTCGGCTTTAATTACGAAAACGGCGAAGCGATGGAAGCGCTTAGAAGAATCGTCATGCAGCCCACTCTTAAACTAGTCGGTCTTCACACTCACATCGGAACATACATGATGAGTGCTGAGGCATACCGTATTGGTGCACGAAAAATGGTAGTGCTCGCGAACGAGCTTCATGCTAAATATGATCTAAAGCTCGATTATATTGACATGGGGGGCGGATTTCCCTCAAATAATACCCTTAAAGGACAATACCTTCAGGCAGAACAGGTGTTACCAACCATCGAGGATTTTGCAGATGCTGTAACTTCCGAACTTTTCCGGATTAACTATCACGGCGCTGATATGCCTACTCTTATTCTTGAATCAGGTCGCTCGCTAATTGATGATGCAGGATTTTTAATCTCAACAGTTATCGCGAATAAACGCCTTTCTGATGGTAAAAAAGCAACGATCATGGATGGTGGTGTGAATATCCTCTTCACAAGTTTCTGGTACAAGCATAAAATTTCACCGGCACAGCCTTCCGGCTTATCAACAGAAAACTCCACCATTTACGGTCCCCTCTGCATGAATATTGATGTACTTCGTGAAGATATTGTGCTACCTAATCTCAAGGTTGGTGACAGGGTTGTGATTCATTACGTTGGTGCATACAATATGACACAGTGGATGCAGTTCATCACACTTCGCCCTAATATTGTTATGGTAATGGAAGATGGCACCACGGAACTCATCCGTGAATCGGAAGACCTTGAATATATCATGAGCAAAGAAAAACTTCCCGGTAAATTGACGGAATTCAAATTATGAAATTTTTCATAGATTCAATACTTTACAGCTACAGCCAGATATTTTTCAGCAACCGGCGATGGTTCGGACTTGCGGCGATTGCAGCTACGTTCATCGTTCCTACAATTGGAGCGATGGCGCTGCTGGGTGTCGCGATCTCCAACCTGTTGGCAATTTTACTGAAATTTAACAAAGATAAAATTCTGGCGGGAATGTATGGCTTTAACGGATTACTTTTCGGTGCGGGAGCTGCTTATTACTTCGAAATGACCCCCTTCATGGTATTTCTCGTGGTCATCTTCGTTATAATGACGTTTTTCCTGTCAGCGGTGCTGGAAAACTTTTTCGCCCAGATATTCAATCTACCGGGATTAAGTTTACCATTCGTTTTTGCCGTCTACATTTTTTTGGTTTTTCTTACAAATTATAATGATGTGTTTTACAAAGGAATTAATTTCGGCGATAGCGAAATGCTTTCTTTTTTACCGCAAGTTATACAAACCTATTTTAAATCATTCGCTATAATTCTCTTCCAAAGCAGTATTTTCAGCGGCTTGGTTCTCGTACTGGCGGTACTTGCTTTTTCAAGAGTTATGTTTGTCAATAGTATCGTTGCCTTCACAATGAACTATTTTCTTATAAACCTTATTTTTAACGAACCGGGCAACGAAATTTATGTTCTCGCGGCATTTAATTCTATTCTTGCAGCTTTTGCTCTGGGTGGCAGCCTGATAATTCTATCAAGAAAAACTTGGGTATTGTTATTTTTCTCAACCACAATGATTGTCATCTTCACCGGTTTTTTTGCAAAGTTTCTGAATTATTACCTGTTACCTGTTCTGGTTCTACCCTTTAACGTGGTTGCCCTGTCAGTTCTGTACAGCCTTAAATTCCGCCAGGAACATAGCGATTTCGTCTTACTCTATTTTCAGCCGGGCTCACCCGAGGAAAATTACTACTTTCACCAGAATCGTAAAACCCGTTTTGAGAAATTCAAATCGATGTTTCCAGAACTGCCGTTTTTTGGCGAATGGTTTATCACTCAGGGTTTTGAAGGGAAGCATACACATAAAGACGACTGGAAATATGCCTGGGATTTTGAAATCAAGGATGAAAAAGATTCGCTATTTTCCGGTGATGGTAAGTTTAAGGTTGATTACTACTGTTATAGCACTCCCGTTGCCTCACCTCTCGATGGCAGGATTGTAAAGGTTGTTGAGAACATTCCTGATAATAAAGTTGGGGAGAATAATCTCAAAAATAACTGGGGTAATACGGTAATTTTAGATCACGGCCAAGGCCTGTTTTCAGCCATGTCACACTTAAAACCCCAATCAATAAAGGTAAATATTGGTGATGACGTAAAAAAAGGTCAAATTATCGGCATGTGCGGTAACAGTGGTCGTTCTCCTGTTCCTCACCTCCATTTCCAGTTCCAGACAACCGATAAAGTAGGTGAGAAAACTTACATGTTCCCTATTGCAAACTTCCTTGAGAAAAAAAATGGGAAGTATCACCTTAAAACTTTTGATTATCCCTCGGAAAATTCCCACGTGAGAAATATCGAAACTCATAAAGCCATAAAAAAAGCTTTCGATATCAAGTTAGGTCATGAATACATTTATAAATATGAACTTAACGGTGAAAAATTTGAAGAAAACTGGAAGGTCAAAGCCGATATCCAGAACAATATGTATATCGAGAATCAATCCGGCTCAAAGGCATTTTTCTACCCGAGCGAAAAAATATTTTACTTTACAAATTTTGTGGGAAACAGGGATTGTGCGCTGTACTATTTTTATCTTAACGCCATCAGAGTACCACTTGGTTTTCTTGAAGACCTGGAGTGGGAAGACGAATATCCCGTTTCTATTACTATCAGAAATGCCGTGAGATACCTTAGCGAATTTTTCCTTGTTTTTTCCAAACAGTTGGAATCTAAAGCAACATTAAAATTCAGGGAACTGGGCGAAGGCGAAGCAAACTTTGAACTGTTAAACAATATTGTTCATCAGGGGAAGGGATTATTCTCCTTTTACAAAAAATCCGGTACTTGTTCTTTGTTTATAAGCAGCGAGGGGGAAATAACCGGCTTTAACTATGAAGATAATAATGTAAAATTTAAGGCTCTTCAACAACTTGACGAGGATAATTAAAATGAAAAAAATAATGTTTTTTCTGCTTGCACTATTTATTGTAATAAATGCACAGAGTATAGATTCCAAAATAGGAGCATTTAAAAAATCGATTGCTGCCGAAAAATTGTCAAACTACAACGATGCCCTAAGTTATTTATCTCCCCTTAAAGATAATTTTAAAAGCGATTACCTCTTTAACCTTAGAATGGGATGGCTCAATTATCTTGTTGAAAACTACGACGAATCCGTTAAATATTATCAGGAAGCAGTAAGGATTAGCCAAAATGGTTTTGAAGCAATGCTCGGGCTTACTTACCCGTATTCCGCACAAGGGAAATGGAGTGAAATATCGGGTATTTATAAATCAATTCTTGAAAAAGATGCCCTTAACTATACTGCTAACTTAAGATTGGGGCAGATTTACCTTAACGGCGGCGATTATAAAAATGCTAAAATTTTTCTCGAAAAAGTATATCAAAACTACCAGTCCGATTACGAAGTAAATCTTTCATTAGGTTGGGCTTATTATTATCTTGGCAACAATAAAAAAGCACGTGAATTATTCTCAAACGCGCTAATCGCGAACTCCGGTGATGAAAGCGCAGAAAAAGGACTGGAATTAACTAAATGAAATATCCTCTGATTATACTATTACTCTTTACATTCACTGTAATTGCACAGTCAGCAGAAACTAAAAATTATATTAGCGGGTCATTATATTATACCGGAAGTACTGCCTCCCACGATAGAAGTTCTGGAGCTGTTTCCGGTTATTTATCCGCTACAATTGGAACATACCACTATCTTACCGCCGGTTATGACAATGTAAATATCGAACAAACCGACTGGAAATATAAACAAAAGATGTATATAGCCGGTGGTGGATTGAGCCTTTACCCGTTTTATATTAAGGGGCATTTCGGTAAAATCAACGGTAATTTTACCGGCACATCTTATGAATTTAACTACAAAGATAAAACCAATCTCTACAATCTGGATTTTATGCTTTATACAGATTATCTTTTGTACAGGGCTTCATTTGTGCTCGAAGAAGTAACTGAAAATATAAACTTAACAGTCCGGCAATACGGGGTGGGAGCCGAAAGATATTTCGGAACACACTTTTATCTTTCCCTGATCGGGTATCTCTCAGATTTAAGTGATAATCGCGAGTTATATTCGCTTAAAACTAAATTGAGTTATTTCCCATCCACTTCTTTGACACTCTCGTTTGAAACATTTTTCGGACAAAGAGCATTCTTTTTTAATCCTGATTTATTAACAATTTACAATCTTGGACCAACACAAAAAAACCTCTACTCCCTGAGAGTTGACTATTTTCTTGGTGGATTAACATTTGTAGCGAATTTCCAATACACGGATTTTGAAGAGCATGCGGCACGATATTACGTAGCCGGAATTAAATACACTCTCGCCTACTAATTTTTTTGATATTGATGTATTAAATATTTTTTTGTACTTGGAATGAATGTCCGTTTTAGTAACAGGATTCGGTGGGTGAGTTTATCGAACCCCATCGCGTCCCTACAGTTTTGCATCGTAGTGACGCCATATGGTTGCTGAGCTTGTCGAAGTACATGACGACACGCCTTTATCATGTTATTTCATTAGGAATCCACCCCCAACCCCTCCCTTTGTCAAATGGAGGGGAGAAAAAGATACAATCCAAACCAGCATGTCATTCCCACGAAAGTGGGAATCCCCGACAAAAACCGGCAAAACAAAAAACTAGATGCCCGCTTACGCCGCCGCACACAATTTCGCGAGCATGACAATGAAAAAATGCTTGTCACCCAAGAAATGACACCACAACACAACTTACCATGTCATTCCTGCCTTGAGCAGGAATCTCCGACACAACTAAACATTTTTCTTCCCTCTTTGAAGAGGGTGGCAGGATTTATCGAGACGGGAGATGACCAAAAGTCGGGTAACCCGGTACAAATCTGTTCCGCCCCTACAGGGCGGTATTATTGTCTTGTTAGATGTTGTTACCGATATTTCGCCCCAACGGGGCGTTTGGCTGCCCTTGTCTACGATACTTTCAATGTAAAGAGGCTATATGGTTGCTGAGCTTGTCGAAGCACATGGCGTCTCCGGTTGTTGGCAAATCACGAGTATTGCAAAAACCATTTCCTGTACCTGTCGAAGTGCACGACGCTCCTAATAACATGACGACACGACTTTATCATGTTATTCAATTAGGAACCCACCCCCAACCCCTCCCTTTGTCAAATGGAGGGGTGAAAAGGTACAATCCAAACCAGCATGTCATTCCCACGAAAGTGGGAATCTCCGACAAAACCCGGCACAACAAAAAACGAGATGCCCGCTTATACCGCCGCGCACAGGCTCCTATAAACAGGAGAAGAGGAGAAAATACCTGTTGTGTAATACCCGCGCAGTTTACCCACCTCGGGTGGGGTAGGCATCCATTCCTTTTTTTTTGTAAAGATTTCCACCACACCCCGGGCATCAAAACTAACTTTTAAGTAATTTAGGGCAACAGAAGAGAATTAAATGGACCGTTACATTCCTTTCATATTGCTTCCGATTGTCACTTTTGGTGTGATAAATTATCTTAAACGAAAAAACAAATATTCACCGCTAAAAAAACGGACACTATTCATCGGCATGTTTGCCTGGTTTATAACAGAAATGGGCAGAAGTTTCTACCGTCCGTATATTTATTCTCACAACATAAATGATTATTTCGTTGCCGATACCATTGGGAATTCTTTTGGTACGGTCACAGCCCTTTTTATGATAATTACCCTCGCGGGAAAAGGAGATAAATCCGACTGGAAGATATTCGCGATCATTATTCCCGGTTTACTATTCTACGAACTGCTAAACCTCACCGGAAAAACTTCGGTTGATATTAACGATATGATCGCCACACTAATTTTTGGTTGTGTTTCAGCTTTTATATACTACTTAATTCTAAATAAATACCCCGGCTAAAATTAAATATCCTCTTTACAAAGCTATTCTTATTGATTAAAAGTTGCGGATATCCTTTAATACTCGTAAATTGTTTTTGATCAAAAGAGGGAGAGGAACATGATCAATCTGAAAGTAATATTTCTGTTTTTGGCTTTATATAGTTTCGTGTCAGCACAATGGGTGGATGTATCTCCGGAAATTACTGCACCGGCAATTAATGATATTTCATATTTCCTCACAGAAAATTACTCTGAACGCGTGCTCATTGCAGGTGATGATGGAACTTGTTTTATTGGATATCCAGGATATAATTTTATTCATACTGAAGAAGTTCAACTGGAAACTGATGCAGATATATTTTCTATCGAAGTATACGAAGAACAATATGTCTGGTTAGGTGGAAGAAACTTTCTTGCACGTTCATTGGATACTGCACAAACCTTCAGTGAAATAAGTTTACCACAAGAAATTAGTGTAAGGGGGCTAAATTTTATTTCTCCCCAAATCGGTTACTTTTACACATATGATGGCTTGTTTGCCCAATCTGCTGACGGAGGGATAAATTGGCAAATTGATACTTTATCGAACGACTCTCTTCACGCGTTTCAGCTTCTGGAAAATGGTAACATGATTATTGTTGGTGCCAAGGGACAAATTTATATCTCACCTCAAACAGAGGTTAAATGGCGAGAGGTGGATGCCGGAATAGACGGGAATATCAATGATGTGGAAATAGCCGTTAATGGTGTAGGCTACCTCTGCACCAAAAAAGGTTATAAAACAACAGATTTCGGCGAATCTTGGGCATTGGAGGCTTTGGTGCCTGAATCAGATATCGGTTATATAGAAGTAGCTTACCAATCCTTCAATGGAATTGCAGCGTTTTACAAGGCATCACATGAATGTATCAGATTAAGGAGTACCAGTGTCCAGTCAGAAACAATTCCAGCGCTTGGAGAGATTTATGGTGCAAATTGTTATCCCGAATGTAATATTGGGTTTATGGTATTCGGTTCAAATATGTTTGTTGCCGGAGGACAAAGTTCAAATAGCTATCATCAACTAAGTTTCGGTGATAACGGTCCTTTCAGGGATTGCCAAATCTTCAATGCAGATACCGGATTTGTTTATGGCTCACAATCATTTTACACGATTAATGGTGGTCAGAGTTGGGAGGAACTTCCGAGTAAAAATAGCTTTTACGAGGAGTATCAGGGACACTTTTTTAATCTTGATGAAGGGTTGCTACTGATTAATTCTTTATTATACAAAACTTATGACAGAGGGTTAAACTGGACTAAAATTGGTACGTTTGGAAATATCGTTTATTTGTATTTTTATAATGACAACAGGGGCTATATTGCAAGCGACACCGAGGTTTATATAAGTACTGACAAAGGTGAGACCTGGGAATCAAAACCTTACCAAAATCTAATATCATCGACTATTATGCCTTCTGATATGTTTTTTATTAGTGATTCGGTTGGATTTATATTTAACCATCAATTCGGGGTGGTTCGAACCACAGACGCGGGACAGAATTGGAACTTTGAATTTTTTCATCAAGGGCAGACAACTAACCATACCATTATAAACAGTTCCAGTGCCATGGTCACAGGTGTAGAATGGAATGGTATGTCTTCATTTTATTCTTTTGGAATGATTACAGAAGACTCAGGTGAAAACTGGACTCAAACTTTTAACTTTACAAATGTTTATTGTAGAGACCTGGAAGTAGACCCAACCGGATTCGGGTTATTAGTGCGGTCTGATAAAAAGTTGATGAAAACTATGAATGGAGGTTATTCCTGGAATGAGATTGAATATCCATTCTTTGATGAGATTGATGAACTTGTACCTGATTCCAACGGTGGAATGTATGCTATCGATTATACTAATAAAAAAGTTTATCACAACAAAGACCTCGGATTTATTACTGTCGGACTTGAAGAAGAACAAATGCAAGATGTTTCGGCACTAAGTAATTTCACAATTTATCAAAACTACCCCAATCCTTTTAACCCTGCAACTTCAATCAAATTTGCTATTCCTGTTAAATCGGATGTAGTGATTGAAGTATATAACCTGTTGGGTCAGAAAGTTGCTACTTTGGTAAATTCAACTCTTGAAGCAGGAAATCATCAGGTAGAATTTGACGCGAATAATCTTAGCTCAGGTGTTTATCTTTACTCATTAAGAGCCGGCGATTTTATAAATACTCGTAAGATGATATTGTTAAAGTAGTTCAGGTGTGCAACAAATTTCGTATTCGAAGACCCTAAATAAAAATGTCATTACGCCAAAGCGCACAGGTTCAAAAAGAGGACATTAAAACAAATCATTATGTATCAAGTGTGGCTGACCTACTTTTTAGTCAGCTCCCACAGTTTTGCATCGTAGATATGCCATATTGTTGCTGAGCCTGTCGAAGCACATGGCGTCTCCTTTTTTTTTGAGACGAGGTATGGTTGCTGAGCCTGTCGAAGCACATGACGTCTGATCTTTTGGAGTCAGGATTAATTCATATAAAAACATATTTAAAACAAAAATGGAGGGCCAAAGACCCTCCATTCCTGAAGACTAAAGACTATCGACTCTCGACTATTTCAAGAGCATCATCTTACGGACTGAACTAAAATTGCCACTCTCGATCCGGTAGAAATAAACACCACTGCTAAAAGCTGATGCATTAAACTCAACCTCGTGAACCCCGGCTTTCATTTCTCTATTTACCAGGGTATTTACTTTCTCACCAAGTATATTATATATCTCAAGACGAACAATACCAGTTTCCGGTAATGAGAATGATATTTTGGTACTTGGGTTAAAAGGATTTGGATAGTTCTGCTCTAATGAAAATACAGTTGGAATCGATTCATCATTCTCTAACCCCGTAACAACATTATTCTGAACAGCATCAATATACAGACGACCTGCGTTGCTTCCATGCACTTCTTTTTTAACCGCAACCCAGAAAAGTGCTTTATCATTTCCGGATGAATAATCCCCAAGGTTTATGGACTTAAATTTCCAGCCCGTCCAGTCGATTACGTCAACATCCACAAAATGATCATCTGTAGAGCTCACAAAATACTGTATCGTGTTGCCGCTCCTGTCACCAAATATCCACATACCAAATTCACCATCGGCGCCTACATTCGGCTTATTATTATTATATAGCACGCAAAGCGCACTGTCAGCTGTAAATTGATAATCAAGTTGAATTGCGCTGTAACCCTCTACTTTTTTCATGCTTTGGACAGTAACCTGAGTCTTATCATTATCGATACCATAACTGAAAACTGATTCTGAGGGTTGTTTCCAATTGTTATAATTGTCAAGATCATCCACCACATTTCCTGAAACTACTTCCGAAGTTTCTGTGCGGAATTTAATCTCTTTGTTGTATTTAAACTCTAAGCCGCCAATATCTTTTATTCCTTCATTAAGAATTACACGGTATTCGGCGTTTCGATTAAGCTGCTTCTGAGGTTCAAAAATAAGTTTCCCCTCGCTGTAAACACCAGTGTTAACACGAACACCCAGCTTCTGGTTATTCTCATCATACAAGAAAACTCTTCCACTCAGGGTACTTTGGTCAATCGCACCATCGAATAAGATTTGAATTTCAACCGTCCTGCTCAATTCTGTCATACCATCCTGCGGGTAATTATCCATGAGTAGCAGTTCAATTCTTTCGGTTGAGAACTCAAACCCGTAAGTACTATATACCGGAACCCCGTTCGCATCACGTGCTGTTGTATCCAGTTCAATCCGGTAAGCTGTTTTTCCCAGCCAACCATCTGCCGGTTCAAAATAAAACTCTGTTGAGTCATCACTCCAGGTGTAATTGCCCTGGGTTGCAGGGATTATATTGAGTGCCGGTTGTAATGTTTCAACATCCATTTTTTTATTAAAAGAAATTGTTAGCTTTTCATTTACCGGAATTTCACCTTGTTTATCAGCGGGATAATGAGAAAGGATAACAGTTGGAGTTTTCCCGGCTTTTAGCATATCGAAATAGACCGTTCCGTTAACCGAACTATTTGGAGCCGACTTAACCGCAACACCGTTGAAGTAAACATTCCCTTCAAAAGGAACTTGTGTAAATGGTATAAATTTAACTTTCCACCCGGTATAATCAAGATAATCGAGAAGAAACGGGTACTTTGTTCCGGCTTCATCTTCAAGATAGAGTGTAACTTCATTCCCACTCAGATCACCGTAAATAGCAATCGCGAACGAGTAATCCTTCTGATTATTCAGATAAATACGTGTTCCGGCTTCAAGTTTTACCGTAAAATCAGTACCGGTTGCTTCATAATTCAATTTACCGGAAAAATCGCCTTCATAACTGCGATCGCCTGAAATCTCAAATCCGGTATTGGTGTAATTAACACCATTTGTAAGAGGGTTGGAATCAACATCCAGCCAGTCATTTACATTATCGAATGAATTTATGACCGGACCATCCGGAACAACATCAGCGCCGGTTTTGAAATTCCTGATAATATCGTCTTTCAGCGGATTACCGTTGATATTTTTGACCCCAGCTTTTACAACTATGCTGTAATAACCATAAGGGGCTAACATTTCTGCAGGTTCCACACATACTAATCCCTCAGCCAATAACTGCTGATTTACTGTCACGGGAAATTCATTCCCGTTCTCGTCACTCAAAATTATTTTATCCTGCAATGAAGCAGGATCAACAGCCTTGTCAAATTTAAATATCATTTCAAGTGAACAACTTAGTTCACTTGCATTATTTTCCGGATAAACATCACGCAATTTCATCCTGTACTCGTAATGCGCTTTAACCGCCCACACGACAGGTGTAACTTTCTGATGACCGGTATTTGCATCAGACCAGTCATAAATTGCGTTCTTGCCATTACGAACATAGCCGTAGTTCCCGGCGTTTTTATCGCCGTAGGGGTCGTTAAGATACAGAGTATGACCGGAACCGTAAAGCCCTACAGCCACAACTATATGGCCGCTGGTCAAACCTGTTGAACAAAGAATATACGGATACTCGAGGTTCATCTCATTTTCAACCATGCTCCATGAAATATAGTCAGCCCGGCTCGCCACAATACCATGCTTTTCAAGATAGCTTTTTGTATTGGAATAGGGGGATGAACCATAAATGGATGATGTATTCCAAAGGTAACCGTGCCCACCACTTGACCACCTGCCGGTATAACCTGAATAAGTAGAGCCATTATAACTATACGGTTCAGAAATATAATAGCCATATTCCGTGATATGCCCGTAAGTGGAAAACGGTGCCGGATCGAGTATCTCATAACTTGCAATTACTTCCATCGCGGAAGTCGCGCCGCAGCATACCCTTCCCTGATCCCAACTCTGTTTTGTATCGTAAACCTGATGAATATGCACGTAATCGGGCAAATCCTCGGTCGCTGAAGGAACACCGGCATAATCAGGGAAAAAGTCCGGTTTGAGTGCTTCCTGTAATGACAAAAGTGA
>Ga0070729_10004540_pt1 | contig 15038 bp, 13 predicted proteins | sample tdDd472_FD_66725 | JGI IMG/M metagenome (GOLD analysis project Ga0070729, IMG submission 66725) | Marine sediment microbial communities from the Atlantic coast under amendment with organic carbon and nitrate - tdDd47.2 | ecosystem: Environmental > Aquatic > Marine > Coastal > Sediment | place...
AGAGGCACAGAGAGCGCAGAGAAATGCAAGATATTGAGTCATTAAATTCTTGATACAGATGAATTGTAATAATGATTGACACTCATCACTCATAGCTCATCACTTTTCTTGGCTTCTTGATGGTACATGTTTTTGATTTTAGATTCATATAAGACGTAATTTATTTTATCGTTTAAGTCAGCATAACAATAGAGGATATGGGATACAAAATTGCTATAATGCAAAAACCACACCTTATAAAGATGTGGTTTTCTGGATGGATGCGTTTTCGACTGTATACGAAAACGTGGGGATATCCCCACAGTTCCATCATCATATGTGATATTTTGCACAAAGTCAATTACATTCAATATTGCGAGACAATCTAGTTTTATTTCGTATACACGACGAAATCCAAAATGCACCCCTTGCAGACAACTGGTTTTCCTGACATCATTGCCCTAATCGTTTACATATTTTTTCAAAGGACAGCAACCCATGCCCGATTATCCTATTTTTGATGGTCACAACGATACGTTATTGCGACTTTATAAAAACAAAGACTTGTCCTACAAAGATTTTTTAACCGAAATGGAAGATGGACATATTGACTTACCACGCTCTAAAAAGGGCGGTTTTGCAGGTGGGTTCTTTGCGATTTTTGTTCCTAATCAACAGATGACGATTAAACCGGGAAGCAAACCCAATAGTAAATTACCTAAGCCACTTAAATTGGAATATGCCCAGCAAACTGCGATGGCAATGGCTTCCAGCTTATTTAAATTAGAAGCCGAATCCGATGGACAAATCAAAGTTGTGCGGACAGCTGATGAATTACAGCATTGTATTGATAACGACATCTTTGCAACGATCTTCCATTTTGAAGGCGCAGAAGCTATCGATGAAGACCTCTATGCACTTGATGTCTTCTATCAAGCAGGATTACGTTCATTAGGCATTGTGTGGAGTCGTCCGACGATTTTTGGTAATGGCGTACCGTTCTTATTCCCATCATCACCCGATACAGGTGATGGCTTAACTGATGCTGGTAAACGATTGGTCAAACGTTGTAACGAACTTGGGATTATGCTTGATCTTTCTCATATGAATGAAAAAGGCTTCTGGGATGTTGCCAAACTTTCCGATGCACCATTAGTCGCAACGCACTCTAATGTCCATGCTCTCAGCGCAACCCCACGTAACCTGACGGATAAGCAACTAGACGCGATTAAAGCATCTGATGGTATGGTTGGCTTAAATTTTGCAACGGGTTTCTTACGGGAAGATGGCAAATGGGATAGTGATACCCCACTCGAAACAATGGTCAAACACATTGATTACCTCGTGGAACGTGTTGGCGAAAATCGGGTTGGATTTGGCTCAGATTATGATGGTGCGGGTGTCCCTGCCGATGTCAGCGATGTTTCTAAATTGCCAAACCTGATTGATGCACTCAAAGGGGCAGGCTATGGCGATACATTACTCAAGAAAATCACACATGAGAATTGGATACGAGTCTTGCGTAAAACGTGGAAAAGCTAATCTATAGCAATTCTTGATCATTTAAACCTTACACGGAGGCACATATGAGTTATTGCTCTATTTGTGCTCTTCGTGTCATCAATATCCTCTAGCTTTATCTTTGCTCCCCCTGAAGCTGACTGTTATAATGACGCGATGATGAATGAAAAACTGAGCCAGCGTATTGACCACTATCTGCTGATTGCAATCTTGCTCTTGGCATCGGGATTACGCCTACATTATTTATTCCAAATCGAACATAATCTTGATCATGCTTATCCTGTATGGCAAGCCCTCCGCACGATAGCATATGGCGAGTTACCATTGGTCGGACAATTATCAGGCGTGTTGTTCTCGCATCCACCGTTAACAGGCTATCTGTATATCCCGATTATTGTGTTAACGCACTCGCTCACAGCCATTTATATTATGATTATCACCTTCAATATTATCGGGGTGTATATCACTTATCGCGCTGGAACAGTGTTGCTTGGCTCAAAAGTCGGTCTAGTTGCGGCAGGTGTTTTAGCCGTTAATCCGTGGGTGATTGAATACAGTCGTTATTCTTGGCCTCCTGCGCTATTGCCATTTTTAGTGCCGATGGTGTTCTGGTTATTCATCCCACTTTGGCAAGGCACAGCCAAACAGCCAAACCGTCGCCTAATTTTTGCATTTTTAGTATTGGGTATCTTGTGTCAAACCACATTATTGGCGTATTTGGTTTTGCCTGCGGTGGGTTTATTAACGCTCATCTTTATCCGACGTTTGCCATTTAAATTCTTACTATTGGGTATATTTTTATTTGTGCTGATGCAAGTTCCGTTTTTTATTGGACTCGCACAAAATGTAACACAAACTCAATCCAGAGTATCCGATTTTGCGGATAGTTCATCGGAGTCGTATTTTAGGGATGATGCTTTTCGTCATGCTTTCCGTCTGGTATCCGGTGACGAGTACGAATTGGCACGTGGCATAGATGCACCACAACATGACCATATTCAGCGTCATAACCTGAGCCGATGGTTTGCATCAGGTGTTGCATTGTTGCTCGCTGGTGGGGTACTCATCAGCATCTTAGCGATTATCAGCCAAAAATATTGTAATCATCCCCCCGAAGTCACAACCGATCATGCGCGAAGTTCAGCCATTATCTTATTAATCTGGTTTTTTGCGCCGATTGGATTAATGTCTTACAACGCGACTTTTGTGCATCCTTATTATCAGTTGGTTGGGATTCCTGCTGGCGTGATCTTCGTCGGGTGGGCAGTGGTTTATATCATCAAGCCGTATTCGATGAAGCGTTGGGGTGTTGTCGCTCTCTTATTCATCCCGTTTGCAATATTGATGGGACTCAATAGCGCACGCTTCTATCAAGAGACCCAAGCCACCCCCGGTAACCATGACCTCGGTGCACTATCGCTTGATTGGGGGATAGACCTTGGCGCGCGGATACGGGAGCACTTACCCGAAAATGGCGTTGTCTTTGCTGATGTGGACGAGTGGACATTAAATAGCCTTACCCTGCAAGCCTTCCCTCTGATACGGGATAATCGCGCACCTGATGTGACGATTGTCCCCTATACGGGTGGGCTTTATATCGTGGCTTATCCACCAGAGCGCAACGCCTCGTTTATCCCGCCATATGCTGAACGAGTTGATTCCCTTGTCTTACCTGATGGTTGGACAATCACAATTGATAAATTCCCTGCAAATGTGATGCAATTTGTACGCTTTGATACACCTAAAATTCGGGGTGAAAAATGGCTATCCCTGCTGAATACAAATGTCGAGCAAGTCGGCGATACCGTAACGGTTACATCTACGTGGCAAGTCGAAAACCTCACACCTGAGATTGCGAATCATACGTTTGCGCCGTTTATTCATGTGGTCGATGCATCAGGTGAGCGTGTGCAAATTGTGGATGGTCGTCCGATACAAGGCATACAATTCCGTGATGGCGATTTACACACCCATCAGATGCAATTTACGCTAGAGGGTGATGTCAATGATTACAGTTTGTGGTTAGGGGAATTTGACGGACTCGCCAATCTCAATCTGATCTTGATTACAGCAGAGGGGGATTATGTGCCAACGGTTGAGGTATTGCATAAAAAGCGTTAGGTACAATGGTCATCTAGTGTTAAGTACGCGTTCTCTTGTATAATCATCGGCATGAAAATTGGACTGAATGCACACTTACTCTCTAGTCAAGCAGGGTATCGCTCGGCAGGTATCCACGGCTATATTCATAATATCCTAGCACATGCCCCGCATCTAACACCTGACGATTGGCAATTTACGGCGATGGTTGGTGGACAGAATCACGCAACATTTGACGGTGTTACCATGCAACGCGCATCACTCGATACCGAATCACCTGCCAAGCGCATTATCTGGGAGCAAACCCTACAACCGTTCCAACTAGGACAATACGATTTGTATCATGCGATGGCTTTTGTCGCCCCGATGTTACTGACTACGCCGATGGTTGTCACTGTCTATGATCTTACATTCATGCGCTATCCAGAACGCCTGACCACTGCGCGTCGCCTCTATTTACGGATGTTCACCGCGTTAACGTGTCGTCGTGCCAAACGGGTGATTGCCATTAGCCAGAGCACCGCCGATGATCTAACAACCTTGCTGGATATTCCCGCCGATAAAATTGATGTGACCCCATTGGGTTATGATGCCGAAACATACTTTCCGCGCACAAAATCACAACTCTACGATTTCTCTACGCTTCATCATTTACCTGAGCGTTTTTGGTTATTTGTCGGTACACTAGAACCACGTAAAAATCTAGTGATGTTGCTGAATGCTTATGCTAAGTTGCCCAAATCTGAGCGACTTCCCTTGATTTTAGGAGGTGGCAAAGGCTGGATGGTCGATGAGATTTTTGCGACAATAGAACGGCATGGACTAGGGGGTGAGGTGAAGCATATTGGATTCATCCCTACAGAAGACTTGCCTCTTTGGTATAATAGCGCAGAAGCATTTCTGTATCCGTCGGTGTTTGAAGGGTTTGGTTTACCCGTATTAGAAGCAATGGCATGTGGTACACCTATCCTGACATCAAACGTATCATCGTTACCCGAAGTTGCAGGGGATTCTGGTATGACCCTTTCGCCTGATGATGAGGCAATATGGACGGATGCGCTTAAACAAGTTTATCAAGATAGTGAGTGGCGTGAATCTGCGCGTGAGCAAGGTATACAACGCGCCCAACAATTTACATGGGAACGCACGGCTCAATTAACCATCGACAGTTATCGTAAAGCACTTGGAGAATAATTACGGTATGTTGACTATACAAAAGCTAATAGCTAGAGGCTAATCGCTAAGAGCGAACCATGAATGCGAATCAAACTCTTTCAGAGCGTCCAACTATCGAACCTCGCTGGCTATTTCCAGTCATTGATGTGATTTTGGCGTTTCTTGTTTTCGGTCTAGCCTATCTATTGCGTTACGAATTGCAGATCATCCGCCCTGTGCTCGATCCACTTCAACGCGACTTCGGTCCCTATATCCCATTTGCAGGGGTCTATGCCCTCTTAATCTGGATGAATTATCAGCGTAACGGGTTGTATCGCAATATCGTTGGGCGCGCAGGGATGGAAGAAGTCTATCTTATCGGTAGTAGTGTAGCAGTTGCTATCGTGATTGTGTTGGCGATGTTTTTTATTTTCCAACCGCTTGTAACCAGCCGTTTGATGCTAATTTATGTCGCGGTGTTGACCATCTTATTTAGTTCATTCTCACGGTTTATACGGCGTTGGGTATTGTCATACCTGCGTACAAAAGGCATCGGTATTCAACGGGTGCTAATTGTTGGCATGGGCGAAGTCGGTCATGCTGTTTTGGGCGTGATGATTACCCGACCAGAGTGGGGCTATAAGCCGATTGGATTTTTGGATGATGTACCTTCTATTGGGGATGTTGATCTTGGACGGGTCAAAGGATTAGGCAATACACACCGCTTGCGAAAAATTATTCGCTCGAAACAAGTCGATACGGTTGTCATTACCTTCCGTTGGAAACATTATGATCGTATTCAAGAGCTTGCCGAAGTATGTCGTGCAACGGGTGTGGATATGCGGATTGTACCCGATAGTATGCAATTGAATATGCGTCAAGTACAAGTCGAAAACTTAGATGGTATTCCCTTATTAGGATTTTCTCGGCAGATTTCCTTTAGTAAAGCCGACCGATTACTCAAACGTGCCATTGATCTGTTGCTGGTGACGCTGGCATTCCCTATTTGGGGGACGATATGTGTGCTAGTAGCCATTGCCATCAAACTAGAAGGGGATGGCTCGATCCTCTTTAAACAAGAGCGTGTTGGCGAAGATGGTCGCAAATTCGAGATGCTCAAGTTCCGTAGTATGATTCCGGATGCCCAAAAGAGTCATGCAGAATTGGTTGCACAATCTGGCGAAGACCCCCGTCACCCTAAGATTATAGACGATCCTCGTATCACGCGTGTGGGGAAATTTCTGCGTCGTACCAGCCTTGATGAATTCCCTAACTTTATTAATGTCTTCCGTGGTCATATGAGTATCGTCGGTCCACGTCCGCCAACACCTGATGAAGTGAAACTCTATGAGCCATGGCAAGCGCGTCGCCTCCAAGTGACTCCCGGTATGACGGGATTATGGCAAGTGAGTGGGCGTAGTGATATTCCTTTTGAAGAGATGTGCTTGATGGATATTTATTACATCGAGAATTGGTCAATCACAATGGATATTCGTATCCTGATGATGACGATCCCCAAAGTGATCCTCCGCAGTGGCGCTTATTAAAATCCCGTAATTATGAAATCACCATGAGTAATTTTCATAAGATGAGCTAAATATACTATACTGAGTGAACCTTCACATGGTGCATCAATTCAGGTTTAGAGTATATTTTAGTTCACTCTCGCTTTACGCTAGATTGTTGAATATAAGTAATATAAGATGTAATATTACGCATTTTAAGTAATACTGTAACACTTATGTTATGATTAGTTTATATTATCAATTATTGAGCTAGTCACATTTTTATGATAATTGAATGGTTATACTTTCTAATATTATGTTCATCCTTAATCATTAATATAATAATTGTGGGCTTGGCATGGACAAGTTGGACATCATTAGCAGGCAAATGGTATATCGCAATTGTCTCTGTGATAACAATCGCTCTTCTTAGCTATATATTTTTCTTGATCAGCGAAAGTCAACAGGTTATATTCTTCTGGGTTCGTATCCGTTTCTTCGCGTTGAGTCTTCTTCCCTATTTTGTTATCGGTTTCATGTCAGTCTATACCGGTCGTGACTTACAATTTCGATCCCTCCGATTCGTCTTGCTGATTATTCCCATTATCACCAACATTATCGTGTGGTTTGCTCCTCATTTATTTTGGGAATCATGGGATTATAAACTGATAGGTATCATCAATCTGGAAACAGCAATTTATACGGGTTGGTTTGGTATACATTCTAGCTATGCTGTTGTTTGTTTTTTATTTGCGATTATTATTGCACTCCGCTATACAATGCAAGTCACTGCGCAGAGTCGACGGCAAATGATTGCAATTATGGTTGCTATATTACTCCCACTTGTTGTTGTCTTATTGCCTGTTCTAGGTATTAGTCGTGGCTCACTAAATCCCTTTCCGATAAGTCTCTCAATATCGGTTTTGATCTATGGATGGGCGTTATTAAAAGAAGGACTGCTCAAACTCTCGCCACTGGCATATAACACCATCATTGAGAATATGACGGATGCCGTTTTTGTCTTTGATTCCCAAAATTGCTTGGTGTTATTAAATAAACCCGCAACAAAATTTATCGAAATTGAAGATCCTCAATCTGTATTAGGTAAACATGCTCATGAGGTATTTCTTGATCGTGAGGACATGGTTAATCAATATGCGGAAGAATGGACTGCACGGCTTGAGACCTCGATTACTCTCGATAACACCCGCCATATATTGGATGTTCGTCTTTCCCCCATTCTCAATACAAGAGGGGAGAATGAGTTTAAAATGCTGGTCGTGCGCGATATTACGCAAGCCAAACAAGCTGAAGAGGCTTTACGTCGCTCCGAATTAAAATTTCGCTCCTTGTTTGAACAACAAAATGATGCAGTATTTATCGTCAATCCAATTGGTAAATATTTGATGGTCAATCAACGGGCGGCGGATATGATTGGGTATACGATGGAGGAAGCCTTGCAATTATCAATACCCGATGTATCAATCGATCCTGAGAATAGTTTTGAGATGATCGACCAATTGCTGGCGAAGAAAAATATACCCACCTATGAGAGACAATTTCGCCATAAAGACGGGCACATCTTTCCTGTGGAAATTAGTGCCGCGATGGTTTGGGGTGATGATGGAAAACCGATGCACATCCAAAGCATCGCCCGCGATATTACTGAACGCAAACAAGCCGAGGTTAGTTTGCGAGAATCTGAGTTACAATTTCGCTCCTTGTTTGAACAATCTAATGATGCTGTACTTATCCTAGATATTTATGGCAATAAACTTGCTGCAAATCAACGAGCGGCAGATATGACGGGATATAGCCTTGAAGAATTCTTGCAAACCACATTTTCTGAATTATCTGTCGAGAAGGCAGCCAGCCAAGATGCTTTCCAACGATTGCTGAACGGCGAAATTATTCCTCCGTATGAGCGTAAAATCCGCCATAAAGACGGACATATTTTTACAGTGGAAATGAATGCCGAAGTGGTTCGTGGAGATGATGGCAATCTCATTCATGTCATCTGTATTATGCGCGATATTACTGAACGTAAACAAGCAGAGATTGCGTTACGAGAATCTGAATTGCTCTATCGCTCCCTCTTTGAACAACCCAATGATGGCGTATTTATCCTATCGATTGATGGTGAGTATCTTTCTGTTAATCAACGGGGTGCGAGCATGTTCGGCTATACGGTTGAAGAAGCGCTACAACTCCATTTTGGAGACCTATCTGCGGATATGGACTTATCTGTTAACACCTTGGAGCGTTTGCTTGCACGGGAAATGCTACCACTTTATGAGCGGCTGTATCGCCATAAAGAAGGACATACGCTACCTGTAGAGGTTAACGCTAAAATTGTTTGGAACGATGATGACACACCCAAATATGTTCAGCTTATTGTCCGCGATATCACAGATCGCAAAGAAGCAGAAGCTGCAATACGTAACAGTGAAGAGCGTCAGAGTGCCTTGATTCGAGCGATTCCTGATATGATCTTTGTCATGCGGAAAGATGGAACACTTCTCAATCTATTGTTACCGCCGTCTGATGAATTGGCGTTTTCTGATAGCCCTTTAAGACATAGCCTTGTTAAGTTTTTAGAAGATGAAACAACAGAGAAACAAATAGAAGTTTATCAACATGTGCTCAATACGCGTGAAATGGCTATTATGCCTCTTGAGACCATGATAGGTGATAAACAGTATTACTTTGAAGCTCGGATTGTTCCCTTAAATGATGACGAAGTGATCTCAATTGTCCGTGATATGACCGAGATTCGACGATCACAACAACATGAAATTGATCTCTTACTAGAGAAAGAACGTCATGAATTACTGGCTACTTTTGTTCAGGATGCGTCACACGAATTCCGAACCCCATTGTCTATTATCACCACCAATCTATATATTCTGACACATACTGATGATGTCGAGAAACAGCAACTGAAAGTCCAGCAAATTCATGATCAGATTCAACAGATCAACAATCTATTGAGTATGATGCTCAAGATCACACAATTGGATAAATTACCTGCTACGATGCAACCTCTGTCTATCTTGCCCCTTTTCCAATCAGTTGCTAGTGTATGGCAATCACGTAGTTCAATTCCGATTCATTATCATCATGTTGATGTATCGCCTTCGGTACAGGTTCTTGGAGATTATGAAATCTTGCAAGAAGCTATTTCGATATTGATTGATAACGCTCAGCGTTTTGGTAATGCTGATAATGTTGTTGATGTTCAGCTGACTCAGACCGAGACAACCATTACAATTTCTGTGACGGATAAAGGTGTTGGAATTCCTAGAGATTCGCTCCCATATATATTTAATGCATTTTGGCGTGAAGATACTGCTCATACAACACCGGGCTTGGGTTTAGGATTATCGATGGCGCAGAAAATTATCAATCTTCATAATGGAGTCATGAAAGTCGAAAGTGAAGTTGATAAGGGTAGCCGTTTTGATATTATCTTACCTATTGCTTCTAGATAATTAGTCTAGCATTGCGGATTCCCGAGTCTCATAAATGCGGGACGCATCAGCACCCTGTATATCAAACCGCCGATGATTGGAAGATCATTATTGGGTTGGAACTCGAACTGCATCGTTATCTGTGTCCCCGCTCCTTGTGTATCAACTCCCCATGTCCCTTGCTAAGGGATGAGAATGAATCCCATCCCAGCTATTTTCGAAAGATTATCGTTTGATACGGCGGATTCCAACAACTTCGGCAATCGCAAACATTAAAACGATGTCGGAGATAATAAGCACTCCCCAATTCCCCGCATCCGAGAATGGGATCACACCTGTCGCTAACAGCAACCAACTAAGCCCAACCCATATAAAATCGGCTATTGCAATCATGCCTGCGTATTTGACATTGATCGGCTTACGTGTAGCAACAAATAGCACATCTAAAGCGAAGAGGGCAATTCCGATGCCGATGATCGAAATCAAGCTCGCCCCATTGATTAGGTTAAAAACCATGTTATCCCCAATCCCAATGAAGGACGCGATTTGTTCACTAGCGATGATAAAAAGTCCGCCACTAATGACTGAAAAAATAACGTTCCCATATAAGACCCGACGCAGAAGTGATTCACGCTGGCTGGTGATTGTGTCGGTTGATGTGAGAGTTGATGACGTTAGAGTTTGAGTTGTCATTGCATATTCCTTTATGGTTATGTGATTTGATGCTTCAACGGTATGCCAAATCACACTGCCATCACCACCTAAAAGACTGCCAAAGACTGCCAAAACCACTGCCAATAGGTGTTGTTTTGCTTGGTTGTAACAACTTTTTAACGATCGGCTTCAGTGCAATATTCAGTGATAAAAACCTTTGTGTTGTTTATATTTTTTGAGGTACGAAATGGTGATTACAAGTCGGTATTTTTGATCAACCATAACCTAAAAAATATAGTTTTTAGAGGTCAATAAAGTCTTTTATAGATCTATTTTCGGGTGTAACAACTTTCAAATGGTCTAGTTCAGTGGGTCGTTCAGTGCTGATCATTATAGTTGGTTTATATAAGAACTCATTTGAAAATTTATTGCTTAAGATCAGCAATATTAGGTGATCAGTCAAAAAACTATTCAAATCGATTCTAAATTTATGCTCAATTTATCTTATGGGGAGATAAAACTATGAAACACTTAATCATCAATTCAGCACTTACCGTTCATCGTCAAGTATTTGCAATGCGTGCCATCATTCCTGTAGCTGTAATGCTAACAATCATCTTACTAGCACTTTTGCTACCCGGCACCGTATTTGCAGGACCCGGAACATCATCAACCCGTTGTCCAGGTGGATGCTAAGTCAACCGCTACAACCATAATTATAGATAAACAACTACTAAAACATCACGATCACGAGATCGAACTGGGAGAGAAAGCTATGAAACACTTAGTCATTAATTCAGCACTTACGATTCATCGTCAAGTATTTGCAATGCGTACCATCATTCCTGTTGCCGTAATGCTAACAATCATCTTATTAGCACTTTTGCTACCCGGCACCGTATTTGCAGGACCCGGAACATCATCAACCCGTTGCCCAGGTGGATGCTAATTTAACCATCTCAACAATAGGAGAAATACCATCATGGTTCTAATGCAACAATATGATTATATCGAAAAACATGTGGATGAAAGGCAAGTTGCCTATCAAACACCTCTTTTATCACAAGAGCAATATGACTGCTTAAATCGACTTGTCGGCGCAGCCTTCTTCGATGAAACCATTCAAAACCAGCTTTTGGGTAATCCTGATGAAGCATTACAGGCAGTCTATCGAATTTCCGATAATACTTGGAATTATTTAGTGGAGAAACAAGCTACGACACTAGTTGAGCTTAGTCAATATCTTGAGGTTTTACGCGGCAAAATGTTGAATCATTAATTAGGAGTCGTAACATTCCGTTACGATTCCTTCCAACGAAATTGGACAAATTATCATGGACATCAAACACATTTACGAAAATATCAACATCGATCAACCTGCCGAGTATCAAATAAAGGTCAAGGGGAATCTGCAACTTCTGGAAAAAATTCTGGAGATCTATCAATCGATCCAGGTCACCTCAGAAAGTGCAGACCCTGACCATCAAATTTGTATGATACGCATTAGAAGTACTACTCAGCAAAACCTGTTGACTTTCATCAATATGCTATTACGCTATCATTATCCAATTATTTCGGTAGCGTGTTCTCATATTTTGGCTAAAAAAGTTGAAGATAATCAAAGTATTGATGATTCATCTGTTGCTGCGAGTGCCTAAGTATTGCGTATCATAGATATTTGGAATTTGAGGATAGCTGTGTGAGATCATAAGGACACAGCTTATAGGCTATGCCCTCTGATGGGATCTGTTTGCAAGCAAACTGTGTTATCCGATGTAGCGTGCACCAGCCATAAAAACAACTGCAACCACGCCCATCCACATACTCATTTTACCGTGACGCGACAACTTAACTTCTATCTCATGTAGGCTTTTTTCTTGGTCATCTGATGGATTGTTACCCATTGTTTCAATCAATGTCGCATACTGACCTGAATATTTTCCAAGTGTTGCAAACCCATGACCAAATGCCGCTAAACCTGCCAACGCACCAATACTTAATACAATGCCTTGGCCACTCCGCATAAAGTTCACATCCGAAAAACCATTTGTAACCATATAAAACAATATCAACCCTGCAACAGTTGTTGTAATCGAGACAATTGGCAGGAGTTTACTGAAACTAGTTTTGGTATACAAAGCTTGCATCACTTTACTGGTATCAACTCCTGATTTTGCCAATGCAGGCTCGAAGTACATGGAAACTATAATTCCAGCCCCCACCCAAATTAAGCCAGCAACAATATGTAATAAACGTAAAATGGTAATCACTATTACCCAACCTGCTGATCCTACTTCCATCTTTCATATCCCTTCTATTTGGAGTTATTCCAAACTGTAAATAACAAGCATTTTTTGCTGACAATGTGAATTTTCATCTTTGAAGATAGCCCCAGTTTTCAATAGCCAATCGGCTACAAGCTAATGATAGCTTACTCCAATGTCAATAAATAGGCAATGATGTCCGCAAGGTCTTCAGCACCAAATATCTCGCCATACTTGGCATACATCACATTAGAATAACCCGTCGTCAAATCCTTTGATGGGCTAACAATGCTCCAATAGAGATATTCTTCCGCGCTTTCTCCATCTGGTCGGCTTCCTGCCTTTTCGCTGATTCCTGCTAGAGTAGGACCAATGCCACTACCGCCATCATCCCCGTGACAACTGGCACACGTTGGCGCACCGTTGTTTGATTGATGGAATAATTTATCACCACTACCGGCATCGGCAGCACTCATATCAATATCCGAAAAAGCAACGTCTGGTGGTTTTGCTTCACAGCCACTCAAGGTGATAAGACTTATCATGATTGCTACACCACAAAACAGATAACGCACGTTATAAATCCTTTTTATTATTTGCCAACAAATGTGAGGCTACTATAGCATAGAGTCACGATTTGAGTAGAACAGTGATAGCAATGCGTTATGACTTTTTCTTGATTTCTGATGGGGGACGTTGCAAGGTAAATAGATTATTGATATGTGCATATTGATTGCCCATTAAACGCCCAACAGGTTGATAGGCTTCAATATCAATGTAGTATCCTTCCTTAAAGACGGCATCATCAAAGTGCATATAAATAATTTCTCCGATGATAATATGCCCACCACCCGGTTGATCGCTAATCGTCACAATCTGGTTGAGCTTACATTCAAAGCTAATCGGACTTTCTTGTACACGCGGTACATCAACCAATTTGGAGGGGACGGCCGTTAAATTAGCGCGCTCAAATTCATTGACTTCGGCAGGTACTTCGGTTGCTGTAATATTCATTGCTTCGGCGGTGGCTTCATTGACAAAATTAATCACATATTCGCCTGTTGCTTTGATATTGTGATAAGTATCTTTGGGCTGACCATCTGCCGAGCGAATCCCCGAACAAAAAATAATCGTCGGCGGATTATCACATGCCGCCGTAAAATAACTAAATGGTGCGAGGTTTGGGTTGCCGTCAGTATCCACTGTGCTGACCCATGCAATCGGACGGGGCACGATACTGCCTGTTATTAACTTATATATTTCACGCGACGGTATATCTTGTGGATTAATCTCCATCGAAGGTGTCCTTATTGGGTTATTGTCTAACAGATCTCCAAACTATACCCAACTTTGACCTGAGATTATAGTAAACAAAAACCGATGTTTTGCGTTATCATAACAATAACCTTCGGTAAATAATTATTTGTGTAGGGTTGAACCTGCGTGTTCAACCGCTAAATTTTTTGGATTAGATTATTTTTAGGAGACTTTTTAATGACTGAGATTGTGATTGTTGATGCGATTCGTACCCCATTGGGTAAACGTAATGGTTGGTTGCGCGAACAACACCCCGTAAAACTCGGTTCACATGTGATTAAGGCATTGCTGGAACGCACAGGACTAGATAAGACGGCGATTGACCATGTTATTTTTGGATGTGTCAGCCAAGTAGCAGAGCAGACCTTTAATATTGCGCGGAATGTTGTATTGGATGCGGATTTACCGATTGAAGTCCCTGCCACATCGGTAGACTTCCAATGTGGGAGTAGCCAACAAGCGGTACATCTTGCAGCGGCAATGGTCAAATCAGGGCAAGCAGATATTGTGATTGCTGGTGGTGTTGAGAGCATGACCCGTGTGCCGATGGGGTCAAGTATCGGTGCGGGGTCTCCTTTTACCGATAACATCATGGAAACCTATCACATGATTCCACAAGGGATTGCCTCCGATAAAATTGCCGAAAAATGGGGCATCACCCGTGAACAATTGGATTCGCTTGGTATGAATAGCCATCAACGAGCATGGGAAGCCACGGAAGCAGGTATCCTGCGTAAAGAGATTGCACCGATTCAAGGCGTGGATGATGATGGAAATCTGGTGATGATTGACCGTGATCAAGGTATCCGTCCCTCAACAACCCTCGAAAAAATGGCCGGCTTAAAACCTGTCTTCACGGATAATGGCGTGACCACAGCAGGCAATAGCAGTCAAATTACGGATGGCGCGGCGGCTGTATTGGTTATGACAGCAGATAAAGCCAAAGAACTAGGACTGAAACCCCGTGCGCGAATCGTTGAAACCACAACCGTTGGTAGTGATCCCCATTTGATGTTAACAGGTCCGACTGCTGCCACTCAGAAAGTCTTGCAACGCGCCAATATGACAATTGA
>Ga0070729_10004545_pt1 | contig 15024 bp, 7 predicted proteins | sample tdDd472_FD_66725 | JGI IMG/M metagenome (GOLD analysis project Ga0070729, IMG submission 66725) | Marine sediment microbial communities from the Atlantic coast under amendment with organic carbon and nitrate - tdDd47.2 | ecosystem: Environmental > Aquatic > Marine > Coastal > Sediment | place...
CAACCGGTAATAAGTGGTTGTCTCTCATAAGCAGCATTTAAACCGGGTGATTGTGCGAGTTAATTGTATACCGAAATATTATACGTGGAAGGTAATCTCATTTTAATAATGAACTTATTGCTGGGTGAAATATTGTCCAATAATCGGGGGTCCTTAAGAATTAATCTTTTGTCAACTCCACTGTCGTTATCAAATCTAAAATGCACAACACCGCCCCTCATATCAAATGAAGCATTTTTACCGTAATCAAGAGCGCCGCCATAAGTAGCGTAACTGACATTAATTGTTTGACTGCTTCTTCCGTTTACGTCTTCTATATACACATTAGATTCAAGGAAAGCCGGAATACTGTAATAAGTTCCTGTAAATGTGGCTTCATAAACCAGGGAACCACGGGAGGCTCGCCGGCTTCTGCTTTGTTTTTTTCTTCTTTCCTCATTCCTGCGTCTTATTTCAGCATTTCTTTTATCAATAGCTGCAATACGAGCCTGATTTTCTTTAATTTTTTGTTCAAGTATTTTTTTCTGTTCAGCTTTTCTTATCTCATTCTGTTCTTTAAGATATTCCATATAAGGCTGACCAGATTCAGTAACTCTGTTGTCATCATTGAAATATTGTTTTTCTGAACCGGATGCATATTTTTTAATAAACAAACCTTCCCTCTTACCATTCTGATATCTGCCTGTAATAGTAACCGATTCATCAAGATAGGGATGAATTACTCCCTCTCCGTCAAACTTTGCGTTTTTAAAGCTTCCAACGTAAAACCCCTGATAGTCGTACTGACCAATATTAAATTGATCAGCAGAGCCCATCAACGCGGTTCCATAACCGTTTAAACAATCCCCCTCGAGGCAATCATCCGTGGCAAGTTGAAAAGCTCGTCTTTTAGCCGCATCAAACCGGGAAACGCCTTGTGGCAGGACGAGTGTTCTGATATATCTTGGAATACCTTCTTTAGCATAAAAAGCTTTTACTTCGTTATTTGGCAGCACAAGTTGGCCATATCCATTAGCTTTTCCGTCAATAAAATTCCCATAATAATCACCAAGATCGCCTAGATCCAAAACTCCCTGGCCATTTTGGCAATCTCCGGAAATCGGATCTCCGAATTCTACAGAAAATGGTGACTTAATTATATAACTAATATTTGATCCTTTAGGAGAATGATGAAGCCAATAAACATTACGTTCGGTTATAAGACTATCATTTTGATATTCTTCAAACAAATAGGCTTTAAGCATAACTTCATCAGATGGCTGAAAATATTCACTTCTATCTCTTATTTTCCAAAGATTGTCGCTATAAATAAAATCATAGGAAATTCCCGGACCATCCTTTTTACCATTTTTGAAATAACCAAAATATGAGGGTAAAGGATTATCTTTTTTTTCTGTTTCACTCAGATAAAAAAATCCCAGACCGTCAAATAATCCATTCTTAAAATTTCCTTCGTATCTGTATAAGGAATCTTCATCCAAATATTTTAATTCACCATAACCATTTATACAATCGCCTTTTATAATATCTGCAATTCGAAGTAGCGGATATTTTTCCACAACGGGTCTGTATTTTTTCTTAACAACTTCAAGTACGAGGTAAGGATTACCCGCAATATTTTTCTTAACTAGTCTTTTATAATTATTATCTGGGGGAACAGCGTTCCAACTTACGCCCTTATTAAAAATTTTCCACCCAAGGGGTTTAATAATATCTTCAACAGCTTCAGTTAAAGCTTCACTGCCAAATGAAACTGAACTGTATTTTGGTTCCAGAAAAATATCCAGTTCGAGCCTCATCCGGCTGGTTTCACGCAAAAGCTGATAAGGTTCCTCGGATTCAGGATTCAAAATAGTAGTTTTTAATTTCCATTGAGTTTCTTCATTCGTTGTTGTTTTAACAGCAGAAAATTCGTCTTCAGCATTGGTTAACAAATCAACAAACGCTTTTTTACCCGCCTCAGTTTGTAAAAGCTGAAATGGCTGAGTTAATTCTTCCTGAGCAGTTTCGGCAGCCACTTCTAAAGAAATGTTATCTTCCATGCCGGAGTAAAGTGAATTTGGATCAAAGGAAACATGATAGGCCATCTTCGGTGTGGATGTTCCATTGTATTCAATTGATAGAATTATTAAATCAGTTCCGCCAAAGTTTTGTAATTGTATAGTTACTTTAGTTTCGTCGGAATCATCAATCATTTTATAAGTATCTTTTCCGTAATAAAATTCAAGTTTTGAATCTTTTTCCCAGTCGGATAATATTGATTCAATTTTTTTTCTATAATCCTGAAATTTATTATGAAATTGTTTTCGGCCGTTTTCACCTATTGAAGCAAGACTAACGGTTAAATAAAAACGTCCTCTCCCCATAGAGTGATCACCATTAAGGGCCAGAATTTTTTCGCAATTACCATTACAGTCATTTTTGTACTTCAGGTAAACATTGTTAAACGCATTTGGCGCATCATCAATAAATTCATTCACCACTTGTTCAAAGTCCTGCGCAATCAGATTGACACTACTTATAAAAAGAATTAAAAAAAATGACAAAACGGACTTAATCATATTCATAGATTATTTATTTTTTAGTTGCTGATACTCATTGTATGCGGTTTTATTTTTAACTCCGCTTTTAGAAGAAAAAATTACATCTCCATTAACATCCAGAACAACTTCCTCATCTTTCGATTTATTTGTACCTGAAGCAGTTATTTCTCCCCAGCCGCCGCTGCCAGACCTTACTTTAGCTTCAAAAAATTTATTTTCTACCAAATCGCCCAACAAATATTTATTCTTCGGGATAATCATTTTTCCATCTTTATTATAAACTGACGGCGCACCGGATTCGAAAACATAAACAAAATCATCGTGCTGTTCGATATCCTTCTTCTTAAACTTCGGAGCTAAAAAAACTTTGTTCCCTGCGAAAGAATAAACGCCGCATTTTTCGTCATATAAATCTTTATTAACTACCAGTAAAAAGTCATCACTTAACGACTCAATTTTATCATACTTAACCGGAATAATACTTTGTAATCCCGGGTTAAGTACTCCTGCTTTTCCTTGAGAATCAAAAACAATATAGTATGGATTTTTTGGTGGATTATTCCCTGATTTATAACCTTTTAATGAAGTAAGATTAGGATAAGTTGGTTTTAGCTTGATATTCCCGTCGGAATCAATTTTTCCCCATTTACCATCTTTTTTTATGGAAGCTAATCCGTTCTCATCAAATAATGTAACAGATTCATATTCTGCCGGAATTATAAATTTTTCATTCCTGTCAATTAATCCCCAGTAAAAATCTTTAGCGACAATGGCGTAATTTTTATTTGCCTGAAACGGGTTGAGTTCAATATCCTCATATTTGGGTGGCAGAATAAGATTGAAGTCATTATCAATTACACCCCATAAACCGTTTTGTTTTATTCTGTATTTTACATCCTCGTTAAGTTTATCTTTTTTGATATCATCATATTCGAATGGGATTAAAGTTTTGTTTTCTCTATCAACCAAGCCGAATTTACCCTCTTTCTGCACTATAAACGGAGGAAACTGTGTGAATTTGTTTTCATAAATGAGCGGTATTTTAATTTCGCCGTTTTTATCAACAGCCCCGTATAAGTTATTTTTTTTAACGACGATAAACTCGCTCCATGTCGCTCCAACTTCATCATAATTTTTCGCCCATTCAAAATTCTGAGCGAAACACGAATTATGGATAAAGAAGATTACAATAAAAAGACTAAAAATAACTTTAAGTTTATTCCAGTAATGAGTTTCCGATTTCTTGTAATTCATTAAATTTCCGTTTGAATAAGAAGTATATTTTCGTTTTTAGCAAAAGATTTGGATCAATATAATGGGTCACCAGTCCATTACATCATCCTGAATACTTTCCATATCATCCCATACTGAAGGGAAGTAGTATTCAAACACATTACCAATTTTTTCAGTTAACTCACCGTAAGTAATAGAACCATCAAACACGTATGTAATATTGAACATTATTACCTTTTGCTCGTGACCGGGCATCCAGTCAACAACAATATTATCATACTCCTGAGCCTGAAGTTCAGCTAATATTTCATTCCGTTCTCTTTCGTTTGCCATCTTCACAACGTATTCCCACATTTCGCAAATTACACTGTCGCCGTAGTTATAAAAATGATAGTGCTGAGATTCATCCCTAACCCATGCGAAATAACCTTCTGTTGTGTTTTCACTCTCTTTCTCAAACCTTTTATAGCCGGGATCCATCAGAAGGAAAGTATCTTTGCTCAGATATTCAATAGGTTTATCTTCAAGTTCGTCAAGTATGTCATCTCTTAATTCTTCTTTAAGTTCAGCGGACTTATAATGAATACCATTGCTGAATTCGGTAAGGAGATTTCTTAAAAGCTCATAAAGTTCTTCCTGATCTTCATTTTTATACTTATACTCGGCAACCGCTGTTATTCGGCTGTCATATTTCCCAAACTCAATACTTACATCGGGAAATTCCTCCCGGAATTCTACTTTATCATCAGCAATTTCCGAGTCAATTCGGTCAATCAAAAGTTCATTCAGCGGAATTGTTGTAAAAATAATTTGAAAATGGTCGCCGTGATTTGTTACAACTGTGGGAGCATAGTAAGAAGTTAAGTTACCAAACCAATCATTCGCGGTTGTTACGAGAGAAAAACTCCAGGAACCTTTATTCTCATTAGAAGATAAATCTTGTATATCATCTCCTATTCCGTATACGAATCCATCTGCAGTCTCCCGTTTTCCAATTTCCTTTGTAGAATTTAATGCTGTGCCAAGAACTATCTGAAAATCATATTCCTGCCAGTAAGTTTGCGAAAATAAACTAGAAGTAGTTATAAAAAAAATGATAGAAGTAAAAACAATCCTGTTCAGATGCCGCATTGCAACCTCTTATAATTACAAAATTTTTGAGATCAAATTAAAACAAGACGGTCGATCTTTCAATCACCTGTAGAGGGGAGTTATTTGGTAAAACGTCTTTTGAGATTTTCTAAAAGGTTATGTTCAATTGTTTTTTTAACAACGGCTCCTCTTGAGTGAACCTGCAGTTTTTTGTAAATATTTTTTACGTGGGTTCTAACGGTATGCTGACTGATTTTCAGGTCCTGTGAAATTGCGTATTCTGTATCATCTCTCACAATGGCTTCCAGAACTTCAACTTCCCTTTCGGTAAGATTAAAATCTTCAGAGGGTTTTTCCCGACCGGAAGCGCTTCTTAAATAATGGAGGACTTTTCTTGCAATCGATCTTGAAAGCGGCGCTCCGCCAGCAAGTAATTCTTCAATAGAGCCGGTCAATTCCTCTGTAGATATATCTTTCAGCAAATATCCCATTGCTCCTGCCTTAACGGCATTAAAAATGTTTTCCTCATCCTTAAAAACGGTAAGCATAATAATTTCAATTTCAGGATATTTTTCTTTTACTTTTAAAGTTGCCTCAATTCCATTTAATACGGGCATTTCAATATCCATTAAAATAACCTCAGGCAGATTTTCCGAATCTAGTTTTACCAGCTTCTCAAGCAGTTCTTTTCCATTCTCCGCCAGAAGTATTATTTCAATCTCCGGAAAAAACTCAAAACGTTCCAGATATTGTTTTCTTATAATCGGGTTATCTTCAGCTATAGCAATTTTCATAATCAAATAAAATCAGATTCCGTTTTTATTTCAATACCCTGTATGGGTTAGAATAACAAGAATATAATAGTGTAAAACTTATAATAAATCTTTCCGGCTTAAGATTATCATTTTTATAATTCTAATAATATTTTCGTTCCGTTATCCGTATTACTTATTATTTCCAGTTTTGCGCCAATTTTTTCAGCCCTGTTTATCATGTTCTGAAGTCCAAAACCTTTTCCGGATAATAATGTTTTCTCAACATTAAAACCGTTTCCATAATCCTTAATTTCTATTCTGATTCTGCCATTTTTAGTCTCAGTAAAAACAATATCTATATTGCCTGATCCGGAGTATTTAAGAGAATTATTGATTGATTCCTGAATAATTCTGAATAGATTTAATGATTCAAATGGAGCAATTGTTTTCTCTCTGTCAAGATTACAAACTATTTTAGGCTGCGGCTGATTTTCAGAAACAATCCGGTGACTAATAAATTCCTGAACTTTATCAATAAGATCACCACAGGTTTTAACATTATCCTGCAGCGACCAGATAGCTGCTCTCAATAAATCAATAGTTTCTCTTGTATGCGATTCCAGCGAGCTGATATTGTTAAGAATTCGTTCGTTATCATATTTTTTAAAATGATTTTTAGTTAATTCAAGTCCTGTAACAATTCCCGACAAGTTCGCGCCGATATTGTCGTGTAGATCACTTGAAATCCTTTCTCTTTCCTCTTTAATTTTTTGTTCAATTTCTATTTTTCTAAGTTGTTTTTTAAGTTTTATTGAAGTCATCCACCTTAAAAAATAAAAAACAAGCGAAATTAAAAGAAGAGCAAATGTTATTCTGAACCAGTTTGTTTCCCAGAAAGGAGGTTTTATTATAATCTTAACAGAAGCGGGAGTTTCTCCCCAAATCCCGTTCTGATTTGAGCCCTGAACCTCAAGTTCGTATTCCCCGGGAGATACATTAACAAAATTAATATAGTTTTCATCTTTAGGTTTGGACCAGTCATCAAACAAGCCCTTGATTCGGTATCTGAAAATATTTTTCGCTGGATTATCAAAATTCAGAAGGGCAAAACCAACAGAAAAGAAATTCTGATCATAATTGAGCAATATTTTTTTCTTATAAGTAATGACCGTATCAAGAAGGTGTTCCTCATCAAATACTTTAAAGGAAGTAAAAACAACTTTCCCCGGTTTTTCGACTTTACTGTGGATCTCATAGGGCGAGAATTCAATTAAACCATCCGAAGTTCCTATCAATAAATTGCCATTCCGAAGGATTTCTAAAGATTGCGAAGAAAAATCAGTATTGGGCAAACCATCGCTTTTATTAAACGTATAGCTAATATTGGTTTCCTTTTCAATTTTAATTAATCCACCAGCGGTTGTTAGCCAATAATCGTTTCTTTTATCCTGAATCATCGAATAAATAACATTATCCGAAGAATTTGATTTGAATAAAATTTTTATCTTATCTGTTTGGGAATCAATTTTATTTGCACCATTTGCCGTTAAAACCCAGAGATTCTGTTCATCATCCTCATAAAATCCATTTATCCTGTTATCTGAGATTCCATTTTGCTCATTAACAGACAAATACTTCGTAAAAACCTTTGTTTTCCTGTCATATCTGTTTAACCCACCACCGAAAGTACCAATCCAGATTATTCCTTTTGAATCAGCAAATATCGTTGTAACAGTATTCGAGCTTAAGCTTTTTTCATCCTCAGGATTATGAACAAAATGTTCAAATTGAGTATTCATATAGTCAAACAGATCGAATCCTTTTTCGCTGGTCCCGAGCAGCAGGTTCCCCTCATTATCTTCAGAAATTGCAGTAATCTGATTTTCAGCGGGTGAACAGATATTATCCGGGTCATGCTGATATCTTATAAAATCGTTGGATTCCGGCCTATAAAGAGCTAGCCCGCCATTAATGTTCCAGCAGGATATCCAAATTCTTCCTGAGGAATCTTCATAAATGTCGCTAATATTATTATGAGGAATTGAGTTGTTTTTCTCTGATGCGGAATAATGCTGAATGTTCTTTATTTCTCCATCCTCAGTTAATTCAAAACGATTTAATCCGTTAAATTTAGTACCTAACCAAATCCTGTTTTCCGAATCAATTAATATCCTTGTAATAACGTTCCCGGATATTTCAGAGATATCATTTGCAATGTTTTTAAATAACCGGGTAGATAATTTATTTTTAGAAATCTTTAGAATTCCAAACTGTTCGGAACCTGCCCAAATATTACAAGAAAAATCCTGAGTTACAGAGCGGATTGTCCAGTCGGAAATGGTGTAATTTGCATCAGTCGAAAATAATTTCGACAAATTATTAACATCTGTAAAATCAGCTATATCTAAAAATGATAATCCATTATTATATTCACCTAACCACATTGTATTGTAGCTATCTTTAAATAATCTCCAGAAATTCCTTGAAGCGGAATAATTTATAATATTTGTATCAGCATTTGTAATTTCAATTTTGGACAAACCCGGCCATGAACCTAAAAAGATGTTTTTTTTCGAATCATCTCCTTCAATTAAAATGCTCGAAACATTACTTGATGTAAGTCTTTTATTCTTTTTAGCGGAATCATTCCAAAAATTAATTTTGCATTTTGCGGCAAGAAAATTAAAGTCATTCAGGAGTGATTTTTCTTTAACTGTGTCGGGAACAAATGTAAAGTGAATAGTATACAATCCATTCGAACCTCCAACCCATATATCGTTGTTTTCGTCAATGGTTATGCTGAAAGTTCGATTTGTAATTCCCTTTTCTCTGTTCTCGGGGGGGAGCCAAAAATGCTTAAATATTTGATTTTGCCTGTCAAAGAAGTATAGTCCGGAAGGATTTACGGCAATCCATAGATTTCCAAAATTATCCTGGTTAATTGCGTAAATCGAGCCTGGCCCAATTGAATTAGAATCGAGTGAATTATGCTTATAAGAAGTAAATTCGTCACGGTACTTGTTAAAACTATTTAATCCGCCTTGATTAGTTCCAATCCAAAGAGTGCCTTCTTTATCCTCAAAAAGTGAATTTATATAATTATTTGAAATTGAATTCGAATCATTCTTGTCATTTTTATAAACAGTAAATTTAGTGCCGTCGTATTTATTTAATCCATTCCCCGTTCCAATCCAGATAAATCCGTCAGAATCCTGCAATATTGATAAACCGCTGTTTTGACTCAGTCCCGCTTCATTTGTAATTCGTTCAATTGTATAAGAATTATTCTGTGCTGAGATAATTGACGATAAAATCAATAAAAAGAGTAAATATTTCAAAAAAGGTTTATTCAATTATTTACGCTTGCAGTTTGTTAAAAAGTATTATAAATATTTGCGCCGGGATAAAATATTTATTTAAGCAGACAAATTAGAATATCCTGGAATCTGAGTGCCTGCCAGGGTATTTATTGCACACCGAATTTAAGTTATTTTAATATAATAAACCGGCTCTATTAAAGCGTATTATTTTAACTTATTTATTCCTGTTTTAAAATATTTTTAATGAGTGATGTTTTGCTTTGATACAATATCAAGAAATATAGAGAGAAATACATAGCAAGTTCTAAAAAGCTGATAAGTCTTATATCTGAAAGAAGTTTTGTCATTCACAAGTCCCGAGTTGACCCTCACCTAGTGTGAAAATAAAAAAAATGCTAAAAACAAGACAAACAAATTGGTTTATGAATTTATATTCCAATTGGGAAATTGCAACTTTCAAGTGCTTTCGATTGGTTTCTCAGAAGCTGATTTTTGTCTGAAAAAGTGCGTTTCGACAAAACGAAATTTAACCGATTTTTGAGAAAAGTCAATATTGTCAGGAAAGTGCCATGTACCCACATAGGGAATTAAAAGGAGTTGTAAATTCATCGGCGTTGAGATTTGTCTAAATCTTATTTTGCTTGCCTTTTTTTATGAGGATTTTTGCAAATTGTTTATAGAAGTGAAATATATGAGGCTGGTTCTATATCTAATTAATTAAGGGAGCTTGATGGTAAAAATTTCTAGTATAATTTTACGTTATTTTCTGTTAACTTGAATTTTAAGAACTAGTCCAAATTCTAGTCCAGTGATTTGTAGGTGTTTAAACAACGAAAGCCTGACTCGCGAAAAATCAGGCTTTTATTTGAGCTGGTGATGGGACTCGAACCCGCAACCTGCTGATTACAAATCAGCTGCTCTGCCAATTGAGCTACACCAGCAAATTTAGATTCTAAATCTAAAGGATTCTTTTTCACGATGCAAGGTTAATTTTAAAAAATTTATATTTTTTATTTTAATTCCTCTCCATTATATTAATTCACTATTACAAAGAAAAAAGAAGCCGGATGAACAGACGTATACTCTTATTTATAGCTCTTAATAGCCTATTGGTGTCTTATTTAGCAGGACAGTCGATTGGCGAATATATTTCACACCAGCAATATGACAAGCTATTCAGGATCAATACCCAAAATTACATGGTTGATGTATATTTTTACACGGCTGATATAGTTCAGGTAAAATTTTATGATGAAACAAATTACATTTTCCAACCGAGCTACACGGTGGTTGGGGATGGTAATATTCCGGTGGCGATAAGTGTGACTTCCGATAGTGAAAAGCTTGAATTAATAACCGATTCTATGAAAATTATTATCGAAAAGGTACCGCTGCGGTTCAATTATTTTAGTTCCGGCGGGGAAGTGTTGTTGACCGAAAGTTTGGATGGCGGACTCGGGGTGCAAAATAACAAAAAGTACGTGAAATTTGACATGCTTACCAATACTGGCTTTTACGGGAGTGGTGAGCGAGGAATGGATTTGAATCTTGCCGGTCACGGATTTAACCTATACAATACGCAGGCGTTCGGGTATTTTTCAGCGCCGGAATCGATGGGGGCTAACGTGCCTTTTGTAGCATCAACAGGGGGGTTTGGGCTATTTTTCGATAATGAATATCCCGCGTATCTTTCACTTGGCAAAAATGACAATTATATAAGTTATGAAACTGAATATGGCAGGATAAATTATTTTTTTATCGCTGGCAGCTCAATTCCCGAACAGGTCAAAAAATACACATGGCTAACCGGAAGACAGCCGCTACCGCCAAAATGGGCATTCGGGTATATACAGTCCAAGTACGGTTATCGTAACGCTAATGAAGCACGACAGGCTGTAAATACATTCAGGGCTAAAAATATTCCGCTGGATGTTTTAGTTCTCGATCTTTACTGGTTCAGGCAAATGGGGGATTTAAGCTGGAACACCTCGGTGTTTCCCGATCCGCAGGGGATGATGGCGGAGTTCAGGGAAAAAGGGGTGAAAACGGTTGTTATTTCAGAACCGTATATCACGGAACTCTCGACAAACTATAACACTGCCGCATCTAACGGGTATCTCGCGAAAAATGAATCCGGTAATCCGTTTACGCTAGGGGGTTGGTGGTCATGCGGGTGTAATGCCGGTCTGCTGGATATAACAAATCCGGATGCTGCCAACTGGTGGTGGGGAAAACATCCCGGTTTCATGGGGGACAATCTTGCAGGTTTTTGGACTGATCTCGGCGAACCTGAGTCTCACCCGTGGGAAATGGTGCACTATCTGGGCGCGGCAAATAAAGTGCATAATCTATATAATCTTTTCTGGGCAAAGTTGATTTTTGAAAATTACAACAATGTAAGACCTAATGAGCGGTTGTTTAATCTAACTCGTTCGGGCTTTGCCGGAGTGCAGCGATACGGTGCGCTCACCTGGTCAGGGGATGTAGGTGCGGACTGGCAGCCGTTTGAGATACAGGTTCCAATCATGCTTAACGCTTCCATCTCGGGATTGGCTTACGAGCATAGTGATCTGGGCGGTTTTTGCTGCGGGAATAATAATTCTGAAATTTTTACAAGGTGGATGCAGTCGGGGGCGTTTGCACCTGTAATGAGGGCGCACGGGCAGGATGCAAACCCGCAGGAACCCTGGGGATACGGCACCACGGTAGAGAATAATATAAAAAAGTTTATTAACCTCCGGTATTCGCTGCTACCTTATAATTATTCACTGGCAAGGGAAAATTCGATGACCGGAATGCCACTGGCGCGTCCCTTTATTTTTACAGACGAAACTGATATTTCTCTTTTGAATGAAAAATCGGGATACCTTTGGGGAGATAATATCGCGGTGTACCCATTGTTTAATTCGGGTACATTAAAACAGGTGAAACTCCCGGAGGGTGAATGGGTTGATTTCTGGACTGATCAGGTGAGGAATGGCGGGAATTACAACCTGAATGTACCATTAAGTTCTCTTCCCGTGTTTATCAAAAAGGGGAGTATAATTCCACGGATGCCTGTAATGGATTACGTGGGTGAATTTCCGGCTGATACTCTTTACGTGAGTGTATATCCGGCAGAAAACCGGGTGTCTGAGTTTGTACTATACGAGGATGATGGTGTTTCGCTCGATTATCAATCGGGTGAGTATTCAAATACACATTTTTCTGCTTCGGAATATTTCGCGGGAATATCAGAAATCACGCTGCAAATATCGAATGATGCACAACTATTCGAGGGTAAACAAGCCAACAGAACTTACGTTGCGGATTTCCACCTGATTAAAGAAAATCCGGGGGAGGTAGCTGTGAACGGGTATCAAATGCTGAAATACCCATCACTCCAACTTCTTAGGGAGTCAACACAGGGTTATTTCTACGATGACTCAAGGGATATCTTGTATGCGCAAATTTATGGACCCATAGATTCAAGCTATACAATTTCAGCCGGAAATTTCGGTGTAGTAGGTGTGAATGAAAATGAAAATTTTACAAAATTTGAACTAGCCCAGAACTACCCGAATCCTTTTAACCCTTCTACTACGATAAGATATAGTATCAGTGAGCAAAGTGCAGTTAGATTAAGCGTGTTTGATGTACTGGGAGAAGAAGTTTCCGTGCTGGTGAATCAGGAACAGACCCCCGGTAATTATGAGGTATCAATTGATGCCACAAATCTCGCGAGCGGGATTTATATCTACAGGCTGATAATGGGTGATAAAACTATTGTTAGAAAGATGACCCTTCTAAAATAGTTGCCATTCCACTTGTAGAGTCTTTCCATTCTTCTTTAATAAAAATATTGACAATTATAAAATCTGGCTGTATATTATCATGTGACTAAAAGGTAACATATTGTTATGGATAAAATATTTAAAGCTTTAGCTGACCCGGGCAGGAGGAAAATTCTGGATATACTAAAAGAATATCCCGGCATCAACGTGAATGAATTGACAGATCATTTTGATTACAGTCGTTTTGCTGTCATGAAACACGTTAAAATTCTGGAAGAATCGAACTTGGTTGTATCTCAAAAGGATGGGAAAAACAAAAAACTTTACCTGAATGCTGTTCCAATTCAAACAATTTATGACAGGTGGATATCAAAATACAGCGCGATATGGGCTTCAAAACTTAATTCAATCAAATATCAACTAGAAACGGAGGAGAACATGAGTTCTTCCGATATAAAACAGGTTTACGTGACCTATATAAAAAGTACCAGGGAAAAAGTGTGGAATGCCATTACCCGGGGTGATCTCACTCAACAATATTATTTCAACACAAAAATCACGTCAGAATTTAAACCCGGTTCTAAGATTGAATACCTGGGTGTTGATAAAGACGGCAATCCGTGGATTCCGGTCAGCGGAGAAATTATCGAATTTGTACCGATGGAGAAATTCAGCCACACCTTTAACATGTATGGTTCGGATGAACCGGCAACAAAAGCAGAGTATAGTATTGAGGAGGCTGATGGTTTGATTAAACTAACGCTTGTTCATAGTGGATTTACATCGGAAAGCAAATTATTTAATGACGTTAGCGGCGGGTGGCCCCTCATCTTTAGCGGCTTAAAAACACTTCTGGAAACTGGTTCACCGATGTTTGGGTAAATAGAACCGCTATTTAATTATCCTTCCTCTTTCTGGGGGAAGGAACTTTTTTTCCTGCCCAGTTAAAACAATCCCTATAAAATAGATTTAATAATACCATTTCGCAAAGCAACCCTCGATCAGATAAAATTAGTATGAAGTAAGAGGATAATTTAATCTGAAATGTTTATTTAAAATTGTTTTTTAAAAAAAGTGCAAATAAAACTTAAATAAATGTGCCTTAGTTCGATAATTGAGATGTAAATATTTATCCCATTAAAAAATTGAATTAATGACGACCCTTATTAAAATATACATATTTCAATTCAGACTAAGTCCTCTTAATATTTGCAAAGTTACTGCTTCATTAAATAATAGATGATCAAACCCAATATTCGATTAAACATCAAATAACAAAAATAATTTAATTATCATGATTAAAAATGCACCTAAGCACCCTTTTAATAAATTCGGCAAAATTCTACGGAGTAAAAAATGAATCAAAAAAAACTTTTTTTATTTATTCTATTTGTACTATTCACAAGTACAGCAATTTACAGTCAATCTGATTTACACATATTTGGGTTTTATCAAGCGAGACTGGTTAAAACGACCGGTGATTACAGCGTAACCGGAGATATACCAACTTTGGCAGGTCCGATGAGAACAGTCTTTGATAAAGTAGAAACGGATTACACGAGTTCAGCTGTTCAGCAATTAAATATCTTTGCCCGCAAAGAATTAACTACGGACCTAACCTCATTTATCAATTTAGAAATTATCAATAACTTTTCATCCGAGAAGGAATGGGGAGCACTTAATCTTGAAGAAGTTTGGCTGGAGTATGATTATTCTGAATTGCTTCATATCCAGGCCGGCTTGATAGTTCCCAAATTTAACTATTTAAATGAGATTAAAAACAAAACTCCGTTACTTCCTTCTGTAATGCGGCCGTTAATATATGAAAGCTCATTCAATGGAACCATAAACGGTAGTGAGTATGTGCCTTCCAGAGCATTCCTTCAAGTTAGTGGTCAGTTACTGGCTAACAAATTTATTTTTGATTATTCTGCTTTTGTTGGTCCGGCTGAAGAAGATTATGTTGTATCAGGGGAATCGGTAAATTCAATAGAACCTGGTTTAGATTCAACAAATTTTCTAGTGTATGGGGGTAGAATAGGTTTAAAATACGATGAATTGAGGCTTGGTGCCTCATTTAGTTATGATAAAGAAAAAGAAGATGAAACCGAGCTGGAAGATGTAGACAGATTAAGACTGGGTTTTGACCTTGGATACTCGTACAAAAACCTATTTTTTGAAGGCGAGTATATAAAGGTAATGATGTCTGAAGATGGTGAAGACGGCGAAAATGAAACAATCGATAAATCGTTTTATTATACTTTACTTGGTTATAATTTAAGTGAAAAGTTTTATGCTTACGGATTGT
>Ga0070729_10004551_pt1 | contig 15015 bp, 15 predicted proteins | sample tdDd472_FD_66725 | JGI IMG/M metagenome (GOLD analysis project Ga0070729, IMG submission 66725) | Marine sediment microbial communities from the Atlantic coast under amendment with organic carbon and nitrate - tdDd47.2 | ecosystem: Environmental > Aquatic > Marine > Coastal > Sediment | place...
ATAGGGGCCTAACACACCGGAAGGTTATAACAAGCATATAAGGTTTCTAAGCCAAATTCTCTCCTTCAGGGGAGATGTCCGAAGGACAGAGGGGTAAATTAATTAGGATTTACCCGTTCCGGCGCATGAATCCTTGATAGGTTAAAAGTTAAAAGTCCCGGCCATTTATCATTTATAACTTATGCGTAGATAATGCTCGATTGCGTGATATGCTGTCATCAGATGATTATCTGTTTTTTATTGATACCAATAAAGGAATTCAGCATATGACATTGAAACGTACTGGAATTGTAGATTCTGTTTTTGTTTTTTTGAGTGATATTGAGATTTTAAAATGCATTTTGATTGAAACTCGTTAAAAACCATCAAGCTAAAACAAAATCTAAAAAGCATAGGTTGTGTGGTGTTTATAAAAATATTTTTACTTTTAATGAGAATTAAATTAAGATAGAGAGAGTTGGTGCTTTTATGTCCAGCAACGCTTCTTGAATTAAATGTTAGCCACCATAGGGTGCAAAGAGTTGTATAATTAATATAAAAAGATAAAAAATGAAAAAAATATTATTTAGCATTGGAATTTTAAGCTTGATATTTACCTCTTGCGAAAAGGGGGAAGAGACAAACGATGAATTAATAGCAACAAGTTTGGAATTAGTTTCAGGAGGAAGTCAGGCAGGAGATACAGGAGATGTTTTATCTGATTCAATAATTGTATGTGTAAAAGATCAAAATGGGAATCCTCTTCAAGGGGTGAATATCAATTTTGCGGTAAATGAAGGTTCTGTTTCTTCAGGTATAGAAGAGTCAGATAATAATGGAATGGCAAGTATTGAGTGGATTTTAGGAACTTCTGAAGGAGAGCAAATATTAACTATTACTGCAACAAAATTGGATGGAGAGACTCCAATAGACAGTTCTCCTCTTTTAGTTAAGGCAAATGCCACAGTCGCACTTCCCAATAGTATTGTGTATTCGGGAGAACATAGTGGGACATATAAAATTTCAGGAATTGCTATTGATGCTGAAGGAACTCCACTTTCTGGAATAAAAATAGAATGTCATTTATTTGAAGATGGGGGTAATTATGCTTCAATAGTTGGCCCTTTATATGTAAAAACCAAAGCAAACGGAGAGTATAGTTTTTCAGGTTTGCCAAATCCTGACCAATATCAAGATTTGAATATATCAATGTATACATTTACACTATATTCATCCGATGCTACGAATGAACATAAATATGAAAGGAGCAATTGTTGGCCTGCGTTGAATTTTGGAGGAATTTTTCCAACATTGGAAATTGAGAAAAACCTTCTTTTACTTGAGGTAAATACAAATACAGTTCTCAAAGGAACTATAAAGTATGCAAATGGTAATCCTGTACCTGTTAGTGAATTAGGTTTGATAGATGTATCGTATGGACTGAATGACGAATATCAGGCTTTTGCATTGGATTTCGGACAAGGAGCCTATTCAGATGAAGTAACAGGCTCATTCTACAATGAAACTACTGGTGAATTTCAACTATTGAATTGTTTAAAGGGAGGTAATAATAACTATGCTTTACATATAAATCATATTGATTTAGAGACTTATTCTTCATGGGATTCGCATGTTACCATAAATGAAGGCGTTGAAAATGAGGTGGAAATTGTAATTATAGAAAATCAACCCGGAAAACTTTAAATGAATTAATAAAAAAACTACAGTGGCAAGTACTGTATACACGTATCACTGTTTCTAAATAGTTTGTTGTTGTACAAACTTCGCACAGGGCCTGGTCGTTATCTCGATTCTCACGAGATTCGTACAGGCCCTGGTTGTGATCACGCTTTTAAATTCTAATAAATAACGAATCAATTCATAAAGTTGAGGAGAGATAATTATCTTGTGTTTATTCTGAATTAATCAGGCTTAAGTAAACTCCCCTTAAACAATCTGTTCTAAAGCAATAATGAATATTCAGGTTATCCCTTCATTTTTGGCTTGATCCAAAAACGAAGCAAAAAGATCAAGATAAAACGAAGCTTCCACCCACGTGTTTTTTTAGCCTTATTTTTAATGCGAATCCTCATTCAAAATCCGCAGCATTAAGTAATGAATTCAAATACCCTCGCATGGCCACTCCGCCAGCTGGCGGACTACCCACCGGGTATTTGATCATTTATTTTTTCCTTTCTTTTTTTCATTTATCACTTAACACTTATAATTTATCATTTCTTTTTCCTTTATCATTTTAAATAATCATTAATCACCCCTTCCCGCTACCCCTTAATCCCCTATAGGGGCCTAACACACCGGAAGGTTATAACAACCATATAAGGTTTCTAAGCCAATTTCTCTCCTTCAGGGGAGATGTCCGAAGGACAGAGGGGTAAATTAATTAGAATTTATTCGTCCATTTCGGCGCATGAATCCTTGATAGGTTAAAAGTTAAAAGTACCGGCCATTTATCATTTATAACTTATAATTTATCATTTTCTTTCTCATTTGTTTTTCCTTTCTTTCATTTATCACTTCTTTATTTCACTTATCATTTCCTATATCATTACTAATTTCTAAAACTATTTCACAATCCGCAATTATTCATTACTAATTGTTAATTGATTTTAAAAAGCCCCATTCATCACTGAACAGGGCCCTATTATTGCTTATGCTAGAGTTTGGGGTAATTTAATTCATTAAAGCTTTATCAACCTTCTTTTTATTGTCTGTGCTTTCACCGGAATCAGGAAGCTTAACACTTTCTTTCATCTCTTCCGTTTGCTGTACGGCCTCGCTTTGCTCTTTGGCATTCTCGCGGCGGGTAATGCGTTGTTTAATGGTACTGTTGCTGTTGGTAATTAGATCGTTTAATTTATTCAATAATTCAGCATATACTTTTTCTGTTTTCATAATCGACATCAGTTCCAGGTATTGCTGGATATTGCTAATGGAACCGGTAATCATACGGCGTGCTTCATCGCTCTGACTGTTTTCGCGCCCCAGTTGCTCCTTATCGCGTTTGGCCATTAACTCTTTAAAATTATCAATGTCCACAAACAACTCTTCAAATATCTCTTTCTGTTTAGTTTTATTTATCAGGCTTTTGGCCATTGGTTTTTGGAGTTCCGTTTTAAGTTTCGTCATTTTTGCCAGTTGTTTTTTATAACCCTGCCGGTGAATATTGGAACCGATGGTTTTAACGATTATCTCCAGTTCGCGGCCTGCCTCTGCAATTACCCGGTCGTTGCGCCGCTGCGAAATATTAATAACATCTTTAATACTTAAAAAAGAATTTGTCAATTTACCATCCGATCGGCCCAGTAGTTCGGTGTATTTGCTTTTAGTAACCAGGTTCATCGACTGGTGCAGAAGCTTATTGCCGGTAAATAATTGTTCAGCCAGAAGTTCGATTCCTAATTCGTTTAACAGGTAGTTTTCCAATAACTTTTCGGTACGTGTGCCCGAGGTATAAATTTCTGAATTATGCATTTGAGAATGCATTAGATTTACGATCATATGTCTGTTTTTAAATTTTTATTATTTGCGGTACGATATTATAAATTCCATTTCTGTCTTATTTGTTTAGTGTAAAGCATTATTTATATGTGTGAAAAATAAGTTGTTATGATTTCCTGCCTGTCCTTTCTGCAATACAGGCTTATTTAAAATGAAAATAAATTAGTTGCGTTTCGTTTTAAATACACTGTAGGATCCAGGTAATTACAGCTTGTATGTCTGCTGTAAGCCACTGTTTTTGGTATCTGACAAGTTGCAAGGAATGTTTCCACTGAAATGGAAAGCAGTAAAACAGCTTGAAAAATCCTTTTCACTGGGTAGGAAATAGGTCTGACAAATTGTTCGGATTGTTTCCATTACCCGGGAAAGCAGTATTACAAGTCGCAGGGTATGCAAAAAGTAAAGTGGAAGCTTCCTTGCAACTTGCAGAGTAGCATTCACTAATTGGGAAGTGATGCCTGCAATCTGTTTTATATGGAGCCCATGTATGGAAAAGCCGGCTTGCAGCTTGTAGTATAAAAAACAGTATAGCCGGCCGGCTAAGCTCTTTTTAACTAATTTACACCAAAAGGCAAGGCAAGCCATATGGTATTGCAATTGCTCTGTTTATTGCCGGTTTTTGTGCCTATCTCTTTAGGAACCATTTTATTATTTACACAATAAATTACAGCCTGTATAAAGAATAAGCGTAACGTTTGCTTGCATAACAACGAATATTTTGTAAATTAGCAATGCATTATGCAGGCCCGAAACAGTGGGGGCGATACAGGGAAGCGGAAAGAGAGGTTTTGGGCCGGAATAATAATAGACGGAATACAAATTTAAACATTCGATACAAAATAACGATCAACTGATAAACGCTCGATAGTTCGTAAATTCTAAGGACTATCAACTGTTGATAGTTGCTTGGTTAGGGCAAATTATACCATTAGAAATTACATTATTAATTTTTTTAATAGAATAAATGAAAAAATTATCTATTTATATCGACCACGCTGGTAATAACGAGCTTCATAAAAAAGTAATTAACAGACTTAAGAAACTTGAAGGAATATGTAATGTAATAACTTATCAAGAAATTGGTCCAGAACCTGAAGCTGAGGACATAAATAATGAATGGGAAAGAGTTACTGTTGACGCAATTGAAAAATCAGACATTATAATTCCAATTCTTTCAGAGAATTATTTATCATTTATATCACCAAAAATAGAAACTCTTTTTAATAAAATAATAGACAGTAAAGATAAATTCTTGTTTCCTATTCTATTAACCCCTTCTGAATGGGGTTCATTTAAGTGGGTTGTGAGAAGTAAGTTAATCCCGCAAGATGGAATACCTCTATCAGAACATACAGAAGATGATACTGAGATTATTATAAGTGGATTAATTAAAACAATTAAAAATATTCAACTTAAACGTTCTAAGCCTCAAGTTGAAAAAGTAATTGATTCACAGAATGTTTCAAGTGAAGACAACGTTATTTTTATTTCACACAACCACGATGATGCAGATTTTGCTGAGTTATTAAAGTTAAAACTAGAAAAATCTAAATTAAATGGCTGGATAGATAGCGAGCGTTTAAAAATAGGACAAGATTGGCGCGAAGAAATAGATATTGGAATTCAGAACTCAATTGCGGTAATTGCAATAATGACACCAGAAGCTAGAAAATCTGAATATGTTACATATGAGTGGGCTTATGCATGGGGAAAAGGTAAAAAAGTCTTTCCTTTAATGCTTAAGCAAACACAACTCCATCCTAGACTTGAATCATTACAATACCTGGATTTTACAAACAGAGCTTCTAGACCATGGGATGAACTTATTAATTCAATAAAAGAAATTATAAAATAACTTGCCCTAACAATGCATACACGGCCTATAGGGCGTATCGCAATTTCTGGACGTTTTGGTGGCGATGTGAAACAGCGCCAACTTAAAATTTATATTAATGACAAAAACAATTTATAATAAAATAGTCTATCCCGGTTTTACATCGGGATTTAATTTGGCTTTCGAGCGTTCTGAACGAGATTTGGTTTCGTTCGCCTACGCTTAGTATGCGAGCCGTTATCGGCAATACAAAATGACATGATTAAACTAAAAACATATAAAGCACAAGAAGGTGATGCATTCTTATTATCTCTTGGCGAAGATTTTAACATACTAGTTGATATGGGTGTCTCTGAAACTTATGAGAAACATATAAAAGCTGATTTAATTGCTTTAAGTGCCAAAGGAAAAAAGATTGATTTACTTATTATTACCCATATAGATAATGATCATATTAATGGAGCTGTGAAGTTTATAAATGATAATGGCAGCAATAGTAGAATAATTGAAGTTGAAGAAATTTGGCATAATTCATATAGACATCTACAATTCAACAAAACTAAAACAAAAAGGCTTGGTGAGGATGAGAAAAATATACTATCAGAATTGATCAGTCAAAATACAAGATCCTCTACTGATAATGGTATTTCTGATGTAGGATTTTCTGAAGGCTCTACTTTTGCGAGTCTATTATATAAGCATAATTATCATTGGAACTTAAGCTCAGCTGGAATGGCTGTGTGTATTGAAAGTATGCCTGTATTTTCTAAGGGAGATTTGAAAATTAGATTACTATCCCCGAACAAACAAAAATTAGAAAAGTTAGCTGCAAAATGGGAAGATGAATTGGACAGTTTGTTATATAACTTTAATTTAAGTGAAGACACAATATTTGATGATGCATTTGAACTGTATGTTCAAAACATAAAAGACGAGTCAAATATTACAACAGACTGTAGCAGTTCAAGTTTTGATATACTTAAACTTGCAGGACATATAGATGAATATGAGTACCGTGCAAATAATGGATCGTCAATTGCTTTCATTTTAGAGTTCAAAACAAAGAAAATATTGTTACTAGGAGATGCACATGAAAATATTGTTTACAATAGCTTAAATCAATTGAAATCTGAAGGGTATGAGTTAAAATTTGATCTTGTAAAAGTATCACATCATGGCAGTAGGAAAAATATTTCTAATAGATTGTTAAAAATAATAGATTCTACTATTTTTTTAATTTCAACTAATGGAAAAAGGCATTCTCACCCTAATTTAGAAGCAATAGCCAAGATTGCAACAAAAGAAACGGATTATAAAAAATATATTATATTTAATTACGAGATTTCCAAATTAGCACCTTTTAAAGACAAGGAGCTACAAAAAAAATATAAATACGAGTTAAAATTTAAAAACGATATAATAATATAGGATACCAATGTTTAGTAAATTATCTAGCGCTGTTTTTCAATTAAGTTGTGGTTCAAAAAGAGGGACTGCATTCTTAATAAGTGAGAACCTAGCTTTAACCGTATTTCATGCTGTTAAAGAATTTGAGGAAAATGAAATAATTCTGAGCCAACTTGGGAATACTGTATGTTCTGCTAAAGTGCATGATTGTATTAAAGAGAAACACAAAGTTTTAGATGTAGCTCTTTTAGTACTAGATAAAAAGGTAGAAAATGAGACATTAGATTTTGCTATAATTGAAATAATTAAAGAGGGAACTAAATGGGTAACTAGGGGGTATCCAGCTTCAAAAGGTGATGAAGGTGATAATATTCTTGAACATGATGATAATATAGTGAACCAACATTTGCCTAAACTTAAGAAAAACAAAATAGACATCCAGTTAGAACACAATCAAAAATTATCAATATATGAAGGTTTCTCTGGTGCACCTTTAATTATTAATAATAAAGTTGTTGGTATTATCAATTCAGAATTAAAAACTAACGGAGATTCTAAAGAGCTAAATGCTTTATCTGTTAAATACTTTCAGGATCTCCTAATTAATAATGACATAGCTGTAAGTATGACTACTCAACATCGAAGTGCTCTAGATCATGCTGCTTACACTGGTTATACACAATTAGAATCTTCAGATACGAGGGATTTAAAGGATAAATTATGCAGTGTATATGCTGAAATACCATCATATAGAATTAATAATTTATGTAGAGAAATGGCTTCAGGGATTCTAGAAATGGAGGGTTATGATGAGCAGAAAGTTATTGCAACAAAATATAGGGTATTTGAGGTTTGTCAGAAACAACTAATGGATTTTGTTGAAAATAAAGCAACAGAAACAATGACTATTAAAGAAATAAATGATTTAATTGATCAGTTTGCAAGAAAAGCAGCGTCCGTTATTAGTGATAGATCATCTGAATATAATTACCCATTAAAGAGTCATGATTTCTTGAAAAGAGTGGTTCTAGTATTAATTAATGATTGTTTCTTGTCATTTGACGAAAGGGGTATATATGATAAGTAAAGAGTTTGCAAAAAAGCGTTTAATGTTTATTCAGAAGGAAGATTACAATTATTTGACATATAATTTAATCATACTCCTAAATGAACTTGATTGTATTGCAGAAAATAAGTCATTCAATGATTTTAAGAAAATATCATATTTGGTTGATTTTATAGGCTCTACTCGTGAATTAAAAGATTTTTCTCAGAATGAATTAGGTAGTATTTATTCTAAAACTCACCTAAAAAAGAAGTTGATTTCTCATTTGTTAATTGTACTTAAGAATAAAAACTATATCGGAATATCAATAAATAAAACTCACTTAACTTTTAATATCTGGTTGAAAAAAGACAATATTCCAGAATCTTTTTTCAATCGAGAATTATTTAAAACTGAGATCGAAAATATCAAGAAAATAAAAAAAGAAGTAAGAGGACTAAAACGTACGACAGTTAAAACTATGGTTGATATCCTTTATACATCTAAAAATGTACTGACATGGGAAATTTGATCATTAAGAAAGTAAGATACTCAGGTGAAAAATATTATTTTGAGTCGCCTGAGCTTCAAAAAGGTATTAATTTGATCGTTGGAGACAATGGATCAGGTAAAAGTACATTTTCATATTTCATTGAATATGCACTTGGTGGTTTTGTTGAACCTTTTTCAAAAGTAAATAATAAGAACAAGAATAATAGCAAATATACTCTAATAAGGGAGGATGAGAATAATTACGTATCTATAGATATTGAGGTAAATGGGTTGTTGTATTCAATTAAACGATTTATAGATAGTAATGATATTTTCTATGAAGAAAAAGGAGTCATTAACAAATTGCCTATTTATAGAAATAGGGATCATGCCCCCGTTATTTTTTCTGACTGGCTTTTAGGAAAATTAAACATCAATGTATTTGAATTATCTTTGGGCTCGTCTAATTGGCTTATAGGATTCAATGATTTATTTAGGCTATTAAATCATGATCAAGATTCAAATCCCAAGGATATATACAAATCACCGAAATCGAATAATTTTATTTCAGACTCTTCGATTATTAGGAAGTCAATCTTTGAAACTTTGGTCGGCATTTCTTCAGAGGAGCATAATATAAAGTATAATGCATTTAAAAAGGCACAAAAAGGTAGAGATGAATCCAAATTATTACTGGATAATTTCTTAGCTCATAATAGCTGTGATCATGCTGGAACAGTAGATGAGTTACAGCAGACTTATCTTGACCTAGAGGATCAGTTGGAGAAGCTATTATCAAAAAGAAATAATCTTCAACAACAAAACACCAATGCTTCCGAAAAAACACAACAACTTACAGAAATTCAGACTGATTTGATTCGTTTGGAGCTCAAAGTCTCAGAGGATACAGTCAAAAAGAAGATGCTTTCAATAGAGAAAAATAAAATTGACTCATTATTAGCAAGTCGAAAAGATGAAATATCACAAATTGAGAAAATCATTTTTACGCATGATAAATTAAACCTTTTTGCACTAGAAATATGTCCTTTCTGTATGGAAGAAGTTGAAAGACAGGAAGGATATTGTATTTGTGGCTCCAAAATAAAGGATAATGATTATGAGAAATTCGTTTATAAATCGAGCGAATACAAACAAATTTTAGATCATAAAAAGAAAAGTCTAAGATCGGTTGAAATTGCTTATGATTCCTATCGTTTAGACATACTTAAGCTTGAGACTGCACTAAGAGATGATACTAAAAGGATTGTTGAAATTAAGAACGAATTGGAATCAATAATAAATTCAATCGAATTTACTGGCAATTCAGACTTAGTAAATCGGATTGATAATAAAATATTAGAAGTAAAAGGTGAGCTAATCAAATGTAGTGAGAATATTAATTCTCTTTCCGAAAAATTGAAGTTAGAAAGTGCTTTTTCTATGCAGTCAGATATCTTCAAAGCAAAAGATAAACTTTATAAGTCTTCTCTCGAAAGTTTTAACCGTAATAATAAAGAAACGATAAAAGCATTTAATAAATTATATTCAGAATTACTTAGTAAATCATCTTGCTCAAGTAACTATGCTGAAATAAATGATGATTATATGCCATATATTGATCATGGAGAATACAAAGAAAGAAGTACAATTGTGCCAATTCGGTTGATGTATTATTTTACCTTACTTTCTCTAGGCTTAAAGAGAGACACTGTTAAACACCCTAGGTTTTTACTTATTGACACTCCAGAAGAGGGTGGTATTGATAAGAGTAACTTAAAGCTTAATTTAAAATTATTGGATGATGCGCTGACCTTATCTAAGAATCATGATGATGAAGAAGTAAAGGATTTTCAAGTTATACTAACTACAGGTGAAGATAAATACCCAACTGAATATGAAGATCATATTAGATTTAGGCTAAATAAGAAGAGTAAAGAGTTTATTTTAACAAAAAGAAAAAGTAAAGCCGATAACAATGGCTCATAAAGCATAGGCTTGCCGCAGGCGCAACACAAGCCAACGCTCCATAGCCGAGCCGTGGAGTGCAAGAGTAAAGAACATTGGCTAACAAATAAAAAGATTAGAATGAAATTATGAGTGTTTTAATAATACCATGTTACATAAAAGCGAAATGGGATATTGACTGCTTAAATAGATTACTAAAAAGCGTTCAAAATCAGACAAAAATATTTGAGAAGGTATATGTGATTGATGATTCAAGTCCGTTTAAATATCAACTGGATTTTACTTTTATTGAGCATATCAGACTTTCAGAAAATGGAGGACCTGCAAAGGCAAGAAATATTGGAATTGACAAAGCTCTTTCTGAAAATGCAAAATACATTTTTTTTACAGACCATGATTGCATCTTAGATATTCAATGGAATGAGCAAATGTCTAACTTCTTAGAAAAATCAGAATTTGCAGCTGTTGGAGGAATGACTTATTCTTATGGGAAAACACTATATGACTACTACCATGACATTAATGGAACTTTAAATGGTAAATGGTTACTGCCTGACAAAAAAGAATTATGGTATATGCCATCTCTAAATTTTGGAATAAAATCATTTGTTGCAAAAGACTTTGTATTTGACGAACGTTTCCCTACAGCTGCAGGAGAGGATGTTGATTTATGTTTGAGGCTGAGAAGCAAATATAAAATAGGCTTTTGTTATAAGGCAAAGCTATGGCATGACTTTGGCTATAAAAGTACATTGTCTGGTTTTAGTCGCTTTATAAGTCTTTTCAAAAAATATAAGAGTTCAAGTGCCACCTTGTATGATGGGCATACGGTATTACTATGGGACTCTTCAGAATCAATTTATTCAGGAAACGCATATGAGCTTAATATATAGAAGAAGAGCAAATCAGCCTAGTTTCACACATGTGATTAGTGATTACATGGGGGAAATGAAGCCTTTTGCTAAAAGGATAGAGAAATGGTATTATTTAATTCCGTTGAGTATTTTGAAATCTATCGAATGGAGTATTTACAGATGGTATAAAACTCCAATTCGTAGACTGTACGGAGTAAAGGGAAACGAGTTAATTTATATGATTACCAAACGCTGTAATGAAAGATGTCCTAAATGCGGTATATGGGAAACCCCTGAACCTGACAAAGAGCATCTTGATGTATCAGTTTTTATAAATTGTTTAAAAACCTTGAATGAAAATCTATACCAAGTAACCATAACTGGTGGAGAACCTTTATTATTTGCAGATGATGTATTAAAAATTGCAGAAGAATCGAGAAAACATGATATACAACTTCTGACATTCACAAATGGAGTTTTAATCACAGAAGATTTTCTAAAACAATACGCAGAACTAAATCATAAATTGGTAATATCAATCGATACAATTGATGAAAATAAGTGGGCTAGTTTTAGAGGTGAATCTACCTTTGAGAAGGTGATGAAAAACATTAAATTATCAAAAAAGTATTTAGGCAAGAATCTCCATATCCAATCTGTCATTGCTTCTGAATCAGAATCAGAAATTGCAAGCATTCAAAATTTCTGTAAAGACTTAGGTGTTTTACATACAACACAAACATATCTAGACTTTGGTGGAGTGTGGCATGACCCACTCAGTATACCAAAGAATACTTCAAATGATGCCGCCTGTGCAGCAAGAAAAAATATTATTATCTATCCGAATGGTGATGTTGTAAAATGTTTTGACCATAGAAGAATACCGTTAGCAAAAGAGCCTTTAGGAAATATTGAGAAGGAAGATATAGTTCAAATCCTTTGTAAAAAGCGTTCAACAGAAGTTTCAAAAATCATGAAAACCTGTAACTTTCCATGCAAAGAAATGGCGTGTAATGTTCCTGAAATCATTTACAACTAATGCAATATCAGGATGTAGACATAATTATTATTAAAGGAGCTCCTGCTAGTGGGAAATCTACTACAGCCAAGGAATTAGCAAAGTTCTTCCCAAAGGGAGTTCGATTGGAGGTGGATAATCTTCGTTCAATGGTAATATCTATTAATTGGACTGACCAAGAAGAACATATTAACATTTTGAAAATGTCCACTAAATTAATCCATGATTTTTATGACCTTACTTATAAGCCTATAATTGTGGTTGATACTTTTAGCGGAGATAAAATAAATTCCTACTATGATAAATTGAAATCGTTAAATGAAAATTGGCGAATTTCTATTTATGGTCTTTACCTCACAGAGTTTGAATTACAGAAACGCTTAGATATTCGGTCTTCTGATAAGTTTAAAGATTTTGAGATTTGCGAAAAATTAAATACCGACACTGTAAAATTTAAACACAAGGGAGAAGTATTGATTGATACAACAAATTTGACAGCAAAAGAATCAGCAAAAATGATTTATGAAAATATACAGCAAGGAACACCAGTACCCAAAAATGTGTAAAATAATTGCCGGTATAGTAGATTCCTATGGGCTTTAGTCCGCTTCAGCTTTCTTGTAACTTGACAATTTAGCAACCCGAAATTGGCAACTATTCATATGCAAACATTATTCGCAGACTAAAACAGAACAAACAGAGCTCTGTACAGGCTTTGCTAATTGCGCATGTATAATTTATTGTATAATAACCAACTGTTTTATAACTTAGCTGTGCATTATGCAGATCCGAAACAGTGGGGGCGATACAGGAAAGCGGAAAGATAGATTTTGGGCCGGTATAATGGTAAACTGAATTTAAATTTAAAGATGCGGTGCGAATATCGATTGAGAAGTACACCCATGTAGTTGGTATTAACAATAATAAGCTAATGAATCCTTAGGATATAATGATAAGAAAAATTACTTTTGGTAATAATGAACATAAAAAAAGAATCTACAGACAAGGAAGATATAAACTCAACTCAGGGATTAAGTTGAGTATATATAAATATTATTTGCAATAAAAAAGACACAATAGAAATATTCTAAATCAAAAAATTATGAAAAGAATAATTGTATCAGTTTTAGTGATAATTATAAATTTGAGTATTCTATATGGACAAAATAATCGTGATTCAGTTTTTACACATCTGGGATATTCCGAAACAATTGAATCAAAAATTTTGAATCAAACAAAAACAATACTTATACACATTCCATTTAAATTTGATATTAATAAAGAATACCCTTTAATTGTACTTTCAGATTTTATGGCATTCAAGCCGCTATCAAGTATTACCGAGATAATGGCTTATAACAAGACAATTCCATGGTCTATTGTTGTTTGTCCAATAACAACAATAGCACGAGATGATTATTCTCCAATACTAAATGACACCTCAAAAACAATAAATGGAGCAATAACGATTGATTTCTATGAGAAAGAATTATTGCCATTTCTTCAATCAAAATACAAGATTTCAAAAAAAGTTCTTTGGGGACAGAATTATTCCGGAATGTTTACAACGTTTACTATGTTATACAAGCCAGACTTGTTTGACGGATACTTATCTGATATGCCACAACTTGATTTGTTAGAAGAAACAATTCAATCAGATGAAATTTTTAAAAATTGTGAAGGAAAAAAAGTGTTCTATCAGCTTAGTTGGAATACGAGTAAGCCTAAAAAAGAAACAACGAAATTACTTTTAGATAAACTTGATAAATATGCACCTGAGAATTTGATTTGGGAATATAAAGAAGATAATGACTCTATTTTTATAACACATATCTTAACAAATTATACTTACGGATTAGATTCGTTTTTTAAAAGAATGGCTGAATAATTTACAGCAACTCCGCACTGGTATTAGCTGTATCGTGGGCAATGATTTGGAATTTTAAAAAATATAAAATTATTACATCACTACCCCTGCTAGCGCGGACATACTGTCCGTGCTTTACCGATCGACATAAATAAACGCAGGTAAGCTTGGAAACAAATAGTGATGCTTCAGCTATTCTACATCTTTCTCAGCTTGTATAACGTCAGTAAATGTAGGCAAAGCCTCGGTAATACTGCCTGCACCCTTTTTATTAATTTTGAAAGTAACATCTTTGGTTGTGGTAAACAGCAGAACAGATGAAAAATGGATTCTGAGATGTGATTTCAAGACCTCAAAAGCCTCTTCTAATGTAAGCTCGTCTTCCTTGTCCTCGGTCTCTCTTGATCTGTAGCGCAATTTTAGTAAGACCTTAAAGCCATCTTCAGAATAGACTGGTCTGACAAATATATTTCTCAAGTTAGGCTTACCAATGGTTTTTGCCATGGTTATCTTGGCAAAACGGCCTTCTTGAACACTCTCTTTTACCTGTTCCCAGAAAAGAACAAACACATCTTGATAGGACATATATTTAAGATTGATTATATTGTATTTCGACGTTTCAAAAGTAATACAAATAATTCAATTTAAATCTGAATTTATCCCCCCCGATGTCCGTAAGATAAAATAAAACAAACATTGTTCGGTGTAGGTTTTGCCAATAGTATATATATAAAGTTGTTGCATAGTGATTTATATATTGTATATTAGCTGTGCATTATGCAGGCCAGAATATGGTGGGGCGATAACAGGAAGCGAAAAGAACAGTTTTGAGCCGGAATTTTACCCAACAGAACACAAGTATAAACATGCGATACAAATAACGGTTGAGTGTTCAATTGTTGATAGTTACTTGGTAGTACAAAATACTCTAAAACCCAAGTCACTTAAATAAACCAGAAGAAAAATATTATGCAAAAAAAAATAATATTAATTTGTTTACTCCTTCTCGTATTTAAAGCTGGTTATTGTCAGGTT
>Ga0070729_10004552_pt1 | contig 15014 bp, 8 predicted proteins | sample tdDd472_FD_66725 | JGI IMG/M metagenome (GOLD analysis project Ga0070729, IMG submission 66725) | Marine sediment microbial communities from the Atlantic coast under amendment with organic carbon and nitrate - tdDd47.2 | ecosystem: Environmental > Aquatic > Marine > Coastal > Sediment | place...
ACTTCTGGGAAATTTATATTGTTAAAATAAAATGAACTAATACTTAATCATTAAATTTTTCATATATCTTTTCTTTTAGCACATAAAGTGAAACCTGTTTTGCTCCCTCAATGGTGTAATTAAAATCTCCCATTAAATTTTTTAGCAAGTGTTTTACCTGGTCTTTAGTTCTATCATCATATACATCAAATTTCTTAGAACCATATTCTTTAACCGCATTTTCAAAAGAAGTAAATTTTACAAGCGGTTCAAAAATATTTTCCCTGAGGTTTTTTAAATAATTATTGTATAATTCCTTGTATAATTGTGTTGTTTCAATTTTCTCATCATCAACCTGTAAATCCTGCAAAACTGTTGTAAACCGGGCTGCCAGCATAGTTCTTACTTTTTTTCTTTCCGCTGCCGTAAATTCTTTTTTGTAAAGATTATTTTCAATTAACATAAGATAATTGTCACTTACTTCAATTACATCTCCTGTATATGGCGATACAATTTTTTCACCCATATCATAATTGAGACAAAATAAATAATTCGTTATATCTTTATTTATTCTCTCCTCATTCTTCTGAAATAGTGCCTCTTTCATCTGCTGAACCACGCCATAATCATATAACCTGATTATTGAATCAATAAAACCATCGGGTATTTTTTTCGAATACTCCTCATGTTTAACAAAGAAATTCTTAACATGCTGCATCGTGATAAGGGTGTTCTTTTTAGAATCCTTTTCATCAATAATAATTTTTCTAACATAGTTATAAAACTCATTAAAAATATTTATTGATTCTCGTCCCGAAAAGCCGGTACGCCCCTCATTTTCTGATTCATCTATCATTTTTTTTCTTAATTCTTTGTCAAAACGGTTATAATCATCATCACTTAACCATTTTGGTATTTTATTATTATAGATGCTTAGTTTGAGGAGCAATAAATTATCGTCACAATATTTATTATAAATTTGGGGATTTCTAATCCATTGCTTAAGCGTATCTGATACAGTATTTAATCTTGAACTTATGATAATTTTCGCAAAATTATTTAAAACTCCGGGAAGGAATTTCATTTTTATCTGGGTACCAAATGAATGATAATAGATTTTCACTTCCTCAGTATAATTCAGTATATAATTAACACTAATCTCCTGAATCCTGTCCTTAAATGATTCCTTCGAAGCAATCCTTCTTTTATCTTCCGGATTCATAACCGCAATGAATAACGAATTAATATTTTCCTCGATATCCTCAATTTTATGCGTACCTTCGCTGATAATGCCATGAAGATCATCAAATCGCTTTTCATTGTGCCCTTTTACATCCATCAGCACAAATACGCCATTATTAGTCTTCGAGTATTTAGAAAACTTATACTGTACCAGATTACTGTTTTTAAATCTCAAACCTAATTCATGACTAATAACATCGTTGGTAAAAACCTGCTCATCCGGTTCCATGTCGCCGGGGTTGTATACAGAGATACCTCTGGCAAGCCTTCTATCAAAGATGTACCTGCGGGCATATATCATACTGAAAATATCAGCAGGTGTCTTTAATCTCGCCTGAAGTGTTTCATATAATGTTGTGCATATAGTACATGCATTGTTTTTAAATACCCATTCATATTCTTTTTTATTAAACAGTTTAATCTTTTCCTCACCCGAAATCATTTGTTCAAGTACATCATGACGATGCTCCTTGGGAATCAATAAAAACGGATGATCATGGTTGGGGCAAGGAACTTCAAGTATATCTGTTTTGTGATTAATTATATTACCTGATGTAACTTTATAATAATCCTCCAACGCTGCATGTATCTCAGACGATAGCGAGGGTCCTAATTTTTCATCATCAAGCCGCCAGACAACCTCGTAGTACAACCCATCCTGAAGAAGTGTATACTCCTGAAATTTCTTCAACAAGTTTGTAAGAAATGTGCTTTTACCACTTCCGGGTGGACCCATGAATATATATATTTTATTCTGCTGTGTTCCTTCGTGGAAAGATTCTGCAAGCCGCATCAGTCTGTTTGCAAGTGGTAAATCCGCGAAAAAAGGGGTATCTGTATCATTAACCAATAAATTGTCACTTATAATTGTTTTATAACTGATATTTTGAGGGTCGTCTTTATATTCATCCTCTTGTTTTGTGTAAAAAACAATCATATCGGCAAAAAGCTGAAAAATACTTCGAAGGTATAAAAGCGGTTGATCTGATGTTTTAGACAAATATTCATTAAAGGATATTAAATTCCCTCTCTCATCCCGTTTTAATTTTTTATCGAGAAAGGTTATTATATCGCGCACATTTTTTTTTGACCTGGGAGACATTTTAGGTACCCGCTTTTTCTCTGATTACTTTTTTATCCTTGACCGTATATTTTACCTTTTCAAATACAGGCTCAATTTCTTCCGGATTGACATTATCAGTCTTTGATAACTCCTGATATCGTTTTTGCATCTTTTCCCAATCTACTTCCTGAGTATTGAGTATTACCTTTTCTCCCCATAAATATTCAATGCCGATTAGAGTATTCTGAATATAGTCCCGGTATAACTCTTTCCCTTCAAAAACATGATTTAATAATAATTCCCCACTTTCACCAACTTCAAACTTTATGGATGGAGGATGGTATAAACTCTCCAGTACCATATTTTTGTAATCTTTTGCACGGCGGCTTTTTACATAATATTCTTTAACATTTTTTTTCTGATTTATTCGCTGCCCAACTACCATCAATTTATATTTATCTACAAAATCCTGGTCAATGAAGCTGTTAAGAAATGTAAAATCACAATAATTTTCCCTCAAAAAGAAGATGAAATCTCTCCCCTTTCCGGTGATCTTTTCATAATTATTTCTTTTTTCCGAATCTTTCAAACGGTTAAATTCCAGTGATAATTTCCCTTTTTCAACCATTTCTTCAACATACATGAACAAACGCCATCCTATAGCATAAGGGTTTAAACCCACCTTACTAAGACTTGTAACTTTGGCATTTATCCTTGCAAATGCCACCTCATGCCCTTTTATCCTGTCATCCGCCATAAAAAGTTTTTCATGCCAATAACTAGCCCATCCTTCATTCATCGTTTTGGTCCTTATTTGCGGAGAAAAATAAAGCGAGGTATCTCGCACAATTCCAAGAACCGTTTTTTTCCATGAATTTTCAGGAGTATTCAATTTTTTACTTTCGGAAGCAATAAATTCCATTAAATCTCTTTTTCCGGATTTACTTTTTTGCACCCTGTGTTTGTGAAATAAATCTTCGAACTCAGGACTTTTATTGATCAAGTCCTTAAAATATTTTTCTTCACCACCTGAAACTTCGGTAAATTTATTAAATTCACTAATTGTATTAAGAAATTCCTTTTGACCCGTTTTTTTAACTTCAGGAAGAAAAACATTAAAATAATAATCAGCTTTGTCGGATAATGAGAATGGATCAGTTTTATCATTTATCGCGATATCATCGAAATAACCAACAAGATTGTCTATTCCCCTTGCGAACTCCATCGTATAATCTGCTTTACGCCCATGTTTTGCTCTCAATTTTGCCATTATCCGTTTTTCGGTCAATGCCTTTTCTTTAAAATCATAATTCCAGGTACGCTCAAAAAATTTATTGTTCTGGAAAAAATCAATATGGGCGATTACATGATAAAATATCATCACATTCAACCAGTCAGGGTTGTTATCATTATAAAATGAAATTGCCGGACGTGTATTAATTACTGTTTCGTATGGATTATGAGGAAAAACTTCATATTCACCTTTTCCATGCAGAACCTGAATATCCTGCAGCCAGTAATCGTAAAGAGTAGGGATCATGTTTTTAGGGCTTAATTCAAGCATATCCATATTGGTAACAATATACTCTAGAGATTCTTTATCGAATTTCAACCCGGCATCAAGTGCTCGTTCCTTGCACCCTTCCATTATCTTTTTAGTATGTTGATCAATTAGCTGCATTTTCTCATGATATAAGTTCTTTGATACTTTTAATTAGCCTGGCTTCATTAGCCTCATCTGCTCTGAATGAATCAAAATGGAGTTTATCTGATTCGCTTACAAGTATTCCTGATTTTTTAAGATACCTTTCCATGGTGGATTCACCACTTCGTGAGTAAGCATTTTCTGCAACAGTGATACCCATCCTGTTAGTATAACGCAATAATATCTTCAACTGAGCCATTGTATTTACACCATCATTATCCCAATCATCTCCATCAGTACCATGAAAAACGTAAATATTATATTGACTAGCCAAATTTTCTTCTTCAATAATCTTATTGACTAGCTTGTATGCCGCAGTAACCTCTGTCCCGCCAGCTACATTTTTATTATAGTATGTATAAAAATCCGGGACTTCCACGGCTTCAGTGTCATGTAATATAAACCGGCTAATAACTTGACGGTTATACTGGTAAACTAACCATGAGTTAATATATACATGTTGTGTAACTATCGCCTCTGTTGGTTTACCATGCATCGAACCGGAATAATCTCGCACGAAAAATACTATTGCCTGAGACTCATAATCCTTCTCTTTTGAAAGCATTTTGAACATTCTGTCATTTGGACTGAGAATCAACTTAGAAGTATCAATGGTATCTTTCGCATTAATATTACCGAGAGCCATATTTGTAGCAAGCAGTTTCTTTAACGTTGCTTTTTTATCCAGTATCTGTCCAAACCCGCGATTTCTATCCGTTAAATCGTAAGTATATTTCGTTAGTGAAGTTTTTTTTCCTTTTTCTTTGATATTTGGTAATTCAAATTGCTCTGTAAGAACTTTCCCAATCTCGTAACTATCGGCTCCCATACCATGCTCACCACCCTTTCCCTGACCTGCGCCTTGTCCGTCCCCTTCACCTTCCCGCAACGATTCTTCGCCTATTACTTCTCCTTCTGCTTCATCACCCGAACCACCGGTCGATGGCCCTTCTCCCAAACGAGGGTCGTTATTCCAATGATAAAGTTTTTCTTCATTCGCTGTAGGAACCACAACAATCTTATTCTTACCGTCGCGAGATGGTTTTACTAGTTTGCCCAACCTAATTTTACGAGGCAAGCCGTCTTTTTCGCGTAATCTATCTTTTTCTAATAGTCGGTTGAGGTCATAAATTTTTGTCATTGAAGAACCGATCAATTCCATACCAACAATCGTATTATAATCGGTAAAATCATAAATTCCCGGAGGCATTTTTGATAATTCAAAAAAGTCCTTCATGGTTAGCAGTTCATTAAACTCACTCGCTTTTATTTCAATATTTTTTTTTCTATCATCCATTTTATGTCTGGTGGTCTTGAGTACAGAAAAACTCGATAGTTTTTTCAGCGCATGTTTTACAATAATTCAACTTATTCATCATTGTATCAACAATCCTGTTATATAACTTTTCATTATCCTCGTTGGTTCTGTTTGCCAACGCCCCCACAAGTCCTCCTGCCGAGGCAATATCAGAATTCAACCTCGTATCAGTTACAGCTTTAACAAGGTCAACATTATCCATGAAATCGTAATTTTTTTCAGTCTGTAACTTTTGCGCATAAATTTTTCTAATCTGGCTCCGGAAAGATTCCTTCTGCTCGGAAGTTTTCATTTCGAGTTCATTTTCAACCGCGTTGACAAATCTTTCATCAATTTTAATTGGTTGTGTTTTACCTGTTTGAGGATCACGATAAGTAATGATTTTATCAGAACCAAGATCAGAACGCCCCATACCGATAATCATATTAACATACATCATAACGTCTTTTTTGATTGCTGTCGGTTCATCCATGAAAGCATTAAACATTTCAGTTCTGATACGTTTTCTGTAAAGCCCTTTCGCAATACTCAAATCCTCAAAATATTTTGCCCGGTCATTATTATCCTGAACGTAATCCAGAATAACATCTTCAGCAGCTTTAAATGCATCAAGAGCAAAAATACATTTTCCTTCATTCGTTTCAGGAAAACCACGCTGTGTATTAATCATTCTCGCGAGGTCTCTTTGCCCTAATCCTTTTTGTCCGAATCTCTTAGATATATCAGATTCATGCTCAAGATCGGAAACTATTTCCGCAAGTGCTTTCATACTTTTTTCACCAGCAACTTCACCTGCCGCTAATTTCATCATCTCAACCGGCGTAAGTTTATCATCTGCTCTTGGCAGACGGCTAAGTGTAACGATAACAGAAAGTGTGTAAATCAAATTAGGGTCAATATGTAAAGGTTCACCGGTAAAAGATGTTTTTATTCCGCCGCCAAGCGCATAATGAGTAAGTTTTTCCTGAAGTTTATAATTAGTGTTATGAGAAACATAACAAAACTTACATCTGTCAAGAATTGGCTTTTCTTCACCGTTTGAACGATAATTTTGTACATCAGCATTGTTACTTGTAGCTATGATAAAAGTATCAATTGGCCACTTGAAGGCATCTATTTCTATAACCCTGTTTTGTACCACGCCAAGGTATATTTTCATCAGGTCGGTTTTATTTTTGAATATCTCGTCAGCAAAATGAATTCCTCCACCCCCAACTCTGGCGAGCGCACCGCGGCGTAGATCAAAACGATACGGGTTATTTGTATTCGTGATGTGAAGCAACCTCTGGATACTTTCCTCACCAACCAGGTCTACCCCGGAAGATGTTAATTTATCTTTTGCAGGATATTTACCTGTTATCGTACCCAGCGTTGATGAAATTGGTACACGGATTATACTAATATGTTCTAACACTTTCTCAATGTCATCTTCGAAGTAGTTCTTGATATCTGTAAGTATGAACTCGGAATCTGCTCCCAAGGGTCGGTAATTAGAATAAAAACGCTCCACTTCATCATCAGAAAATCCTAACTTCGAAACAAATTCCTTATTACTCCCTTCATCCTCAAACAAATTCATCGCTAAAATTACCGGATCTTCGAAAGATTGCGATTCTATTGTTTTAATTCCTCCGTATCCTTCCAAACCCTCGGGTATATTAAACCTGAATGTAAATTTATTATTTTCCGGAATTGAGATAAATTCACGATACATCGCTGAAAGATAATCTACAAAAAATGTCTTGCCGTTCCCCGGCTCGCCTACGAGAACGAAAGCCATTTCTTTGCTCTCCCCCTCTTCTGCTGCATCTTTTATAAAAGCGACAAAATTATTTATCACTTCATACAAACCGATTATGTGTTTTTTACCTGTACGAAATTTCAGAAAATCGTAAGTTGTTTTACCATTTACCAGTATCTGATTTATCTGGGTAGAATCGGTGAACAACATCCTGGCTAACATCTGGAAAACATTTTCAAACCTGTGTTCGCGGTTTTTTAATTCCGACATGTATTGATTGAAGGAAACCGGTTTTGATAATGCCATATCATCACCTCTTGAGGTATGTTCTGCAAAATAGACTTATTCTCTAAATATATTAGCAAAATAGAATTGATATGTCAATGACTAAAATTATTACCGTATTAATATTTTCATTATAAAAACAGTTACTGCACTATAGTGTATATTTATACATCCAACCCGGTACCCCATTTACTTTTATCCTTAGTTGGTATATACTCAGTTTTGTAAATAATATTATCCGGATCTATCCGTGATTGTGCTCCAAAATATAATACCTCTGTTGGGCAATTCACCACGCATGCACTGCATCTTACACATTCAACATCATTCATTGGTATTCCTTTATTCGCATAATTCATAACATCGATCCCCATGTGACAAACTTTAGTGCATATATTACAAGAGATACATTTTTTCTTTTCTGCGAATATCCGGTATTTTGTAAATTTTGCATATATATGCATTAATGCAGCCAGCGGGCATCCAAATCTGCACCAGATTCTGCCACTCATGAAAAAATATACTCCAACTCCCAGAACCCCCGCAAAAATTACATCAATAGAGATATAATAAAATTTATGGAAGACATCAGCGGTATATCCAACTTTCTCATTAATTATTGGCAGAGGAATATCATATAAAATTCCAATTAGTTTGAATGCAGTAATTATAAATGCAATAACGAGCACCCATTGCCCTATATTTTCCCATTTTTTTGCCTTTGCACCATGAGGGGCTTTGGTCCTGTACTCATCGCCTAATGTTTCTGCCATCGCGCCACATGAGCATATCCAGCCGCAGTATGCCCCTTTTCCCCACTTGTAAACTATCAGCGGGATTATCACAAATGTCTGGATTATACTAAAAACCAACCAGAAAGTTGTGATGTTACCATTATATAAATTCGAGAAGTTCAAGGGCCATGCTAATATAAATCCGTATGAACGCCAGTAACTTTCTTTTGGGAAAATTTGAGTTAATACATAACCGTCACTCGTACCTAATGCACCAATTTTACCCAACCATGGTAGTATGAATTCCGGCAATAGAAATAGTGGTAACACTTGTACTAAAATCAATGCGGTTGTCTGATACCTGATATAACGAGTGGGTTTAACATACATTCGTCTTGCACCGAAAACTAAGATGGTCAATGAGTACAATGCCGTGTACCAAAAACTTTGCGATTTATCCAGCAGATTGTAACCAGTATATCGCCCTCCAAAAAATACTATTACAAAAAAAATACCCGTTAAAATAAAATAGAGATACTTGAATGATTTCCAGTTCAACCGGATATTGCTAACATTTTTTCTTAAAAAATTGTAGAGCAAAAACAGTCCAAGTAGCATCGCTCCAATAAAGGATATATAAGCTACAACAGCATTTATATATTTTGTCACACTCCATATTCTTACCTTATCCGAGAACAAGGTTTCAAGTAAATCCCATGGGAGTAATAATAATTTATACCAGATATGCGGAGAAAATAAATGTACAATCACGTCAGTAAAAGAATCTAATTTACTCTCTGTTACTGATTTATAAAAATCAGCACTGCTCTTACCAAAATAAATTACACCGCTGATTAGAATAAGTAATAAAAATTGTAATTTCCCGATCAGAGATAATTCACCCTCCATTTTAATCCCGGAATTTCGGAAAAAACTGAAAGGCAATTCTCTCCCGATCATAGTAAAAACCAGATCGTTTTCAATTTCTACTTCTTCACCGCGGGTTGATACGATAACACCGGATTCAGTAATTTGGAGCGGTGTAGATGATTTCAATACATTTATTTTCCCGGATGATTCCAACTCATTTAATTTATTTTTGTTCCCTTCCTTTCCCCTCGAGAAGTTATCCTTTCGATGTACGATAGTTACCGAATCAGCAAATTCGGCAGTGGCTATTGCTGTCTCGAGCGCAGAGTCTCCGCCGCCAACAACCATTATTTTTTTACCCAAAGTATCTCTTGGATCAAACAACCTGTTGAAAACTTTTGGCATTTCTTCACCGGGTATATTTAGTCTTCTTGCATCACCGGATTTACCAATCGCAACGATAACATTTACACAAGTGTAATTACCGGAATTTGTTACAACATTAAGAGTATCATTTTCCCGGAATATTTTTTCAACTCTTACTCCCTCCTTTATATTTAACGTTTCTGATTTGATCTGCTCTTTTAATTCTTCTAATAACGATTCCTTCGTACCATCATTTATTTTAAGAGATGATTCCTGTTCATATTCTGATGGTTCCGCATAAATTGGTTTTCCCTTCGGAAAATTTACTATTGTATTAAACTTTACTGCACTTTCTAATATTACATAATTTAGTCCTTCCTTCTCTGCTTCCATACCTGCGGATATTCCGGCCGGTCCGCCACCTATAATCACAAGTTGATAATCCACCTTGTGAGCTTTATTCTTTAATCCGGCTGAAACAAGATAGGTTACAACTCTTTTCCCATTTTCTGCTGCCAGTTTTAATAGTGGTATTCCCGTCAAATCACCCGCTACAAATACTCCCTTTACCGATGTTTCTCCATTATTATCAATTTCAGGATATTTCTCAACATCACCGGCAGGTACATCCTTTTGTAACCAGTTAAAGTATGATTTCAGAATACTCATCAAAACCCCATAATAAAAGAATAATAATCAGAATATCTTCTTTTCGATGCTAAATTTCAACGTGTAATTAAGGAAGGGTAAAAACTATGGTATCTTGGGCCGGATAAAACAAAGCCTGCAAACGCAGGCTCTGTAAATCTTTTATTTTAATCCTCTTCTCTCTAGTAAAGGTTCAACACTTGGTTCTTTACCACGAAAGTCAATATATAACTTCATGGGGTCTTCCGAACCACCTTTCTCAAGAATGTTTTCTTTGTATTTTTTCGCGGTTACTTTATCAAAAATACCATTTTCTTTAAATGCAGCAAATGCGTCCGCATCCAGAATTTCAGCCCACACATAACTGTAGTATCCTGCCGAATATCCCCCGGAAAATATATGGTTATAATATGTACTTCTGTACCGGGGAACAATCTCCTCAATCAATCCGATTTTGCTCATAGATTTATTTTCGAATGAATTTACATCAATATCATCAGTTTTTGTTAATGTATGCCAATCCATGTCGAGATATGCAGCGGCAAGATATTCAACCATTTCGAATCCCTGATTAAAATGCCCCGAATTTTCAATTTTTTTAATAAGCTCTTCAGGCATCGGTTCATTGGTTTTGTAGTGTCTGGCATACATCTTTAATACTTCCGGTTCAAGTGCCCAGTTTTCCATTATCTGCGATGGCAGCTCAACAAAATCCTGAGCAACAGATGTACCCGTGATTTTAGGATATTTCCCTTTTGAAAGTAACCCGTGAAGTGCATGCCCAAACTCGTGGAAAAGGGTTAATGTTTCATCAAGGCTCAACAACGATGGTTTATCTCCAACAGGTTTTGAGAAATTACCCACGTTAATAATTATTGGTGTTACAAAGTCACCATTGATATTCTGCTGCTTCCTGATTGCATCCATCCATGCTCCACCACGTTTAGATGCACGCGGGAAAAAATCAGTATATAAAATACCAACATGGCTTCCATCACTATTTTGCACCTCATAAACAACAACATCATCATGATAAACCTGAATATCGTCACGCTGAATAAGCTTGATATCAAACAACCTTTGTGCTACATCGTATGCACCTTTTCTCACATTTTCAAGTTTGAAATACGGTCGTAAATCTTCTTCGTTGAGGTTATATTTTTGATTCTTTAATTTTTCTGCATAAAACCACCAATCCCAGGGTTGAAGTTTAAATTTCCCACCCTCAGAATCAATAATTTTTTGCATCTCTTTTACCTCTTCCTTTGCGACAGCTAAAGCAGGGGTCCAAAGTTCATCTAATCTCAAATAAACATTAGCCGGTGTTTTCGCCATATTGTCTGAAAGCATATAATCTGCGTGTGTTTCAAAACCCAGAAGTTTAGCTTTTTCAGCACGCAAAGCAACAATTTGTTTTATAATTTCTTTCGTATCATTTTCATTTCCCTGATTTCCCCTGTTGATATAACCCTTAAACATCTTTTCGCGAAGGTCTCTTTTTTCGGAGAATTGAAGAAACGGGATCAAACTTGGTTTGTGAAGTGTAAATAAATATTCGTTAGTTTTCCCTTCACTGGTTGCGGCTTCTTTAGCACCAAGAATAGAATTTTCCGGAAGTCCCGCAAGATCGGCTTCGTCCTTCACAAATAATTTGAAGTTATTTGTTTCATTTAATACTTTATCACCAAATTCCAGCGTAAGGCTCGATAAAAGTCCATTAATTTGTTTAACTCTCTCTTTAGCTTCACCAGTTAAGGCTGCACCGTTTTTTGCAAAATCATCATAATATTTTTTTACCACAACTTTCTGTTCTTCATCAAGACCCGCATTTGCCATGTTATCATAAACAATTTTAATCCTGCTAAACAAACCTTCATTAAATCTAATCTCATCAGTATGTTTAGAAAGGACAGGTGTAATCTCTTTGGCTATTTTATTAAACTCATCGTTCGTATTGGCTTCTTTCAGATTGATAAAAACTTTATTTACCTTTTTGAGAAGCGAACCGCTTATTTCAAGTGCGACGATTGTATTTTCAAATGTTGGAGCTTCTTTACTCGATACAATACTGTTAATTTCTTCATTTTGTTCTTTTATTCCCTGATAGTATGCAGGGAGATAATGTTCGTTTTTAATGATTTTGAACGGAGGAGTTTCAAAAGGTGTACCGTAATCGTTAAAAAATGGATTATCACCCATACTATTCTCCTTTTTATCTGAACATGAAAATAATGCCAGGCTAAATAATATTAACAAGAATAAGATTGGAATTCTATTCATACCTCTCCTAAGTTTTTAAATTGATTTCTAATATAAGAAGTTTATCCCCCATTTTTGAGGATAAAAAGAAAGGATTTTTTACTTTTGCTAAATAATTTTACTTGTTAATCCTTTTGGGATTTTCAATAATATATTCCCTTATTACCTCTTCTGCATCAGGAATATCCTGTCTCGAGACTAACTCTGTAATCTGTAAAACAGCTCTAATATTAATTTCATCATCATGTTCAAACAATTCGTGATGATGATAATGTACAGAATCAACTATCAAATCAGGTAATCCCCACAATCCCAGCAGATAGGCACCGGCGTCAGCGTGAGTGGTTCCGAATAAAGATAATTCTGATTCACAAAAACTGATATGACATGTTTTAGCACGGTCATTAACTTCTTCATAATAATTATTGTAAGAAAGGAGTACCAGTTTTCCAATATCATGCAGAATTCCGGCAGCATAAGCATTGTCTATTTCGTCTTGTGTAAAGTTTAACTCTTTAGCAATATCTCTTGCTATTGATGCCGCTTTAAGTGAATGATACCATATCTCATTTTGTATTTTGAGCAAATGAGGTGATATTTTCACGGTAGCAGTTACACTAAGATATAACACCAGAGTTTTAATAATCTTCAATCCTAAAAATGAAATAGCCTGTGTAAGGTCTGTTATATTCTTGGAGAAACCAAAAAATGCGGAGTTTACAAGCTGAAGAATTTTTGCAACCAGTGCCGGGTCATGAGTAATAAGGTTTTTAACCTCCGAAATGGCAACATCAGGCTGTTCTAACAAGTGTTCAAGTTTATAGTAAAATTCCGGTAATACCGGAATTTCATTTATACCGGCAATTAGGGTTCTTAATTTATCGTTATTTATATACTTTTTTAAGGCGAGTGTTTTATAAATTTTTTCTTTTAACTGGAACGATTCAATAGGCTTTAGGAAAAGTTGATGAGCTTTTTGAACAGCCTGTAAAGCGGTTGCTTCCTGAGAATAACCTGTTAAAATAACCCTTATAATACCCGGGTATTTTTGCTTGATAAAATCAAGCAGGTTTTCCCCTGAGCTAAGATACATATCCAAATCACAAACGATCATATCTGTTCCGTTTGTAATCAGTTCAGCGATCGCATCATCTGCATTATTAAAAAAATGTGATTCTAACTTTTCACTTTCCGATTCTAATATGCGTTTTAAGATTTTTAGAATTTTTTCTTCATTATCAACGAAAATAATCTTATACATTTATCCCTCAGGAATGCCAGACAACAATATAAAATAAAACTTATTTCCCGTATCATCATCGACAACTAAATAAATAAGTTTAATTGCCTACTTTAAAATGGCATTCTCCAAGGGATAATTCAATCATTTTTTTTAAGTATTGTTATAATACTACTCTTTTATCCCAGAGCTTTATCGAAATCCCCAATAATATCTTCGATATGCTCCAAACCAACTGAAACTCTAATCATATCCTCGGTAACACCTGCTGATTTTAATTCATCACCACTAAGTTGTTGATGTGTTGTTGATGCAGGATGAATAACCAATGTTTTTGCATCACCCACATTTGCAAGCAAGGAAGCCAATTTTACACTGTTTATAAACTTTTTACCTGATTCTATTCCCCCTTTTACACCAAATGCTAGCATGGAACCAAAGTGACCATGATTTAAATATTGTTTTGCCTTGCTATGATAAGGGTGTTCTTCTAATCCCGGATACCATACCCAGGTAACTCGGCTATCATTTTTTAACCATTCAGCAAGTTTTTTCGCATTCTCTGCATGACGATCGATTCTTAATGATAATGTTTCCAATCCCTGGAGTAATAAAAATGAATTAAAAGGACTTATGCAGGCTCCATAATCTCTTAAGCCTTCAACTCTTGCTCTAATAATAAAGGCGATATTTCCAAACGGTGAACCGGCGCCAAAAGTATCCCAGAATTTTAAGTTATGATAACCCGGACTAGGTTCTGTAAATACCGGAAATTTTCCGTTACCCCAATCAAACTTGCCTGAATCCACGATCACACCGCCAATTGATGTGCCATGTCCTCCTATCCATTTTGTAGCAGATGCAACAACAATATCCGCACCATGTTTTATTGGTGAAGAAAGATATCCGGCAGCCCCGAATGTATTATCAACGATTAGCGGTATTCCATTGCGGTGTGCCACCTCCGCCAATGCTGTAATATCGGGTATGTTCAACCGGGGGTTCCCTATAGTTTCAATATAGATAGCTTTAGTTTTATCGTCAATTTTTGATTCAAAATCCGAAGGATTATCGGTATCGACAAATTTAACATTTATGCCAAGCCGGGGTAATGATACTTTAAATAAATTGTAAGTACCTCCATACAGGAATGAAGTTGAAATTATATTGTCTCCCGCCTGTGCTATATTTGTTATCGCGAGTGTTTCAGCAGCTTGCCCTGATGCCGTGGCAAGACCGGCAACTCCCCCTTCAAGAGCAGCGATTCTCTTCTCAAAAACATCTGTCGTGGGATTCATAATACGCGTGTATATATTACCAAACTGTTTTAAATCAAACAATTCTGCTGCATGGTCTGCATCATTAAACAAATATGACGAAGTTTGATATATTGGTACGGCTCGCGAATTTGTTGTTTTATCAACCTCCTGACCGGCGTGTAACTGCAAAGTTTCAAAACGATATGTATCAGACATAATTTCTCCTATTTATTTTAGGGCAAAAAAAAACCTCTACAGGAAGATCCTGAAGAGGTTTATAACTTAAAAGTTTCCTTTCTCATCTT
>Ga0070729_10004554_pt1 | contig 15013 bp, 15 predicted proteins | sample tdDd472_FD_66725 | JGI IMG/M metagenome (GOLD analysis project Ga0070729, IMG submission 66725) | Marine sediment microbial communities from the Atlantic coast under amendment with organic carbon and nitrate - tdDd47.2 | ecosystem: Environmental > Aquatic > Marine > Coastal > Sediment | place...
CAGGCGAGCCATAGAGGTTCGTCCCCAAGAGCCGATGTATTGGATCAATTTGATCGCCATGCTGCTGAAAGCAAAAATGCCCCTCGATGCCGAGAAATCATGCCGCAAAGGGCTGGAGGTTCACTCCGGTAACCATGAGCTTCTGTGTTCCCTCGGCGTCGCCCTTTTTCAAACAGAGCGATTGGATCAGGCTCAGGAAATCTGGCGATCCATTCTCAAATCCTGCCCCGATCACCTGGCCACACGCACGCACCTGGCAACGCTTGCACAAAAGAGCGGACGAAATCTGGAAGCACGTGAACTCTTTGAGTCAATTCTCGAGCGTGACCCTCAAAATGCCAATGCGTTGAACAACTATGCGGTTCTTGAAATCTCGGAAGACCACTTGGAGCATGCAGTGGAGCTGCTCAGCCGCGCAATTTCAGTCCAACCATCACAGGCTGATTACCATCGAAACCAGGGGCATTGCCTTGAAAAGCTGGGGCAGAGTGCAGAAGCAAGAAAGGTATACCAGAGATTGGCCATTCTGGATGTCGGCAATCCGTTTTGGAAACTCAAGGCAAGTGTGTCCTGTCCGCCCATTCCTGCTAGTGTCCGCACAATCTCCCGCTGGCGAAAACGCATGAACAAGGCAACAGACACAATTTCTAGTATTGATTTGGCGCACGAACTTCAGCACTTGGTCAGCTGTCGGTTGGAGTTTCCCTACCATGTGGCCTACCAGGGTTCGTGTAACTTTGAGTTGAAAAGCAGCTACGCCTCCAAATTTAAGGCAAAGGAGGTGTTGCAACACACTCCTCACAGGCCACGTCCCCAAATTGGCATGGTTGTCACGGCGGGACACGAGGGCATATTCACAAAATGTACTAGAGGACTCCTGGAACAGTGGACCGGGAAACATGCGGATCTTCATCTTTTTGCCCCCGATTTGAGCAAGTTCGGCTATCTTGCTGAGCGGCCCTCAATTCGATTGGAGAGCCTTTCCACATCGGTGGCAAAGGCCGCAGACCAACTCCGTGCAGCAAATCTGGACCTGCTCTATTTCTGGGAAATCGGTAGCGATTCACTCAATTATTTTCTTGCGCTCCAGCGCTTAGCTCCCATCCAGTGTACTTCCTGGGGCAGCCCCGAAACGACCGGGATCAAAACGGTCGATGCCTACATCTTATCCCGTCATTGGGTTCGTGAAGGGACCCATGAGCGTTTTTCAGAACGCATTGTCAGTCTCGACACCCTACCAATTTATTTCCATCCGCCAAAAGCCCCTGATCACATCGACCTGACTACCCTTGGCGTCGATCTTGAGAGACCAGCCTACGCCTGCGTTCAGAACCTCTTCAAACTTCATCCCGATTTCGATGATCGCATCCACGAACTACTTTCGGCAGATCCTGATGGCTGCATTTTTCTTTTTGAGGGCAAATATGACACTTGGACGCGTATGCTACGCGAACGCCTGGCCAAACGGCTTGGTTCGAATCTATCAAGAGTTCATTTTCTTCCACGAATGTCCCTCCAAGCCTATTTCAGCTTTATCTCCCAGGTACCCGTCTTGTTAGACAGCCTCCACTTCAGTGGCGGAAACACATCGTTTGAGGCGTTCGCCATGGGGACACCCATCGTGACCCTTCCAGGTGATACGATTCGATCGCGTTTTACGTTCGGTTGCCTCAGCCAGATGGGCTTGTCAGAAATGGCTGCCACATCGGCCGCGGATTATGTTCAAAAAGCCATCGAACTTAACCACAATCAGCGCACCCACACGGATTGGTGTGAAGCCATTCGAGCATCCAATTCAAAAATTCTCCAAGTTGAAGCAGCCGCCCGTGAATGGGAGCATACGCTTTCTGAGTTGGCCTTTGAAGGGAGGCGCTAGCCCATGGCCCGGACGCCATTCACACCAGATTTTTCAATCATCACCTGTTCCATTGATGAGGCCAAATACCAGGCTTTTCTCGAATCAGCTCAGCCTGTTTTTGGAAAGAGTGGGGAATTCATTCGTATCAATGATGCCAAGTCACTGAATGAGGGCTACGAACGAGGTTTGGATCTGGCACAAGCGGAGAATATCATCCTCTGTCACGATGATATTGAACTTGTTAACCCTGAGTTGCCAGAAATTCTAATGGATGATCTGAGTCACTTCGATTTGGTTGGGGTTGCGGGCACAACAAGGCTGATAAGCGGTAACTGGACTTCCGCCGGCTATCCTTACCTTCACGGGCATATCATTCATCGGAAGCCAGGAGGGGAATCCTGTTCCTATTTGCAGTATGGTTGCGGGCGAGATGAATGGATCGTTGGAGAGATGCAGGCCCTCGATGGTGTGTTCATCGCCTGTAAACGCACCGTGCTGGAGGATGTGGGTTTTGACTCGAAACGGTTTAATGGGTTTCATCTCTACGATCTTGATTTAACCTTTTCGGCTTTCCTTAAAGGGTATCGCCTGGCTGTTGACCACCGCATTCAGTTAATGCATTTTTCCGGTGGCGTGTTTGATCGCACCTGGAAAAAATATGCCCTTCGATTTAACCGGAAGCATGGACGTTCCTTCGACCCAGTCCCAGTGGACAACCCTGTCCTGTTTTTCAATAGGCTTGACGGACTTGAACCGGCTCAAGCCAGGGCAATGATTCAACATATCGAACAGTCCTGCCATTTGGCCCTGAAGAAAAACAAGTGGACCTGCAAAAGGCCCAACGGGGAAACCACCCAGTTTAGCCAATTGAACCAGGTGACCTGCCTTCCCGACTTTATTGAGTTGGATCAACCTATGTCACATAAGGAACTTTCACCTCTTCTTGGCAGGAGGCCGCTCATCGTAATTCACAGTGATTGGTCGCCAAAGGACATTTGGAGCGCGATGGCCCACTTGGATTGGACACCTGTGGCTTCCAGCGCGGAGGACAGGGGGCCGGGGACTCTGATCCTTAGGTCGGGTCAAGGGAATTAGGTCGCTGTCGCCAGAATATGAACGTAACGCCCAAGGTAGCAGTATGGAAATTGATGCATATAATGCTGTTCCAGTTCGAAAAGGTCCTCAGGTAGCGCCGTGTATCGCTCTCCATGTTCCAGATAATCCATGAACATTCGAATGCCTGCAACGGACTGAACGTTAAACCCATGATTTGCCATCTCCATTTCGACAGTCTTAGGCTCCAGGGGATTTGGAGGAGTAAAGCGACTCTGTCGTTTCATCGGGGTCGGTTTGTGAATTTGGAAATAGTGTGTTTTTAGTACCTTGTGGTACACAAGTCCATGCTTGTTGTAGAACATGAGTGAAAGCCAGCCATTTGGCTTCAGGAAACGCTTTAAGTGCGCTAGCGCTGCAATGGGGTCAGCTAACCACTCGAACACGGCATGGCACAGCACAAGGTCAAAGGCTTGATTGTAAGTGGAGGGAAGATCCTGGAATGCGCCCTCGATGAATTCCATCTTTGTTCCAAGGTTGTTCGGTTGCCAAGCTTCCTGAGCTTTTTCCAGCATGTCTCTCGAAAGGTCATTCAAGGTCACTCGATGGCCCATTTTACTGAGTCTGCCGGCAAGGTCCCCCGTGCCTCCTCCACAGTCAAGTATGGACCACGATTCGTTTTCCATCGGGACCTGCTTTATAATGTCCTGCCAAAGTAATCGTTTCCTGAGGACACCTTTGGGGGTTCCATAGATATTGCGCTCAAATTGCTCTGCTTGGCCTTGAAAGCTCTTATCCATGTTCCATGCTCCAGATTACCAAATAGTCATTATTCTACCCGAACCAGGGTTTGGGCCATGATCAGAAATGAACCATTGAATAATTTATGCGTCTAATATATTGAAAAAAAGAAATTTACAAATTCACATAAAATAAATGAGGCAAACACGGTGATCCTGGGTTCGTTTGATCCGGGAACCCAGCCCAGGAATAGGTTTCTTTGCGAATCTGTTAACAGGCCAGAAAGGAGTAAAATATCATGCGAAACTATTTCAAATACACGGTGCTTTTTGCATGTTCAGCAGCCTTTTTGCTGGCCTTTGGACAAACAGAAAAAAAGGAGTTCGAAGTGAAAGGTAAGAAACTGACAGAAGAGCAGTATTATGTATGTCAAATGGGAGGAACTGAACGCCCTTTTACAGGTAAGTATTGGAACCACAAGGGCGATGGTGTCTATGCCTGCGTGGTTTGTGACCAAGAGTTGTTTGACTCAAAGACCAAATATGAATCTGGATCAGGTTGGCCGAGTTTTTATGATGCCATCGAATCGGGCAAGGTTGCCACCAAGCGAGATACCTCCCACGGAATGATTCGGACCGAGATCCTTTGCGCAAAATGTGGCTCACACCTGGGGCATGTGTTCGACGATGGACCGCGTCCTACCGGTCTTCGCTATTGTGTAAACTCAGCTTCATTGGACTTTGTCTCGCGTGATGACGCCAAGGCAGAGGAAAAGGATAAGTGAAGTTTGTTTAAAAAAAATAGCTCGAATCCAGAGGAGTCGAGCTATTTTCTATAGCGTACTGAATGCCTGGTAATCAGGCATTAATCGATCAAACTTTAATCCGAACAACGAGTACGACGCGACGGTTTTGTGCGCGACCTTCGCGGGTGCTGTTGTCAGCGACAGGCTTGGCGGCGCCAAAGCTGATGATGCTCATAGCATGCAGGGGCAGATCGTGCTGTTTGTAGAGATAATCACGTACGGCTTCTGCACGACGTTCGCCGAGATAGTTATTGTACTTGTCGGTACCCAGTGAATCGGTGTGACCCTGGATTTCGATGAACACGAATTTGTCCTGGGCAAGAACCATTTTGGCGAATTTGTCCAGTTCAGCTTTTGCGGCATCGGCGAGTTCGAAGCTATCGGGCTCGAAAAGGGCGCTCTCGTCAGAAAGGGTTTTCTGGAAGCGAACTTCGCCCATTTTTTCGATCATGGCGGCGTTTTCTTGGGTTGCCTTTTCGATGGGATCCAGTTTTACGTCAAAATCTTTGGCCAGATCTCGAATTTGGGTTTGAGTTTCTTCGATTTTTGTTTTCAGTTCTTCAACTTGAGCTTGCGTTCGGACTTCGGAGCGCTCGAGCTCTTCTGAAACATACTTTTTAGATGCACATCCGATGAAGGGGATGATTAATAAAAGTACGAGTAATTGTTTGCGCATGTCTCCTCCTAATTTCCCCCATATTATGAGTAGTCAAGGGGGCATTCCAATATAGCTTTTCCGGTAGCGGATGTGAAGTCTTTTCTTGGTTTTTACTCTTATCTGATGCCGGGTTTCGCCCTCTCCACGTTCGACCATGAACCCCAGAATATAGTGGGCTCGAAGGTTCTCTCGCAACATGTTTTTCATGTCCAGTAAATCCGATCGGTCTCGCGCCAGGAGCAGTTCACCGCCGCCAGCGGTGGTCAGGGTTTTTAACGTGTTGACATTCAGGGGCTCTTCGCTGGCCTCTTGAGAGGGGAGGAACCCATCCATAATCCCGATGGCAAACAGGGGAACGGTCAGATTTTTCATAAGATAGCGCGTTGCCTCGAGATCAAGCGTACTGTTATTGTCATGGCCATCAGTGAACAGGAAGACTGCTTTCTGCTCCGTACCGCGGTTTTGAAGGTAGGCTGGCGCTTTGAGAAGGGCATCGTAGAGTGCCGTTTTTCCATAAGCCCGTGCCTTGGCCAGCGTTCCTTCCAACTGCTCACGGTGTTCATTATCGAGCACTTTCAAGACCTGTTTCTCGGCAAACACAATCAATTGCCAGCGGTCCTTGGAGCGTAAAGAGCGAATGAGGTAGGTCAGGACCTGTTTGGAGGCTTCTAGTTTTCCTCCCAGAGCCATACTTCCGGAAAGATCGAGTAGGAAAAGGATATCAACCTCCTGCTCGAATGATGTGCTGAAATAATTGGGTTCAACGGTTTTTTCATCTACAAAAAGTTTAAAATGGCCTTTTTTTAAATTCAACACGGAACGATGGTGGCGATCATTCACCCATACCGGAACCCGGATTTGGGCAAACTTGAAATGAGCGCCGCCTGCATCCTGTAATTGTCCGGGATCCTCAGGTAGTTGCAGGCTTAGCGAGAAAGCTAGAAAAAGTAGAGAATTCATTCACCTATTATCGCATAGTTTTTATGGCTGGCCAATTTGGATCGCCCATTCAGGACGCCACCGAAGCCAACACCTGTAAAAGGGTGTCTTTTGTTGGGAGCTTAGGCTAGAATCGGCATCATCTTTTTTTTGGCGAGTGGATTCCTCGTCGTTGGGAGATGTCATGAAAGTGGTTGAGCATTTACAGGCCCCGGGAAAACCTCACTTCAGCTTTGAGATTATCCCGCCCCAAAGGGGTAAAAGCGCCAAAGAAATATTGGATATTGTTGAGCAGCTCAAGCCCTACGAGCCTAAATTCATCGATGTCACGAGTCATTCATCGGAAGTGAAGTACGAAGAGACTAAGAATGGCATCATCATGCGACGAATTCGTAAGAAAAGACCTGGGACGATCAGTATTTGTGGCATTATCCAGAATCGTTTTAATATCGATACGGTCGCTCACCTGCTTTGCCGTGGTTTTACGCGGGAGGAGACCGAGGATGCGTTGATCGAATTGAATTACCTTGGCATTCAGAATGTTTTAGCCATTCAGGGTGATGAGCCCAACTACAAGAAACCGATTGAGAAGCATCGATCAGTTAATACCTATGCATCCGAATTGGTGACACAGATCAAGGGGTTGCGCGATGGGGCTTACATCGAAGAGCTGGTCAATGCGGACCCCATCGAAATGTGTATCGGCGTCGCTGGCTACCCTGAAAAACATTTTGAGGCTCCCAATCTGAAACATGACATTCAGAACTTAAAAAGAAAAGTAGACAATGGGGCCGATTACATCGTGACTCAGATGTTTTTTGACAACACCCATTTCTTCGATTTTAAGCGCAAGTGCAGTGAAGCCCAGATAAACGTTCCCATCGTACCCGGCCTAAAAATAATGGACCGCTCCAACCACATGAAGTCTTTACCGCGCAACTTCCACATCGATTTTCCGGAGGACCTGGTAGAAGAAGTTCTTGAAAACCCAAAACACGTCAAAGAAATCGGCACCAATTGGTGTTTCAAGCAGTGTGAAGAATTGTTGAACAGTGGAGAAAATCACCTTCACTTTTACATCATGAATGATGCAACACAGGTCTTGAATGTGCTTAACCGACTGATCTGATTTGTTTTCAGAGACCGATGTCTCCGCGTTCAAGGCCGCAGATGGTCGCATCGACCAGATCCTCGAGTTTGGCTTCCAGTTGATCAACGATTTGATCAACGACGCGTTCTGAGGAGGCACCCGCTACCAAGGTCCACTTCGATATTTGGTGCTGGTCCTGGTAGTCAGATTCGAACACCAGGACCTGCTCCTGTTCCTTCAGGCGCTTGAGCCCACTCATGCGAGAGCGCTTCTCTTTCAGGGATTGGCAACCTTCAAGGCGAAAGGTTACCTCAAGGACCGTCAGCTTCATTGGCGTTTCAATTCATTCCCATGGCGTGATAGCCACAATCGACGTGAATGGTTTCTGCCGAAATTGCCGATGAGTAGTCACTTAAAAGGAAAACGCTGGTTTTTGCAACTTCCTCTTGAGACACATTGCGCTTTAGCGGGGCGGTCTGGGCAACTTCGTCCAGGATCTTGGAGAGTCCAGGAATACCTGCGGCCGCGAGGGTTCTGATGGGGCCCGGTGAAACGATGTTGACGCGAATACCGTGGTTACCGAGATCAGCGGCCAGGTAGCGGGTCGCCATTTCAAGGGCGGATTTGGCCACACCCATCACGTTGTAATTGGTGAAGACACGTTCCCCACCGAGGTAGCTCATGCAGAGCATACTGCCACCCTCGGACATCAGTTCCGCCGCATAGCGCGCCAGGATAACGAAGGAATAGGCCGAGATATCGAGAGCCAACTTGAAGCCATCGCGGGAAGTCTGGGAAAAGGGTTGACCCAAATCCTTTTTATCCGCGTAGGCTACGGAGTGCACAAGACCATCCAGATAGCCCCATTCCCGTTTCACGACCTGAAAGAGATGCTTGACATCATCGTCATCGGTCACATCGCACGGGATGAGCAGTGGTTTTTGCTTCAGTTTGGAACAGAGTTGTTCCAGTTTCCCTTTTAATTTGTCAGTTTGATAGGTTAAACAGATTTCGGCACCTTCCTGATCACAGGCCTGGGCTACACCCCAGGCGATCGAGCGGTGATTGGCCACACCTAGGATCAGTACCTTTTTTCCTTTAAGCAGCAAGTTATCTCCTTCTAAACAATGAATGAATGATAGATATCAATGTCGAATTTCAAATTCTATAAATCGTGGTGAGTCTGAATTGGATGGCGTTGAGGGCGGATCCCAGTCGCAGCGTGAAATCGTTTCAACATGGGAAAAGGACGGGCCCTGCCTGATCGCCGCTTCGAAATCGGCCAAAAGACGTTCATGTCCTTCAGCAACCGCTTCGACCGAACCGTCGCTGCGGTTGCGAACCCAGCCGGTAATACCGAGCTTTCGAGCGGTTCGCAGCGTGAAATAACGAAATCCCACACCCTGGACTCGGCCGACGATTTTATAGTGAATGCAGGGCATGGTCTATTTCTTTTTTACAATACGCTCGAACTCGGGGTAGTTTTCGTAGCCGCTGCCCTCGTCGTCCGGCGCCAAATCAAAAATACATTCAGCAGCGACCCAGCCTTCTTTTTCAAGCTTGTGATTGAAGGTAAACGCTTTGGTGGACCCTTTGTTTATCCCGCTTACGTCAATAGATTTTCGCGTCGTGAAAAAGGCTTGGCCACTTTCGTCGAGGATTTGGATATCGAGCGTCAAGTCATTCAGGGCGAGCTCGCCGGCGTTGTTTTTAATCACGATCTCATAAGCAAGGGTATTGGTTTCTGGGTTGACGAACGTGTAATCGCCAATTGATATTTCGTATTTGCGTCGGTTCTCGCGTACTAGATCCTCTTCGGTAGGGTAGTGGCAGGCAGCCAGGATGAGAACAAACAGGAGGGAATAGAGTTTCATGGTGTGATGTGCTCCTCTTCAGCTTCTTTTTCCTTCAGTTTCATTCCTTTTTCGCGTTTGCGGTTGAGGTACCACTTGGAGAAACCGGAATTTTCAACCCCGTACACAATGTCGTTAATGCCATCGTAGAGTTGGGGTTCATTGAGTAATTTTGAAACGGTTCCATCACCTGTGTCAATTTTTTCCAAAATTGAAGCCAGGTGGAAACTTGCCTTTTCAATATTTTCAGAAACGCGTTTGGCGTAGGCCTCGTCATAGAGCATGGTGTTGACGAGACCCTTCGATTCAGTGATGGAGACAAGTACACGATCGAGCTTGGCCAGGATATCCACAAAGCTCTTCTGGACCGTGTCACGGAAGCCCTGGTCATCTGCAAGAAGCTTGAGCAAACCGTCGCCTTCCTCGATGTGGGTGACGATTCGTTCCAGGCTATTGGCCGTTTGGAGCATGCGTTGGCGCATTTCCGCACTGAAGGCGGGATCGTTGGCCAATAGGCCAAGCAGGCTCTTGCGGTCTTTGATGTTCTGGGCCACGACCATCATGCTCTCACGTGTGGCATCGGCGAGCTCTTCATCGCTAATCAATTTCTGAACGAGGCCGTTGTCTTCTTCAATTTTCGTCAACAGGTTCTGCACGGAGCGTGTGATATCGGTGACATCGGTGGCGAGGTCTTTGCCCTGAGCGATCAGCTTCTCCACATTGATGAGGTCCTGAGCCGTTTTGATTTGGGAGCCCTGCTCAAGCTGTGGCATTTTGTAGTCCGTCGTGACAAGCCGAACCAACTTGTCACCAAGTACCCCCATCGAGCGGATGGAGGCTCGAGTTGATTCTCGCAGGTGAGCCGTCGCGGAACGATCAACTGCGATGGTGACCCGAATTGGAACCAGGGAAGAAGTTGGGACTGCGAGGGTCTCCTGGAGCTCAATGGCCGTCACGCGACCGATGGGAACCCCATTAAATTGGACGGGGCTGTCAAGAGTCAACCCATTAATGTCGTAAAACTCAATGTAATAGGTTTGGCTTTTCTGGAAGTTCCCAATGTAGAACAGGGTGATTCCCAGAAGAATCATGGTTAGGGCGAATAACAAACCCACTCGGGCTTCCTTATCCATGAAATCCTCCTTTCAAATAGGCGCAGAGCGTCGCGTTCGGGCAGGCCTGGGCCTCCTCCATGCTTCCAAAAAAAGCGATCTCGCCGTCCTGGAGAAAGGCGAGTTTGTCGGCCACGTGAAACACGGTAGACATATCATGGGTGACGACAATGGAGGTGATTTCCAACTCCTTCTGCATTTTAACGATCAACTGGTTGATGGTCTGTGAGGTTAGTGGGTCCAATCCGGTTGTTGGTTCATCGTACAGGATCACTTCCGGATTATTAATTATGGCGCGAGCTAGGGCGACGCGCTTCATCATGCCACCCGATAGGTCGGGTGGAAAGAGGTGGTCGACCTCCTTTAGACCGACCCGCTCCAGGCTGACATGCACGCGTTGGCGAATCTCGGCTTCATCGGCTTTGGAATGTTGCCGCAGCGGAAAGGCCAGGTTCTCAAATACGTTGAATGAGTCAAATAGAGCACCTCCCTGGAAGAGGTAGCTGACCTCTTTGCGGATGGGGAAATAGGCCTTTTCCTTCAGGTTGGTGATGTTCTTGCCCTTGTAAAGGATGGTGCCGGAATCGGGTTGCAGCAGCCCGATCATGGATTTGAGGATGACGGATTTCCCGGAGCCGCTTCCGCCCAGGATCGTAACCGTTTCACCCTTTTCGATTTGGAAATTGATTCCACGCAGGACGTGGTTGTCGCCGAAACGCTTGTGGACATCGCAGAATTCCATGATCGTCATGCGCCAAACACCATGTAGAAAATTTTGGTTAAAAAGAAGTTACTGATCAAAATAGCAATGGAGGCAAAAACCACGGTTTGAGTTGTGGCCTTGCCAACGCCATCTGCACCACCTTCTACCCTCATGCCATTATTGCAGGCAATGATTCCAATCAGGAAGCCGAAGAAGAATGTTTTGCCCACACCACTCACAAAGTCCAACGGTACCAAGGCCGAAAGAACACGGCTTAAATAGAAATAGCCGTTTACATGAAGTTCGGCCGAAGAGAGGATTAATCCGCCAATGATCCCGACAAAATCGGCCAGAATGGTGAGTAGAGGCAATGTCAGAATGCAGGCGACGACCCTTGGGACGACGAGTTTGTAAACGGGGTTGGTCGCCATGGCCCTGAGAGCATCGATCTGTTGGGTGATTTTCATAGAACCCAATTCCGCGGTGATGCCTGCACCGACTCGCCCACCGACAAGCAAGGCAGTCAGGACAGGGCCGAGTTCACGGACGATACTCAGGCTGACCAGATCGGCAATGAACATGTCACTCCCAAACTTGGCGAGAGCGTAGGCTGACTGGAGTGCCAATACCATACCTGTGAAAAGGGAGGTAATTGTTGCAATGCTGACCGAGCGGACTCCGACGGCGTAGCACTGATTGATCCATTCACGCAGCTCCGGCTTTTTGAATAGGAGGGCCGAAAACCAGGATCCGGTCAATTGGGTTGTTTGTCCCAGGAAACGAAGAATTGGAAAAGCCATTCACACAATCCAGTTTAGGTTCAGCATGCCAGTATAGCCGTACCGCCCTTGATTTTCGAGCCTTTTTAGGCGATTCGCAATGCCGCTCACCCTAAGTAGGGAATCTGTTTACGGAACGAGGCGCATCAATTCGTCGATTATTTCCTTATTGGCGGGAGGGAACCGATACTTGCGGAGTTCATTTAGGGGAACCCAACGCAGAAATGGCTTCGTTTCTGTTGGCAGCGAGTCCTCGACGACCTGGCATTGAAAAAACTGAAGGTCCAACTGTCGGTCCTTATAATCCCAATTGAATCGTCGCCATTCTCGTATCACTTTAATTTGCAGGCCCGTTTCTTCGTAGCATTCGCGAATCACGGCCTGTTCGGGCGATTCACCCGCTTCCCTTTTTCCTCCAGGGAACTCCCACAGCCCACCCAAATGGGCTTCCTCACTTCGCCTGTTGATGAGAATGTGGCTATCTTTAAGGATCAGGGCAATGACAATCCGCATGCGAGCTCCTCAAATGAAAAAGCCCGCATTTGAGCGGGCTTTCTCGGATTTTTTTAAAACGGGGTGTCTACATGAGATCCTTCATGAAGTCGCCCATTTTGGCGCCACCTTCGTTTTGGTTATTGGTGTATTCGCGAATCGCGCGACGCTCTTCTTCAACGATCATGCGTCGAATGCTGAGGTATACCTTCTTGTCCTTGCGGGAGATTCGAGTAATCATGGCTGTGATCTCATCGCCTTCTTTGTACACATCAGCGGGTTTAGAATTACGCTCGATGTTCAGGTCACCTTGGTGAATCAAACCATCGACGAATTCTGAAAGTTTCAGGAAAACTCCGAAATCTGTGATTCGAACGATTGGAGCCTTTACGACCTGTCCTTCTTTGAAGTCGTTAAGAAATTCAACCCAGGGATCTGGAGTCAGTTTTTTGATACTTAAGCTGACCTTCTGATTCTCGGAATCGACGGAGAGGATATAGACCTCAACTTCTTCGCCCTTTTTGACGTAATCGTTCGGATTGGCGTTCTTGACACCCCAGGCAAAATCACTCACATGGACGAGACCGTCAATGCCCTCTTCGATTTCAACAAAAGCGCCGAATTCAGTGATATTGCGGACTTTGCCCATTACGCGGCTGCCACCCGGGAAGCGTTGTCCCAGGGTTTCCCAGGGGTTTTCCTTGGTCTGGCGCAGGCTCAGGGAGATTTTGCGGTTTTCAGGGTCGACATCAAGCACAATGACTTCGACTTCATCGCCTTTCTTTAGCATTTGAGAGGCATTGCGAACCACCTTCGTCCAGCTCATTTCGCTGACATGGATCAGACCCTCAACTCCGGGCTCCAGTTCAACGAACGCCCCGTAAGTCGCTACATTGAGGACCTTGCCGCTGAGGAGCGTTCCTGGCTGATAGGCCTCAACTGCATTTAACCACGGGTCAGGCAGCATGTGCTTCATGCTCAAGCTGACTTTTTCTTTCTCGAGGTCGAGACGCAACACTTTGGCTTCGATTTCATCTCCCACTTGGATCATGTCTTTGGGATGAGCAACCCGTCCCCAAGACATATCTGTAACGTGCAGGAGGCCATCCATGCCACCCAGGTCAATAAACGCGCCGTAATCGGTAAGGCTCTTAACCGTGCCTTTGACCACTGCGCCTTCCTTGAGGACATCCAAGAGTTCACGGCGCTTGTCTTCGTGTTCCTTGACCAGCAATTCCTTGCGGGAGAGGATGACATTGCCGCGTCGGCGCTGCAATTTGACGATGTTGAAATCGTATACCTCACCGATTAGGTTGGAATAATCCTTTTGAGGCTTCATGGTCGCCAATGAGGTTGGCAGGAAAGCTCGTACACCGATATCGACGATGAAACCGCCTTTAACCTTCTCAACAACCTTGCCCTTGATCGTCTTTTCTTCGTTGACGTGCTCTTCGATTTCATCCCAAACTTTGGAAACTCGTGCGCGCTCAAAAGAAACAGGAATACTGTTGGAAACGGGGCTGAACCGGACGATCATGACCTTGATCTTATCGCCATCAGTCAGAACGACTTCTTCGCCGGTTTCAGAGGCTTGCAGTTCAGATGCGGGGAATACCGCTTCCACACGAGCTCCGATATCGACCAATACGTCCTTTTCAGTCAAACTTACAACCGTGCCTTCAACGATTTCACCGGGACGGTACTCACGGAACGAATCATATTTGGCCAGGAGATCTTCAAAGCTCTCCTCTTCCTCACTCGAATCAGTTTCATCAGAAGCGGCTTCGGTCTTGGCCTCAGCGGGTTTTTCTTCCTGCTTGGCATCACCTTCCGCTTGAGCAGGTGCTTCGGCGGGGACCTCTGCAGGCGTTTCGACGGGTGCTTCCTCGGCAGGTTCTGCTGCCGCTTCGGCTGGTTTTTCCTCTGCAGCTGCTTCCGGCGTCTCAGTTGCTACTTCGTCGCTTTCCTTGGCCTCAGCGTTGCTGTTGCTCTCTTCCGTCGACGCGGACGCCTGTTCTGGCTCCGGCGTTACTTCTGGTGTGGTTGATTCAGTTGTGGTTTCTTCAACTTTTTTTTCGGATTCTGTCTCGTTGACCTGGTTCTCTTGCGTCATGGTTGGGTTATCCTCCGGTTTCCTTGTGTATTCAGAATTGTTTTGGTTTGAGCCCTCTCGTACCATGTTGGCCCTGCGAGGGATCTGGTATTGATAAGTGTGAGCTGTCGACTTGCCGCGCACTTAAGTGCCTTCGTATGCATACCAGCCCGAAATTATAACAACATCACCATAAAGATCCAAATAGATTCAATCACATCACGTCATTGCCCGTTTAACCAAAAAAGCAATGGGTTTCCTTTTTGTTTTTATACAAGATCTTGTGGTTTGATGTGTGTGAATATTCGCATTCACACGTGATCCGAGTTCGGGATGCATGTCGGGAACCTGATTCGGAAACCGATGATTTGGAATGGTCATGTTTTGCGGGGCTTTGATGGTATTAATTTTCTGATGAAGAGATCGAAGCAACAGGCCACACCAGGCCTTGTGGCAATCTAAAGCAGGTAGGCGAGCGCGAATCCGATTTGGGCCCAAAGCATCATGAGATACATGTGTTTCCACGAGGGATGGTTCTCAACCCTGCTGAGGGCATCTGGGTCACGAAGAATAAGGTACACCGTATAGGAACCCCAGGCCACGAGAGTGAAACAGAGAAAAAGTAGTAGTGTTGGGTTTCCACTAAGAAGAGGTTGTCCATTGTGCTGAACCAGCAAACCGACCGGGATCAGGAACCAGGGTAAGACAAAGCTTGGGGCAATCAATTTCGCCGCCTTGCGAACACCGTAACGATTTGGAAGCGTCATACAACCACCAACTAGATCACCCTTCATATCACTGAAATCTTTAGTGCTTGCGGCCCCGATCAGGAAGAAGA
>Ga0070729_10004555_pt1 | contig 15011 bp, 6 predicted proteins | sample tdDd472_FD_66725 | JGI IMG/M metagenome (GOLD analysis project Ga0070729, IMG submission 66725) | Marine sediment microbial communities from the Atlantic coast under amendment with organic carbon and nitrate - tdDd47.2 | ecosystem: Environmental > Aquatic > Marine > Coastal > Sediment | place...
CAAAAAAACAACTCGGGAGACGCCGAACAGATCACCCGTTCGCCCAGATTGAGATACGCGGCATACGAGGACGGCTGCGATCGGACCATATCGAAGAAAAATTTCCTCGGGTCGCCGTTGAATGATGCCCGAAGCCGAAAGGTGTGATTGACCTGGTAGGTGTCGCCACGGGCGATGTGTTCGCGGATCGTGCCGACCGACCGCCGGTAGTCTGCTTCACTCTGCGACGCCGACCACTCGCCGACGGCGTAGCCGCCAAGATCCTCGAAGCGGAGCTCGCTCTCATCGACCGCATTCTCGAAGAGTCCGAAACTCAGTAGCGGCAGCTCCTTGACCGGCGGATGAACCTGGAACGCCCGATCGAAAGCCGCTGCGGCCTCGTAGGCAAGATAACCCACGGCAACGAACCCCTGTTTCTCGACAGCCTCGTCGATCCGGGCCAGGACCGGCAACACCTCCTCGACGGTTTGGGCGGAGACTACTCTCACCGGGCGGCGGAATTTCAACCACCTGCCGGTTCCGGGATCTCGAATCAGCGCGAAGTCCACCACGATGAGAGCATCATACGGTGTTCGCTCACTCCCCCCTTGAATCTATCCGTTCGGGGCTCAGCGGGTGAAATTTCTCACAAACTCTTGCTCCCGTTCCCCGAACAAGGCACAATGACGCGACCCGACGAAGTCGGGCCCAACTCCAACAAGGGGGAAGAATGAAGGTCCACGAGTATCAGGCAAAAGAGGTCCTGGCTCGCTACGGGGTGGCCGTGCCCCGTAACAAGCTGTTGACCGACGTCGGGCAGGCCCGAGCAGCCGCGGAAGAGCTCGGCGGTCGGGTCGTTGTCAAAGCACAGATTCACGCTGGTGGTCGCGGCAAGGGTGGCGGCGTCAAGCTCGCCGCGAACGCCGACGAAGCGGCCCAACTGGCCAACGAGATCATGGGGATGACCCTGGTGACGAAACAGACCGGCCCCGAAGGCCGACTGGTTCGCCGGGTTATGATCGAGGAGGCGCTGCCCATCGAGAGGGAGCTCTATCTCGGCATCGTCCTTGATCGTTCCGAGGGTTTCCCGGTCATGATGGCCTCGAAGTTCGGCGGAATGGAAATCGAGGAAGTCGCCGAGGAGAATCCCGACGCCATCCTCAAGGCCCACTTCGACCCCGATGTCGGTCTTCACCCCTACCTGGCCCGCCAACTCGCCTTCGGGCTCGGGCTCGATGGAGATGCGTTCAAGGCCGGCATCAAGCTCATGCACGCCCTGGCCCGCGCCTATGGCGATACCGACGCCTCGCTCTTCGAGATCAACCCGCTGGTCACCACCACCGATGGCAGGGTCGTCGCCCTCGATGCCAAGGCGAGCTTCGACGACAGCGCCATGTTCAGACACAAGGACATCGCCGAGATGCGTGATCTCGACGAAGAGGAACCCCTCGAGGTGGAGGCCTCCAAGTTCGACCTCAACTACATCAAACTCGATGGCAACATCGGCTGCATGGTCAATGGCGCCGGGCTCGCCATGGCGACCATGGACATCATCAAACACTGCGGCGGAGAACCGGCCAACTTCCTCGATGTCGGCGGCGACGCGTCGCAGGAGAGGGTCGCGGCCGCGTTCCGCATTCTGCTCTCGGACTCCGCGGTCAAGGGAGTCCTGGTCAACATCTTCGGCGGCATCGTGCGATGCGACATGGTGGCTCGCGGCGTGGTCGCCGCGGCCGAAGAGGTCAAGCTCAGCATCCCGTTGGTGGTCAGACTCGAAGGCACCAATGTCGAGGAGGGCCGGCGGGTTCTCGCCGAGTCCGATCTCGCGGTGATCGTGGGCGAAGGAATGGCGGACGCCGCCGAGAAGGTCGTGGCCGCGGTCGGGAGTGCGTCATGAGTATTTGGGTCAATTCCGATACCAAGGTCGTCGTTCAGGGTCTCACCGGCAAGGAAGGTAAGTTCCACGCCGAGAAGTGCCGCGAGTACGGCACCAAGATCGTCGCCGGTGTCACACCCGGCAAGGCGGGCCAGGATGTGGACGGCGTGCCCGTCTACAACACCGTCATGGACGCCGTCGAGGCCACCGGCGCAAACGCATCGCTCATCTTCGTGCCGCCGCCGTTCGCGGCCGACGCGATCCTCGAAGCGGCCGACGCCGGTGTCGAGGTCGTCATTTGCATCACCGAGGGCATCCCTGCCCGCGACATGATCCGGGTCCAACGCATCCTTCAGGGATTGCCGACCCGTCTCGTCGGCGGCAATTGCCCCGGTGTCATCACCCCGGGAGAGTGCAAGCTCGGCATCATGCCCGGCCACATCTCCATCCCCGGTCCCATCGGCGTGGTTTCGCGATCGGGCACCCTGACCTATGAGGCCATCGGTCAGCTCACCGCCCTCGGACTCGGCCAGTCGACCTGCGTCGGGATCGGCGGAGACGCCCTCCCCGGCACCAATTTCATCGACTGTCTCGAGGCCTTCGCGACCGACTACGACACCGAAGGCATCGTCATGATCGGTGAGATCGGCGGCAACGCGGAAGAAGAGGCGGCCGAGTTCATCAGCCAGTTCGTCAAAAAACCGGTTGTTTCGTTCATCGCCGGCCAGACGGCGCCTCCGGGTCGCCGGATGGGTCACGCAGGAGCGATCATCTCAGGTGGCAAGGGCACCGCGGCGGACAAGATCGCGGCCCTCGAGGCTGCGGGTATCGCGGTGGCCAAGACCCCGGCCGAGATCGGCATCACCATGAAACGAGCATTGGAAAACCAGTCGATACTGGATTGATTTTCACATAATCGTGTAGAATCCCCCAGTTCGCAGTTGGGGGAGGAGCCTGAGCTGTGAGGGAGCCCGGCGGTTTTACCGCCGGGCGTTTTCTTTGTCCGATGCGATTTTCCTTCCCTGTCATCCTGAGCACCACCACACCGCGGGGCGGCGTCTTCAAAAGCAAAGAACCTGGAATCCGCACCGCGAGGCACAATGGATCCGCGGAGTCGCGAAGCCCGCAAAGGTACCGCCAAGCATCTCAAGAATGACTCGGGCCCGTTCCAAGCCCTTATGCGGACCCGATCCAGTGGTGCGATGAGCCGGTGAAATGACTTCGCGGCACGTTTGCGGCCCCGGCGTCTTTGCGGATTCACTGTGCGCCGAGGCGAACCGCTCAGCCGTCATTGCCCGATTTATCGACTCTCAGCACGCAGAGAATCGGATAAAAACGTTCATTCCCAGCTTGAGATCAGAGACGGACAATCCGGTCGGCTTGAAGGAACCAGAGTTCGGTTTGCGGCCGGTAGCCTAGGTCGAGGGCCTCTTCGAGCGCCCGGGCGTAGGTCTCGAGCTGTGGCCGATATCGTTCCACCCGACCGGTGATCTCGGCCTCGCTCTCAACCCGATCGGTCTTGTAGTCGGCGATCACGAGGCGTCCATCCCCCTGGTCACGATAGACGAGATCGACGGAGCCGCTGATGACCGATGTCCCGCTGTTCCCGATCGGACGGAGGAAGATCGGCAGCTCCCGGGCGACGATCGCCGGCGCCAGCTCGACCAATCTCCGAAGACACCCACTCTGCGCCAGGTGATCCATCATCTCTTCGAGCCTGCCGGTCGCCTCAGAGGCGAGGTTCGGAGCAAGACCGGCAACGGCGCCCTCGATCACGCCCGGTCGTCGTTCGGTGAATTGAGCCGCCAGATCGCTTTCCGGATCGAGTGTCTCGAGCAGGTGGTGGACGGCGGTTCCCACCGCAGCGGCGGCGCTTCGCCCCGCCGGCGATGGCGCGCTCACCGCGTCGCCATCGATTTCAGTCTCCATCCGGGCGATCGAACGGTGGGCGGCGTCGGAAGCCGGAGTGGTCCAGCGGGCCGTCATCCTCTCGGCGGCGGCCGCTCTCGCCTTTGCGATGTCATCGGCGTCCGCCTCGACGGTCTGGTCATCAGCCACCGTAGAGCATCGCTCAACGATCAATGAACCCGACGCCCCACTCGTCTCGCCGAGAGCCGGAATCACCCAGCTCACTCCAGGCTCCGGATCGGCCGCGCGGTGCACTCCACGCTCGATGAGGTCGCCGATGAGAGCGGGGTCGCCCCGGTGCGCGATCACCTCCGCCAGCGCCGATGCCTCGAGCGGATCGCTCGTTTCCCCCGGTGTGGCCCAGCCCCCCGAGACCACGAGACGCTGTTTAGCCCGGGTCATGGCGACATAGAGCAATCGAACCCTTTCGGCGCGGGCCTGGAGTTCACGGCGATCCTCGGCACGCGCGAGGTTCGGTGTCGGCCAACCAAATAGTCTGAGTTCTGCCGCACCCTCGAATCGCCGCAACACCGCCTGCGGACCCGAACCGAAGCCACCGGTCCGCTTGTGGATCTGGGCGAGATAGACGTGTTCGAAATCGAGGCCCTTGGCGCCGTAGATGGTCATGACGTGAACCGAATCGGCATCGCGATCGGGCTCCGACACCGTCGGCGCCTCCCGCCCCTCCTCCACCGCCCGGCGGAGAAAACGCCCGAGGTCAGCCGAGCCGCCGGCGCTGCGGCTCAGGGTCTGCTCGAGCTCGGAGTAGAACCCATCGAGGCGAATCTGCCGAAAGCGACCGAGACGACGGGCCCCGGCCGAAACCTCGGCCAGCCACAGGGTGCGCAGCCGCTCGACGAAGTCTCCCGGCGGGTCCTCATACATGGATAGTCGGAGTTCGGCGAGATTGTCCAACGCGCCCGCGAGTGCTGCCGGCCAACGGGGAAGCAGCTCCGACCCCGTCGCCGGTTCGACCCGGACCGCCGCGGTCTCCACGATGCGCCGGGCTGCGGCCGACGCCGCGACGTCGACGCCGTCCAGAGCCGCGGCCGCTGCCGGGAGGCCCGCGTCCCACAACGGCGCGAGGGCGACATCGGGCACACCGACGGCGTCCGACCGCAACACCGTCAGCAGGGCGAGGGTATCCGCCGGCTCGAGCACCGCGCGGACGAGGGCCGCGGCTTCGATGATCTCGCGCTGCCGGAAGTACTCGCGCTCGCGCCCCACCTCGAAGGGGACGCCCCACTCACGGAAGGCCTCCAGGAGTTCGCCCTGGGCGGTGGTCGCCCGCAGGAGCACCGCGACATCGCCGAACGGAACCCCAGCCTCATCGTGCAATCGTCGGATATCGGCGGCGATGGCTCCGGCCTCGAGCCTCGTGGTCGGTCCGGTCTTCTGTTTGTCTGCCGGGAAAACACCGTCATCGCCCGGATGCCAGCAGACCCAGTGTTCAACCGCGCTCCAGGTGGGATGATTGAATCCCGGAGAGTCGATCCGGTCGCCGGTGGCATCGAGGGCATCGAACGCCGGTTGGAAGCCATGCTTTTCGTGCATCACCGGCTCGACCACCCGCTCGACTTCGTCCAGGATCGGCTGCACCGAGCGGAAGTTGCGGGTCAATGAGCCGCGAACGCCGCCGCGTTCCAGCACGAGATCGACAAAGCCGTCGTAAGCGGCGAGATCGGCGCTCCGCCAGGCGTAAATGGATTGTTTCGGATCACCAACGACAAAGAGGCCCGGCTGCTCCTCCTCGGCGCCCTCGAGCGCGAGGTGTTCGACCATTCGGCACTGGACATCATCGGTGTCCTGGAACTCATCCACCAGGAGCTGGTCCATCCGCCGGCGTACGGAACGACAGACCTCTTCGTGAGTATCGAAGAGTCGGGCGGTGAACTCGAGCAGATCACTGAACGTAACGAGACCCCGCCCCCGGCGCCGGTTGTCGACATCGGCCAAGAGAGGCAGGAGCAGCGCGCGCGCCGCACCGAAGCCCTCGAGATCGAGGTCGATGAGGGTTTTCAACGTGGTCACCAGTCGTTCCGAGGCGGCACCGACTCCGTCGCGACCGTCCCCGACGGAAGCCTCCTCCTTTTTCGTCCAGTCGTTTCTCGACCACTTCTTGAGCCGCGCCAGGGCCGGCCCGTCAATCGCACCCACCGCTTCGACGAGATGCACAAAGTCGGGCTCCGTCGGAAGGGCACCCACGAGTTCGGACAACTTCGCCACCGACTCTCGGGCGTGAGCAGCCAGCTTCACCCCAGGCACCTCGGCCAGCCCACCCTGTTCAGAAGCAAAGAAGGCGCCGAGGTCATCCGCCAACCCGCGGGCGAAAACCGTCGCAGCGGCGCAGTCGAAGGGGTCCCGCTCGAAATCGGCCGTGCGTGCCCCGGCGGCGACGAGCTGGCGCAGCGCCTCGGCGATCCGGGCCGGTCCGATTCCGCGCTCCGCGAGCCGTTCCCAGTCATCACGGCTGGGGCTGGTGTCGAGTTCGCGCAGCGCTTCCTCGATGACCTCGTCGACGAGGGCCTCGATTCGGCTGCCGTCAGCATCGATCTCGAAGTGCGGGTGGAGTCCGGCCTCGAAGGGGTGCGCCGCGAGCACACGCTGGCAGAATGAGTGGATCGTGGACACCGAAAGCCGGTGGATCTCAGCACAGAGATCGGCCGCACGGGTGGCGACCTCCTCCCCATCGTGATCGTCGACCACACGCCCGGGGATCCAGCCGACGGGTTCTCTGCCACGCGCGAGGTCTGCCAGTGCCTCGCCGATACGGGTCGCCATCTCGGCGGCAGCAGCCTCAGTAAAGGTGATGGCCACGACGCCTTCGAGGACCCGCCTCGCCACGGCGCCACGATCATCCCCGTCGTGGTGGCGCTGCCAACCGGCGCCCACGCACCATGCCGCGACCCGCGCGACGAGCAGCGCGGTCTTGCCGGTCCCGGCCCCGGCTTCGACAACCACGGGTTTCGTGAATTCGCGTTGGGCGAGTTCCCGGGTCTCCCCATCGCCTACCGGAGTGATGCGCCTGCCGTTCATCCGTCAGCCGTCCGATCAACCCCGAGCCACCACAATCCTCGGGCCGCGTTCAGAACGTCATCTGCCACCTCATCCTGTGCCCCCATGAGGCTCACCAGCGTCTGGCTGAACCTGGAGTCATCCCGTCGGCAGGCCTCGGAAACCTCGCAGAAGCTGCAGTGCCCGCTCGTCTTTCCATCCGGTTCCTCGACCCTCGGGAAGACCGCCCCAGCGGTCAACGAGGCATCGATGGCATCAACGGCAGTGTCGAAGGCGCCGGTAAGTTCCGGGTCCCGGCCCGAGGCCTCGACCAATCGCGATTCCAGCGGGGCTGCGCCGATGTCGGGCCGGAGATAGAGATAACGGCCGGTGCCGTCGCCCGCCGGGGCGGCGAGGGCGTAGGCCACCGCCTGCAGCACCCTGCCGGTGCTCACATCGGCCAACAGGTGGCGGGCCCTGGTTGTCTGTTGTTTTGCAGTCGACCTCGGCTTGCCCGTCTTGTAATCGGTCGCGGACCCACCGGTGTCAAGCCGGTCGGCGCGGAACGCGATGGTCCGTCTCAATGCTCCCGATCGGATCTCACCCTCGACCTCGGCGGCCAAAACGCCCTCACGCTTGCCACCATCGCCCCACTCGACCATACGGGCGACCTCCAGAACCGGTCGCGCCTGCGCCGCCAGCAACCGGGCGAGGCCAAAGCCGCTGAGTCCCTCGTCGAAGACCACTCGGGCGGCGGCCGCTTCGAGCAAGGCCTCGATTTTCCTCTTCGCCGGCCAGGGCACAGCCATGGGTTCGCGCTCGAGCGCCTCGACGTAGGGAGTTTTCTTCCCGGTCTCGCCGCCGGTGACGATGTTTTCCAACACCTCGTGGACCACAGTTCCGAGAAGGCGGTGGTCGAGATCGGGCAACCCGAGGTGGGGATCCGGCAGCGGTCGGACGCCGAGGCGCCTGCCGACATAGGCGCGCCACGGACAGGTGGCGACGCTTTCAAGGTGGGTCACCCAGAGACGGGGCCCGGGATCGGCCGCCGAACCGACACTGCCGAACCACGGTCCCATCACCGGTGCGGAACCACCGGATTCCGCGGCATCGACAACCTCGAGTCGTGCCGTCGCCAGCCGGTCAGTGGGGACCGACCACTCCGTATGAGGCGATCCACGGCGTCCCTCGACGATGGCCTGCTCCAAACGGGTCCCAAGTGCGACTTGAGCCCGATCCACCGCCGTCAGGACGGTGTGTTCGTAGGCCGGGCGGGGTCCGGGACGGGGCTCATTCGAAGCCCACAACGCCGGTACCGTCGTGATCGCTCCGACGCCGTCGATGGCCCTGAGCCGTTCGACAAAGGGTGATGGCGCCATCCTTCGCCCGCCGGCGCCGAGGTGCCAGCTCAGATCCACCGTCGGTGCGGCCGAGACGAGTTGGGCGAAGAGATAACGTTCCTCATCCGCGGACCGGGCTTTGACCGGCATCTCGGGCAGAACATCGAGCGCCAAACGCGCACGCACGAGATCGGGCAGTAGGGGGTCGTCGATCGACTGTCGCGGAAAGACCCCGCGGACAAGTCCACAGAGAACCAGATGTTTGAAGGTTCGCGCGCGTGCCTCGGTGACGGTCAACACCTGGACTCCACCGCCGTCACCGCCGATTGGAACCTCACCGATGCCGTCGAGCGTTTTGACCAGCGCCGAGACCCACTCGATCCGTTCGAGAGGTAAACCGGCCGGAAACTCCATCGCCAAAGTGTCAGTCGCTTCACGCACCGCCGCCTCGTATTCGGTGGATTCGGTCCACCCGAGAGCCCTGAGAACTCGTTCGGTCTGGTCGCGATGCGCTGCCGCCGAAACGGGCGATGGCCATTCCTCGAGAACATCGATCAATACCCGGGCTCCCAAGACGGCCGCCTCCACCTTCAACGGCGAGAGCCTGGCGGGGCGCCCTCCATCCGACTGACCGGCTTCGGAGGGAACGAGCCCCTTGCCGAGTGGCAGGGGCACACCGGCCGCCACCCGTCGATCATCGGGTCGAAGCGCGGCAAGATCCCGCAACCGGGCCAGCGAGAGGACCCTCAGCCCGAGGAGCAGACCGGCGCCGCCACCGAAACCCTCTGCAACCTCGAGCCACAAGTCGAGTTCGGCGTCGCTGCCGCGGCGCAGCAGATCGGCCAACCGCCGGGATTTTCGACGAGGAAGGCCGCCGGGCACCTGGCCGCCGACCCCGGAGAACGGAACCCCGAGGCGGTGGAACTGACGGCGGAGCGCCGGTCCGAGCCCATCGAGCCGGCGAGCGACGATGCCGATGGACTCGGGCTCGACACCCGCGACAATGACAGTGCGAGCCGTTTCGGCCGCCCAGCGGGCCTCGGCCTCGAGATCCGGCGCCTCGAAGAAGTTCATTTCCGGGCGCTCGGCTGTGGATTCATCCGAATCGAGTTCGACCCCACCGAGCCGCTCATTCAGCCGCTGGAGAAAGCGATTACCCGCGTCGTCAACCGCCGGATCCGACGGATCCGGAACCCGATCGACCAACACCGTGCCGCCGATCTCCTGGAGGATCGCCGCCACCAGATCGGTGGCGACACCCGTGAGATCGGCAAAGCCGTGGATCAACACCCGACGCGAGGGCAGAGCCAACGCACCGGTCTCGCGAAGCGCATCGACGGCCCGCTGATAGCCCGCAGCCTGGGGATGGGCGCCGGTGATTTCGGCGGCATCGACCGCTCGGGCGGCAACCCGAACCAGGGCGGACGCACGACGTTGGTTGGCGAGGGGAACCGTCTGGGCGAGTTCGTCAACCCTTTCGAGCACGGCCTCTTCGTGATCCGGACCGAACCCGGCATCGATGAGATCTCGGATGGCCCCGAGCACCACATCATAGCCATCGCTGAGGTCTTCGAGTTCGGATGCCAACGCCCGTTCGCCGCGGGCCAGCCGGCGCACGATCGCCTCAAAACCGGAGACCCCGATGGAAGGTCCGCAGCCCGTCCGTTCGGAGATCTCGCGCACCACCCCACCAAGGGTCTGCACAACCACCCCCGCCACCGCGCCCCGTTCAGCGACCAATCGACGCATGAGGTGGAGCCGCAGGCTGCGCGACGGAACGATGATCCTGACCGGGGCGCCGAGGTCGTCGGGTTCCCGGGTCGAGAGACGATCCATCTCTCTCAGCAGCCGACGCTCGGTGGCGAGCGCGCCGCGACAGTGGATGACCTTGGATGCCTCGCTGGTGATCACTCTCACAGGATAGCGCGACCGTCAGGCGCCACGGATTCGGCTCAGCCTCTTTCGGGCGGGACGCCCGCACCACAGTGGCGCTCGGCCCGATGCTGAGAATCTCGGAATCCAGTTCTCAGTTTTTAGTTTTTAGTTTCATCGCATAAGCCGCCTATGGCGATTGGGAGTGGCTGGAATGAAAACTCGAAACTTAAAACTCAAAACTGAGAACTTGTATTAGGATCCAATCATGACATCACCCCCCGGAAGTACCGTCCTGACCGAAATGCTCGGCATCGAACACCCCATCATCGGCGGCGCCATGTATCCGTGCTCAAATCCGGAATTGGTCGCCGCGGTCAGCAACGCGGGTGGGATCGGCGTGCTTCAACCAATCTCTCTGGTCTATGTCCACGGGCACGACTTCCGCGAGGGCATCCGGCACATCCGCAGCCTCACCGACGGCCCCATCGGGATGAACGTCCTCACCGAGAAGTCATCGGACCGCTATCTGGAACGAATGCGCCAGTGGCTCGAGATCGCCATCGAGGAGGGCGTTCGGTTCTTTGTCTCATCGCTCGGCAACCCTCGCTGGATCGTCGATGCGGTGGCCCCTCACGGCGGACTCGTTTTCCACGATGTCACCGAGAGAAAGTGGGCCGATAAAGCGATTCAGGCCGGGGTCCACGGCCTCATCGGAGTCAACGGCCGCGCCGGCGGTCACGCCGGATCGCTCTCCCCGGAAGAACTCCTCGACGAGATCGGCGATCTCGGGCTTCCCGTGGTCTGTGCCGGCGGGATCGGTGATGCCACCGCCTACCACCGCGCCCTTGATCTCGGCTATGTCGGGGTGCAGATCGGCACCCGGCTCATCGCCACCACCGAGTGCACCGAGTCGGCAGGTTACAAACAGGCCATCATCGATGCGCACGAGGACGACATCGTTCTGACCCACAAGATCACCGGTGTCCCGGTCTCGGTCATCCGCACCGAGATGGTGGAGCGCGAGGGAACCGAAGCCGGAGGGTTCGAGCACTGGCTGCTCACCCACCCCAGGGTCAAGCACTGGATCCGGGCGTTCTACTCGATCCGCTCGGTCATCCGTCTCAAGCGAGCCAACCAACGGGGCGTGGTGTCACACCGCGACTATCTCCAGGCCGGCAAGAGCGTCGCCGGGGTCGACGCCATCGAGCCTGTAGCGGACATCATCGAGCGGTGGACTGCGGATACAGGCGCAAACTCTTAGATGTCAGCTCTTAGCTCCATCTCAGCCTCTCGATCCGGCAGGACCCACCGGTGGTTTCAGCGTAATTCGGATCATCGTTACCGGCGTTTTGAAACACAAAGGCCACTAAGAACCACGAAGAAACCACCAAGTCGTTTTTGACCCATCGCAGAGGTGCCCAACCCTTCAGGAGCAGAATGGGCCCGGGTCAATCTTGCGATGCTTCGCGGAACCTTCGTGGCCCTTTGTGGGCTTTGTGTTTCAAATGCGAACTCCACGAATCTCCTGGGGAGCTGAGTTCGTACTAACAAACGCCAGGAAGCCGCCTGCGATGGAGCTAACGGCTGATGGCCGACGGCTAGCTGCTTCGTCGCCTACTGAATGACCAACGGCATCATCCGGACCTCGCCCTGGAACGGGACCCTGCCCGTTGTCACAAAGGTCTGGTAGTCGTCGAGCACCGACTCGATCGCCACCTGACTGTCGGACTTCTTGTTGACGATCTGCTTCCACCAGGGTCTGGCCTTCGGGAAGTTCACCAACCGGACCTTGGAATCCACATCGATCTCGGCCAGCCTCTTGGCCTCGTCGAGTGCGGTGTCAAAGCCGCCGACCATGTCCACGAGACCGTTCTCAACCGCCTGAATACCTGTGAAGACCCGGCCTCGACCTATGGCATCGACCTCATCCCAGCTCATCCCCCGGGATTCGGAGACGAGGGTCACGAAGCGGTTGTAGATCTTGTCCAACACCCGATCGACGATGGCCCGTTGCTGATCGTTCCAATCTTCTGTTTCGCCATACATGCCGGCGTTGGCGCCGAAGTCGGCCTTACCAAAGGTGACTCCGAGCTTGTCGTTGTAGAAACCCTCCATGTTGAGGTGCCCGGTCAGGACTCCGATGGAACCCGTGATCGTGCCCGGCTCGGCGATGATGGCCTGGGCGCCGCAGGTGACCCAGTAGCCACCCGAACCCGCAACGTTGCCCATCGAGATGACCACCGGGATCTTCTCGGCCGTCCGGGCCATCTCCTCGCGGATGATCTCCGATGCCAGGGCGCTGCCTCCCGGCGAGTCGACACGAAAGACGACCGCCTTGATGCTGGTGTCTTTGCGGATGGTGCGGAAGGCGCCGGCGATGGTCTCGGCACCCATGACATCGCTCATCCCGGAGAGCGGGTTGAACTGACGTCGGCTTTCGCCGCGCATGATGCCGCCGACGCCCGTGACCACGGCGATCCTCGCCCCACGCGACGACGAGCCGCTGCGGGTCAGGTACTGATTCAGACCAACGACTTCCGCCGAGCCCGCCTTGGCCTCGATTCGCTCGGTGAAGGTGGTCCAGTCCTCGCGGTGATCGACCAGACCCGCCTCCTCGGTTTCCTCAGCGAGGAAGGGCCCGCGATCGATGAGGTTTCGAACCTCGTCCGGCGCCATTCCCCTTCCCTGGGCGACGCCCTCGACCAGTTGGTCAAAGAGCGAACCGACGAGCCAGTCGGTCATCTCGCGGGCCGCGGGGGTGAAATCCCGTTCCGTGTACATGAATCGCGCGGTCTTGTAGTCGCCACGGCCCGGGAACTCCGGTCGGATGCCCAGCTTGTCGAAGGTACCGCGGAGAAACGGTGAGCGCACCGAGAAACCGATGAGGTTGACATCGCCACCCGGGTGGAGCGAGATCTCGTCGAACGCCGACGCGAGATAATAGACCGAGTTCCCCGGAGCGAACTCACCCGCGGTGTCGAGATAGGCGGAGGTCCACTTGCCGCTTGCCCGAATTCCCTGGATGAGATCCCGAAGCTCCTGGGTCATGGCGAAACCACCGCCGAACGCACCGATCCTCAGCCGGACACCGACCACGCGATCGTCGTCCGCAACTCGATTCAACGCCCACCTGAGATCCTGCATGCTGAGCGATTGATCGCCGAACATATCGGCGAAGGGGTCTTCCGCGGTCACCTCGGCGATGGGCCCTCCTAGGTTGAAGGCGAGCACCACAGTGGAGGGCAATCCCGGTTTAGACAGCCCGCGAACCACCAGCGCCACCAGCACAACACTGACCACGAGAACCAAACAACCAACACCCAGAATGACCGAACGTGCCTTTGCCATTTCCTACCTCCGCTGATGGGATCATCCTAACAGACGGGTTACCGTTGATCCGTGATCGGGAGAGACGTCGTTCGGGGATCCGGGATCGATGTCATTTCAACATCATTCAGACTCTTGGGGCCATCCGGCACACTCGCGGTTGCGGTGTCCGCCCGTAAACGTCGCATACTCGAGTGTGAGCGAGCCTGAAGGCCAAACAATAACCGGCAGGTCGCGTACATTCCAGGAGAAGACTGGGGTATCGGCTGTGGAGGTGAAGGTATGACGAAGTTGGGGTTCCGCATTTGTGTCGCATGCGCCTTGGCGGTGGGTTTCGTCACCATCGTCGGTGCAAATCCTCCCGAGGCATCGGAGCCGCCGAATGACGTCGTTCGCGCCTCGCTCCAGCACCATACCGCGGCGACCACAAGACCCTTTGAGGAACCGGATGCGGCCGCCGAACTCTTTTGGCGGAAGCGACAGGGGCCCGGTCCCGGGTTCGACGTTCAGGCTGCCTACCGCACCGCGGTCGCGCAGATGGATCGGATGCCACGGTACTCGTCACGGCTCGGCGGCGAGATCGAAACCCGGCCCGCAGCCTCGACCATCGGGTTGGCCGCGTTTGCCGCGAAGCGCCTCCTCGGTGTCTGGGAGGCGCTGGGACCGGGCAACATCGGCGGCAGGACCCGGGCGCTGCTCATCCACCCCACACAACCGCAGATCATGTATGCCGGTGGGGTCTCCGGCGGAGTCTGGAAGACCACCGACGGCGGCCAGTTCTGGAACCCCATGGCTGATGAAATCGCCAACATCGCCGTCAACTCCATGGCCATGCGTCCCGACGATCCCGAGACCATCTATATCGGCACCGGCGAGGGCTACTTCCGTGAAGAGGTCAGGGGAACCTGGCTCCCGCTCCGCGGTGCCGGGATCTTTGTCTCCACCGATGGCGCCGCCACATGGGAGCGTCTCGAGAGCACCGACACCGAAGATTTCAACTGGGTCAACGATCTCATCATCAGCACCAAGAACCCCGATCGTATTTACGCCGCGACCCGGACCGGCGTCCATATCTCCATCGATGGCGGCGAGAGTTGGGAGCACTCGCTTGTGGCGACCCAGAAAGGCGGATGCCTCGATCTCGAGATCCGCACCAATCTCGCCACCGACCGGCTCTTCGCCTCCTGCGGCACCCTCGACCAGGCGACGGTCTACCGCCGCAAGATCGCCAACGGGACCAACTGGGAACCCGTGCTCTCCGAACCCGGGATGGGTCGAACCACCCTCGCCATCGCACCCTCCCAACAAAACACCATCTATGCCCTGTCGGCGTCGAATGTGCCCGGACCCAACGGACTCTTCGAGCAGGCGCTCCACGCGGTCTATCGTTCGGGGAGTGGCGGCGCAGCGGGCAGCTGGGTCGTCCAGGTCGACAACACCGACCCGAACAAGGTCAACACCCTGTTGCTGACCAACCCCATTACCTCTTCCTACACCGATTGCGGGCTGGGGTCGTACGACCCCTGGGTCCCAATGGGGTGGTACTGCAACGTCATCGCAGTCGATCCGGTGAACCCCAATGTGGTCTGGGCGGCGGGGGTCGATCTCCTCCGGTCCGACAACGCCGGGCGGGATTGGGGCGTCGCCTCCTACTGGTGGGCTGCGGGCCAGGACCCGAGCTTTGTCCACGCCGATCAGCACGCCATCGTCTT
>Ga0070729_10004557_pt1 | contig 15006 bp, 10 predicted proteins | sample tdDd472_FD_66725 | JGI IMG/M metagenome (GOLD analysis project Ga0070729, IMG submission 66725) | Marine sediment microbial communities from the Atlantic coast under amendment with organic carbon and nitrate - tdDd47.2 | ecosystem: Environmental > Aquatic > Marine > Coastal > Sediment | place...
CTTCAGGAATGCGAACTAAGTGCTTGAAAAGATACGATATGACTGAGGTTGTTGGCGTGTCTGGTAAAGAAGACACGTCGGTCGGAATTGGTCTGACTAATGTTTGTTGTCTAGTGAGGAAACTTGCTAATACTTGTATTTACGGAGTTTATTTTGTATGTCCTAAAAAAAAGACAGCTGTTTTTTATGATCTTGTTCGTCGGGCTTTTGCATCATGTTGATTGTAACTTTTAAAGTGACAGATTGTATTTTTTAAGCAGTGCATAGAAATATGAGCGCGAGAGTCCCGAGATATGCGTCATTTTTTGAATATTCCCGTCGCATTGTCGTATCAGCTCGCCGAGGTAGGTTTTTTCAGCTGTATTCTTGAAGTCTTTGAGCGGTAGCAGGGTGCTGTCAAAGATATCTTCAAAGATTTTTTGTCCAATAGTCTGGACAAGCGGGTTCTTTTGGTCATCGGTTTCTTCAACAGCTTCAGCACTGGTAAGTTTTGAGATCTGGGCCTTTGCCACCTGTATCCGTAGGCTTCTCGGAAGATGCATGGCATACAAAGTATTTTCCCCACCTGCGTCGATTACCGAACGTTCCAGAATATTGAAGAGTTCTCGAACGTTGCCAGGCCAATTATATTCAGTCAGAGTAGGAATAAAATCGTCGCCAAGTTTTTTGTCTTTCAAACCGAATTTTTTGCAAAGTTGGTTAATTCTGACTGAAGCCAGTTCTTGGATATCGCCGGTGCGCTGCTGTAAAGGGGGAAGGTGAATGCGCATTGTATTGATACGGAACAGGAGATCATTGCGGAACTGTCCGTTTTCAACCATCTCATCCAGGTCCTGATTGGTTGCAGCAATGAGCCTGAAATTACTGGTTTTTTCTTTGACAGCACCCACAGGTCTAAACTGTCTTTCTTGAAGAACACGAAGAAATATTTTCTGAATTGAGAGCGGCATCTCGCCTACTTCATCAAGGAAAAGTGTGCCGCCGTCAGCAGCTTCGATTAACCCCTGACGATGAGACTGAGCACCGGTAAACGAGCCTTTTCTGTGGCCAAAAAGCGTTGCCTCGACAAGCGATTCCGTGAGTGAGGTGCAGTCGACCGCAATGAAATTTCCTGAGGCATGATCGCTGCTTTTATGGATGATGCTGGCAAATAATTCTTTGCCTGTACCTGTTCCTCCGGTTATCAGTACATTGGAATCTGAACCCGCCGCCTTGGCTGTTAGATTAATACTTGCCTTTATTTCCGGGCAACTACCGACAATCCCTTCGATGATCAGTGCATCTTTTGAGACATTACCTTTTTTTTCTTTGCGGTATTTGAGAGCTCTGTTGAGGGTAAGAGTGATGTCTCGAACGGAAGTAGGTTTTAGAAGGTAGTCCCATACCCCACCTTTAATTGCCAGCTCTGCACCATCAGGGTTGCCTTTTCCGGTCAAAATGATCACTTCGGGAGGGTCATTTATGGCCACCAGGGAGGGAAGAATGTCAAGCCCGCTTCCGTCTGGAAGGCATACATCAAGGAATATTACGTCATAATTGGTATTTTGGGCTAGACGCAGTCCATCCTTTAGAGTGTGGACCATGTCGGACTGGTAGGTCAGCCTGGTGACCAGGCTGACCATTGTCTCGCAGGCTTCAATGTCATCGTCAATAATAAGGATCTTAGGCATGCGTATTTCCGCTTTGAATTACCTCACGGATACCATCCATGAGATCTTTTTTATGATAAGGCTTTATTATTACACAGTGAATGTTCGGATAATCCGTTGCTGCAACACGTGCATCGTCCCGACCTGAAATGAGAATCACCGGGAGTTCAGGGAGAAGTCCAGCGAGCATCGTACCACTCATGATAGGCATATCGAAATCGGTAATCAGAATATCAAAATGCTGATCTCCTGAGGCAACCAGCCGCAATGCCGCCTTAGGTTCGCGGAGTGCCGTGACACTAAAGCCCATTTCTTCAAGCAGTCGGGGGGTTGTCTGCAGCTGATCCTCATCATCCTCAACAAACAATATATGGCCCTTGATTTGAAGACCTCCGTCTGAACTGCTTGAAACGATATCTTTACCGGCTTCTGATTCCGGCAGGATAATTTCAAAAGTTACCCCACCTTCATCACGTGAAAAAACGTGAATCGTGCCTTGATGACTTTTGACAATACCGTGGACGACCGCCAGCCCGAGACCTGTCCCTTCTGATTTGCTTTTGGTCGAGAAAAACGGATCAAATATTTTATCCAGTATTTCTGGATTGATGCCTGGTCCATTGTCTGAAACCGATAATTTTATGGGGTTCATGGAAACTGTATTGGCAGGCGCAGATGTTTCTTCTTGCAAAACATGTGAAAGCTCGATATCTATTCGGCCGCCTGTGGTTCTTAGCGCATGGAAGGAATTAGTGCAAAGGTTGAGAATTGCCTGGTGCATCTGGGTGGGATCTGCATGGACAAAAAAATTCTTGCCATGTTCAACATGACTGCGCACCACAATATTTGCTGGCATAGATGCGTCCATCAGATGGACAACCTCCTGCACCACCTGGTTCAAATCTGTTGGTCGAAATCCTTCCCGGGAAGGGCGGCTAAATGAAAGGATCTGCTGGACAACCCTCCCGCCTCTCCTGGCTGCCTTGAGGACCCTGTTTAAATCCATTTCTGTCTGACTGCCTGGAATTAAATCACCGATAGCAAGTTCAGTAGAGTTGATGATTGAGGTGAGTATGTTGTTGAAATCGTGGGCTATACCTCCAGCAAGAGTGCCTATCGCCTCCATCTTTTGCGATTGGAGGAGTTGTTTTTCAAGACTTTGTTCTTTGGTGATGTTCTCCGCGGTGGTGAGAATACCAGCTATACGTTCACCCTGGCCTTTGAGTGGTACTTTGTTTACTTCTATCCAGGCCTCAACACCGTCTTTATCTGTAACTTTTTGACGCATCTTACGAAAGGCCTCCATCTTGCCAACAACCGAGGTATCGGCACTTATCGACCATTCGCTATAGACAGTATCGCTTACTATTTCTCCGGTTTCTTTCCCTACGACCTGCTGGATGGACTCTATGCCAAAAAAATCCATGAAGGCCTGGTTGGCGCCAAGGTACTTTCCCTCTACGTTTTTCCAGGAGACAAGCTGCGGAATAGTATCCATCAAGGTTTCCTGAAATGCCAGTTGATCAGTTATTTTTCGCTCGACCTTGCGGCGCTCAAGCATTGCCCCGACCATGGATACCAGGGCCAGAAGCAGGATGACAAAACTGATCATCATAGTCCAGAAAAGCTCTTTGGAAAGAGAGTAGATGGCTTTTGGGGCATTGATTATCCTGCTGTTTTCCGGAAGAAGCCCCTGGTCGATGCCCAATTTGGTCATCACTTTATAATCAAACAGATATACGCCATCGCCGGGTTCCCGAATGATAGGAATATCACTGGCCTTGGTTCCGTTGAGGATTTGCAGCGCCATATCTCCAGCTATCTTGCCGTGCTCTATACCAGAGAGAACTTTACCGCCGACGGTGCCATAGCCGACCATAAATTCCCAGGCAGAATAAATAGGAACGGAACTGTGTTTGTAGATGGCTTCAGTTACTTCCTCTGCGGTGTAAAACCGACCGTTGATAGTTTGATAGTAAGGAGCGATAAACAAAAAAGTATTGTCTGGGAGTTCGCCAACCTTTTTTTGTGTCTCTTCAAGACTGAGCTGTATCCAGAATTCGATTTGGAGCCCCAGCATGTTGTTTTCAATCAACTTTTCAGCCTGATGCCTGATTGCGGTACCAGTGGTGGAGTCGTCGATAAGAAAGACCAGGCGATCCTTTTCAGGATGAAGTTTTTTTGCCACGTTGAGGGTGTCTATGAAATCGAATATTTCTACAATCCCGGTGATATTATCACTCTCAATATCTGAGGCCTTGAGGTCGTTTACACCACAAAAGACAACAGGAATATTTTTAAAAAGATCATGCCTGTGTTGATTGACAAAGTTTAAGGCATCATTGTCCGAGAGGATGACGACATCAAAGACCTCATTCTTGAATTTTTCTTTGTAAAGTGGATACAGGTTGTTGGATATTGTCTCATAGTTGTATTTCTTGGCATCCATATACTCAATCTGTAAATCCACTTTATAATGGCTCTGGTTTAAAACGGTACGAATTCCAGCCAGCAACCCGTCTGACCAATGGTAACCATTATGGTAAGAGTTGATATAGAGGACGGTCTTCTTCTCGCTGTCGGCAAGGGCAAGTGATGGAAGAATCAAGAAGAAAAGAAAAACGGTAGATAATAAAACGTTATATCTATTACAGCATGGTTGGCGATGTCGGTTTTCATTCATAATGCTCGTTTCGGTCTTTTGTCGGTCTTGTGATGATGGAAGCATAATACCTACAAAATAGAGTAATAGCAAAAAAGCCTAAAGCTGAGAGCGTCCCGGTTGTTATTGTCCCTTCTGAAACGAGTTGTTTTTGAAATAATAATCATTAATACCAGTAGGTTGCTGATAATATGTGTGCGTTGTCTTTCTGGCTCGAAGATGATTTTGGGGAAACTGTAAGATATTTGACTTCTTGCCTGCAGCTTTGATAACATGAAACGTGTTTGTAGGTTAATTTGAAATATTGTGTTGAGCGATCAGCTAATTGATTAAAATAATTTCGTTTTTCTTTTTTCTCATTCTCGATGACACTAAAAGAACTCTTTAAGAAAGGTTTCATGTATGCATCTCGATCTGAAGCACAATTATTCACGCCTGAAGATGTTTCTGTTTGTATCTGTCCTTGTTGCACTCACTCTTTGTTTTCTGCAGTTTGTCGATATTTTTCTTAATTTTGATACACTTGTACTCGCCCTGGATTCTGATACGCAATATAATTCACTGCCTACAGCGGTGATGGTTCTAATTATCTTGTTTCACACGATCTTCCCGGGAATCATCATCCTCGAAGAAGGCACGGTTAAGGGAGTTATCTATACAGTCGTCGCATGGTTTTTCTACGGAGTACTTATCCACTCTTATACATCAAGTTACTCTTTGTACATTCCTTTGACGGCTCCGCTGATTGGCTGCATGGTCTCTATTATCAGAGTGCTGGCTTGGGAGCACAGTTTTGTCACAGAGGAAAAAGACGAGATACGAAAAACTTTAGGATCTTTAGTTGAGCCAACAGTTGCCGACTACCTCCTTAAAAATCCCGATCTGCTCAAGCAAGAAGGTGTACGAAAGACAGTCACTGTCATGTTTGCTGATCTCCGGGGCTTTACCAAACTCTGTGAAGTGATACCACCTGAACAGTTATTTGGCATGCTGCGTGACTGTTTCGGTAAGCTTATATCAATCGTCAGAACCAATGGTGGAACTATTGATAAGCTTGTAGGCGATTCAATGATGGTTGTTTGGGGAAACCCCGTTCCCATGGAGAATCATGCCGAAAAAGCTGTGGAAGCCGCTGTAGAGATGCAGGCAATGATGCAAAGCCTGAGAAAGAAATGGCAGCAAAAACTCGGTGTGGAGATCATGCTAGGTATTGGAATAAATACAGATGAGGTGGTTGCAGGAACCATCGGCTCTGAAGAATTCTGTGACTATACGGTACTCGGTTGCGGAGTTAACCTCGCCTCAAGGCTTGAATCCATCTGCCCAGGTGGCTTGATCTATGTGTCAAAAGAAACCTGCTCGATCCTTGAGGGTATTTATGAATTCGAGCAAGTTGAAGTTCGGGAAAACAAGAGAAACTACGATATATCAGAAGCCTATAAAGTTGTTCTCTAGCAAAAGCGGATTTTTATTCAAGGAAAATACTTTCGTAGCAAAGGAGTAAACATTGGTCTAAGTATAAGAATTTCCATGTGATTACTTGGGAAAATGGTTCTTTTTGGTTACTTTCGTCGGATCTACACTCATTCTCTCGGATATCCAGGGAAGCTCAGGTCTGTCTGCTGGGAGTCTGGCGCAGACTTGTTGCACCCTCAGTCTGTTTCCGGCTGTCAGCGGCTTTGCTCTTTTGGTTATATTGGGGAGGGATTAAAAATGGCTCTGAGTTAGCAATTTATTGTGCAGGCTCAGCGCCATTTCAGGGTGAAAGTAGTCGGATGGAACTGGATCGTCCTTAGATTTCTGTGACACCAGAAGGGATGAGACAGATGAAGACGAAATCTTCACCGCCGCCGTTCATAAACTGGTGTTCTTCATTGCCGGGGATGAATACCACTGTGCCGCTGGTGACCTCCCTCCATTCGCCGTTTTGGTAGACTTGGCCTTTGCCGGAATGAACAAATATTTCGTGTTCCCATTCGTGTGAGTGCCTGGGAGTGAATCCTCCTGGAGTAACGGTGAAAACCCGCATACAAAAGTTATCGGCCGCGTCTTCTTTGCCGATAACAACTCTGCCAGTCACACCTTTTGCAGCCGCATTGTCAAATTTATGGATTGGGGAATCTTTGTAGTTCGCAATTTTCATAATAGTCTCTTTGCTAAAATCGTAAGGGAAAACAGATAACAAGTTGCCTTGTTAAATAATATAGCGAAATTCTAAGAATGCAAATGTTTACAGCTATGCTTACTTAGTCTTTCCGGTTAACCCCATATAGATGGCAGCGAGGGTAATTAAAACACCTATCCAGTTAGTGGTGCTGGTTGCTCGGTTAAATAGAATAACATCCCAGATAAATGCCAGAGAGGGCTGGAGGAGCAAAATTAGTCCTGTGAACGATGCACGTATTTTTGGCATGGCATTGGCTATCAAAACCCAGCCGATTGTTTGACTAAACAGTCCAAGACCCAGCAGGGACAGGAGGCTTTTGGTGTCCGGGATTGCAAATGAATCGTTAGTGTAAAGCATTTTTACCCCTAAAAAGAAAGCACAGCTTAGTGACACGATCAGGAGGGACGAAAACTGGGAATGGCCTTCCTCTGCCTGGATTTTTCTGAGGCTGAGAAGAAAAGCCGTATAGCATACTGCAGTAAGTAATCCAAGATAGATACCTGTCTTATAGCCCGAACCCAAATCGTTCCAGTTCACTCCAACAATAAGAAAGAGGCCCAGGACTGCTAATGGTAGTGCGGCAAAAAATCTGGGTCGACCTTTTTCTTTGAAGAATAATATTCCTGTCGCGGCAAGCAAAAATACCTGAAAATTACCAAGTAGTGTGGCAAGGCCCGGGCCGATATACATAATACTTTCGTGCCAGAAAAATAAGTCGAGAGCAAAGACAAAACCACAAAATATGATAAAGAGCAACTCGGCGGAAGAGCGCTTCTTAAAGTTCTCATACCAGAGAGTGGCACACAGAAGAAACACCGCGCCGAAAAAAACCCGGTAGAATCCCGAAGCTGTTGGGGATACGTCAGCTAGTTTGACAAAAATCCCTGAAAAACTAATAAGAAAGGCACCGCAAAGTACCTGGAAAATCGGCATATGCCGAAAGCGAGAAATCAACATAATCTCAAGTAGGGGCAGGGGGCTTGTTGCTTTTAATAAAAGTGGGGATCAGCGAATATTTTTGGCTGAAATTGTCCTGTAAAGTGAAATCCATTTGTACCAGACATAAGATAATGGGCTTTGTGTAATTCTGCACCGAATATTCTTTATGGGATTAAATGTCTGGTCTGGCTATAAGACCATTTGAAATACTTGTTAAGTATTACTGACCCTCGTGAATTGTTTGACCTATATCGTTTAAAATCAATAAACTACATCTTAGAAAGTAATGGCGAAAAATGGCCGTGTACACTCGTTACTTGACGTAGGTATTGAAAATGTGTAGGTCTCACACCGTAGCAGCAGAAGTTCGACTCTTACTGTTTTACAATCATTAAAAGTGAGGAGAGTGTTTATGTCTGTATCAGTTTTTTGGGACCGCCTTTGGGAAGTGCATGATGAAACTAAGAGCTTAATTAGTTTTAACCCAAAGAGATTAATCAAGCATTTCAGTAAAGATCATGTGTGCCTTGATGAAGCAAGTAGTGAAAAAGATGTCGACTTGGCCGAAGAAATGTCTGAAGCTCCTGCCGAGCATATCGAACGAATTAAGACTGGGCCTGGCGGAGTAGATGAGGGTGAGCCGCGGGAGTACACAATGAGACAAAAAATTGGTCTGGTTCTCGGGCCGGTACTTTTTCTCCTTATGCTCGTTATGCCAACCCCATCAGGTATGGAACCAGCTGCCCAGAAGATGGCTGCTGTTGCCTGTCTTATGGCTACATGGTGGATGACTGAAGCGATTCCAATTCCTGCTACCAGTCTCATCCCTATTGCCCTGTTTCCACTTATGGGCATTATGCACACTAAGAAAGCTGCAGCACCTTATGCCTCACATCTGATATTTCTCTTTATGGGTGGGTTTATTATTGCTCTTGCCATGCAGCGATGGAATCTGCATAGGCGTATTGCCATGAATATTGTCAAGGTTGTTGGCTTTTCTCCAAGTCGGTTGATCTTTGGTTTTATGACTGCTACCGCAGTTTTGTCTGCCTTTGTATCTAACACCGCAACCACGGTTATGATGATGCCTATTGGTCTGGCTATTATCACCCATGTTATCACTGAGGGGAAAAAGGAAGGACTTGATAAAACAATTGATTTTGCACCGGATAAATTCGCATTTGGACTAAACCTGATGCTTGGAATAGCTTATGCCGCATCAATTGGTGGTGTTGCCACGCTTATTGGTACTCCCCCAAATACTGTACTTGCCGGATATCTTCAGAAAACCTATGGCTATGAAATCACTTTTGCCAATTGGATGAAGGTCGGTGTGCCTCTGGTTGCTATTTTTCTGCCCCTCTGCTGGTTGTGGCTGACAAGAATCGCCAACCCGATGAAATTGAAAAGAGTTCCTGGTGGCCGTGATTTGATAAATTCAGAACTCAAAGCTATGGGACAGATGAGTAGTGGAGAGCGTTGGACTGCTCTGGTCTTTGGAATGACTGCCCTTGGTTGGATTTTCAGAACAAAATTGTCGTTTATATTTGCCGATCCCAAGCTGGTGACCGATGCAGCAATTGCGATGACCGGCGCATTAGTATTGTTTTTAATTCCAATTAATCTAAAGAAAAATATTTTTGTTATGGATTGGCACTGGGCTTCGAAAATGCCCTGGGGAGTGTTGATTCTCTTTGGTGGTGGTCTGTCCATGGCAGGAGGTTTTAAGGCTACCGAGTTGGCGACCTGGATAGGGCAACAGGTTGGTCTCTTGGACACTGCTCCTGTGCTTGTTCTTGTTATAGCCGTCGCTACCTTGATCATCTTTCTTACAGAACTCACATCCAATACTGCGACTTCTGCGATGGTTATGCCAATTTTGTCGGCTGTTGCCATCGGATTGGGGCAGAATCCTTTGCTGCTCGTAGTGCCTGCAGCTATCGCCGCCTCCTGTGCCTTCATGCTACCGGTTGCTACTCCGCCAAACGCAATTGTGTTTGGCTCCGGTTATGTTACAATTCCGCAAATGGTGAGAAGTGGTGTTGGGCTCAATATTATTGGTATCGTGATAACTGTGGTGATTACCTACCTGGTTGTCCTGCCGATGTTCGGCGTTGAGGTTGGTGTTATACCTGATTGGGCAATGATTGTTGTAAAATAAAGTTACTGCATATATAATTTGACCATGTGAGTCAATGGCCAGTAAGGTATTATTGGGAGCCAGGGGTGTGAGTATGGTTTACATCCCTGGCTTGGTTTACTTAAAATCCTCTAATCAACCCCTCTTGAAGTAAGATTGTCGCACAATATGTTGAGGAGCGATAGTCGCTACCCACTGCTTATTCATGCAGATTGTGAAAAAAATAACTAAAATTTATGTGCCGTGAAAACAGGTAGATGCCGTGGTTTATTCGCAGTTACGGTGAAATACTGTTGAACTTTTAGAAATATTTAGTATTTCTCTAACCGCAATATGTAATGTGATTAAAATGATTTCTGCTTTTTCTGTGCACAATACGCACAATTACACGCCTAAAAACTGGCGGTTTTTTCTGTGTTGATTGCCAGGTAGAATATATTTTTTAATGGAGAACACCTCAGACGATATGAAAGATCTATCAACAAAATACCTTGGGCTGGATCTGAAAAATCCTTTGATTATCGGTAGTTGTGGTTTTACTTATTCTATTGATAAGATAAAGGAATTAGCTGACAATAACGCAGGTGCAGTTGTGCTGAAATCTCTTTTCGAGGAGCAGATTCAGGCTGAATTATCGGCAAACCTTGAAAGTTATAACGCAGATTACCCTGGGGCAACGGATTATATTCGTGAGTATACCCGTGGTAATGAATTGGATAATTATCTTAAGCTTATTTCCGGAGCCAAAAAAGCTGTTGATATTCCGGTTATAGCAAGCATCAACTGTGTCTCAGCCAGTGAGTGGGTTTCCTTTGCCAAGTCTCTCGAAAATGAGGGTGCGGATGGTATTGAGCTTAATATTTCCCTGCTTCCCTCAAATCCGAAAATGACCAGCGAGGAAAGTGAGAAGAAATATATTGAGATCATCAATGGTGTCAGCGAGATGGTGTCGATTCCTCTCGCTCTGAAGATGAGTCATTATTCTGCCTCTCTTGCCAACCTTATCCAAAAACTGAGTTGGACCGATAAGGTCTCCGGCTTTGTCTTGTTCAACCGTTATTATTCCCCTGATATAGATATTAACAAGATGGTTGTAAAATCAGCAGATGTCCTGAGCAGTCCTGCAGAGGGCACTGGACCTTTGCGCTGGATAGCACTTATGTCTGGTTTGATCGAAAAGGATCTGGTGGCTTCCACTGGGATTCATGATAGTGAAGGGCTAATAAAGCAGATCCTGGCTGGTGCTACAGCAGTTCAGGTCGTTTCTACCATCTATAAAAACGGTGCAGGGCAGATCGGAACGATATTGAGCGGGCTTGAGGAATGGATGGATCAGAAATCCTATTCCAGTCTTGCTGATTTTAGAGGCAAACTGAGCTACGAAAAGGCAACGGAACCCGCGGTCTTCGAGAGAACTCAGTTTATGAAGTATTATGGCGGCTTGTCGTAACCTCTTATTAGGTACTCATCAGGCTAATCCTGACCAAAGACGGAATACGGGTACAGAACCACAAATTACGGTTGTGTGTATCATTTCTAAGTAATTAAATTATTAAGTAAATATGAAATCTTTGCTGACATTTCCTAAAGGTGGCGTTCATCCGCCTGAATTCAAGGCGCAAACGCAGGGCTTAGCAATAGAAGTCATGCCTGTACCAGACGAACTCGAAATTATTCTTGGCCAGCACATTGGCGCTCCATGCACAGCGACTGTTGCCAAACGTGACGTGGTGGCTGAGGCTGCTCTGGTGGGCGAAGTGAAAAAAGGGCTGGGGGTTCCGCTTCATGCACCGGCTGCTGGGAAAATCAAGAATTTAGCAACGTCGGCTCATCCGGTACGGGTAAGCAGCCCTTCAATAACCCTCGTGGTGGATAAAGAGGCAGAAGCCGTCCAGTACCAAAAGCTTGACTGGCAGCAGCTTTCCAGTTCAGACTTGTTAGCAAAAATACACGATGCCGGTATCATCGGTATTGGGGGTGCAGGATTTCCCACCCATGTGAAACTGAATCCACCTGCAAATTCACCTGTTGACACTTTGGTACTAAATGGCGCCGAATGCGAACCGTATATCACTGCCGATCATCGGCAGATGCTTGAGAACCCAACCGAAATTGTTGAGGGAGCACAAATTCTCCTTAAAATTCTCGGCATCAGCGAGTGTCATATCGGTATTGAAAGCAATAAGCCCGATGCAGTTCTGGAGATGGAAAAAGCAGTTAAGGATGTTCCTGGAGCAGACACCATCAAAATCCAGACTCTGCAGGTAAAGTATCCCCAAGGCTCAGAAAAGCAACTTATTCAAGCTGTTACCGGTCGAAAGGTACCAGCTATGGCGCTGCCTTCGTCGGTTGGTGTTGTGGTGCAGAATGTAACCACGGCAAAGGCTGTATACGATGCGGTGGTTTACGGCAAGCCTTTATATGAAAAGGTTGTCACCATTGCCGGAAAAGGTATTGCCAGACCAGCCAACCTGCAGGTGAAGATAGGTACAAAAATAGGTGATATTGTCGACTATCTTGGAGGAGTAAAACCAGGACTTGCCAAAGTTATTATGGGTGGTCCAATGATGGGTTTTGCCATATCCAGCCTGGATGTTCCTGTAACTAAGACCACCTCTGCTATCCTGTTTTTGACAGAAGATGAGATTGATACTCAACCACACTCGCAGTGCATCCGGTGTGGATGGTGTCTTGATGCATGTCCGATGGGGCTGGAGCCCAAAGAGATTGGTATTTATGTGGAAGCAAACCGGGCCGAGGATACCGCCCAGTTTGGAGTTTTCGATTGTTTTGAATGTGGTTCCTGTTCTTATGTTTGTCCTGCCAAACGGCCATTAGTGCAGTTTGTGCGCTTGGCTAAGATGAAGGCTAAACGGTCGTAGCAGACGAAGAATATTTGAACCGGCTTAAGGATTAGTTGCCCTGGTTTTGATCCAGGGTATATGTGTTAATTAGGATGTTTTGAGGAGAGTCGTGAGCAAACAGCAAGCTTCAGATGACCTGACAACTGCAACAGCTGGCATGTGGAAGGTTTCCATATCGCCGCATATAAAAAGCAGTGAGTCGGTCGAGAAAATTATGTGGACGGTTGTGGCCTGTCTTGTACCGCCACTAATTTTGTCGGTTTTTGTATTCGGAATACAAACACTCCTTATCACAGCAGTTTCTGTAATCAGCTGCGTTGTTGTTGAGGCAGTCAGTCAAAAGACGCTGGGCAGAGAAGTAACTATCAGGGACGGCAGCGCAGTTCTGACTGGTCTGTTGCTGGCCTTTGTCATTCCGCCTGGTGTTTCTCCGCTGCTTCCGATACTGGCTGCAGTGTTCGCCATTTATATAGGCAAGCATCTTCTTGGTGGAATCGGCTACAACTTCTTTAATCCTGCCCTTTTAGGCCGGGCATTTTTGCTGGCCTCTTTTCCGGTGGCCATGACTTCAGCCTGGCTGGCCCCCGTTGAGGGATTTGGCATCTTCTCGTACTTTGGCTCAGTTGACGCTGTTTCGACGGCCACGCCCCTTGCGGTGATGAAAGAACAGGGGATGGTTGCCTTTACTGAGATGTTTGGGAGTGGAGCAAGCCTGTATACCAGCTTTTTTCTTGGCTGGCGCCCTGGTTGTATTGGAGAAACTTCTGGTCTTCTCCTGGTTCTTGGCGGATTATTTCTTATTTACCGCGGCTATATCACTTGGCATATCCCTGTTTCAACCCTTGCCACAATTGCAGCACTGACCTGGGTATTCGGCGGAGAAACATATTTTAGTGGAGATCCGCTGCTCGCAATTCTAACAGGTGGTGCACTGCTTGGAGCCTTTTTTATGGCTACTGATTATGTCACCAGCCCAACCACGAAAACGGCACAGCTTGTTTTCGGTTTCGGTATCGGCGCTCTGACTGTGCTTATCAGATTAAAAGGCGGATATCCAGAAGGTATTTGCTATGCCATACTTCTTATGAATCCCATTAGTACTGTTCTCGATAGTTGGTTTAAACCAAAACGTTTCGCTCTCCCTGAAGGAGGTGCAAAATGAAAGATATAATAACAATTGTCGTACGACTCACGGTATCTTGTCTACTGGCTGCAACAGTTATGGGGATCTGTTTTATCTTTACCAGCAATGCTAAGAAGCATAATGAGCATGTTAAAGAGCAAAAGGTCATGTATGAACTGCTAGGTTATAAAGGTGACACGGAAATACCATCCTCACTGGCTATGCATGAGGTGTATCGATACGTTATAAGCAGCAGTGAAAAACAATCGATTGGTTATGTCGTTCCGGAACAACATGGCAAAGAAGCAGGTTTTCTCTTTGTTAACATTGATCTGAGCGGTGCTTTAATAGAAACTAAACCTCTCGCCCTTACTGAAACTGAAGTGCTGGAAGAAGAAACCCGTAATAAGGCTGTTCTTGCTGCAGCGGGTCCTGGTTATAATGTGAGTTTTGCCGATCAGACCGTTGTTGTAACCGATGATGGCAGTCGGATTGCCTATTTGATCGGCGGTAAATTTCAAGGTTTCAAAACTTTTATTAACGTGATGCTGGCCGTTGATCCTGATTTTTCTCTGGTGGGCCTGGAAATTCTTGAGCATGAGGAAGATCCTGGGCTTGGTGCGGAAATAGAGCAGGATTACTTTAAAAATCAGTTTAAAGGGAAACCTTTTGCGGCGCTGAAAGCAATAGATGTGGTTAAAGCACCTATCCCTACTGATTACCTCAAGGCGCTGAACGGCAAAGTCAGTGAAGAGGATATCCTGAAGTTTCGTGAGCAATATAAAGATCAAGATATCTATGCACTTACAGGTGCTACTATCTCCACGAAGGCAGTTTCTAATGGGGTGAAAGGCATTGTTAAGAAATTTGCCTACCGGGTAAATGTTTTGGATAAGGTTCTAAAAGAACAGCAGCTCACTGTATCGTTTTAGTGCCTTACAAATTATTTTCGTTCACTCTTTTTAGTACCCCCTTGAGGGGTATAAAAAAACAATAAAAAATAATTTACAAAAGGCACTTATCCCGTTTAGCGGGGTTAATTCTTGTAAGAGGAAGTCGACGTGGCAAATGACAAATCTAGTATGCAGCTGATCACCAGAGGCATCTTGAGTGAAAACCCGATTTTCAAGCTGGCGCTCTCCATGTGTCCCGCCGTTGGAATATCCACTACGGTAATGAATGGTGTGATGCTTGGAATCGCTGTACTGTTCGTGCAGGTTTTTTCCAGTGTAACGATAGCAATCTTTAAAAATGTAATCCATCCGAGAATTCGTATTCCAACCTATACACTGACTATTGCCACCTGGGTGACGGTTATTGATCTGGTGCTGGCTGCGTATATGCCGGAAGCGTATGCCAAGATGGGCATTTTTGTGAAACTTATTGTGGCATTTGCCATCATCACCATGCGCCTTGAAATGTTTGCCTGTAAAGAATCGGTGAATGATTCCTTCTGGGATGG
>Ga0070729_10004558_pt1 | contig 15003 bp, 11 predicted proteins | sample tdDd472_FD_66725 | JGI IMG/M metagenome (GOLD analysis project Ga0070729, IMG submission 66725) | Marine sediment microbial communities from the Atlantic coast under amendment with organic carbon and nitrate - tdDd47.2 | ecosystem: Environmental > Aquatic > Marine > Coastal > Sediment | place...
CTACCCCGGCAAAACCCCCATCACCCTGGGCCAGATCTACAACCTCGCCGCCCGCTACCCCGACAACCGCATCGTCCTCTGCCACTGGGGCGGCGGCATCTTCTTCTTCAACCTGCTCAAAAAACAGGCCAAGGAGACCCTGAAGAACCTCTGGTTCGACACCGCCGCATCCCCCTACCTCTTTGACCCCGTGATCTACGAAAAAGCCGCCGACCTGGCCGGGGCCGACCGCATCCTCTTCGGAAGCGACTACCCGCTTCTCAAGCCCTCCCGCTACATCAAGGAGATCGAGGCCAACGTGCAGGACGAGGCCCTGAAACAAAAAATCCTCGGCGGCAACGCCGCGGCGGTCCTGGGATTGTAACAAAGCCTTAAAAGCACGCCTCCGGCGGGCAGGGGATGATCCCCTGCACCCCAGGTTGCGAATGCTCCCGGCCTTCGTTCCTCAGGCCGATCACATTCGCTGACGGGCTGCGCCCGTGGATTACGTATAGGTTTTCCCCACAGAATTGGGGCGGTACTGTTTCTATACCCTTTCGAAGCGTGTGACACCATTTAAACACCCCTCAGCCATGGAGGCGGGCGCAGCCCGCGGCGAACGCCGGAGCGATTTGACCCGAGGAACGAGGGGCAAAGCGCTCCGGCAATCTGCTTTCGAGGTGGCTCACCTCGCCGCCGGAGGCAGATTATTTTTACGGTAAATTCGACGGAGAGTAAGTATGGCCGGTTACGAAGAGATGGCACCCGGTATTTTCAGGGTTCGCCAGGAGGTACGCAAAGGGTGGATCCCCTTTGCCATAAACCTTTACGCCCTTCCGGGAGATAAAGGGATCTTGTTTGATGCGGGGTCCGGTGCCAAAGGGGCGGTGGCCCATGTGGTCCGCGCTCTGGATGGCCTTGAACAAGAGACGGGGAGTCGGGTGCGCCGCGTTCTTCCAAGCCACGCTCACTGGGACCACTTCTCCGGGGTGTCGCCCCTGGCGGAGAGGCGCCGGATGGAGGTGCTCCTCACCAAGGCCATGGTGCCCCTGGTTCGCACCCGAAGGTGCTACCGGGAGGCGTACCAGGGGTCCGAAAGTGCCCTTCTCACCAAGGGGAGCCGGACCAAAGAGGCCTTCCGCTCCCTTCAAAGCCGCCTGGAGGACGAGCTCTTCTCCGTTGTGGCCGGCATTCGGGCCGTCACCGGCCCCTTCACCCCCATCGCTGTGGGGGACACCCTTCACACCGACGCAGGCACCTGGGAGGTCATGGCCGGACCCGGCCACTGCGACGCCCACATCATGCTCTGGAACGCCGAGTCCGGCATCCTTCTCGGCGGGGACAACGTGCTTTCCAGCATCACCACCTGGCTTGGGCCGCCACGCTCGGACATCGTCGCTTATCAACGAACTCTGGAGACCATCCGGGACCTCCCCGGCCTCTCCCTCATCCTTCCGGCCCACGGCCGGGCGATCACCGACCCCCTGAAACGCACCACCGACCTCATCGCTCACCGAAAAAAACGCCTCACTGAAATCAGAGAGAAGGTGGATGCCGCCGGCTCCCGAGGCCTCAATGCCCACGCCCTCGTCAGAGACTACTACCCAAAAATGGGGTCCCTAAGACGAGGCGTTGCCCAGGGCTGGATCGAAGCCACCCTCCTTCACCTGATGCAGGAAGGCCACGTGGCCCGCACGGCCGAGAAAGGGCTCTGGCGCTATCGCAGTTTGTAAATTGCTACAAAAAACGTTGCCTCTGGAGGCTGCTTTTTTCCATTCATCACCAGATAAGGGGAAACTCCTATGAGTGTTGTGAGTGTGGTTCGGTATGCGGGTGCAAAGAGTGTGATGGAGGCAATCGAGATGTCGGGGGCGTTTGCGGGCATCCGGCCCGGGGACCGGGTGTTTGTGAAGCCCAACATCGTCTTCTGGTCCAAGGTGGTGCAGATGCCGCCGTACGGGGTGATCACCACCACCTCGGTGGTGGAACCGGTGGTGAAGTACTTAAGGGATCTGGGTGCAGGAGAGATCGTACTCAGTGAGGGCCCGGTGACCACCGACCCCAAGGCCGAAGGCGTGGCGGCCCATGCCTTTGAAGCGTTGGGGTACAACGAGCTGGCCAGGCGTTACGACCTTACGGTGATGGACATCTTTGAGGCCCCCTTTCGGCAGGTGGAGCTGGCCGATGGGGTCTCGTTGGGCTTTTCCGAGGCCTTTCTCGATGCCGACGTGGTGGTGGACCTGCCCGTGCTCAAGACCCACGCCCAGACCAAGGTCTCTTTGGCCATGAAGAACCTGAAAGGGTGCATTGACCAAAAAAGCAGAAAGCTCTGCCACTCAGCGAGCCATGACATGGACCTCGACTTCCATGTGGCGCGCCTTGCCTCGGCCCGGGAGAACGTGGTGACGGTGATGGACGGCATCTACTCGTTGGAGCGGGGCCCGGGTTTTTCCGGAAAAGCACGGCGCAGCGACCTCATTGTGGCCTCGAGCGACATCCTGGCCGCCGACATGGTGGGGGCACAGCTCCTTGGGTTTAAACCCGAAGAGATCCCCCACATCGCCGCCATGTGCGAGTTCAAAGACCGGGATGCAACTGGCACCTGGATCGAAACCCGCGGAGTCCCCGTGGAAGAGGCCGCCTCGCCCCACAAATGGGACTTTCCCTACAACCCCGAGGGAACCCTCCCGGCCCCCATGGCCCACCGGGGCGTCTCCGGCCTCACCTTTCCCAAGTACGACCACAGCCTCTGCACCTACTGTTCGGGCATCATCGGACTCCTTCAATTTGCCCTGGGTGCGGCCTACGACGGCTCCCCCTTTGACGGGGTGGAGGTCCTCACCGGCAAGATGCATCGCCCCACCAAGGGAATGAATCACACCCTGCTTCTGGGCAAATGCCAGGTGCTGCTGAACAAAAACCACCCCGATATCAACGAGGCCATCCTCGTCCCCGGATGTCCCCCCGACCTCACCAAGCTGGTGGCCGGTGTAAAAAAAGCGGGCATCGCCATTGACGAGAACCTCTTTGCCCACTTCGACTACGCCCCGGCCATGTTCATGGGGCAGTATGAGGGCAAGCCCGACTTCTCCCTTGATCTCTACACATGCTCTTAGCCGCACCACCCTGGCACGGATCCTGCTGTTATCACGATAAGATCGGACCCGGCGAGCGCAGAAAATCCCTGGGGCCCGCCTCCTTTTAAGGGAGGCGGATCTTTTCGAGGTGTTTCTCATCAACACCTCATAATGAGACACTCTCCCCGAAAAGGCCCGGCACCTGGGAAATCACCTGACATCTCAATTGGATACACCTGTGTCTCGCACACACCCCAACCGGTACATCAAAAGGAGGCAGCATGGCAAAAGCCCTGGTGGTTTACGCAACAAAAAACGGAGAGACCCGGCGAATCGGAGACCTCATCGCCGAAGGCATGCGCTTTGAAGGCGTGGACGTGGTGATAAAGCAGGCCAGTGAGATCACGGACAACAGCGAGCTTGAAGGGTATGCGGCCTACGTCCTTGGCTCCCCCACCTACCACGGCACCATGCTCAAGGGCATGGAGACCCTTCTCTTTCGCCTGGAAAACCTGCCCCTGACAGATGCCGTGGGGGCCGCCTTCGGTGCCTTCGGGTGGAGTGGCGAGGCCCCGCCCCGCATCTTTGATACCATGGCCCATGTCTTTGGCATGAACATGGTCAAGGAGCCTTTGATGCTGAAGGCGGCCAGCCTGGGCGGCGGAATGAAAATGGCCCAGGATTACGGACGAGAGGTAGCGCGGGCAATGACGTAGCCTCAAGCCGCTTTAGGAGAGTGCCGGTTCGGGGCTGCTCCACCTCCCGGGCCCTGAACGGCGTCTCCCTCATATCCATTTTCTCTTTGCAGATCAGGCACGACATACGCTACAATTTGCTTTGGTGCATTCTGATTCCTCATGTCTTACCGGCACTTTCCGGACACCCTGATGCCTCTTTTTGGTCAGACGCACCCCAGGACCATTGCCTTGCCTGAATGGGACCACCGTCTCAGCGACGCTCACCATTGTTCAAGCCCTATACCAACACCGCAACATTTTGTGAGGAAACCATGAACCGTTCCGACAGAATGCTTCGCTCCCTGGTCTATTCCCCCGTCGACAACCTCGAAGGATACGACACCCATCTTCCCATGATGAGCCGTATTGTGGGCGGAAACATCCGCAGCGTGTTTCAATACAAAAACATTCTCGCCAGCCTCTCCTCCCTGCCGGGTATCTCCCCCTGGACCGGGTGGGCCCACAACGCTCTGGAAACCGCCGTCACCCAACCCATTCGAACCCACGCAAAGGTAGCCGCCATACGGGGAGACAACCCGGACACCTTTGTCTACTCCGACGAATTGGTGGAACGCCTTTACGCCTCCATGCTCCGGGACTTAACCGGTGAATTCATCGACGACGCCGGGCATTTTTCACAAGAGAAAGCCCTGGACGTCATGGTCACAAGCACCCTGCGTCGCCAGTTTTCCCAACGCGTGGAAAACTTCCGTTACCTGGAGCACTCCTACGGTTCCTTCGGTCTCTCGGCGCTCAAGGCCCTGCGGGAGCTCCTCACCACCCTGGTGATGGCCGTCACCGAAGAGCGCATCGCAGGGCCCCTCCCCTACGCCGAGGCCGATACCCTCGATTTTGAGACATACCTGGCCATCTCCCGAAAACGACTCGAGAACCTGTTTGTTCACAACGCCTTTTACATCAAGGATTTCTCCGAGCGCATCACCGGAGGCACCATCGGGTTCACTCCCTATAAAGTCGTTCCAGGCTCCCGGCTGGGCCCTTGCAGTCTCAGGCGGTATGCCGCCCCCGAGGACACCCAGGGCGACCCCAAGGTGCTCTACCTGGCAAGCCCCCTCATCAACAAACCGGAGATCTTTGACCTGGCCCCCGGCAAGTCGGTGGTGGAGGCCCTGGTGAAAAAGGGGTTCCGCATCTACCTCAACGACCCGGGGGTCCCCGGGGAGAAGTCCGACGACCTGGACCTCGACTTCTACGGAAAAACCGTCCACGACCACAACATCGAACTGATCAAAAAGGAGAACCCGGGAAAAGAGATCTGTGTGATGGGGTACTGCATGGGGGGAACGCTGCTGCTGCCCTGGCTGGCCCGACGGGCCGAAGAGAGGGAGGCAAATGGGGACGCCATGGACATCGTCAAGATTGCCCTCATGGCGTCACCGGTGCGGTTTGATGATGAGATGAGCGGGCAAGGGCCCATGAGAAAGGTGATCCGCCACGATTACGACCCGCTGCTTATTGCGGAGATGTACGAAGGCGTGGGGGTGCCGCCCCAGATCATTGATGCGGGCATGAACGAAATCCAGCCCGGCGTACGCTACTTTGTCAGGCGCGGGTTTTACCAGCGGGCGGGAAAAGCCGAAGAGATTCTGGAAGCGGCGCCCTTCTTCTACTGGCTCACCCATGGCACCCGGTTCGGCACCCGTTCCCACCTCTCCTGGATCGGTGACCTCTTCATGGGCAGCGCCCTTGAAAAGGGGAGCTACACCCTCCCGTCACAGGTTCCGGCCCTTGATGGCCAGCCGGTCGCCATGGCCGCACTCTCCCGCATGGGGGTGGCCCTTTTTGATTACCGGGGAAAGAGGGATCCCATCTCCCCCCCCGGCGCCTGCGTGGCCAGCGAACTCTGGGGAACCGAAGGGAGACGAACGGAAACCCGCGGGGGCCTCAACCGAACCATTGAAAAAAACGCGGGCCACATCTTCGTGGTCAGCCGGCGCCTCCTCTCCGAGTTCATCGAGAGCGTGGACAGTTTTTTTCATGGGGGATAAGGCGAGGCGATAAGGGAACCCGTTTTCGCGGTGTTTTTTTACCCACGAGACGTCACCGCAGAATGTTTATCCTTCTAAATCAAGCAGGCACCAGGCTTTTCCAAGGCTGACGTCAGGACAAAACCCCGAAGGTATTAAAGCGCCTTTCGGGCCACACGACGACACATGTGTCGTCTCACCGTCAGCCACGGGCGCAGCCCGTCAGCGAATGCGATCGGCCCGAGGAACGAGGGCTGAAAGCATTCGCGAACCTGGGGTCCAGGGGATGTATCCCCTGGCACGCTTTAAGACGCCACGCCTGTTTCCCGAATGTAGATCTTGTGATCCACAAGGGAGAGGGATTCGATGGCGCCTTTGATAAAACGCTGCTCCCCGAAAATATTGACCAGCTTGAGCTCCCCTTCTTCTGTGGGGATGGCCACGTCCACCGATTCCATAATCAGCTCCGGCTCACCGTCGGTGATAAGATAGGCACTGGCTTCACACATGGGATACCTCCATTTTATTTGATGATGGCGACCTTTGCGGCGCCATCAGTTCATCAGGGTTTTCAGGCCCGATTCAATCAATTCATCCACCAGATGGGGCAGCGGTGCCTTGTGCACCCCCACCACCTCAACATTGTCCTGGGAAAGGGGAAGAAGCACCTTCTTTGCCGCACACCCGGCGATTGCCTCGGCCATCACCGGGGTCACTTCTCCCATGAGGGCGTGGGCCATGATGATGCCCAGGGGCCCCGTCACCACGTCGCAATCCCTCACGCTTCGAACGATGGCATTCTCACCGGAGGCTCCTCTATTGGCTCCCGCCTTGAGCATCTGCGCCGTCGCCAGGGCATTGGTGCCCAGGGCGATGATCTCCACCTGCTCTTCGGAACGTTCCTTGATTCGTCTGATGATGGCGCTTCCGATGCCACCCCCCTGGCCGTCAATAACGCAAACTCTCAGCATGGCGATCTCTCATCTTTCTGGCTGTCAAATCTGGCTGTCAATAAAGATGCATTCGTAAAACGCCGCCGAATCATTTGAACCGATTCCGGTACAATCCCCCCAAACAGCTCGTGTGGCGACGGATTTTACTCAACGTGTTGCGAGGCGAGCATGAATCGGGCATGGGGGGTTGAAGACAATACCCCCATCCCTTCGCTCCTCGAATGAACCGTGCAAGACCGGGCTTTGAAGGTGTGGCGCGACGTGTCGGGCAGCCAGCCACATAACTCCCTTCGCTGCATACCCATTGGTATCAAACCCCTGTCAAGCTCGTCAATCCCATCGCAGAAAAATCGCATAAACCATCACCCCACCACCCCGTGCCCATGCCCCCTGTCCCATGGGCCACATTCCCAAGGGGGGTACCGGACGGTGATGCCAAACTAGTTTTTGCTTCCTAAAAGGAATCAAGAGTTGAAAAAAAAGTGAGATTCCGGCAAAAAAAGAGGATTCACATGAAAGGGGCACCGAGTACTCTACAGCCCCATTGTGCCGGAGTTCACGAAGATAGAGACGCATCTCGCTTTTATGACGTCGCCCCCCCTTTTTGACTCCGGCGACCATGATACTTACCAAGCAGCGTGCTGTCTTATGTCTTATATTGATGAATTAAACCTATCGCGGGACCCCTTCTCCGACTACGTGGACGCGGCCTCGTTTTTTCCTTATACCAAACTCACCGAAACCGTCGCATCCGTGTGCCGTCTGGTGGAAGCCACCCACAGAGTGGTTCTCATCAGCGGCGATCCGGGCAGCGGAAAGACCCTTATGGTCAAGCAGGTCCTGGCCGTGGACGAGGAGAGCTGGAGCGTCTGCTCCCTTCAGCTCCCCATCGGGGGAGCGCCCTTGCGCGCGTACACCATGGCACGCGACGGGCTGCCCGTGGTGATGGTGGATGACGCCCACCGCCTGGAGCCGGAGACCCTGGCCTCTTTGATCAAAATGACCACAGGGGAGGAGGAGGACCGACAGTTCAAGATGGTCATCCTCACCGGACTGCCTCACACCGCCGCACTCCTGGACACCCTGCGCCACCTGGTTCCTGAATCAGGCGGCATTCAGGAGGTCCCCCTGCCGCCCATGACCCTTGATGAAGTGCAGACCTACCTTGCCGGTCGCCTCCGCTCTGCGGGACACACAGGGGACCTGCCCTTTACGGACGGGCAGGTGATGCGCATCCACATCCATTCGGGAGGGTTCCCCGGGGCGGTCAACGCCGAAGCGGCCAAGGAGCTGGCTCAGACGCATGCCGGTGAAGAGGCCACACCGCCACCCAAAAAAGGGCTGCTCGGCCGTCTTTTCGGCCGATAGCCTCCACACACGACGACACGGGGCGCCCCAGGCAGGGGCCGCCCCAACCGCAGGAGACGCTATGGAGATCCTTGATCTGTCCGCTCCCCTGGACACCGACAAAGCCTGGGCCCCCTGGTGGGCCAGAAATCGTGTCAAGCGACAGGGCCACCGCTTCGGTGCCCTGGCCGTCTTTCTTCTCACCGGCCTCTCCCCCCGTTTTCTGCGCCGCCGCCTCGGATGGGCCAACGACATTCTCACCCTCTCCTCCCACGGCACCACCCATCTGGATGCCCCCTGGCACTATGCCCCCGACGCCGGGGGAAAGCGTGCCCTGACCATCGATGAGATCCCCCTCTCCTGGTGTTTCGCGCCGGGGGTCTGCGTGGACATGACCCACAAACAAGACGGCGAAGCCATCACCGAAGCCGACATCAGCGGCTGGGAAGCGGCCACAGGCAACCCCATCACCGCCGGAACCATTGTCCTGATTCGCACGGGCATGGACCGGCTCCTGGGTGACCCCGCTTACTTTACCACCGGTCCCTGGATGACCGCCGGGGCCACACGTTACCTCACCGGCAAGGGGGTGAAGGTGACCGGCATTGACGCCTGGGGCTGGGACGGCCCCTTGTCCCACATGACCCGGCGTGCCAAAACGGGGGACGGGAAGTTCTGGGAAGCCCATTACGAGGGTGCCGACACCCCATACTGCCACCTCGAGAGGCTGGCAGGCCTTCACCGGCTCCCCGAATCGGGGTTTACGGTCAGCTGCTTTCCTTTGAAAGTCAAAGGGGGCTCTGCCGGGCCCAGCCGTGTGGTGGCCCTGATGAACAGCGATAAGGAGTTGCCGCACCATGAAGGCTAACAGGGGGACCCCATCCGCGGGACGCGACTGGGCGACAAAGGTCATGGGGGTGCTGACACTGCTCCTCCTCTTCTCGGCAAACGCCAGGGCTGGCTCCCTGGACGTGACGGCCCTTAAAGGCAGCCTTGACCCGGGCCAGGCGCTGCTCTGGTTTGCCGATGCCGAAGGGCACCTCACCGTTTCGGAGGCGGCCCAGCCGGAGACCCCCTTTGCCCCCCTGGCGACGATGCGGTACTCCTTTGGCTTTATGGATTACCCCCTCTGGGGCAAGCTGAGCCTGGTCAATCGAGGAGAGACGCCCCTTGAGGCGGTGCTCGCCATCGACTACCCCCCTTTGGACGAGGTGATCTTTTACCACCCGAATCAAGACGGGTTTGCACAAGAGGTGAGCGGAGACACCCACCCCTTTGCCATCCGCCCCATCTCGCACCGCGCCATCGCCTTTCCGGTGACCCTCCCCCCCGGGGAGACCACCTTGTACATGCGCATCACCACCCGTGGGGCCATGACCCTGCCCGTCCGGGTCTGGGAGGCCCGCGCCTTTCTGGAGGCAGACCACACCAGCCTGCCTTTGGAGTGGCTCTTCTACGGCATCATGCTGGCCATGGCCTTGTACAACTTCTTCGCCTTTCTGGCCAAACGGGAGAGCACCCACCTCTTCCTCCTGCTGTTCACCCTCTCCATGACCCTGCACTCCATGGTGCACTCCGGCCACGCCTATCAGTACCTCTGGCCGGAATCCCCCAACTGGGCCCACATGAGCAACCTCGTGCTGCTGGGTGTCTCCATCTTTTTCTCCCTGCTCTTCTCCCGGCGATTCTTAAGCACCCAGACCTTGTGCCCCAGCCTGGACCGACTCATCAAGGGGGGCCTTGGGCTCTCCCTTTTGCTCACCGTAGGCTCCCTCTTTCTGGACTACCACTTGGCCAGCCAGTGGGTAACCGTCTTTGGTATCACGGCCGTTCTGGTGATGCTGATGGGTGGGGTGGCCATGTACCGCAACGGGCTCCACACCGCGCGGTTTTACATTGTGGCCTGGTTTTTTTTCCTCCTGGGAAGTGCCCTGTCCGTGGGCGGCCTCTACGGCCTGGTTCCCATCAACACCCTCTCCCGCTGGGGCGTGGAGATGGGCTACGGCCTGCTCATCCTCCTCTTCTCCCTGGGGGTGGGGGACAAGCTGCGCAACCTGGAAAAAGAGCGCAACGAAGCGGTCAGGGCCTTAAAGGAGTCCGAAGAGAAGTACCGCAGCCTGGTGGACAACGCCAACGACGGCATTGTGGTGGAGATGGACGGCAAGATCACCTACGCCAACAACGCCGTCATGGACATGAGTGGGTATGACAAGGAGGCCTTCCACGCCATGCCCGTTGCCGACTTCTTTGCCGACTCCGGAAAGGGCCGGATCATGGTCGAAGAGCGCCTCAAGGCCAAGAAAAAAGGCCTGACGGTCTCCGATCAGTATGAGGCCCAGCTGCTCCAGAACAACGGGGAGATCGTTGATGTGATCATCTCCGAAACCGCCATCACCATGGGGGGGCGACAGGCGACCCTCTCCATCGTCACCAACATCACCGAACAGAAGTGGGCGGAAGAGCAGATCAACCGCCAGAACGTGGAGCTCACCCGCCACCGAAACAGCCTCGAAGAGCTGGTGGCCGAACGAACCACCCAGCTTGAGAAGGCCATCGGCCGATCCGAACTGGCCGTGGAGGAGGCCCAGGAGGCGGCCATCACCAAAAGCACCTTCCTCGCCAACATGAGCCATGAGATCCGCACCCCCATGAACGCCATCATCGGCATGAGCGACCTGGTGATGCGCACCGACCTCACCCCCCGGCAGCGGGAGTACCTGGGCATCATCCGCTCCTCCTCCCGGTCCCTGCTTCAGATCATCAACGACATCCTCGACTTCTCCAAGATGGACGCCGGCAAGCTCCGGTTTGAAGAGATCCCCTTTCGCCTCACCGAGGTGGTGGACGCCGTCACCGACCTCTTCATCGAAAGCTCCGTGAGAAAAGACATCGAGCTGGTGGTGGACATCGACCCGGAGGTTCCCGATGAGCTGCTGGGTGACCCATTACGGTTCCGTCAGGTGCTGGCCAACCTGCTCTCCAACGCCTTCAAATTCACCGAAACCGGGGAGATCACCATCACCGCCACCTGTGTCCGCAGGGAGGAGCAGCACGTGGAGCTCTTCCTTGCCGTTCGGGACACCGGCGTCGGCGTGGACCCCAAGCGCTCGGACCAGCTCTTCGAGGTGTTCAGCCAGGCCGACGGCTCCACAACGCGCAAGTATGGCGGCACCGGACTGGGCCTGGCCATCTGCCGCAACATTGTGGAGCGCATGGGAGGGGCCATCTGGGTGGAGCAGGTCCAGGGCGGGGGCAGCCGGTTCTGCTTCACCACCCGTATCCGCTTCATGGACCGGGACGACGCCCCGCCGCTGGTGCCCGACGAGATGCGAAAGGGGGCGGTGCTTCTCATAGAAGACAACGCCACCACCCGCATCGTGCTTGCCCGCTACCTCACAGGCTTCGGCTTCACCGTGGTGGAGGCGGAAGGCGGAGAGGAGGCCCTGAAAAACTTCCGGAAAGGGAGCTACCCCCCTTTAAGCCTGGCCGTCATCGACCTGCAGCTTCCCGGCATGGATGGCATCGACACGGCAACGGCCCTCTGCAAGAGCGGAGGAACCCGTGCCCCCCGCATCATCCTCACCGGCCCCTTTGGACGGGAGGAGGAGGTGGTGCGGGCGCGGCGCAGCGGCTTCACCCATTTTCTCATCAAGCCCGTGAAGCAGTCGGCCCTCTTTGATACCGTCATGGAAATCTTCGGGGTTCCCCGACTTATTGAAACCCCCACCGTGGCACCGGTCACCCCCAGTGACTTAAGGGGCCTTGCCGTTCTGTTGGTGGAAGACAACCCCGTCAACCAGATGGTGGCCTGCGAGTTGCTCAAAGGGTGGGGCCTTGTGGTGGAGACGGCGGCAAACGGCCTGGAGGCGGTAAAACAGGTGGAGACCAAGCGGTACGACCTGGTTCTCATGGACCTTCAGATGCCGGTCATGGACGGCCTGGAAGCCACCGCCATGATCCGTGACAACCTGGCCATGACCGACCTGCCCATCATCGCCATGACCGCCCACGCCATGCAGGGGGACAAAGAGCGCTGCCTCCACGCCGGCATGGATGATTACGTCTCCAAGCCCATCCACCGGGAACGCCTCTTTGAGGTGATCGCCCACCACGCCGTGGGGGCGGCCGTTCCCGAGGCCAGTGAGGCGGCCCCCACCGGTGGCTGCGTCCTCGATTTTGATGCCGGGGTGGAGCGGCTGGGCTCCATGACCCTTTTTGACCGGGTGCTCTCGCGATTCCAGGCAGAGTACCAGACCTTTCCCGTCCGCCTCGCCGCCCTGCTGGACGCCCGCAACATCTCCGCTGTGCGCATGGAGGCCCACTCCCTGAAAGGGGTGGCGGCCAACATCGGTGCCGAGCCACTGGCCGTGGAAGCCGCGACCATGGAGGAGGCGGCGAGCCGGGAAGACCTGGAGAGCGCCAGGGAGCTTTTTCCCGCACTCAACAAGGCCCTCTCCCACGTCCTGTCCGCCATCGAAACCCTGGGAAGGGTGCAGGCCCCCAACAAGGGGGCAGCACCCTCAAAGTCAGGGGCACGCGAAGACATGGTGACACGCCTCAAGGCCGACCTGGCCGCAGCCGACCCGGTAGCGGCGGTGGATACGGTGGAGGCACTGGTGCGTCTTTTAAAGGAGGAGAATGAGGAGGGGCCCCTGGCCGCCATTCGGGAGGTGGAGGCCCTGATCCAGGCCTACGATTTTCAAGGGGCGGAAACCCGTCTTGCCGCCTTCACCGGGTGATGGCCCTTCCCATCTCCGGCGGATCTGTGGTAGGAGAACGTTTCCCCTTTAACGAAAAGGGGCCTTTCTTACCGCAACACAAAAAGACGATCAACACATGAAGAAATCAACGTTTTTAACCCAACCGGGGTACCCCTTCGCCTTTGACCCGTCCGCCTGCGACACCTGCGGGGGGCACTGCTGCAACGGGGAATCCGGCAACATCTGGGTCACACGACGGGAAATGGAGGCCCTGGCCGAAACGCTGGGCATGGATGTGCCCTCCTTTGCCGAAACGAGCCTTAAAAAAGTGGGGTATCGGTACTCCATCGGGGAACGGTGCGAGGGGGAAAATTACGCCTGCCTTCTCTTTGACGCAAAAAAAGGGGGGTGCTCGGTCTACGATGCCCGCCCGGCTCAGTGCCGCTCATTTCCGTTCTGGGACTACTTCCGTGAGCGACCCCACGAGGCCGTGGCAGAGTGCCCGGGCGTCATCCTTGACGGAAGCCCCGGGCCTTCGGAGTCATAAAGGGCCTTTTAGGAAAGGGTGATGGTAAGGGGCACCACGTGAAGTTCCCGGGAGAGTTCCCGGGTTCGGCCGATGCGCCAATCCGAACAGGTGCCGGCATCGCCAAGAAGGGTGTCGATCTTTGCCACCAGACCTTTGATGTTGATCAGCGGGTGACGGGTAAAGACCTCGGGCAGGCCGTAGGTGAGGCTGCAGACGAGGCACTTGTTCGCCCTCTGGGCAAGGCGCAGTTCGAACTCAAGGGTCTTCTCATCGCCGCCGACAAAGGCCAGAGAGATATCGTAGGCCCCTTCGTCGGCATCCCCGTAGAGGGCTTCAAAAAACTGGTCGGAAAGATCGGTCGGGAATAACTCAGCGAGAATGTCGGCAGTAAACAGAGACCGAAACGTGTCCGTGATCATGGGTGGATGCTCCTTGGTCATTTTTGGTTTGCGTTACTGGAGATCCCGGGAGGATAACCCCCGGCTCCCACATGGTTTTTGAAGGATACGAACCATACACCATGGAAAAGCCGGCGGTCAAACCAAAAACACCGCCAGGCACGCCCCTTCCCTGACAAGGAGCGCCCTGCATGAGACAACAACGACGTGAGATAAACCAATCAGGAGTGTGGAGATGCTGAAGGCATACAGACAAGAAGCTGCCAAGAGACAGGAGATGGGGATTCCCCCGAAACCGCTCACCGAATCGCAGGTGGAGGCCCTTTGCGACCATCTGCAAAACCCGCCGAAAGGAGAGGAGGCAGAGCTTGTGGCCCTTCTTTCCCAACGGGTTCCCCCCGGTGTGGACCCCGCGGCCAGGGTGAAGGCGGGCTTTCTGGCATCCCTGACGAAAGGGGATCTCAAGAGCCCCCTCATCTCCCCCGAAGAGGCGGTGCGCCTTTTGGGGTCCATGGGAGGGGGTTACAACACCTCCGCCCTCTTTGACCTGCTGGACCACCCGGCGCTTAAGGACGCGGCGGCCGAATCACTCTCCCGCCTTCTCATCGTCCCGGATGTCTTTGACAAGGTGGTGGAGAGTGCCCCCACCATGCCCCATGCCGACGCGGTGCTCACCGCCTGGGCCGACGGACTCTGGTTCACTGAAAAAAAGGCCCTGCCCGAGGCCCTCACCGTCACCGTCTTCAAGGTGGACGGAGAGAGCAACACCGACGATTTCTCCCCCGCCTCCGAGGCGTGGAGCCGCCCCGACATCCCCCTGCACGCCCTCTCCATGCTCGTCAGCCGGGATGAGACCGCCCTTGCCACCATCGAAGAGCTCAAGGCCAAGGGACACCCCGTGGCCTTTGTGGGAGACGTGGTCGGCACCGGCTCGTCACGAAAATCCGCCACCAACTCCCTCTTGTGGCACATCGGCGACGAGATCCCCTTTGTTCCCAACAAGCGGGCCGGCGGCGTGGTCCTCGGCGGCAAAATTGCCCCCATCTTCTTCAACACCCTGGAAGATGCCGGTGCCCTGCCCATCGAATGCGATGTCGCAGCCCTTGCCACGGGCCAGGTGATCACCATCCGCCCCTACGAGGGAACCGTCACCGGCGAGGACGGCACCGTTCTCTCGCGCTTTGCCTTGAAAACCGAGGTGCTCTTTGACGAGGTACGGGCCGGTGGCCGCATCCCCCTCATCATCGGGCGCAACCTCACCGGCATGGCACGCAAAGCCAAAGGCCTTGCCCCAA
>Ga0070729_10004559_pt1 | contig 15000 bp, 12 predicted proteins | sample tdDd472_FD_66725 | JGI IMG/M metagenome (GOLD analysis project Ga0070729, IMG submission 66725) | Marine sediment microbial communities from the Atlantic coast under amendment with organic carbon and nitrate - tdDd47.2 | ecosystem: Environmental > Aquatic > Marine > Coastal > Sediment | place...
GAGTAAAATAGGAGGAGCATACCGAGAATCCACAGCAGCACCAGCAAACTCACTAATCTTTCCGCCAATGCCTACTTCAATCGCTTTTTCTACAAATTTTTTACCTGGAATAGAAGCATATATTAATGATGGTCCTTTCTCTGAATCAAATTCCGGGCGTGCTAATATTTCTCGTAAAGTCCAGGTTACATCGCCTGCTCCACCGGCTGTTGGATTGTCGCCCATATCACTGATGATGAAGGGATGTTTTTTACTGGTAATTGCTTTTTTAAGACTCTCGTCAAGTGTTGCTGTTGGTGCTACAAATTCAAATTCATTTCTGGCATTCCAAAAGTGTTTTGCCAAATTTTCAGCAGCTTCAGCAACTTTTATTTTGTTATCTCCAGTAACCATTACCACAGCGTGATTTCTTGGTTCATCAGCCCAGGCATATCCCACCCAAATTGCGGCATCAATGATTCCTTCCTGATTGGCTATTGGAGCAACTTTAGCATAAAGACTTTTCGCTGGTTCTATTCTTGTGCTGGTTTTTTCTCCCGGTAATAAAATCGGAACTGGAATCCACACTTTGTAGGCTGGTTTACCTTTGCCATTTTCGATTCTGTCCAGAAGGTTCACTAATGCTCGTTTCTTTGATTCGATAGTATCTTCGTGTGGCGCCATCCTATAACAAGTAATTAGGTCTGTATTTTCTGCCAATCGCCAGGAAACATTTCCATGTAAATCCAATGATGTGGTAATAATTGTTTCTTTACCGACGACTTCACGAATTCTGATGATGAAATCACCTTCCGGGTCGTCGAGTCCAACAACACTCATTGCTCCATGAATGTCAAAAAATAATCCGTCGTATGGAAGGTTCTTTTTGAGCATTTCTAATGTTTCTGTCACTAATGATTCATAGGCTTCTCTTGTGACGATTCCTCCAGGTAAAGCATGTCCACGAATTGTAGGGAAATAATTAGCACGATTTCGACTTATAGAATCAGCCGATAAAAAGGGATAATAAGTGAAAACTTCTTCACCTCTTCTGGCATGGAATGCTTCTTTGTGTGTCTATGCTGGTGAAAAAGTGCTTGATTCGATTGCCAGTCCTGCGATTGCTATTCGTGGTAATTCTTGAATATTTGAATTTTGACTGAAACCATTAATCACAAATAAAAAAATAAATATTAATGAGAAATATTTTTTTGCCATACTTATTCTTCCTTATTTTTTTATCAAAATGATTTCTATAGAGAATGTAAAAAGTAATGTACTATGTTTGGTTAGGAGCTACTCCTAACCATAATTCATTCCAATCTATATGTAAGGAGTAACTCCTGGCATAACTCTTTTTACTATATATCCCAATGCTCTACAACAATAAGAAAGTTAGATTAAGATTACAACATTTAATAGTAGATATTTTAATCCCACATTGTGGGTTTAATTCCCCGTAATTTACTGCGTTTGAATAATAAATTTATCAACTAAATACCTTCGTCTGCTTGAAGCGAGGTAGTTTAATTGTAAATGAATTCTACCAACTTCTGATAAAAGGATTTCGGATTATCAGTCATCAATCCATGACCGCTGTTTTCAATCATATATTTTTGTGCAAAATCAAGCTGCTTCAAAATAGGCATTTCTAAGTTCTCTTCACCATAGAAATAACTTTTTCGTGAATCCAGATTTTTGAATATTTCCAGAAGTTTACCGTTATCTGAATGCTGAACCAGGGATTTTGAACTTTCGTAAATGATTCTAGCCGTAGTTTCATCAAATCGGAATTGGTCATGATCTTTGAAAAATTTTGTATGTCGTTTGAAAAGCCTGTTTTCATAATAATCCAAAGTCAGAGAAACAATATTACGACTGAAAATGCCACAATCTTCACTGATAAGATTACCCTCTATATTGGTGAAGGACGAAATCTTTGATAGGAATTCTGATGAAAAGAGCAAACCAATTGCTCCTCCCATACTATGAACTACAATATGATAATTCCAATCAGGAAGAGTTTTCAGAAATTTCTCAAGGATTTTTGCATGATCTTCCATTGTGTAGGAGAAGTCTGTTGGCTTACCGGATTTTCCAAATCCCAATAAATCAATTACAACCAGTGATTTATTTGGAAAATAATCTTGATCAAACAAATTGACATAGGATTCGCCGGAACAAGCCAAACCGTGAAGAAACAATAAAGCATCCTCAGATTCCGGATTGAATTTGCATTTGAAGTAGATGTCAAATCCATCTACTTTGACTGTGTATTCCTTAAGACCATTTTCTAATTCCATAAATTTAATTTCCATTTATGTTAAGCGGTTATCTCAAAAATACAAAAACTATCGTGCTTCTAAAAATATCGGAATTGAAGTAGATAGTTCCAAGAGGAAAAGTATAACTTCGAAGGTCGCTCTTCGACAAGTTGTAAATCCGGCTCAGACGGACTCAGAGTGACAAATCGTGATTTTTGGGACAACTATATTATTAGTTGTATTTCTTAACTATTACTTTTTATAATTATTAATATAAATTTCATTTCCACCAAGTCCTTCCAGTTTTCCTAAAAGAACATCGATATCATCGTCATCATTCAACTTTCCACTGGAAATACGTAAGACACGATCCATTCCAAAAACTGTTCCCTGGGACGAAAAAATTCCAGATCCATCATTCAACCAAAATTTATTCCCATTTTGAATATGTGCTGTCACCATATCGGCATCACCATCTTTGTCAGCATCAAAAAGGTCACAAAATAAAGCACCTTCGTTAATAACATTTCCTTCTATGAAATTTGCTGTGTTATTTTGATTGAGCCAGATTCGTATTTCGTTCCCGCTGGTTTCCAAAATATCGATATCACCATCATTATCAATGTCAATAGATTGAAAATGTTCTTCGTTGACTCCCAGTGATTGTTCGCTATTTGTGAAAATTCCAGAGCCGTCATTTATCCATAATTGGCTCGATTGTGACCTTAAACTTATATAAAGGTCAGGGAAGGAATCGTTATTGAAATTTGCCAGCATCGATCCTTTAGTATTGTTGCCGCCATATTCTTCATCAGCCCTATTAAAAATTCCACTTCCATTATTGATCCATATTCTATTAAAAGCATTAGCACTATATATCAGTGCGTCAACATCATTGTCATTATCTACATCAATGAGTTGGATCGTCTCAGGAGTATCATTTGGAGATCCGATTGATTGACCACTATCATTATAGTTTCCATTTCCATCATTGAGAAAAATTTTGCTCACACTATTATGAATGATAATAAAAATATCGGGAAAAGAGTCACCATTGAGATCATCAATTGCAACATCATGGGCATACATGGAACAGAAGTTTTGATTACTCTGAGTAAAAATCCCTTCACCGTTATTAATCCACAGTCGACTGGGTCCAATATAATTTGTAATAAAAATATCATTGTCATTGTCCATATCGATATCGGCTATTGCCATTCCAAAAGACCTTGTGTTCCCAAGACTCTGGTCACTTTTGGTGAAATTTATTGATGTACCATCTACAATCTCGGGTTGAGTAGATGATTTTTTCTTATCACAGGTGAATATTAAAAATAGAGAACACATCGTAATAAAAAATAGATTAAGTTGTTTTGATCTTTTCATAAATCTCCAATGAATCACTTTTTACAAATTAATCTTTTATTTCAATTAATTCTTACATTCTTTTGGAATAATGAATAGAGTTACTAGATAAGGAATATAAGGTTATAGTCTGGAATTAAATATTTCTTTTCACAGTCATACTTTGTCGATTTAAAATATGTTCAATATAATAGAAGCAGTCCCGAATATTTGGATACTGCCGAAATATAGTAGAATTGATGGTTTAAAACTGTCTGCAAATTTAAAAACTTTTTATTTAAAATTATTTGACTTTACTATAAAAGTACCTGAATGTTATACATTTTTTAATTTATAATATTAAATTTTTAAACAGTCCAGTATAAAGTTTCGTGCGGATTTCCACCTTGTTTCATTGTCCACTGTTGAACAACTATACTAAGATATAACTTAGTCTACAAACCATAAAACCTCGCAGAGAATTTGAACGCATGTTACTTCCTGTTACTAACTACCTTTCGTTCGTTCATATTATACTTATCACCACTTTTTAAAAAATAAAATAAACAATTCTCTTCTGGTATATTCTTGTTTTCAAGGCCTTGGCTAGACCAAAAAGTTTTGTCATATATGAGAACATAACTAGTTCCTATAACTTCAAAAGTATCTCCTTTTACTATTATTGCAGTATTTTCATCAATCCCAATACCTAATATTTCTTGTTGTTTTTTTAAAATATCAAACATATCAAATTGCCTGTTTCTTACTAAAACATGTGGGTCAATTGCAACGTTAGTAAAAAAACCTAACCCTGTTTCGTGGTCTCCAATTATTTTTTCATCATTCTTTGAATCTCCTCTTGCCAAATAAGATCCTAAAATAGATCCTCCACGTGATGTTCCTGCAATAACTCCTCCTCTATCAAGCAATTTAAACATTTCGTCCTGCACTTTTGTATTTAAGTAACTATCGACATGCCTCCATGGACTGCCACCAGTAAAAAATATCCCAGTGGCTGTTTTTAATGGTTTAATAAATTCATCGTCATTTGCTTGAGACGAATCTCTCGTGTGTAAAAATGTAAAATTTTCTATTTCATAACGCTTTAAGTATTTTCTTAGTTTAATGAACGCTGAATCTTGTTTTAGAAATTCATCCCCTAAACCAGTTGGAATAACTACTATATTAGCAGTTTCTCCACCCGCAATTTTTTTAAATTCTTCCATTATTAAATGATCTTCAAATCCACCACCAATGGCAATCAGTGTTCCATTTGGATATCCATAAGAGACCTCATTTGGTAATATTTGTGATTTTACGTTAAAACTAAAAACGATTAAAAATAAAAATACAGCAATTTTTTGCATAAATTCTCCTGATTAATAATTGTTTGTAACATTTATATTAATGCTATTTTATATATTCCACCAATATGACAGGATAAACACAATTGTTTATATTTCTCTTTTATCATTAGCATTATTAGTTTTCAATTTACTGATAATAGTAATTATTTATGCTCCAAATAATCCCTATTTATATTTTGGGAGAGCAATTGTAGTGTCTTTTATTATGTATAACATATGTTTTATCGCCTAAACTCCTTATTGAAAAGTTTCTACATGCAAAAAGACTTTCTATATATAGAAACCTTCTTATATCTGATTTTGGTAATATTGCCATAATCTCTATACTTTAAAATTTAATCAGATTAATGATTAGTGATTTTATATTCAAGTTTTAAAGAAATTACTTTTCTATTATTCAATTCCCAATATTTGTTTTATCTGCGTTAATCTTTGCCCGTCAGCTGCCGGATTTGTCAACAAACTTAGCGACCTTGTTGCATCCGGCAATTGACGGACTGCGTTGAATAGAGATTAATGTTACAAACTCAAACTCTGGCTGATCTTCAACATTAGTACATTGTCAGAAATTCCGGAAAATAATTGGTTAATGTCATTACCAAAATCAAAGGTCTGGAAAGTCCGGTAATCTGTATATCCCTGTGACCAAACCAGGTAGGCTACCGAACCGGTTGAATATTCCCAACGTAAAACGAAATTGGAGCGAAATTGCTTGTAGTTGAAATCTGTCTGACCGCCGAATGAATAATCTGTATTGCCATCATTATTATAGTCAACATCATATTCATCATTATCATTATTGAAAACCATGCGATCTCCAAGAACTTCAAACCGTTTATCAAAATCAGCATTGTCAGAATCATCAACACGTTTGTAATCGAAATATTCACCCGCAGTGAAGTAGGGCTGAGCATAATATTGGAATGATAATTTGTTGGTTAATGTAAAATCAACCCGCAGTGTAAAACTGAATGTATTTTGCTCCATGCTGGCCCAGAAATATTGTTCTTCTCCATGATTATCTTCACCGGAACCAATCCATGCCCAGGTATCATCAAGATAATTGTAACTGATATCAGCGGTTAACTGAAGGTTTTTCCGGGGTCGCCACGTAATGGATGGATCAAATCCATAACTCTTGACATTATCATCATTACTAAAGTAAAAACTTTGCATTACCAGGCTAAGGTTTTTTCTCTGATCTGTTCCTATCAAATTCCAGGCACTATAATTTTTGGGCAAATATAAAGCAGGACCACCTCGGTTCATACTAGGACTGAGTCCACCAAAATTCCGATTAAATCCGGCACTCAACCGCCAGTTATTATTGAAAGTAAAGTGAGTGTTGACATTGCCACCGCTATTTTTTCTTTCGCCATTGAAGGTGTAAGAACTGTATTGATTGAAATTTACTCTATATTGTCTGAAAAATTTATTGGGTTCCCATTCCTGGTATTGAATCCATACAAATTGACTGAGGTTATCAACACCGCGCATATAGCCCATATCATTGACTTCAAAACCCGGACTTGAACCAATGAAACCGGTAGCACCACGAAAATGACCGGTATTCTTTGTCACTACAGACTTGAAACTATAACCTGATAGCGATGTTCTAGCGGGATCATAATCCAAATGATCAGCATCAGTACGATTGAAATATCTGGATGAACTTTTTTGAGTTCGTTGGATTGCTGCAGTATCGCCGGAAACACTACTGAAAGACAGGGAGGTTTCAAGGCCATATTTTCGTTCCAGGAATTCACACTCAAAGTCAATTCCTCCTGTGTAAGCGGCATCATGAAGATAGTTGATTCCTGTTCCATCGAGTTTTCTGTTCACTGCTGTGAAAATTCCACCGATTGTTGCCTGTCCATCATTAAAGTCCTGTTGTAAACGACTGAGGAAGTAATTTGACATCGGCTCGATGATGCTTCTTTCTTTTGTGTCATCATCATAGAAAACCGTGGCATCTTCCTCTGTTGTCAATGCTTCCATTACTCCGATTGATAAGCCATTTTCAGTTTTGCCGGTAATCTTTGTAGCACCGAGAATATTGGTTGTTGCAGAACTCTCTTCTGCAATATCACTTTTGTCATCATTGTATTGAATCCAACCTTGTGGTCGTCTGCCAATTCTCCGGGAGTAAAAAAGTGTATTGGAACCATTATCTCCATCACCGAAATTCAATGGAAAATGCAGGATGTTGCCACCTTCCATGAAAAAAGGTCGTTTCTCGGAAAAGTAAGTCTCAAATTCCGTCAGGTTGAAATCTGCTGGATCCGCTTCGATCTGGCCAAAATCAGGATTGATCGTTGCATTCAGAGTAATTCCACTGGGGCTGCTGTAGCGAATATCACCACCAATATTATACTGAAAATCGTAATTGTCACTGTGTACTGGTGTGATCAAATTATCAGAAATATTGGATTGTGTAACTATGTAAGGTTTAATATAGATTGGCTTACTAGCCCTGATATTTTTCAGTCCTTGTAATGTCCCATAATTAGAAACAAATCCGGCTTCATCCTGAGCCCAGTAATTCCAAACCGATAGTTCATTATTATTACGGGGTACTTCTCTGTACATCTCGAGTCCCCATTCCATATTGTCAGAAGTGGTGAAGCGTAATTCTTTGAAGGGAATTCGCCATTCTGCTGTCCAACCATCTTTTCCAATATAAGCATCGCCATCCCAGATTGCATCCCAACTATAATCTGCATTTTCATCATTGAAACGACGGAGATCATGTTGCACACCAGCAGCATTGATCCCAAATTCGAAAGCAGTCCGATTATCATTGAAACTGTCAAAGGAAATATACATCCAGTCTGATTCAGTGTAATTATCACGTCTTGACAATATTGCACTAATTTTTTTCGGTTCAGGATCGTGAGCACGAGCAGCCACATAGATATAATCCTGATCATACAATATGCAAAATTCTGTTTTAAAGGATTCCTGTGCACCGTCATTGGGTTTTTGTTGGTACAATCCAGTTGTCCATTGAGCGGAATTCCAAATTGCTTCTGACAAGATGCCATCAATTTTGAAACTATTGTTGGTAATTTCCATTGCTGTTAGCGTCCGGTTCCTTACTGCTATTGGTGGTGGTGTTTGTTCCGCAAACAGAAAATTGACCGTAATTAAACTCGCAAATAAAAAACTTAAAACCTTCATAACATAAACCTCATTCTAAATCATTCCCAAAGCGAGACTGGATTTTGGAGCAAAAGGTTGCGGCTGAATTTGTGATTTTTCTTTATCTCTTAATGAACAGTCGAAATACAGAATGAAATGCAATAACTGGAAATGAAATAGTATTGATGAAACGAACTTTTTTTGTAAAACAATTTTAAAAATTGTTGAAAATTTTGAACGATAGAGAATTTTTTTGTTTGAACTATCACTCTATGTGAGCTATAGAATTTGCCAGATGGAAAATTCTATAAACAAGTTGCGAACTTGTTTTACATAAGATTGTTGTTCACTATGTAACTTATTTAATTTAATATGAGTTCGATCCAAGATATTTTCTTCGAAATTGATATTTAAATCCATCTTTTTTAAGGGGGACTTGGAGCGATTGAACCTTTTTGATGATTATAAAAACACCTACAATACAACATTTTTTGTATTTCCTCCCTTGAGGTTTTAGAATCCGGCAACCGACAGAGAGTGTTTAAGAGGGTTTAAACCATTGGGAAACCAAAATTTTACTTAGATCAAAATCATGTTAATTTGGTTAGAAACTTCTCTTATTCTTCTATTAAAAAATCTAAACATATCTTATTCACTATTTCCGGTTTTTCTGATAATACAAAATGTGTTGCGTCAGGAATAATACAGAGTTGAGAATTTTCCAGTAGAGTGTGCATTTCTATCAGATGCTCCAATGTAATGGCATCATTATCACCTGCCAATATCAAAATTGGTGATTGTATAGATTTAAATAATTCTTCATTAACATAAGGATCTCGAAGCCACATTTTCTGCGTTTTATTGATATAATTATCAAAGTTTTCTGGATTAGGATTCAAAGTAGTAAAAGTCTTTTTAATATCGGGCATATTTTCAGATACATATTTAGGTGACAGGCTATTTTTTGTCCAGTCAAGGGTTCCAGCAGTCAATCCTTCTACTTTATAATTTGATCCAACTGTAATGAGTTTTTTTACTTTTTCAGGATATTTTGCAGCAACTTGATATCCAATTACACCACCATCACTGAAACCAATTACATTTGTAGATTTGACATGCAAATGCTCAAGTACATTATTCACATCATCAGCAAAGGATGAATAGGAGAAAGGAGTGTCATTATCTGATGATTTTCCATGTCCTCTTGTATGGATTGTGATCAATCGGAAATGCTTCTGAAATTCAGGAATATTATGCTGGTAATGTCCACCTGGTCCAAGTCCACCGTGTAGAATTACCAATGATTCACCTTCACCAATTACTTCGTAATAGATATTTGCACCTGAGGATTTGACGTAGCCGGAATTGATATCATTGGCATAAACTAATGATATGATGAGGGCAATAATTAGAATTACTTTTTTGATAATAGAATTCTTTTATTTTAAAATAGAATTGGTCTTGTTTAAGGTTGATTCAGCAATTTTGATTGCTTTAGCACATATCTTTTCATCAGGATCAAATTCAGGTAATGAACTACCTATTGGATACTTCGAAGGAAGATAAATTGAATTTAGGAAATCACATTCATCATCTGAAAGGGCAATATCAATCCCAATATTTGAAACCATGGTTTTCAACTCAAAAATATCATGAGTTCTTTTTAATTTGATACTATTTTCTAATAAAATTGATTTGAGCGTTTTTTCAACACATTGCTGGACATTTTGTAATACAGGATTATATAGATGACTTTCTATTAGTAATTTTGCTGATTTTAAATTCTCTTCAGAATATGCAAGCCATAGTTTTGTTTCATCTTTCATAAATTATTTCTCCATGCTGGATTTCATTTATAAAAGAACCTTTTAATGATGGATTCAGTGGAACAATATCAACAGGAATTGTTTTTGATATTTCACGAACAAGTTTTCTGTATTTCAATGACAGAGGTAAATATTTTTCATTACTATTTTGAATGATTGCAATATCAATATCCTCTGGCTGATCAGAATTTGTAAAAGAACCAAAAATTATTATCTTTTGAATTTCCTTTTCTTCGCAAAGATTATCAATTATTTTTTTCTTTATCTCTTTTTTTTCTTGTTGTGTTATTATCATTTGAAAATCACCTTTAATATTGATAAAAATACAATAATTACAATGTAAATCAAAACAATGTTAAACTAATATAAATTTTTATTTATCCACCTTGGACCAACTATCACCAGCTCGAAGATTTTCTGCAATCCTGTCCCAATCCGGAAACTCCCTATTTCGATCTATTTCATCTAGATATTTTTCTGCCTGGTTCAGTTTGTCAGTGATTTGTTCAGAAGGCTTTGTGATGTATGAAAGGATATGTTTAGCTTCATGATATTCTTGCCAGGTTAAATTTTTGGTGTTTAGTAAACTAAAAATTGATTTTTCTGCAATAATCCAAAATTCTCTATTGGGAATTTTTTCATTTTGTTGCTTTAAATTTTTATAGGCATAAAACCGTATCTGTTTTTTGATTTTATTATTGGTCGCAATCTTCCTTAGATTTTTTTTGTTTTTTATCTTTTCGGCTGCTGCTGACGACATTGACTTATTGGCAAGTATGAGTTTATACAGTGTTTTTTCTGATGCAAGTTTCAAAATTATTTTTCGAACATTGTTCCGATATTGTTTTTGGTCATTAGTTAATATTGAATACATATGTTCATAGGTTTCTATCACACTATCATCAAGCAGTGATTTGTATATTAGTGGCTGGTATTTTATAGTATAAACCAAATAATGACGAAATTTCCATTTTAGACTTTCATTATTTTTCATTCATATACACCATATATTCCACAATTCCTTCATAAATCTTTTCAGCCATTTGTTGACGAAATTCTGGGTCAGCCAGTTTTTCTTCGTCTTCTGCATGGGACATGAATGCCTGCTCCACAAGAATTGCCGGGATTTCACTCATCCGCGTTACTTTGTAGTTGAATGATCCAATTACACCAAATTTTCCCAAATCCAGATCAAGTAATTTATCATAAACAACTTCTGCAAAAGGTGCCCAAAATGGATTGTGCCAGTAGGTACTGGTTCCATCGACACTAAGATAACCACTACCACCGGCATTAGCATGAATGCTTACAAGAATGTTTGCGTCAGAATCTTTCGCAATATTGCGTTTTTCACCCAGGAACATGCCTTTGTCAACAGGTCGAACCTGGACAATTTTTGCACCTTTTGCTTTGCAGATCTTACCAAGCATCAATGAAAGTGAAAGGTTGATGTCCTTTTCTTTCAGTCCTGACAAGCCAACTGCACCATAACTTTTTCCTCCATGTCCAGCTTCAATCGCGATTGTTAGCCCTTTCAAAGGTTTTTCTACTTCCGGTTCTATTATTGGAGGATTATTGATGTGAAGATAGAGGTTGCTACCATTCTTTTTAACTTCATATCCCCAGATTTTTGATGTTGTCAGATTAACAAAAACGGTGAAGGTCTTTGGTGTTGTGTGATCCCAGGTAATATTGTCGATGATCTTTCGTTCACCTCGGTGTGTGAGCCATGTGGCACTGGATTTTGCTCCATAAAGATTGATGACGATGCGTTTGAGATGTGGCTCAGGTACAACAGTATAGGGAAGGTTTTCGTAATATGGAATTCGCACAAACTCACCGGAATCTGTTGTAGTAGTGTAAAGACTGGTGATGAAGTATTCCGGTTTGACAATGCGATCAGTGATTTCCACATCTTCCTCGCTGATAAATCCCTGCGCAATCTCATTCAGATGGACACGATAGTTCTGACCAATTTTACCAGAAGTTTTCAGCAATATTTCTTTTGGAAATTCTGTACGAATTGGTCCGCCAAGCCTTACACTTCCGGTTTCATAGGTGAGAATGGAATTGTCACTTGTGGTTGTTACATATGGAAATTCATCAATGTGTTTGGTCTCAATTTGCAAATCCGGGATAAATTTTACGGTTTTTTTATCTGATTTTAGGATTACTGTCAAATTCACTGGTTTGTTTGTTTTTACTAATCGTAATGGCAACATTGTCTCATACAAACTGTAGTCTTTGAAATCTCGTCTTTGACACTTCAAATTTTTATGGATTCCATTGATTTTGATTTCTGCTGTTTGACCTTTTGATCCTTTGAAACTGATTTTTATTTGGTCTTTGGGTAATATTGTCATATCAGCTGCTGGTTGAAAAGATTTTTCATCTATCCAAAGTGGTAGTGGTTCTCGTTTGGTTTCTGCTTTGGGTTGGTAATTCACTTCAGTTTCGTAAAGCGCAATAGAACCATCTCCAAATTCTGCTTTTGCTGTAATACGATTCAGTCCTTCTGCAAACTTCACATCGTCGAAGAAAATACCGGTTTTATAGGTTTTTACATTTTTATTGTTGATGAATGATTCGGCTGAAGAATCTGTTTTACAGAGTACTGGATATTTATCCGAATGTGTGATATCAGCAGGAATTTTTCTCATTTCTACCCAGGGTATTTCACGAATTGAGGTTCCATCAGTATTCACCAAATATTGATATGGTATTTTCCATTCTTCTGTAGAAATAGATATTTTATTTTCGCCAACTTGTAGTCTTAATGTATCGGGTTTGTTTTTCATCAGGAAACTGATTTCACCATTCCCGTCTACTCGTTTCATCTGTGACAGTAACTTTACTTCATGATTATCTTCAGTCATCAGATTTTTAATATTCAATTGAACAACATTACCTGGTTTCACTCTTTTCATGTTTTCTGGAATAATTACTTTTTCTGAGTAGATGCTATCTTTTATGGTTTTAAATTTTTGCTCATTCAGAGCAGCCATTGAAAACATCACAGTTCCTTTACCACCATTTTGTCGGACGAAATTGATCTGATCAGTGGTTTCACCAGACTCGATCCAATCACAATCATAGATTCGCAATCCTGGATAGATGGATTTGAAATTTGGTGTACGCTTAGTGAAATCCAACCAAAGATCGTTGAAATTTGGCAATGGATTGCTCATATCCCAATAAGTCATCGGCACGATGAAATCCATGATACCTTTCTCAAGCCAATCAATCGCATCCTGATAATAGCGAGCATAACCAGAACCGAAATGTTCATATCCTGCTAGATCGTCAGTCCGATAAAGTCCCCAGGTAGCAGCAGAATTCACAAGATAAGGTTTGATCAGCATCGCTTCTACAACGATATCTTCCACTAAATCGGTTAACTGCTTTCTTGCCCAATCAGGTTTGGTGATTGGCGAATTGATACTGTCTTTGGCGAATTGTGTCTTGGAATATAAATCGTCTATATATGCTTCTCCGGGATAGCGGATTCTGTCAAAATGTAATCCATCAATGTTGTAATTTTCCACAAGATGACGAACAATTTTTTTGAGGTACATGTGTACTTCGGGATGTGCTGGATTGAAATAAGTATACTTTGTTGATGATTTCATACTGTCATTATCAGTGAAAAGTGTCCAGCCATCTTTGACTTCAGGATTGTGTTTGTGATAAATATGTGTTGAATCTTTTGGTGCTTCAATCTCATTCCAAACAGGAAGTAGATTAATGTATGCATAAAATTTTAACCCATTTTTGTGGGCTTCTTCGATTGCCAGTTTTGCCGGATCAAATCCCGGATTAGTGAAGTTAATCAGTTTAGACCATGGTTCATAAGGAGAAGGATAGAAAGTTTCGCACTGTCCGCGTAATTGAAAAAATACAGCATTGAAATTCGCATCAGCTAGATCTTTCATTCCATTGATGATTTTGTACTTCATGGAATCAGGATTTTCATGAGCAAAATCAAACCGTGTGAACCATGCTCCACGGAGTTCCTGTTTTACTTTTACTGGTTGAAGTATTTCAGGTTCAGGTGCTGTTTTCTTCATCTGAAATGAACAGGATATAAAGAATATAGTTGTTATAATGAGTAGTTTTTTCAATTTATCCTCTTTTATTTTAATAAAACTAATTTTTGAGACTTTATTCCAAAATCACCTCTGATGATACAAAAGTATAATCCTGATGATTTTGAATCTGTTGTCCATTGAATATTATGAGTTCCGACCTGAAACATTGAGTTCGAATACATGGATTCAATTTCTTGTCCCAATGCATTGTAGAAACTAATATCGAGTGTTGTTGATTTATACAACGAAAATTTGATGTTTACCTGTCCATTAAAGGGATTTGGATAAGCTGTGAGTGAGAATTCTTCTGGTGTTTGCTCTGCAAAATCAATTGAAGTTGTAGGATCATTACGCAAAGCTAATGTTGCTGTTGCTGCTAGTGAAACTTTTGTTACCATTTCCACCTGTTCGAAATTAACTGTTTCTATCCGATCTAAATTTCTATGGTAATAAGGATTTTTTAGATAATAAGGACTATCATCGCTCCAGGGTTTATCGTTTTCCATCAGAAGAATTGCCGGAAAACCATAGATTTGGTAGGATTGATGATCACTGTAGGGTACATTTGCAGGAGAAGCGTTGGCAAGTAGTTCTGGTACATATTGGTTTCTGCTATTATACATTTCATCAGCCAACCACAAAGATTGGTTATCGGAAATCACTTCGATATAATTGTATTCATAGTTGTAGCCGATCATGTCCAGGATAATTGCTGCACTCAACGGCTCTTCATTGTCCATCGTCTTCTTTGCATCATACATACTTCCGGCATGATGAACCGATGGATGAACCGGATGATATTCTTCGGCGGCAAAGGCGATGAATTTTATTGTGTGTTGATTGTTGAATGATATCGTTGGATCACTCAAAATTCGAGCAATTTCCAATGTTCCGGCTACTCCTGTAGCGTTGTCATCTGCACCTCTGGCTTTGTAGGTTGTGTTCCATGTTTCGTCGTAATTGTTACCGCGGCTGCCACTGGCATCATAAT
>Ga0070729_10004562_pt1 | contig 14999 bp, 7 predicted proteins | sample tdDd472_FD_66725 | JGI IMG/M metagenome (GOLD analysis project Ga0070729, IMG submission 66725) | Marine sediment microbial communities from the Atlantic coast under amendment with organic carbon and nitrate - tdDd47.2 | ecosystem: Environmental > Aquatic > Marine > Coastal > Sediment | place...
TGATGCCTTGGCGGTTGATTCTGTGAGCGTTTCTTCCTTCTCCATGTTGCGGATTTCTGTGATCTGCTTTTTTCGTTCCTCAATGGCCTCTTTGAGGCGTTGGGGACCTTCCAAGTGGGGAGCCTTAATCACAAGTGGAAGCACGAGTCGTTCTGCTTCAGAATAATTTCCTGCCGAATAAGCTGCTTCGGCGGCCTCATAGTCTTTTAGATGGGCGGCATCTTCCTCAAGGCCCTTCTGTGCACGTTTGACACAAAGGAGTGTTTCCTTGTGGTTTGGATGAAACTCAAGGATTCGGTTCCAGCGATCCAGGGCGTCCTGGTATTTGTATTCCTTGTAGAGTTCTTTGCCCTCATTGTAAATCTCGACTAATTCTTCCTTGGATGGGGGCTTGTTCGGTTCTTCAGTGGCTGGTGAAGTTCCTTCGTTTGCGCCATCCATCTTCTTCACACCAGCGATATAGTCGAGAACCACCTTGTTATCGGGCTCGATGGTCAGCGCTTTTTCCCATACTACCAGCGCTTGTTCGAAATCCTGAATCTCATAAAGGGTGACACCCTGTTGAATGAGTCGTTCGACTTCGCTAGAGCCCGTAGCCTGCTCTTCTTCAGAAACGTCGTCCATTGGAGGGGCAGATAGAGGTTGCATGGGCTCGGCCGTTGACGCTTCTCCTGCGTCATCTGGGCTGACTGAGGCCTCGGCCCGTTCCTGAAAGTACATGGTCGATTCATAAGCTTGGGGAGAAGGTTCGCTTGGTGCAGGGGCTGGCTGCGGAGCACTCTGGGTGGCCTCCACTCGAGCTTTGATCTTATTGAGGAGGCCTTGCAGATCTTTGTTATCTGGGAACTTCTTGACCAACATGGTGCAAAGCTTGAGGGAACGCTCAAATTCACGTTTTGCGTAAAGTTCTTTTATTTCCTTAAGGACTTCGCGTGGTGTTTTTTTCTGCTTAAGACGTCGAAGCTTTTCGACCGCTTTGCGTGTTTCGGCGTGGTTTGGATCGAGCTCAAGAACTTTCTTCCAGTATGCGTAGGCCGATTTATAATCTTTTCCGGAAAAGGCCATCATGCCTTTGACATATAAATCTTCAACCTTAGTATCGTGGGCCATGCTGTAACTCCTGAGCCGTAAAAAGCGATCTCGTCTCCTCTCAAGTTTAAATAATACATAGCGGTTATGTCAAAGCTTTTCTAGTTCAGAACCTGGCTTCTATCACGGGATTTTAGCATGGCTCAACGATCCTTAAATGCTTGGGTGAAAGCGAGACCTGACAAAACAAAGAGGAGATGGATTTGTGGTCACAACAGACCATGCAATAAGCTGGGGAAGGCAGGTATCAAACAAGTTCGGTGTTCTAATTTTTGAATTCTTCCGAAAGAATGCATTCCGGGCCTGAAGTTTGCTCGAAAAAGGGGACCTTCATGTTGAATATTTGGATTTGAAAACTTACTGTTGTGAAAGTGGTTTATCTGTAACTGTGCATTTAAGTTAAATAAATGAATTAGATTAGGATCTTGTGTTGTACCCTCAACCAGGAATTCATTGGAAAAGGAACTTAAGGTTGATCTGCCAGCTTTAGAATCCGTGTTGTTACGAGTGTTCCGTGGTTCAAATTTGAAATCACGAATTCACAGGAATAGACCCGAATACGCCTCATTGGTCCATTTTTTTGTCACCACGGAAGGAGCGAAATAACACGGAAAATAAGAGCCCAAAGTGAAATCAGTTCCTTATGGACTTTGTAGCAAGGGGGCTAGTTGCAGGTTGAGAGGAAAAAGCATGGTTATTATCAAAGGAGTTAAGCCAATTCGTGTTCATTAGTGGCTTATCCTTGCCACTAGCCAAGCGCCTGATTGTGAAAGGAAAATTTATCTACCCTCTTAAGATTCCGTGTCATTCTGGGTGATTCGGTTTTGATACCACCGTGCTCTCACGGCTTTACCTTGTTTTGATAGACTCTGGATTTGATGGCCTTGAAAATACGGCTTGGCCATCCGCATCGGGGTCGAATCTTGCCATTTTTCCTTTTTTGGACTATGATGTTATTAACCGGCCTAGCCGGGAGGGATGCAACCCACCACAAACTTGGCCTTTCTAAAACGAGCCTATCAACTTTGGCCCATCTTTTTTAGTCCCTTCATTTTTGGCCTATCTAAACCGTGCATCCCTCACCCTCCCCCTCATGTAGAGGGAGAAGGTGTATCTGGGACCAAAAATTAGTACTTTACGCTGCAACCGTAGGGTTGCGTTGCCGACTGGCTGACCGGTTTTCCGGCCATCGCTTCGTCCAGGGCCTGGGCGACGTAGTTGGTAGCACCTTCAACGTCGCTCGTCGATGTGGAAGCACGGTCATCGATGGCTCCTTTGTATATCAGATCGCCATCCGGATTAATGACGAACATGTGAGGCGTGGTTCTTGCCCCGTACGTTTTGCCTACCTTTCCGTCTGCATCGATGAGGTAAGCCGTCTGTTGTCCACGGTTGGCTTTGATTTGGCTAGCAAGTTCATCCCCCGTGAAATGGCCTTGTTTGCCTTCTGCCGAAGAACAGATCGAAAGCCATACTACGCCCTTGTCACCGTATTTCTTTTGAAGAGTCTGCATGTTATCACTCTGGTAATGCTTCTTGACGAATGGGCAACCGTAGTTCACCCATTCGAGCACAACGAATTTGCCTTTGAATGCACTCAATTTGTGGGTATTACCCTGGCTGTCGGTTAATTCAAAATCGGGTGCCGCTGCACCGATGGCGGGTGATCCGGCAAGGACCGGGCTCAATGAGAGACCGATGCCCGCAATCAAAATAAGAATTTTCTTCATTTAATCCTCCTATCGGATTTTTTAGGTTCGATGGGAGAACAATAGGAGGGAGCGCCTTATTCCATTCGGAAGGAGATTCCAGATTGATACTCGCGACCCCACATATCGACGACCTTGATGTCATAGCTGTGCAGGCCCGGTGGCATATGGGTAGGAATTGAAGATGACCAAAGGTGGTGACACTCGGACGGTGGGCCAAGTCGCGGACCAGGAAGCGGATGAGGTGCCAAATCGTACTTGACATAGAGTGCATTCATATAGGGATCGGGCGCGAGTGTTTTACGCATTTCTTTCCACTCTTTCTCAAAATCCAAGCGCGAGAAAACTCGGGTTCGTTCATTCCCCATGAAGAAGTTAACGTAGAGCCGGCCATTCGGGAATTCACCGCGGCGAAGCGTCCGCGGGGCGAACACCGTCATCTGGTGATCGGCGGGTTCGCGAGCGGCCTTGTAATCGACAATGAATTGGTTGTCACTGAAACGGACGAATGCATAACCGTTTGGTGTTCCATCGCGCATGGTCGTATGGGGAATTCCTGCCTCGTCGGGTTCCCCTGACCACCAACTTCCGCATGCGGTTCCTGCATTGTAGTGGTGATGCTGATCTTTCCCGTGCCAGCCATCCTCTTCCTTGAAAAAAACATGTCGCTGAATGTGAGTGTGCGCCGAGATGGAAAAGGTGTGAGGAAAGGGTTCAAGAAGGTCGAACAAGGCCTTACGGTCTTCGATTCGAAACGATTTGGAACTCCACGACTCCGTGAAGATGGGGATGTGCATCATCAAAACGATTAGTTGATCTTTTGAGACATGTTCAAGATCGTTTTTTATGAACTCCAAAATCTTGGGTGTGAAACCGCCCACATAACCTGATGGAGTGGGGTTATAGCCCTTGTAGACTACATCGTCGAGCACCAGAAAATGCACATTGGCGTAGTTAAAGGAATAAGTCGCGGGCCCATAGCGCGCTTCAAAGGTCTGGTTGGCACCTTCATCGCCTGGAACATCGAAATTCATGTCGTGGTTACCTAGCACGTTGAACCACGGAATGCCAATGCGAGCTACGGCGTCGCTGACGGGATCAAAGAGGGTGAGATCATCATCGACCACATCCCCTAGAGTGACACCAAAAGCGACATCCTGGACATGGGCCAGTTCGTCTACCACGTCACGTGATAAGTAGTCGACGTGAGTGATGTTCTTGGGCTGGGTGTCACCGAAAAGCAGCATGGTGAAAGTCTCGGGCTCATTCTGAATGGTTAGTGGAAAGTCGATTGTCTCGGGCAGCGGTCCGGTGGGCGCCATTCCCGGGTACTGTTTGCACGTCGCATCGTCAGGGCGGTGCAAGTAATAGAAACGAGGTATGTTTCTGGCATCCACTGCTGTGCGATAGCCTTTGGGTTTTATAACGAAGAGAATGCCGTCTTTTTCAAGTGGCATGGAGTAAGACCCATCTGAATCTGTTTTTACGATTTCTCTTCCATTGGTTACAAGGATTCCGCCAATGCCAGGCTCTTCTGCGTCCAAAATGCCATTGCCGTTGACATCGTGGTAGACCTTGCCTTTGGCGATTGGATGGTCCTTTCCGGCCTGGAGAGGATTTGCCAATAGGTATGAGCAATAAATCGATTGAACGAAAATCATTAAAATAGCAGTCCTCAAGTTGGTTTGAGATGTGGTCATGCGATGCTCCTGAAAGACGAACTGGGATCCACACTTTAGCACGAAGCGCCTATGTGGCCAATCGGTGAGGTAAGGACCCTTTAGTTTATTCACAATTCTAATCGAGCGACATATTGGGGAAGAACATGTTCGGTTAAAGATTGGCAGTCGTTTGGCCGTGGCGCCTGACAGAGGGTGTGATTCGTTCTCCGTGTCGTTCCGAGTGTTCGGTGGTTACAAATTGAACCACGACTGAACACAAATGTCCTTAAAGGGGCTGCTCAACTTCAGTTACCTCTGAAAGCACGAAACAACACGGAAAATGGAAACCAGGCAGAGGGTTTGTTCCAGGTTTGAAGTAGGCTATGGAAAGTTTGTTTTCCCCATGCATTGCATCTAAAGAAAAATGAACGTTAGGGTGAATTGGTGTCCATTAGTGGTTCATCTTCACTGCCCGAATGGCATTCAGCCTGAACCGAAGAGGAATGGCCAACCTGAGCTTCCGTGTCGTTTCAATTGTTCCGTGGTCAAAAATGGAACCATGCCTGGACTCCAATTTTTGATCCTCCTCACGGTAAGGAAACTTTCAGTCCAAGGAAAAAAGTCAACACGGCAGGTATTGATTTCAATTCAGGCTTATCTGTTGTTAAATAACTTCATCCCACAAAATTTCAAATTTCGGAGTTTGAAATGCTTTTTCTCCTTTGGTTGGTTTCCTCGCAGGTATGTCTGGAACAGACAGATACGTTCGATTATCTCGATTTCCAAAACGTTAAAATCATTAGGGACACAGTCTTCTACGTTCACCAAAAGAATGCACAGTTATTGATGTATCCCCAGGGACATCATACTCCCATCATCGCGGCAAACAGGGGACAGGGGCCTAATGAATTGAACTTACCAAGTGAGGTGTTCCAGGGTGGTGACTCGCTTTTTATCGTCTCGGGTTTTTCACAGCTTAAGGAATTTGACAGTCAAGGGAATCTAGTTCGAGCCCGAAAAATTCCTCAATTCTTGAGAGCGTTTTCCCGAATTGAGGATGGGTTTCTAGTATTGAAGAGTGATTATTCAAATCCAACCGATCAATCTGAGACGCTGCTTTGGTTCAACGACGATTTTTCGGAGCAGAAGGCACTTCTAAATTGGGAGGTTGAACCCATGGTTCAATCAGATGGCGTAAGATGGTTTAACCCTGTTTCAGATATTAGCAGGCTGGTCGTCACAAGCGATATGAAAAACGCCTTTTTGACGGTTCCCGGGGAAAGTCGCATTCAAATTTGGGATCCCAGGAGCCTTGAAAGAGTAGGGGAAATAAAAATTAACGAGCCCCGGATTCCATTTAATCGTGAATGGGGGCAGATGCGCTTTGATTGGTTCGTTAAGCGAGTGAAAAACAAAAACTACAAGCCACATTTCCCTGAATGGTTTCCAGTGATCAATCACTTTTGCTTAACCTTTGATGATCGAATTCTTGTCCATACCTGGTCAGCCGATTCGGGCCCCAAGATGGTAAAACAGAAAACACTTACGTTCCTGCCGGATGGGAGGCAAGTCCGTGTCAGGTTGGTTGATGAAAGGTTTCCGCGAGTCTTAGGTGCATTTAGCGACGGACGAATACTCATTTCTACCCAAATGAATGAAGATGATGAATTTACGTTTTGTATCCTAAATGAAGATGAGGTTGAAGCTTACCTAGAGGATTCGCGTTTCTTTTTCATGCAGCGTGTGAAAAAGGAGAAAAGAACGGAATAGACCGCTGGATAGGTTTCGACTCTTAGCGAGGCCTTCCTGGCACCTCAATCTATTTCAGTTCAACTGTGAAACTATTGTCGCCTGGCATTTCCAGGTCTTTGACCTGAAATTCGCCACTTAATTCCTGTCCATTTTGTGTCCGGGCTAGAATCTCCCAGTGCCCATTCTCAAGATTTACGGTCATGATTTGCTTTCCTTCGATTAGGTTACAACCATCCTTGTAGAGTTCCAGACCTATCGATCCATAGGGGCTGAAGGCCTCTTGGAGTTCGCATTGCAAAACCTGATCCGTGGTCATGTTGCGTAGCTGGCAGGATTCAACCTTTTGAGGAGATTTTAAATGGATATACCGCAAAAAGTGTGGCTTGGTTTCATCGATAACTACTTGGATCGTTTCGGAGTCTTCGATGCGGACTTCCTTGAAATGGATGTAGTTCCCAACTTTGTATACCAGTTGATATTCGCCTGGCAATATCGCCTCCAAGATGTGATCGCCTTCGATATCCTGGGTCACGAATAGGGCCTGCATCGTTTGATCTTGGCGATCCAATAACGTACAGAAGGCATTCATAAACCAATCCGTCTGGTTTCGCGAAGGATCACTGTCCGGGACGTTGTAAACGACCTCGATCTTAGCGGTTGGTTTCTGAACCATTCCAAGGTCAATGGTTTGTTCCTTTTTGCCTACCGCTATTCCCCTTTGCCAGACCGAACCGCTACTGTCATTTTCATCGTGACGTTGGACAAGCATTGAATAAGTTCCCGGCAGAAGACCTTTCAATTCAAAGGATGACTCACCAGGTTTCAGTTCGACTGTCGTGCCGATTGGTGGGAACCGATTCCAATCCATTAGCGTTACAGTCGTTTTATAATCGACTGGATCTCCCAGGGCGCCTTGTATGGTCGAGCTAAAGGGAAAATTAAGGCTCAACTGTGTCGAAACCCCAAGTTCAATGTCTTTTTTGTAGGCGAGCTGATGAAGCTGCACCTGCGTGATTTCCTCCTGAACAGGTTCAGGGCTGAAATGAAGGACATACGCCCCTTTTTGCAGACCCTCAAACTGGAAAACACCATTCTCCATGACAGGACAGCGGGCCACAATTCGTGACATTTGGGACAACAGCACCGTACCCCCGTTAACTTCCTGACCACCGATGGAAATGGTTCCTGAGATGGATCCATCCAGGTCCTGTCCCAATTCGACCACCAGGTGCTGGCCTGGCTCGGTTTTAAAACGCTTCTTATAAATGATGCTCCTGGAATCAAAGCGAGTGTCAACATTGTAGGTCAGCGCAATGGAATAGAAACCAGCTGGAAGATTGGGAATGGTGAATTCTTGCTCCGTTCCAGTCAGGTCAACATCAAATTCATGGTTGTGAAATGAGCTTTGTTCTGTGTCGTCCTCGTGCATAAAAATTTGGGCGAGTCTCGCCTTTGGGAATTGGTTCGGATCCATTCGAAATACCACCGACCCAGTTTCCTCAAGAACCACGGTTTGCACTTCCTCAGGCACCTGCCCAAGTGTCCAGGCCTTGCCTTTTGGCGTATAGCCCTCCTTCTCCAAGATAAAACTGTGGTGTATGCGGTCATCGAGAAAGAAAATAGAGCTTTGTCCATCGGTTCCAGTCTTGGATGCGGCATACTTGGTTGGTGACATATTCGAATCGGTCCGTTCGCGATTGGACATGTCGGGTCTGAAATCCACCTGGCGGCCATCGACAATTGACGTGACCACCACGCCTTCAATCGGTTCACCCCGCTGATCCACAACCTTTAACCTCTTTGTTGGGAAGTTTTGCGTTAAGTATATTTCCACATCACCACCAGCTGGGTTTGGCACCAGGTCACCAATAAACCCGATGGTTTCATCGTGCAGGCTTTTGATGAAGACCCTGTATTGCGTCGTGGGAACGAGATGTGGAAGTACCAGAATGCCAGTTGGATGGCTGACCGTTCGCCACCTCGGATAGAGGTAGTTTTGTTGGGTCACGACTTGGTCCAAAGGTAATTTTTCTCGCTCAAACGAAAAGCTCTGATACATTTCGGTCCAATGTGCTACCGCAAAATCAGTCACAGGTTGTCCACTTTGCTCATCAACAACGCGCAGCTTGGCTGTTGTCGTCGGTAGGACCGAGATGACAAGATCATCTCGGTTTAAGTGTTCGGTACGGTACTTAAAGCTTGAATAGTCAGAGAGATGGGAATCCAATGAAATAATGGCATACCGGTTGAGCGTGGTTAAATGGAAGTAGCCGTTACGATCGGTTTTTGTTGTGGCGTCTTGGTGGATTCTACCCTGGGTGCCTTGTGTTGTGACACGTAGCGGAAGATTACCCACCGGTTCCCCGTAAGGATCGATAATGCGACCCTGGAGCCATTCACCTTTTCGGAGTGTCACTTGGATCGAGTCTACGACCTCGCCTTCTTCATCAATGGACACATGGGTGGAGGAGGATTGATGGTTTTCGGCGTTTACCGTAATTTCGACCATGTCACGCTTGTCTTTAAAATTAATCTTCAATTCGGCCGTTCCGTTTTCATCCATGTGAGCTACAAGTTCGCGATGTCTAGCAGTGGTGGCCGTTGCGTGCTGGATTGGATTGCCCTGCTCATCGACCACCTCGATTAAAACGGCTTCAGACCTGAAGATGGTCTCTTCAAGTCGCTTAAGAACGACTGCAAGGCCAGGATTGTTTTTTTGTCTAATGGTTTTTTCAACCTGCTCAAAGGTGTACGCGTCCTTTTTATCCCGGAAGTTAATGCGGACCTTCTTCCCAAGGGGTAAATGATCGAGAGAAAAGGCCCCAACTTTATCGGAAAGAGTCTGGTTTCGCCCTGTATGAATAGCCTGAATACCAGCTAGAGCATTCCCTTCGGAATCGGTCACCGTTCCGCTGATACGACCGGCCGGTTGAAGAACGATTGTCGTGAGATCGGGTTGCCGTTTTGAAGAGAATAGTTCCTCCTCTTCCAGGGTGAAATAGGGTGCCGAAACTTGGAGTGCGAATTGGCCCTGCGGGACGATCATCTCGGCCTTGCCATTTTTATCGGTGAGGACATGAACCCGATAGAAGGTGTTGGCGACCTTGGCTTCAGGTATCGGGTTTCCTTCTGGATCGACGACTGCGAATTGGGCTTTAAACCGTGGTCGAAGGATTAGTTCGTATTCGTGTTTTTCCGGGTTAGCCTGGGCCTTTCCAATATATCGCAGTGCCGGGTAGAAGCCCTCCATTCTGGCAAGCAGGCGATAGGCTTGGTCTTTGGTTCCTGTCAACTCAAACCGGCCTTCTTCATTGGTGAGAATGGACTTCTTCACTTTGCAGTTGCGACACGAATCCCACAGGCCGACTTCCGCGCCCACTACCGGACTTTTGTCTGCGCCGAAAAGGACGCGTCCCCTTATCGAGACAGTGGCTTCATCCTGGGAAAATGCGAAACATGCAATCAAAAAACCAGTCAACCCGATCCAGCGAGATTTCATAACCCCTCCCATTTATTAAATGTATGACATATCTATTATTATATACGTTTAGAGGATGTTTTTGGTTGGAAAGATTGCCCGTTTGTCCACCTAGGGCACGATGGTTAAGGCCTCTTGAAAGGGCGTTTTCCATCAGTAGGCTTGCTTTTCTGTTGCAACATAGAACGCACAGAAATACCTGCAAACTGAACCTTTTCTCAAAATGATGACTTCAAGAATTCAATCCGGTTGGCAACTCTTTAGTTTGCTTCTTGATCGAGCAGGCGAAACTGATTTGTATCTATCCCGTTGCGTTTGTTGGGTTGGTTTTCACTTCTTGCTGTTTTGTGGTTCGATGTTTCCTGCGCCAAATTGGGCACTAGGTCGTTTCGATCCGCAGGGTGTTGGTGTCGTTGATGTCTGAGAATGGAAGACCGGCGAGGAAGACGAGCCGGTCGTCCTTTGCGAAGGTGTCTTCTTCGACCAGGCTCACTTTCAACCGTCTGATACAGGCTTCGAAATCTCCATCAAAGGGTGTAATGCGATGCGCGGTAACGCCCCAGAGTAAGGCGATGCGATTAAAGGTCTCCTCAGTGTTGGTCATTGCCAGGATAGGCGTCTCCGGGCGATAGCGCGAAAGGTTGCGGGCTGTTTTTCCGGATTGGGTCAGGCATATCAGAGCTGAGGCGCCTACCATTTCCGCTGCATGGCACGCCGCATAACTGATTGCGATGCTTGGTTCGAAATCCGAGCCCGCTTCGCGGCGTTTGCGGTGGGCGTTATCCATTGCCTTCTTTTCGATGACTTGAATGATTCGGTTCATTGTCTGGGCTGATTCGATGGGGAACCTTCCCGCGGCCGTTTCCCCTGATAACATGACGGCGTCTGAACCATCGAGGATGGCATTGGCGACGTCGGTTGCCTCGGCGCGCGTCGGACGCGGGTGGGTGATCATGGATTCCAACATCTGAGTGGCAGTGATGACGGGAACCCCCGCCTGATTGCAAAGCCCGATGATTCGTTTCTGCTGGAAAGGCACCTCTTCAGTGGCCATTTCTACCCCCAAATCACCTCGCGCAATCATGATGACGTCGGTTAGACCAATGATTTCTTCGATCTGGTTGACGGCCTGGGGTTTTTCTATTTTTGCGACAATGGGTACATTTGCACCGAATTCACTAATCTTTGCGCGAAGCGCGGTGATATCGCTGGCCTTTTGAACAAACGAGAGCGCGACATAATCGACGCCATGCTTAAGACCAAACTCCAGGTCGATTAAGTCTTTTTCGGTCAGGCAATCGACGGAGAGCACATTCCCCGGCAGGTTCAGTCCCTTGTGGTTCTTCAATTCCCCACCGTAGACTACTTTACAGGTGACATCCTGGCCATGGACTTCGGCGACTTTCAGCGACAGATTTCCATCATCGAGCAGGACCAGGTCGCCGGTTTTTACATCCTCATGAAACTTGGGATAGGACACCGAAGCGATGGAACAGGATCCCTCGACCTGCCTCGTTGTAAGCACAAAGGTGGCTCCCGGCTTTAGACAGACTGGACCACCTGGGAAACTGCCTACCCGTATTTTGGGGCCTTGCAGGTCTTGGAGGATGCTCACTGGAATTCCTAGTTTGCGTGAAACAGAACGTACCATCTCGATCAAACGCCCGTGAAATGTGTGATCGCCATGCGAAAAGTTAATCCTCGCCACATTCATCCCGGCGAGAATCAGTTTCTCAATCAGCATCGGCTGATCAGTGCTTGGTCCAAGTGTGCAGACCATTTTGGCTTTTCTTTGCAAGATACGAGGTGCCATACAAACTCCAATGTGTGTTTTTGAAGGCATCTTAACACAGCCGAACTGCCCTGTAGCAAGCTGGAGTGTTAGTGTTTTGTGAGCTTGGTAATTTCGTCATTAATGGTGGTTTAGGGATTGAAACTAAAGAACAGGAAAGACAAGGGCTTTTATCGAACTGGGGCATGTCCTGAAAAAACATTGGGGGACCAAATTGACACCACGAATGGAAACGATTTAAAAAGAATTTTTGGCCCTTAGTGTGTATTCGTGATTTTCAAATTGACCACAGATCACACGGACTGACGCAGCAGCAATTGCTAATCCAGTCTATATTGGGAATTTTTAGTGTACTGGTCGGGAAACGAACCACTAACGGACACGAATGAACACGAAAAAGTAACCTGCGTTGTGATTGATAATTTATTGATGGGATTAGATGTTTCATGTCAAGAGGTTGTTATGTTTTCCTCGCGGCATTCGTGGTTTCAACCTTAAATTACTGCAATAGACCCAATTTCCAGGCTTTGAGATCATTACGATTTATTGGAATGTTCCTTTACGAATTTTTGGCCCAGGCCCAGATGGCACCCAGGACCGCGTCTCCCAACAGCATACTGCGTTCAGGCGACCAGCCGAATTCCTCGTTGGGCGTGTCGGCGGTATCTTTGAAGGGCATCTCCAAGGTCATGGCAAGGCACTTGAAAGTCTCCGCCACATAGTTTTTACCTATCATCAGATTCGCTTTGCCAGGTTGATCGCGTTCATACCCCTTGGCGGTCTGAAAGTCGGGGCTGGCGTGGCAGAACGCGTCAAGGAAGTTCTCAAGTTCGGCCTCGCGATCGGGGGTCCAACTCGGAATACCGTAGGCTCCTGAGATGAAGTTATAAGGTAAGGCTTCATCGCCATGCACATCCAGGAAGAAATCAACTCCCGTTTCCCGCATCTTCTCGCGTACCGTGAACACTTCAGGACATTGATCTTCAGATGGATCTTGCCATTCGCGGTTCAGGTTGACGCCAAGTGCGTTGGTTCGCAAATGACCACGTCTAGTTCCATCCGGATTCATATTAGGTACGACGTAGAAGGTGCAGCGATTCAGGAGTTCGCGGCTCACGGGATCGTCTTCATCGAGAATGCGGTTAAGAAATCCTTCCATCCACCATTCGGCCATACTCTCGCCAGGATGTTGACGAGCGATGACCCAGCAGTTCTTCTTGTTGGGTCCTGGCTCACCGATGGTCAGCAGGTCCAGGTCTTGGCCGTCGTGTGTCTGACCCAAGCATGAATAGGTGGCCCGATCAGAGCACTGCGCCTGCGCAATCAAATCGGCGTGGCGCTCCATTGAATAGGGCGCGAAATAGGCCAGGTATACGGAATTTTCAGTTGGGGTGAGACTGATGGTGAGTGAGGTGCCGTCAAAATGCGTCGGAACCCGGAACCAGGTTTCTCGGTCGTAACTCGCCACGGCGTGATAATCCACAAAGCCCTCGGGATAAGCAGCCCCGCCGGCATTGGAAATCCGCACCTGGCTGGTTTTGCCCTGAACCTCGCTCAAGCGGAAGTAAAACCACTGATAGAAGTCGCTTTGACGATCTTTTTGGATTTCAACTTCGGCGATGTAGGGCTCTGTCATCTGAACGAATTGGATATTTCCTCCATCAAATGCACTGCTGATTCTCATGCTCTCCCCCTCGATTCACTTAGAAATTGCGTTCTACCTGTTCGAGACAGGTTTCAATGATCGTTTTGGCGGTAATGCCTTCGGCTTCGGCCTGGAAGTTCGGCATGATGCGGTGAACCAGTATCGGATGGGCGAGGGCCACGATATCTTCCTTCTCAACTGCGAAGCGGCCTTGCAGGAGGGCGCGTGCTTTGCCGGCAAGAATCAGGTTTTGGGATGCGCGTGGTCCAGCTCCCCAACGAATGGTTTCATTGGCGAACTTCGTTGATTTTTCGGTAAATGGTCGCGTCGCTCGAACAAGCTCGACCGCGAATTTGGCGACGGTTTCACTCGCCGGGACTTGGCGGACAAGAGCCTGGTGACGTAGCAGGGATTCTTTATCGTAAACCGGTTGAATGGTGGCGTCCTTGCGAGAAGTGGTTTGTAAGACCATGTGAACCTCATCGTCCTGGGAAGGATAAGTGACGTCGATTCGGAACAGAAAGCGGTCGAGTTGGGCTTCCGGGAGTGGATAGGTGCCCTCTTGTTCGATCGGGTTCTGGGTCGCAAAGACGATGTATGGACGGTCCAAATCGAAGGTGTGTCCACTTGCCGAGACTTGGCGTTCCTGCATACTCTGCAAAAGGGCCGCCTGGGTTTTGGGCGTTGTTCGATTGATCTCATCTGCCAGTAGAAGATTGGTGAAGAGGGGGCCTTTTACAAAGGTAAAGCTCCTGCGGCCTGAGACCTTGTCCTCTTGGAGGATATCCGTTCCAATCAGGTCGCTGGGCATCATGTCCGGGGTGAACTGGATGCGCGTAAAATCCAGAGAGGTTGCATCCGCAAGTGCATGAACCAAGAGCGTTTTGGCTAGACCTGGAACTCCCATGAGCAATGAGTGGCTCTCGGTGAACATTGATAGAATCATTAGGTCGATAACCTCTTTCTGGCCAAGGACGACCTTGCCGATCTCCTCTTTGAGGTTCTGGTATCCCTGGTGGACTTCCTTGACCTGATCCATCAATTCATTTTGTAAGACATTTGGTTCCATGCGGACTCCTTTCAATTGAGTAAGTGTAGGATGGCTTCGGCTTCTTCAAGAAGCGGTTTTCGATCGAGCTGGGTAGCAATTTCCTGTTGAAGTGTGAAGATGCCGGGATCGAACGGGTTAATTCGCTTGGCCTGATCGAGTTGAGCCAGTGCTAGGTCGGTCTTGCCTGTTTTGAACAGGGCTTCAGCCGAGAATTGCAGCATCGTTGAATCGTCTTTGAGGTCCAAGACTTCCCGGTCAATGAGTCGCTTCATGGGCTCGTAAAACGCCAATGCCTGCTGACAATGCAGGAAACGCAATATCAACTGGCGATCCATAGGGGTTTCTGGATTCTCCTGGCGCAACGCGCCCAGAGTCTTCTCATATTCGATCAAGGCCGCCTGAAATCGATCTCGCTCCAGCAATAAGTCACCGAGTCGGCGATGTTTTCGTTCTGTTTCTCCACTCGCTTTATTCTGGGCGAGAGACTCTTCGCCGCCATCTTCGTCCAGTAGCTTCACCTTGTGGTATTCCATGTGGGGGAGGATGGCGTAGTTCTGGTCCTTGGCCCACTGCAGCCATTGATTCTCGAAGGTCTCAAACGGCACCGAGAGCTCCGACTCGATCAAGGTGTTCAAGTCGCCTTGATTTGCAAGTTGGTGGGCCAGGTTTGGGATGACCTCAATGCCTCGCATCTTGGTCATGTAATCGACCATGGACGCCACTTGTGCATAGGCGCGGTGCGCCAGTTCCGGTGTTGGCAGGGCGGCAAACGATGGATGCATTTCTTCCATGGTGACAAGTCGCTCCGCTTTCAAACCGGTA
>Ga0070729_10004565_pt1 | contig 14991 bp, 15 predicted proteins | sample tdDd472_FD_66725 | JGI IMG/M metagenome (GOLD analysis project Ga0070729, IMG submission 66725) | Marine sediment microbial communities from the Atlantic coast under amendment with organic carbon and nitrate - tdDd47.2 | ecosystem: Environmental > Aquatic > Marine > Coastal > Sediment | place...
GACTTCAAGGCCTCAGCTACTGATGGCGCCGCACAGATTACTTCTGAAACTTTGGAAGTTCTGGTTGAAGTAACCACTGTCGGTTATGACCTGTCATCGTTTGGTCTATTTGAGGAGGGTGATTACCAGCTGAACGGCGTTGGTGCTTCTGCCTCGGCAACAGGGTCTTTTTCTGTTGAGAGTAATACCAGCGTCAACAGTGAGTCTGTGTTGCTCGATGCGGGTCCCCTGACAACTCAGGGTTCATTAACCGATTGGGAAATCAATGCACTGATTTCGCCAGCCTGGGGTGGTGATACTTCGGTGACTGTTACATTGATGAATGACCTGAGTGCATCAACATCTGCTGTAGGTGAAACAGCCTTTGTGCAGAAGAAGATCGGTGCTGTTGGTGTAATAGCCAACCCGGTGCCTGTTCCGGCGGCCGTTTGGTTGTTCGGGTCAGCTCTAGTAGGAATGGCCGGTCTGCGTCGCCGCAAGTCTGCGTAACGATTTAATTTTAAAGTTTGTAAAGCCCGCGCTCTGTTGTCAGACGCGGGCTTTTTTAATGCTCAGGAGTTTCTTTTAAAATGCATGGGCAGCTTGTTATGCGTCGGGCTTCGATGACCCCCACCCGTAGTAAGGATGTTTTCTGAGTAGCCGGGGGTTAACAAACAACCAGACCATAGCAGCACCCGCGACAAACCCTCCGATGTGCGCCCAGAAAGCCACACCTGTGGAGTCGTTACCGATGCTGCCGATACCCCCGACAAACTGAACCAGTAGCCAGTAGCCCAGCATGAACATCGCCGGCACGCGTATCGTGGTGATTATGACGATGAGCCAGATGAGCATTGTTACTTTGACTCTCGGGTAGAGCATTAGGTAGGCACCCATTACCCCGCCGATGGCGCCGGAGGCGCCGACCATAGGAATAGCCGAGGCCGGTGCAAAAATAACCTGTAACATAGCCGCTGCCAGGCCCGATGCTAAATAGAAAACGATAAAGCGAAACGGCCCCATAGAGTCTTCGACCGATCTCCCGAACACCCATAAGAACCAAAGGTTTCCCAGCAGGTGCAGCCAGCCACCGTGCAGGAACATGTAGCTGAACAGCGTGTACCAGTTCGGTGAGTCGCCGAGGATGCAATACAGGTTCTGACCGATCTGCAGCGAAGTACCCGCCGGCAGTGTTTGCAAGAGCTCGCCGGGCATGACACCCAGTGTGCATACTGTTGCCGACATGCGTGGTTCGGAGCCTGCGCCCTGCAGTAAAAGCCAGGCGATGATGTTGAGCGCGATTATTCCGAATGTCGCGTAGGCGGTCAGTATTTTGGGGTTGTTGTCTTTTATCGGGAACATGCGATTAGTCGCGACTGCGGTCTACTTTACGTTCAAGCAGCTCCAGCCATTCCCCGGCCGCCCCAACCGCGACAGCGGTGCGCGCGTCTCCGTAGACTGGGCCACCAACCGCCTGCGGAGGTGCACGGAATTCCAGCGGCAGATCATCCAGCGAATCCACATAGAAACTAACCATGGAAAGACCGGGCGGAAGTTGGCCTGCAGCGCGCGGCCGCATAGGTACATTGGCGGGGAACTGATCGAGTTCGACTATCGATCTTCTTACTCTGATTTTGGCAACCTGAATATGAAATACCGTATCACCGGGAGCACCGCATGCTTCAGCAAGATACGGTATATACATACTGATAGGTGCATTCATTTTCTGATGCAGAGTTTCCTGATAAAAACGACGCATGGCTTCAATATCATGCCCTGCAGAAATGACATTGAACGTACGGTCAACAAAACTTTTCGCACCTTTCAGTGCGTTAACCGTTCCGCCCGGCAGCATCCGTGTGAAGTAAACCAATTCGCCGGCGGGACCGATCACCTGAATGGCCCGGGGTGCTTTTGCTCTCGGGAAGAGGTCGTTAGGGCCGCCGATGAGTTTGAATGGTGAGCCGTCGAGGTGACGGGCAAGTTCATCAACGTCTTCAGCCAGAAACTCATTGGCCGTCCAGCCGCAATACATGGGTGCGCCGAAGGGCAGATTTTCACCGGTTTCGATATAGCGTAAGTAAACTTCTGTGCCACTGGCCGGTTGCAGTATGGCGTAACGCATGCCCGCCATTGCGGGTGCATCCCAGATGTCGCCGAGAGTTGCAGATATCTCGCCGCGCTCAATGACACTGAAGTCCATCCATTCGGTCCAGGCACTAACGACCTGATCAAGATCGGCAATACAGTAGGTGACCATATTGACGTGTCGCAGCATTCCGCGCATGTTGATTTTAATCCCCGATGGTGTGGCAGAAGTTCAGAAACGCATGGTATCAGTGCATTTGCTGCCACGCCGGATTATTTTTTATGCCCTGATATAGCCGCATTATATCGTCTCGATATCATCGGTTTGGGTTATGTTAAAGTGCAGCATTGGTTGTTATGATGAGCTGTCTTCAGGGTGGGATGAAGACGAAACGGATAGGGATTGCTGGCAAACATTTTTTAATGAGGCGGTTCTAATGCTCCACGTTAAACGTAAGTCTGTAGCACTAATAATTATGAGTTGCTCATTGGCAGCCGCAATTATCATTTTGGCTTTAGGTTCTATTATCTCTTAAAGCTGATGCCGGGCAAGCGACGGTCCGGTTCGATTGTTTCACATCTTTTGCCAACGTCCGTTGGCAGCAGTTCTTATCGCTGTTTTATTCTAATTGTTGTTTTCCGGTGGCTTAGTGTCATCGTCGAGAATGATCTTCCACGCAGGGCTTTCAAGGTCATCGAACTGGCCGGAACGGACTGCCCAGAAAAACGCATAAACAGCAGCAACCAGCAGTATCAATCCTAAAGGTATCAGTGCGTAAATAATGTTCATGATTCTAAGCCGCTTTGTTGCTGCAGCACTGTTTATTGGTTTCTTCCGGAGTGTTCGTGGCATCTTCTGACAGATGTCCGGATGAGTTGCCTTGTGCTGAATCCGGTGCAGGTACTGCGCTTAATCGCAGAGCATTGAGTGTAACAAGCAGCGAGCTTAATGACATGCCCAGAGCTGCCATCCAAGGTGCCAGAAGACCCGTGGCCGCTAAGGGAATGGTTGTGAGGTTGTAGCACAGGGCCCAGAGCAGGTTCTGTTTAACGACCCGCATGGTCTTGTCGGCTACATTGAAACCATCAATAAGCGTCAGTAGTGAGTTGCTAAGGAGCACACAGTCGGCTGAGTGCTGGGCCAGCGATGTGCCACCACCCATAGCGACAGAAACATCAGCCCCTGCCAGCACCGGCGAGTCATTAATGCCATCACCGACAACGGCAACTTTGCTGTCAGAGCGTTGCAGTTTTCTTACCAGTTTTAGTTTGTCGTCGGCTTTCATCGACGGAAACCAGGTATCCAGCCCGAGCTTGCGGGCCATCAGTTTTACCGGAGTTGCCTGATCACCGCTGGCTACAGTAAGACGCAAGCCGCGTTTTTTTAGTGCAGAGATCACGCCGGGGGCTTCATCCCTAATATGCTCGGCAATGTCGAAGCGTGCAATAAGGCCTTCCTGATCAGCAAGATAGACGGAGCGACACTCATTGTCGGGCCCCGGAAAGTCGGTGCTATGCATATCGCTGATGCGTGCAACAAAAGACGGTGAGCCGATACGATAAAGGTTGTTGCCTACCCGTCCCTCGAGCCCTTCCGATACGAACGTTTTTACTGATTCCAGTCCGGCCACAGAATACTGATCGTTGGCCAGAGGAAAGGCGCGGGCGATGGGGTGCTCTGAATGACGCTCCAGGCTGGCGCCTAGTGCCATAGCCTTGTCTGCGTCAAATTTTCTGAAGGTAACGGTGTCGGTTATTCGTAGCTTGCCACTGGTGAGCGTGCCCGTTTTATCAAACACAATATCGGTGATTTGTGTCAGCCCCTGCAGCGCTCCGGGGCGTCGCAATAGAAAACCGTTTCGTGCCAGTCGTGCCAGTGCGACACTGAATGCAGCAGGTGTTGCCAGTGCGAGTGCACACGGACAGGTTACGACCAGCACAGCCAGTGTGACTTCGAAGGCTCTTGCAGAATCGATAAAGTACCAGCTGACTGCTGTCAGTGTGCTGATCAGAAGGACGCCTGCGACAAACCAACCACCAATGCGGTCTGCTATTTGTACCAGCCGTGGTTTTTCTTCACGTGCTTCGGTAACCATCCGCCCGATGCCGGCGAGTACCGTTTCGGCACCGACCCGGGTAACGACAATGTGTATTGCGGAATCCAGGTTAATACTGCCGGCGAGTACGGCATGTCCGCGTTGTTTGACCACAGGGTCAGACTCTCCGGTCAGGAGTGCTTCGTCAACATGTGTGCGCTCATCATCAAGCTCGCCATCAGCTGGGAAAGCCTGACCCGGCTGAACCAGAACCCGGTCACCGGCTTCCAGTTCCATTACACCGACAATCTCGGTGGTGTCACCGGTAATTCGCATCGCCGTTTTCGGCAAGTGCCGGGACAATGCACCGGTAAGGCTCATGGCACGGTTACGTCCGGCCATTTCCAGAAAGCGGGTGCCGGTCAGGAAGAATACGAACATGGTTGCGGAGTCAAAATAGACTTCACCTGAACCGGCGAGCGTGTTCCAGACACTCACGGTATAGGCTGCGCCTATAGCTAGGGCTACCGGTACATCCATGCCCGGGCTGCGTGCTTTGATGTTGTTCCAGGCATTGCGGAAAAAGGGTGCGCCTGCATAAACCACTACAGGTGTGGCGACCAGCAGGCTGACCAGTCGCAGGAACTCTCCGATCTGAGGGTCTTTGGTATCCAGCGCGCCGGCATAAAGTCCTACGGCATAGCTCATGACTTGCATCATGCCTAAGCCGGCCACGAGTAAACGCCTGACCGATGCTTTGTATTCACGGGAACTTATTTCTTCGGTTGCCGATTCAGTAAACGGTGCCGGTGTGTAGCCGAGTGCTGCGATACCTCTTAGCAAGTCGGAAAGACGAACCTTTTCTGGATCCCAGATCAGTGTGCCGCGCGTGGTGGCAGGATTAACCTGTATCGAGGATACGCCACGCTGACCGCTCAGTGCGCGTTCGATAAGCCATGTGCAGGCGCCGCAGTGTACGCCCTGAACGATAAGCTCCGCGCGTTGCATGCCATTATTTTCGGCGCTTACAAACTCTTTCATGACAGCGGGTCGCTCGAAGCTCTCCCAGTTCAAGTCATTCGTTGTCTGTTCGCCATGGGCGATGCTATCGACTACGCGATGCCGGTAAAAATCACCCAGGCCCCGGTCGATAATGCCTTGTGCTGTTTCCGCACATTGCAAACTGCAACAGGCCCGGTCAGAGCCATCGTAGTCGACCGTCGCCGTCGCATCCTGCGGGATGGTTGAATTGCAGTGAAAACATTTCACGTCAGTATCTGCTATCAGTCGGTCAGTTAGTTGCCGAGTGCAACCGAATTCTTGCCGGCAGTGAGTACACCACTCAGGCGCCAGGTGCTTGCGGTATCTTCCAGCCCGATCGTGTACTTCGCGGCTTGCATATCCACGGTGCCGCGGTAGGTGTCACCGTCGAGCACCAATAATGTGCTTCTGTCGAATGCTTCGCTCGATACGTGCATAAGCTTGAGCAGTATTTCTGTTGGCAAAGCTGCTGAGTCATTGCTTTGTAATGTTGCGCTGATGTTTCGGCCGTTGCCGCCCGCCAGTTTTTCCAACTCAACGGTAGCTGTTAGATTTAAGGCTTGAGCTGCTTCGCTCATCCTGCGATTGAGTTCGTTGATCTCTTCGATGCGGGTGTAATCCTCGACCACCAACTGCGGAGGGTTACTCAGGGCCAGCCAAATGGTAATGGCGCTGCCCAGTATGGCGCAGGCAGGGGGGACCATGATGAACCATGGCCAGAACTGGCGATACCAGACCGGTGCGTCTTTCTCGTTTTCCATGAGGAGGGAGCCTCTAGTTTATGGGGAGCATGAAACGGGCGTCGCGGCTCGCTTCGGCTTTTTCTTTATCCGGACGTTTAATTCCGAAGACGATGTCATGGCCGCCGGCAGGGGCAGCATCACGGTCAACCTGAACACGAGCAGGTACAGTTTTAAGTTCACCCGGTCGCAATACTAATACCGGCGGGTCAGTATCCACTGTCAGGCCGGGCAAGCCGGTAACGATGAGCTCGATCGTTTCTTCCTGATCAGTTTTATTATGCACTTTTAGCGTGAACACGTTTTCAACGCGGCCTTCTAAGGTTTCGCGGAACAATGCATTCCGGTCACGCAGAACATCAAGGTGGAGGTCGGCACGATTGGAAATCGCGATAACAAAGCCGATACACAGGATGGACAAGAGCGTGCCGTAGATCATGATTCTCGGGCGTACTATTTTGGTTTTCTTGCCTTCTATCTGATGCTCTGTTGTGTATTTGATCAGCCCGCGGGGACTGCCAACCTGATCCATGATGCTGTCACAGGCATCGATACAGGCTGCGCAAGCTATGCATTCGTACTGCAGGCCGTCGCGGATATCGATACCGGTGGGGCATGCTTGTACACACAGGGTGCAGTCAATGCAGTCACCCAGGCCCGATTCTTCACGACCGGCACCCTTTTTGCCTCGACCACGGGGTTCGCCGCGCTTGTCGTCGTAAGAAATGACCAGCGTGTCCTTGTCGAACATGGCGCTTTGGAAGCGCGCATACGGGCACATGTATTTACATACCTGTTCGCGCATAAACGCAGCGTTGCCGTAGGTGGCGAAGCCATAGAAGCAAACCCAGAACACTTCCCAGCCACCGGCACTGGCGGTAAATAAGGAGCCTGCAAGTTCTTTAATGGGCGTGAAATAGCCAACGAACGTAAAGCCCGTCCATAAGGCAAAGGCAATCCATAAAAACTGCTTGGTGGATTTTTTAACAACCTTTTCGGAGGTCCATGGTCCTTTTTCAAGCTTCTGTCGCTTGGTGTGTGACCCTTCGACCATTCGTTCTATCCAAACGAATGCTTCTGTCCAGACAGTTTGCGGACAGGCGTAGCCACACCATAAGCGACCGGCCAGAGCCGTAAAGAAGAATAGTGATACGGCGCAGATGATTAGCATCCAGCTTAAGAAGATAAAGTCATGCGGCCAGAAGGTGAGACCGAAAATGTAGAACTTCCGCGCAGGCAGGTCGAACAGGAGTGCCTGTCGTCCGGACCAGGAGATCCATGGGCCCAGATAGTAACCGCCTAACAGCGCAACAACTGCGAGGTCGCGCAGTCGGTCGAAGCGTCCCTTAACTTCTCTGTAATGAATTCGATCTTTGGATTCGTATAGGGAGACAACGTGTTCGGTGGGTTCATTCACCTTGTTCATCAGGTTGCCCTGTATTCTGTGGTTTAACGAGCCTACGGTTGTAGGACCGGATGAGAAGAATCGATGTAGAGCTGGAGATCATAGTGATCAACCAGAAAAAGAAGAAGCCTAAGCCGTAGCCGGTCATGCGGGAGAAGCGTTGGGAAGGCGTCATGCTGTCACCGATCAGCCCGGGATCGACGACAGCAAAAAATAACATGGTGGCAAAAGCAGCAGACAGAAAGGAGGGCCAGATAATCGCTGCAATCTGGCGAGCCTGACGGCTCCAGGGTTTCTGGAAAGGATAGACTTCTTCGAAGCCTTGCTCTTCCTCCTGTTCTGCCGGGCTACTGTTCATGCTTAGTCTCCGCTCAGACTAAGAATATATGCCACCAATACGCGAATGCGGTCTTCGCTTAACAGATCCTTATGAGCAGGCATCTGATTTGTACGTCCATTGTTAATGACATCACGCATGTCGGGATCACCGGCGCCATGCAGCCAAATTTCATCTACGAGATTCGGTGCACCCAGTGCCTGATTGCCTGTGGCATCGGGACCATGGCATGAAGCACAGAGAGTGGCATAGGTTTGCTGACCGGCTGCTACACGTGCCGAGTCAATATTCCGACCGGTGAGGCTACGCAGATAACCGATAACATCGTTGACACCTTTCTCACCGATGGCTGCACCGAGTGCCGGCATTACACCCATACGACCATACTTAATGCTGAACTCGATGGCTTCGGGCGAGCCGCCATAGAGCCAATCGTTGTCGGTCAGATTCGGGAAGCCTTTGGCACCGCGCGCATCAGAGCCGTGGCAAGTGGCGCAGTTGTTGGCGTATTGGTTTTGTCCCAGCGCAACAGCATCGGGGTTTTTAGCCATCTCGGCATAAGGCATGCCCTGAAAGACAGCGAATACCTCGCCGTATTTTGCTTCTGCAGTGGCAACTTCTTCATCGTATTGCCCTGTTTGTGACCAGCCCAGAATGCCCTGAAATGAGCCAAAACCCGGGTATAGGACAAGATAAACGACAGAGAACACAACGGTAATGTAGAACATGTTCAGCCACCATTTAGGCAGCGGGTTGTTATATTCCTGAAGGTCACCGTCCCAGGTATGGGTAGTGCTGTCTGCAGCAGGATCTTCAGGACGTTTCTTACCTGTCCACAGAAGCATCCAAATGCAACCCAGTACGTTTATTAAAACCAGTACGATAATGAATATGCTGATAGCTGTGCTCATGACTTGAGTTCCCTGCTATGCGTTACTGTTTGACTGATCCTGGTTCAGCACGTCGTCCTCATCCAGAGGTAAATGCGCTGCTTCTTCAAAATCAGTTTTACGTCTACTGCTATAGGCCCACACGCAAATGCCGATAAAAATCAGCAGCATTAGCACTGTGTACAGACCGCGAAATAATCCTGCGTCCATGATCAACCTCACTTATTACCGGCAAGACCGAGACCTTGCAGATACGCGATGAGCGCCTGCATCTCGGTTTTGCCTTCGGTAGCTGCGCTTGCGCCGGCGATATCTTCGTCAGAATAAGGAACGCCGATGGTGCGAAGGGCTTTCATTTTCTTCGGAGTTTTAGCCGAGTTGATCATGCCTTCAGCCAGCCACGGATAGCCGGGCATATTGGATTCAGGAACCAGATCGCGCGGGTTGACCAAATGCAGGCGATGCCACTCATCCGAGTAACGTCCGCCTACACGGGCCAGATCCGGTCCGGTGCGCTTTGAACCGAACTGGAACGGATGGTCATACACGCTCTCACCAGCCAGCGAGTACGAACCATAACGTTCGGTTTCGGCGCGGAACGGACGGATCATCTGTGAGTGGCAGTTGTAACAGCCTTCACGGATGTAAATGTCGCGACCTTCCAGCTCCAGAGCTGCATAAGGCTCAACACCCGGCGCAGCTTCGCCACTGGTAGGCGACAGCATCAGAGGCACGAGTTCCGCCAGGCCGCCCAAAGATACGGCGACGACAACCAGAACACCCATAAGGCCGATGCGCTTTTCTAATATTTCATGTGACTTCATATCTGCGCTCCTTAGGCTGCTGCCGGTTCAATAACTGGCTGATCAAGTTCGACATCATCAGCGGACATAGTTTTCCAAACGTTGTAGGCCATGATGAATGTACCGGCCAGGAACAACGCGCCACCTGCCAGACGAACGGCATAGTACGGATAGGTCGCGATAAGGCTTTCAATGAAGGTGTATGTGAGCGTGCCGTCTTCGTTAACTGCGCGCCACATCAGACCCTGCATAACACCCGCAATCCACATAGAAGCAATATAGAGAACCACACCGATCGTTGAAGTCCAGAAGTGGATATCAATGAGCTTGATGCTGTACATCTCTTTCTTGCCAACCAGTTTTGGAATGAGGCAGTAGAGAGAACCCATGGAGATCATGGCTACCCAACCGAGCGCACCCGAGTGCACATGACCGATAGTCCAGTCAGTGTAGTGCGATAGCGCGTTTACGGTTTTGATCGACATCATCGGTCCTTCGAAGGTCGACATGCCATAGAACGACAGTGACACGATCATGAACTTAAGAATCGGGTCGGTGCGTAGCTTATGCCAGGCGCCTGACAGGGTCATGATGCCGTTGATCATGCCACCCCATGAAGGTGCGAGAAGAATCAGTGAGAACACCATGCCCAGTGACTGCGCCCAGTCCGGCAGAGTGGTGTAGTGCAAGTGGTGAGGACCGGCCCACATGTAAATGGAGATCAGAGCCCAGAAATGCACGATGGACAGACGGTAAGAGAACACAGGTCGTCCGGCCTGTTTGGGCACGAAGTAGTACATCATGCCCAGGAAGCCGGCCGTCAGGAAAAAGCCTACTGCGTTATGGCCGTACCACCACTGGACCATGCCATCCACAACTCCCGAGTACAGCGAGTAGGACTTCGTGCCGTCTACCGGGATAGCCAGAGAGTTGACGATATGCAGTATGGCAACGGTAATAATGAACGCGCCGTAGAACCAGTTCGCTACATATATATGTTTGACCCGCCTCACGACAATGGTGCCGAAGAACACAACCGCATAGGCGACCCAGACAACAGCGATCAGAATATCAATCGGCCATTCGAGTTCTGCGTATTCTTTTGAGGTTGTGATACCCAGCGGCAAGGTAATGGCAGCAGCAAGAATCACTGTTTGCCAGCCCCAGAATGTAAACGATGCCAGTTTGGGTAAAAATAACGGAACGTGACAGGTGCGTTGAACCACGTAGTAGGAGGTGGCGAAAAGCGCACAGCCGCCGAATGCGAAGATCACTGCGTTAGTGTGCAATGGTCTGATACGACTGAATGTCAGCCAGGGCAAATCAAAATTGAGTGCCGGCCACATTAGTTGTGCAGCAATCAATACACCGACTGCCATTCCTACAATTCCCCAAACCACCGTCATCACGGCGAATTGGCGTACTACTTTATCTGTATAGCTCTGGGGCTTATCCATGAACCACTCCACTGGTCGTTTGCGAGTGACAAAACAAACAGGTGGCGCTGTTGGAACAGTGCCCCCTGTGATTGCAGTCATTGTCGGATTATAGCCGCCTTTATTGCACAGGTATTTATACCTAGTGCTTAGCGGTACAAGTCGCGTGGAGTGTGTTGATTCGAGCCGGGTGGCTACTGTCAGGCAGTGCTGAGGTGCTGACTATTTGCGCTTCCACGGGTCAAGTTCCGTGGAGGTGTCATAGGGATTGTTTGGGTTGTCTTGCCGGAATGCGCCTGTGGGGTCTACTTTTTTGAGTCTGCGACGACCGGAACCAGCATCAACTTCCCAGGCAGCGGTCGAATAGGGGTCATTGCTTTGCTGATTGGTTTGAGCATCTTTTTTGGCGGCGGCAATGTCAGCACGATGTTTTTCAGCGCCAATCGCCAAACCTTTCTTTTTTCGCTCGCTCAAAGGAGTCGGGCGCGGCGGCGTCACCGGGTTCACCGGTTCACTCGCCGAACCACCAAAGATTCGCTTGATTGAGTTAAATACAGACATTTCGCACCTTTGTATTTGGCTATATATAAAGCAAAAACAGTATTGCCGGAATTGATAAGGGACTAATTTGTGACCGGTTTCACATAAAGTGCCGGTTTAGCGGCTGTTTATCGTAATGCTGCCCGGCGGCGCGGTCTGGTAGCCATTCTGCAAACTCAATTGTAGTTGCTTTGCTGCAATCGCTTGCAGGGGCAGGGTGCTTGGTTTCTAATGCCTTAATGAGCGATACAAAAACAACAGGCAGTGAACCTTCCCGGCTGATTATCGGTATATCCGGTGCAAGTGGCGTGATCTACGGCATTCGAATGTTAGAGATGCTGAAAGACGTACCCTCTGTAGAGAGCCATCTCGTTGTCAGTAATGGCGGCAAGCTCAATATTAAGCTGGAGACAGATTTTAGCTTTGAGCAGGTTGAAGCGATGGCCGATGTGGTTCATAGCGACCAGAATCTGGCGGCGACTATTTCCAGTGGGTCTTTCAAGACTACCGGCATGGTTGTGGCGCCGGCCTCAATGAAAACGCTCTCGGGCATTGTTAATTCTTATGCAGACTCTTTGTTGGTGCGTGCTGCCGATGTGGTGCTGAAAGAGCAGCGCAAGTTAGTGATTATGCCCCGTGAAACCCCGTTGCATGTCGGGCACACACGCCTAATGCACGAGGCCGCATTGATGGGTGCAATCATCGTTCCGCCCATGCCGGCATTTTATAACCTGCCGAAAACTATTGATGATCAGATCAATCATACGGTCGGCCGCGTGCTTGACCTGTTTGATATTGATACCCACATCGTTAAGCGCTGGTCCGGCGGTCGACCCAAAGACTGAATAGAAAACCTTTGTGACTATCGCAACTAAACAAGATAAAGAGCGTGTTCAAAAATACCTGGAGCAGTTCAGCACTCTGACGCTGGCCAGTTGCGTTGAGAACAAGCCCTGGGCTGCTACTGTTTTTTTTAGTAGTGACGCGGACCTTAATCTCTATTTTGTTTCTGATTACCGCACCCATCATGGGCGCGATATGGCTGAAAACCCGCAGGTGGCGGTTACCGTCAATCCCGATTGTGACAACTGGCACGATGTTCACGGTGTTCAGTTAACCGGTACCGCATCTGTTGCCGACGGCATGCAGCGCGCCAAAGCTTTGTTGTTGTATCTAAAGAAGTTTCCACAAATAGATGCGCTTTATGCGAAACCTAAGGGCGAGCATGAGGAGACGATTGCCAAGCGTCTTAAAGCGGCTAATTTTTATTGTATAAGGCCGGATTGGCTACGTTTTATCGATAATGCTCAGGGTTTCGGACATCGCGAAGAGTTCGAGTTTTAAGCGCTATTGAATCAGCAGGCATAAAAAAGCCCCGTTCTCTTAAGTAAGAGAACGGGGCTTTTGTTTTTGCGCTTGTAGTGCTTATTCGCCTTTGGCGTAAGGCGGGAACGGTCCGAGGTGCAGGCCGCTGTCTACAATCAGTGTCTCGCCGGTTACGACGCTGGCACCGAACAGGAACCACACCAGTACTTCAGCAACTTCTTCTGCAGTCGCTACTTTCTTAAGTGGCAAACCTTCAGCAGTTGCGGCAAGCATGGCTTCATAAGCGTCGTCACCCAGACCGCCTTTCAGCCAGCGTGTCTGAATCATGCCGGGCACTACAGTGTTGATACGAATTTCAGGACCGAGTACGTGTGCCAGTGATTTGGTCATCAGATTCAATGCGGCTTTTGATGCGGCATAAGGAATCGATGAGGCAATACCGGTAACACCACCGATAGAAGAATCATTGACGATAGCGCCACCGTTTTTACGCATGTGCGGCTCAACAGCGCGAATCATTTGGTAAGGGCCCACTACGTTCACAGCGTAGATATCGAGGAAGTCCTGCTTATCGACCCCATCCATCTGCGGGAACGGGTTGAACTTGGTGCGGGCAGCATTGTTGATCAGATAATCAATGCGACCCCATTTGTCGATAGCGGCTTGTGCCATGGCGCGACAGTCTGCATCTTCTGAGACGTCTGCCTGGAAAGTAATTGCTTCAACACCGTGAGCACGACAGGCTTCTGCGGTTTCTTCGGCATCATCTTTACTGCGTGTGTAGTTGACGATTACGTTGCAGCCTTTTTCTGCCAGCATAATAACTGCGGCAGCGCCCACGCCGGTGGCGGAGCCTGTGACAATCGCTACTTTGCGTTCGTTGTCAGCCATTGCTTTATCTTCCTTCAGAACTTTTTCGGTTTTACAACGGAGCCCCGAATTTGCTTACCGGACTCCACTAAGGGGCGCTACTTTAGCGTTTTTCGCCCTCATATGCTTATCTTTTTCCGTCATTCTATGGTTGTTGCCGTCGGGTATTGATGAATATCAATGGGCACTGTTTGGGTCCGGAAAAGTGGCGTTTTTGTTCTTTGAAACTATCTGGCAGCACCATTTTTGGTTGTTTTCTGCTATGTTGAGCGACCCCGGAGGCCTGCGTTAGCAGAGCTTTTCGCAAAGTCCAAAATAAAATGGAGTGTGAGGAATGCCTTTTAATGACATGCGTGACTTTCTGGCGAAGCTGGAAAGCGATGGTCAGCTAAAGAACGTCGATGTACCGCTGAACTGCGAGATCGGTGAAAAGAATGAAATGCAGGCGCTCATGCGGCTGCTGTGTGAGCAGGACGGTCCCGCGTTAAAGCTGAATAACCTCGAGGGTTACAACACTCCACAGTTCCCGGTGCTCTTTAACGTATTCGGTACCCGCGAACGCACTGCGATGACTATTGAGACGGATACGCCATTGGCATGTAAGCAGAAGCATGCGGATATTCTTGGTGACGAATCTTTATGGCATGAGCCGAATATCATTGATTCTGCCGGTGCGCCCTGTAAAGAAGTTGTTATCGAGAAAGACGACATCGATCTGTCCAAGCAACTGCCTCTGGTTTGGTTTGGTAAAGAACAGGCTTCGTATGTGACCGGTGGCGTAGTTGTTACTAAAGACCCGGAAACCGGCGAGCGCAATGTTGGCTGGTATCGCCTCACTCAGTTTGCCGGTGCAGAGCATCCTACCGGCGGTTCATACACAGAAGAAGAGCAGAAAAAACAGTTGTCTGTTTTCTGTTTCTGGAACCCGCCTATGAGTCATATCGGTTTGCATTTGGCTAAAGCCAAAGCGATGGGCAAACCGCTTGAAGTGGCTATTGCCTGTCAGGTTGATCCTGCTGTTTGTATGGCGGCGGCGACGGGTGTTCCTTTCGGACACGATGAATACAATTTCGCCGGGGGCTTGCGTGGTGAAGCTGTCGATCTGGTGAAGTGCGATACCGTTGATTTGGAAGTACCGGCCGGTGCCGAGTTTGTTATTGAAGGCGTGTTCCTTCCGGACGCTGAACAGACTATCGGGCGTCACTCAAACCCTGTCGGTTATTACGATGCCATTCAGGTGTTCCCGATGGTTGAGATTAATCGTATTACGCATCGTAAAGATGCCATGTGGTACGCCACCATGGAAATGGTGCCACCGTTTGATCACAACTATATAGCTCTGGTGCCTGTTGAAGGTGAGGTGCTGTCGGATCTGCAACGCAAGATTCCCGAAGTAAATGATGTGGTCGTTACACCCAACATGACCTACATCGTGCAGCTCCGTGTTGATGGCGCGTCTAAGCCGCACGCAGAATTTGGTAAATATATTTTGCATGCTGT
>Ga0070729_10004566_pt1 | contig 14985 bp, 13 predicted proteins | sample tdDd472_FD_66725 | JGI IMG/M metagenome (GOLD analysis project Ga0070729, IMG submission 66725) | Marine sediment microbial communities from the Atlantic coast under amendment with organic carbon and nitrate - tdDd47.2 | ecosystem: Environmental > Aquatic > Marine > Coastal > Sediment | place...
GTCATGTCGGCCGACCTTTGTCAGGCGGAGAGCATCGAAGGCGCAAAAAGGACATTGTACTGAACAGCCACTGTTGAGCTCGAAGGCGAAAAGCGGCGAATAATGCTCTTTTACATTAAAGCCGACTTCCCCGCTCAGACGACTCAATTGTCGCTGCCGCCACATCGTCAGAGCAGGATTATCAGATTCGAAATCAACAAATACAGCTCGCGCCTTATCGTTAGCGTCCCTGAAATCAAGCCACTCTGAAACAAGAGGATATCCTGTGCTGGCTTCCTGTTCCGGAGATGGCGTCACACCCTGCTCAAAAAATGGAGAGAACTCTCTGAGATGATGGGGGAATCCACGCTTATCCAATTCGGCTTGAGCCTTGCCCCACTCCTCCTTATCAATCAGGGCACGGAATTCCTGCCCACCAATAAGGAGTTCAAAAAAACGTTTGGTCCAGGAGAACCGCATTCTGGACTCTTGGGAAGACCAATGAAAGGGAGTTACGAGATGATCACGCTGCATACGAACTATCACTCGCTAATAATCTAAAAAACCGCCAACCTGTTCACCTGAGGCGTAGTAATTACTCCTTCCGCCAGCAACGCCGCGCAACTCTTCTTCACTCAACTCTTCGTCGATTGAAAAGTCAGAAACGGATAGGGAAAAACCGCGCTGAGACGCAAAAGTCGCGATTGATTTGAAGTCGGTCCCCATATTCTTGACTTCATTTCGTGCAACCTCATCACCACTCAACATCTCCGAAAACCGGATCATTTCAACTTTGCTCATAAAACTCTCCATTCGCCACGGTTTCTTAATTATAATGAGAATCAAAGTACCCAAGCATAGTGAATCTGTCCAATAGATGCTTCACAAGTGAGAATAGTTTCAGATCATATAATATGAATAGACGCTCATTAGAGTCGTGCATAAAGCAAGCAGGCCCCTTGCGGGGCCTGAACACTTCCTCCTGAAAAAGAATCCGTTCATATGACTGATGCGTCATCAATTCCGGGAGAACATGTGGGGGGCTAATTAAGGTGTGAGCCTCTGAGCAGTATTTTCGATCTGGCGACCGAGAGGCGTCTGCATGGAAATTTCGCGTTCTACTTTGGTAATGCCTTTGAGGACCGTAGAGTGCCTGCGGCCAAGTCTTTCGCCAATGGCCTTGAGTGACAACTCTGTATGCTTGCGGGCCAGATAAAAGGCAGTATTGCGAGCCAGGACGACCTGATGTTTGCGGCTCTTGGACTTGAGCTCGTCTTCGGACAGGCTGTAGCTCTTGCAGATAAATTCGACGATATGCCCGAAATCGGGGGACGAGTTCTGGACAGCGTAGTTGTCGAGCACTTCCCAGGCCAGGTTCATGGTCACGGCCCGGTTTAGCAGGCGCGCCTTGAGTACCAGGTTGTTCAGGCAGCTCTCGAGCTGACGGATATCGGTGGTGATGCGCTCGGCCAACAATTCGGAAACCTCGACCGGGACGTCCACCTGAAGCTTGCGGGCCTTTTCCTGTACGATGCGGCGACGGGTTTCCATGTCGGGCCTGTTGATATGGGCCAGGAAACCGGAACAAAATCTGGAAACCAGACGATCGTCAACACCGGAAAATTCCTTGGGCATGAAGGAGCTGGTCAGGACCACCTTGCAATCGCGTTCACGCAAAGCTCCCAGAGTACAAAGCAACTCTTCCTGCATTTTCTCCTTGCCCTGGAAGAAATGAACGTCTTCAAGCAGGAGTACATCAATCCCTTCCCGGAACTGCGCCTTGAACTGATCCACCTGACGCCCCTTGATGGCGAGCACCATGCGGGTAGCGAAGTCCTCGGACGAGAGGCAAGCTACTCTCAGGTTCTTGCGGTGAGCGGAACTGCAAAGATGCTTTCCCACGGAATGAAGGAGATGGGTCTTGCCCAGGCCGGGGCCGGAACTCAGGAAAAGATGGTCCGAATTGAATGCGCTGCTGCTGATGGACTTGCTGGCGGCACATGCCAATTCATTGGACGAGCCGACAATGAAGTCGTCAAACGAAAAACGCCAGTTCTGAACGGCAATAGGCTTTGGAGCCTGAGCAATGGGAAGTCCGAGATGACTGGTTCGGGGTTCGGGGTTCAGCGGTTTTGTCCTGACCTGTTTGGGGACAGGCTTGGCGCTTTTCTCTGCGCGGGCATTGATCGTGATCCTGGGATCACCACCCATTACTTCTGACGCAGCTTCCCGGATAACCTGGAGCAAACGGTCGCGCACCCAGCTAGCGACAAACTCGTTGGGCGCGGAGAGCGTGAGCCGGTTCCCGTCGACTTTACCGTGCAGGGGTTTAATCCATACGGTAAATAAACCGGGGTTAAGGCTCTTCTCAAGAGAGTTAAGAATTTGCTTCCAGGCAGTTTTCATCATGAGGAGTGAGATAGTTGATTGCGGTATGGGAGACAATTCTTAAATTCCAAATGTGACCTAAAAGACCAGCTCAGGTTATCTACACCCCCAGCCCCACTCAAGTACTTAAAATAACTAATAATATAACGAAACTCATACACCACTACGTTTCCCGCCTTACCCCGTTAAAAACACCCGCCCATCAAGGGTTCCGAGGCTCTTGATTTTTTCTAGAGATAGTAGTTATCCACAATTGGTGAAAATCTTTTCCACAGCATCAAACCGCGACATCTACAAATTACTCAAAATTACACTTATTTTCTTTTTGGTTGACATTTTTTTATCACGGTCAAATTCGGACTTTTATAATCCGAAATCACAACTTGTCGCGACAACTACCTGATATATCAGCATAACTCCTATCAACAACCATTCTCAATATCATTTCCGTTTAATTGCACTCAGTACTTGACCTGCATAAAGCCCCGTCTCCCAAGGGCTGGCGAGAAACACCCTTTTTTGAACACCGCAAACACCCTGAAAACACAAGAGAAAATTCCCTTGACATCAGAACATCAAGAAGCACGGGGCATGCGGAGGGTAGGAAGATTTCCCGGCCTTGGGAAAAATAATTATGCGATTTTATCTCTGGTAGGGTACTTGCCGCAGGCGAATTTCGGCGATTCCGGGCAATATCCGAGCTGTTCGCACCGAGCACCGGCATTGCCGAAGATCGCGGGAAGCTTTTCCTTGCAGATGGCGAGCATCTGATCTGCCATGGCACGGACTTCCCACTGGGCACGGTTACAGCAGCGCAAATGGAAGAAATTATTCAGACTACGACAGTTCATGGTCATGACTATCTTGGTCTCGGCAGCCTGGGGAAGGACGAACCGAGCATCTTCGTTGGCTTTGGACTTACGACCATGCGAGACAAGAATCTCGCGAAGATCACCATACGCACTCTGCACCTCTCCCATGAATTGCTCGAACCGCTCCCGCGCTTCCGGAATCTTGGCGATGGCTGGTGGAAGGATGTATTCCATGTCGTTTTCAGCCACGTACCGCTGACTCTGTTGGGAATAAGAGGCAATCCGGTGGCGTACGATCTGGTGGGAACAGGCGCGAGAAATACCTTCGATGGCAAATGTCAGAGACACATGCTCTACTGGACTGTCGTGGCCAGACTCCATGGTCTTGCTAACGAAATCAGCCTGAACATCGCGATCAACCTCACCGGACAGGAGCTTGGGCCACATGTCAGCCACAAAACCGGCATGATAACACTGGCGAAAAGCGGCATAGATAAGAGACAGGGCATCGGGGGTCATGGTCATGAATTCTACCCTGAGTTTCTTTTCCGGCATCTGCAAAGCTCCATTATAATAGGTAATGATTGAATTGGGTCCCACTGTTTACCTCAAAGCGAGAGACATGTCATCAGGCAGCTTTGTGCAACTTGACGTCAGCGGGGGAAAAGGCCTAACCATTCAGTATGGATACTACAAATCTCGTGACCATACTCCAGGCTTCTATAGCTCCATTCGTGCTCATCTCTGGCATCGGACTCCTGTTATTGTCCATGACCAACCGGATAGCCCGACCCACGGACATCATTCGCCGCCTGCTCATGGAAGTACAGTCAGCACCGGAGAAAGACAAAGGATCGCTCATCCGCCAGATCGACCATTTGCGAAAGCGGTGCTCAATCCTGCGCACGTCCATCTTCCTGTCCATTCTGGCCATCGTCTGCGTCAGCGGCGTGACCCTGCTACTCTTTGCCAGCCTGGTCTTCGAGGTCAGGCTGCACTTCCTGGTGCAAATCCTCTTCGGCGGATCCTTGATTAGCCTCATAGCCTCCCTGCTCTTTCTCATGCAGGACATCCGAATCACGCTCCACGCGCTGGACCTGGAAATCAAACGGCACAGTGATTAACTAAAACGCTACCTTTTCAAGGGTATCGTCGAGCAGCTCTTCTGGCGACCGACCTGCCTGCAATATAAAGTGAAGCACGGAATAGAACTGAGGTTCCATGACGGCCAAACGGGCAGACATATCGCGCCAAAGTTGCTCTGCATCTACATCGCTGAGGCCCTCGGCAACCCTGGAAGAAAGAGTCTGAGAATCAGTCATGAGGTAAAACACCTTTCCTGCCCCGTGGACAACAGGTTGCACGGTCACGTCCTCGACCAATTCATCGCCAAGAACTATGATCCGCCCGCTTCCACCAAGAAGCTTAACCGCTTCTTCGGGATTGGCAGGAGTGAGCACATTCAACCCGGTGCGTTCTGACAGCAAAGCGGCCAGTGTCGACTTTCCCGAACCTGCCAACCCAACCAGGACAACGTTGCCGGTATCCTGCCAAGCATCGGCATAATCACCGCGTTTTTCTCCCCTACCGAAACTGCGCTTGGCATCGAGTTCTTCCACATCATATTGCTTATCGATGAAATGTTTCGTCATTATACTTCCTAAACGGACAGAGTTTTCTTTTCGGGGCGGACGTTATCAAGTAAGGTGACGGGAACGCAAACAGTAAAATGGACTACGCATGCCCAAGGAATTGATCCACTTCAAAATCGCCGAGCGAACGGCAGACCTACTCCGGGAAACCAGATTCGCCTCATGCCTGGACGCCCATCCTCATGGCCTTCTGCTTGGATCGGTATTTCACGATGCTCTCTTCTATGGAGTGACGCCCTCAGCCATCCCCTTGGAAAAATTAACCCATAAACTTCACGGGGCAGACGGCCAGGATACATTCACTCTGATTCGACTTCAGGCAGAACATGCTGCATCTGCAAAAGACAAAACGCTGCCATCAGCAATGCTTGTGGGCATGATTTCACACGTCTTTGCTGATGCGATCATGCACCCCCTGGTCTGGCATTTCACCGGCGATTATTATGCAGCGGACAAGGGCGGAAGAAGCCGCGCCCGGCAACGCCATCGCGCCATGGAGTCGCTCATGGACATGGTTGCCTGCCCCGAAATGCTTGGCAGCTCAAGATATTCATTACGCCTGTTACTTCGGCACCTCACAAAAGAGCTTGCAACAGGAACACCTCTGAACAATTTAGCCAAACTGGCTGACATTTCACCGCAAAAAGCGAAAAAAGGCCTGCGCTCCGCATGGCGTATTTTCGCAGGATTCCAATCGCTCTACCCCATAAAGCCTCTGGCACGCAGCCTCTTTGCCATGCTGCCCTGGCTCCCGAAACCGGCTGCGGAAATCGCCACGCTTTTCTATGCCCCCCAATTCATGGCTCAGGCAGACGCCATCAGTGGCAAAATTGAATTCAGACATCCTGTGACCGGAGAGGAAAAGACAACCACGCTCGCAGAGCTCATCGAATCTGCCGCGAACCAGGCCAGCGAGCTGTGCCGCACTCTGGAAACAGGGATATTTGATGGCGCTGCCATCGACCTTCCGGAGGTAGGGCCATCCATGGATGCAGGGCTTTCCGGAGTGTCGACCAAGGATATGCGCCATTATGTGGCCACTCCATTTCCAAAGTTGCCATAACCATATTTCCTTGAACAACCCGGTTGCCCTACTCGACCAAATAGCCTAATCTTCAATAATTATTACCCATTTGAAAGGAGTTCACATGAAAAAATACATGCTTATAGGTGCAGGTGTACTTATTATTGGCATAATTGGCCTGATAACCCTCGCGATCCTTAACCTCGGAGACATTATCAAGACTGTCACTGAAGAATACGGCCCGCAGATTACAAAAACCGAGGTCAAACTCGGCTCGGCCGACATCTCAATCCTGTCAGGCTCAGGCACTCTGGAAGACTTCCTTCTTGGCAACCCCAAGGGATTCAAGATGCCCAGCGCCATGGAGTGCGACACTATTCGTGTCAAGGTAGTCACAGGTTCGCTAACCACCGACAAAATCATAATCGAAGAAATATTCGTAGATGGCCCAGTGATCAGTTACGAAAAGAAAGGAAAGACCGACAACTTCCAGACCATCGTCAACAACATCAAGAGAACAGTGGCCGGAGAGAAGAAGCAGGAAAAGAAAGAAGAGAAAGCTGCTGAAGCCTCTGAGACTGGATCTGAAAAGACTATTCAAATCAACAACTTCATCGTCAAGAACGGCAAGATCAACCTCGGGGGATCCCTTCTGAATGCCTTTGGCGACAATTCCATGGGCATCGATCTCCCGGACATCCATATCAAGGACATCGGCAAGGACAAGGAGACTTCCCCTGCTGAAGCATTCGCCATCATCCTCGGTGAAATGACCGGCGACGTCGCCGGTACCGTCACCCAGGTCGGCAAGCAGCTCCAGAAAGAACTCGGCAAGGCCGTAGAAGGTGGCGCAGAATCAGTTGGCGGCGCCATCAAGAGCTTGTTTGGCTCCGATTAAAGGCAACTAGCAAGAAAGAATATAGGCCGCGCCTTCTCAAGGGGGTGCGGCCTTTTTACATTACTATATAATATATATGCCAGCTTGCCTGCCACCCCCCAAATACAGTATATGATAGACCTATGACCCGCACCGCATACACAGCCGAAGCCGTCAATTCCACCGACGCCCTCACCGACATCCGCATTCATATCAATGGCAAGACATGGCACCTCTGGGGCCGCAACGGTCTGGCACGGGAGACAGAATTAGCGAACAAGGTCGACGCTGACACCCTACCCGTACTCATGGGCGCAGGACTGGGGCATTGCCTGAAGGCACTTCTGGACAAAGGTATCCCCGTGGCTGTGGTGGACAAAGAGCAGAAAATAGAACGCCTGACAGGTGTGGCAAAAGATCATGCCTCCCATGAAAACATCCTCTGGATCGATAATGATGATCCCCAAAAAGTATGGGATCGCCTCACCATATGGCAAAAAGAAAACGGCAACACACCGTTTTCTCCGGTCATACTTCCGCTCTATCTTCGCCTTGACCGGGAATACTACGGCGCCCTGACTGAAACATTGAAGGCTAACACCCAAGCCGATTTCTGGAGTCAGGCCCGCTACCCGAAATTCCAGGCAACAAAACCGCGTATCCTTTTTTTCGATTCCAACTATTTTCTTTGCGGCGAGATTGTTTCATCTTTCAGACAACTTGAGATAGAACACCGAGTCATTGCCCTGGATGACCGAGAGACCGGAAGTCAGGATTTCATTGAAAACATCCTGAAGGCCGTAATCGATTTCAAGCCGGATTTTATCCTGACCGTCAACCATTTCGGCCTGGACCGCGAAGGCAAACTTGCCGGATTGCTCGATGACCTCGGCCTACCATTAGCCTCGTGGTTCGTGGATAACCCCCACCTCATTCTCTACGATTACGCGCACCCCGGAACCGACAACACTGTCATCTTCACCTTTGATGCCGGAAATCTGGATGAAATGAAGGATAAAGGCTTCGAGCACGTCCACTACCTGCCCCTGGCCACAGACCCGAATCGTTTCCACCCTGAACTCTGTAAGAGTGGTCCACCTGAATGGACAAGCGATATATCATTCGTGGGGAACTCCATGACAGCAGCCGTAGCCAAGAGCCTTGACGAAGCCTGCCTGCCGGATGCCCTGCGAAGTGAATACACCAAAGTGGCCCAGGAATTCGGCGAGTCCGACGAGACCAGTGTTGTCCGCTTCCTTAAAACCAGTCGCCCCGAATGGCTGGCCGCTCTCGATGCGTTACCCACACGAGAAAACAAACTGGCTCTGGAATCCCTTCTCACATGGGAAGCCACCAGACAATACAGGCTTGCCTGCGTGCAAACCATCCTCAAATACTCACCGCTCATAGTCGGCGATACTGGTTGGGGCGACCTGTTTGGTAAAACAACCGGCTGGCGACATCTTTCGCATCTCGACTATTACAGGGATCTGCCCCGCTTCTACCCAATGTCCAAAATCAACTTCAACTGCACCAGTCGGCAGATGATCGGAGCGGTCAATCAACGAATATTCGACATCCCGGCCTGCGGAGGGTTTGTTCTCACAGACCACCGCAAGCAGATGGAAAACCTCTTTGATCTCAACACTGAAGTAGTCGTATACCGCGAACTTAATGAGATTCCAGCCCTGATCAGGGAATATCTGGTTGATGAAAAACGAAGAAAATCAATCGTTGCCGCAGCTCGTAAACGCATATTGGCAGAGCACACCTATGAGATCCGGGTGCAACAATTGCTCGACACCATGCGACAGACATTTGCATGATTGCGTAGACAACATATTGACTTAAAACGCATTTAGCTGACACACACCATAAAAAAAATCCAAGCCAGCCTCCCACATTACACCTCCCCAACAGGGACGGTGGCAACTTCCTTTATCATTGCGCTACCTTTCAAACTCCATCCGCCATTTATCTTGGTGAAAAAAAATCGTTCACCTAACCTAAAGTTTTTCACCCACAGGACGATGAGTAGAGCAACAAGTGAGAGATTTGCCCAGCAGACCTTAAAGTTGGGAAAGAAATCTTAGGCAAGGAAGCCGCAACAATTTCAAGGAGGAAATTATGGCTCTGGTTATTAACAACAACATGATGGCAATGAACGCTGCTCGCAACTTGGGCACTTCATTTGGTAACCTGGAAACATCGACTCGTCGTTTGTCTTCAGGCCTGCGTATTACTCAGGCATCGGATGACGCAGCTGGTCTGGCCGTCCGAGAACTGATGCGCGCTGATGTTAGTTCACTGCAACAGGGTATTCGTAATGCTAACGATGCTATTTCCCTCATCCAGACAGCTGATGGCGCTCTCGGCGTTATCGATGAAAAGCTGATTCGTATGAAGGAACTGGCAATGCAGGCATCCACCGGTACCTACAACTCCGACCAGCGTTTGATCATCGACTCTGAGTATCAGGCAATGGCTTCGGAAATCACTCGTATCGCCAACTCCACTGACTTCAACGGCATTTACCTGCTCAACGGTAACCTGTCCGGTGCCACCCACTCCGGTGCTGCCATGGATCCCACTGGAAAGCTGAAGGTCCACTTCGGTACTGGTAACGACTCTTCGGAAGATTACTACTACATCCAGATCAACACCGCGACTGCATCCGCACTCGGCGTTGGCCTCGCTGCAGGAACAGGCAATGGTGCCTCCATTTCCACCCAGGCTCTGGCTCAGAGCTCCCTTGATGTCTTGCAGAACGCAATCATCTCGAAGGATAAGATCCGTGCTAACCTTGGTGCCCTGCAGAACAGGCTGGAAAACACCGTTACCGTTCTGGAAATCCAGGCCGAGAACGTCCAGGCTGCTGAATCTCGTATCTCCGACGTTGACGTCGCGACCGAGATGACCGAGTTCGTTAAGAACCAGATCTTGACTCAGGCCGCAGTTTCCATGCTGTCCCAGGCCAACTCCCTGCCGAGGATGGCTCTGTCCCTCATCGGTTAGTCATGATCCAAGTCGCATAAATGCGAACATCCGGCCGGGCTCCCCATGGGGGGCTCGGCCCTTGTCTTTTAAGGCGTCTGAGGCAAACTGAACGTGGCATCAGGATTGCAGATGTAATGGCGACCCATAGTAAATGGGAAAAAAATTCCTCATAGGAAAAGCCATGGCAGATTACACATCAGGTTCAATAAATTTCGCCGGTCTCGGAAACGGAACCGACTTCAACTCACTCATCGACGGCATGGTCGAAGTGGAAATGAACCGTGTCCGGCGTCTTGAATCGTGGAAATCCTCTTGGGAAACCAAAGACACCCAATTCCAGTTGCTCAACACTCAAATGTTGACCTCAAAGACGACTCTGGAAAGCTTTGACACCATGAACGAGTTCATGACCAAAGCCGTCACCAGCAACGACACGACCCTGCTCACTGCCAGTGCAGACAGCGACGCTCAGGAAGCCAGTCATACCATCGAAATCGGGCAACTGGCATCCAATGACGTCCACATCACGGCATCCGGCACCAGCGACCTGACCACGTCCGTTACAAGTACTGAAACATTTTTCACATATTCCTACGGTGGCGACAGCTACACCTTGAGTAACATTTCAGCTGGCACGACCTTGGAAGGTTTCGTCAACATCATCAACAACCACGCCGATTCGCGAGATAACATCCGCGCTTCGACCATCTACGATGGCTCGGTCTACCATCTCCAGCTTACAGGCCTGGATCAGGGTAGCGACAACCAGGTAATTATTTCCAATGCCGGCGATTTGATTTTTGGTGCTTCAGACTTCAATGAAACACAGGATGCCGTTGATTCCCAGATCAGGGTTAACGGTTTTCCATCCTCCAGTGGCGGCTGGATCGAACGATCAAGCAACACAATCGATGATGTTATCGAAGGCATCACTCTCAACTTGAACGATGCAGAAGAAGGGACGGATGTAACACTCACGGTCGTCACCGACACCGACGCCGTGAAAAGCAATATCCAGAGTTTTGTAGACTCCATCAATATTATCAGAACTCAGATCAAAGCCATCACCAGCGTTGACGAAGATGGCAAAGGCTCCATCCTCACTGGTAACTATGGCATTGATATCATTAGTTCAAAGATAAGAAATCTCACTGCCGACATGGGGATTGGTTTCCAGAACTACGATTCTGACGATCTGACAGGAGACAAGTACTCTGCCCTGTCACAACTGGGAATTCTGACGGATGCCGAAGAAGGCTCTCTCACCTACGGTTTACTTAAAATCGATTATGACGCTCTTGATGACGCTCTAGATGAAGACCCGGCAGGTGTTGCCGAACTTTTCTCTGCGAACTACCTCGGCGAAAGCCAGTCCACGGATTTCACATTCTCTTCCTTGGTCGACGGAACAACTGCGGCTGGCATATACGACATTGAAATAGTCAGCGACGGAACCGAGATAACCAGTGCCACCATCAACGGTGTCGCAGCGTCCATCTCCGGTTGGGAAATCACCGCAGCTTCAGGTGACGCCCTTGGTATGGCAATCCGCCTGGATAACACAAGCGCTGGAACATATACCGGCGATGTTACGGTTAAGCTGGGTAAGATAGTCGAGATGAGCAAAGAGCTCGAAGCACTGACCGAGCCTTTCAACGAGCATACATACGAAGGTGGACCCCTGGCTGTCCTGCAGGACAACTACGGCGAAATCATGGACAATATCGATAAGAAAATCGAATACGAAACAAACAGAATCGACAAGATGGAAACAGCCATGCGCCTCAAATTTGCGCGCCTCGATGCTCTGCTCGGTCAGTACGAACTGAAGCAGGGACAGCTTGATTCATCAATAATGCAGTTGTCTTAAAAGATTAGAAGGAGATATACATGGCCAACCCAGCAAGGGCATACCTCGCGACACAGGTCGAAACCACCACGCAGGGTGAACTGTTGCTCATGCTCTACGAAGCAGCGATCAAGTTCCTCAAACGCGCCAAGATTGAAATCGACAACAAGGATTTCGCGAAAAAGGGTATATACATTTCCAAAGCCATGGCGATCATCCATGAATTGTCCGAATGCCTGAACAAGGAAAAGGGCGGGGATATTACCCCCAAGCTCGGCCAGTTGTACATGTTCTGCACTTCACAGTTGATAAAGGCGAATATTCGCCTGGACAACAAGATGATAGACGAGGTTATCAATATTTTGGACGGTCTGCGCTCCGCGTACGCACAGATTGTCCCAATACAAGAAGGCAGGGTTACCCCAGCGGGAGCCCCGGGTCAGACTCAGGCTCCGGTAGAGGGGTCGGCACCGCCGCAACCCGTACTGCAAGCCCAGTCCGCGCCGCAGGCTCCCCCGCCCCAACCCGCTCCTGTACTGCAGCAACCTACGGCATATGCCAAACCTGCACTGGCAAAACCTGCACCTGCAAGCTCACCACCAGTCCAGCCAGAAATTCAGCAGGTAAAATCTCAGGCACCGGAATCAACTCAGGCACAGAGTGCAGAGAAGCAGCCCCCCGCACAAGCGGCCAAACCTGCAGCCCCGCAACCAGTGGCGCCAATGAAACTACGCACATCAGCCAATGCAGCCAAATTCCGCGCGGCCAATGCATACACGAACACAACTCGATAATACAAAACCGGCCCTCACAAGGGCCGGTTTTCTTTTGCTGACAACTCACTGGACATATTTACAACACACTCTGCTTGTGTCACCTTTCGCCCATGTCTGATTCCCCTGTCCGCGTTCTTCATGTTGCCAACTCCCTGGGGCTTGGCGGCACCGAAAAGGTAATGCAACTTTTTGTCGCCAACCTGGACAAAAAACGTTTCCTTCCGGCTGTCTACAGCCCGAAAGACGGAGAGCGTGGCCCACAAGTCCGATCTCTTGGAATCGACACTTTCATCGGCACCGACCTGCTCGCCGTACTTGACCGCTTTCAACCGCACATCGTCCATGTCCACCGCGCCGGCTGGGCCGAGCCTGAGCTTCTCAAACCATTGAAGCTGGCCAGAACACCCGTAGTAGTTGAAACCAACGTTTTTGGTCGACATGATCCGAGTCCTTCTGCTGCGATCATTGACCGCTCACTGTTCGTCTCTAATTTCTGCCTGGAACGATTTGCCAGCACCAATGGCATAGACGCCAGGCCCCCCCGCTACTCCGCCCTGTACAACCCAGTGGATACGGACTTTTTCGAATCCGCTGCTCGCACGGATCGTGATTTCTCCATCCCCGTGGCCGGTCGCATATCACGCGCCGATCCCGGCAAATGGTCAAGACTGGCCCTAGACATCCTGCCCATCATCGTTCGCGACATCCCGGATTTCAAATACCATGTCCTCGGCGGTATTCCGGAAGCCCACGACTTTGTGCGCGATAACAATCTTTCTAAAAATGTCATTTTCCATGACCCGGTTACTACCGATAGCGAAATAGCGGCATTTCTGGACGACGTATCGGTCCTGGCCCATGCCAACGACACCGGAGAGTCGTTCGGGCTGGTAATTGCCGAAGCCATGGCCTGCGGCCTTCCCGTTGTCACCCACCCCTGCGCCGGGCTCAAAGACAATGCCCAGCTTGAACTGGTGGATCATGGCATTACAGGGATTGTTGCAAACAATACCGAAGAATACGCAGTCGCACTGAAGTATATTTTCTCCCACCCGGACGAAGCCCGGGACATGGGCAAGGCAGGCCGCCAAAAAGCTGCCCGACTCTACCGCGCCCAGACCGTCACCCGCAAACTTGAAAACATCTACACCGAACTTCTCGACCTCAAAGGAATCACCATATGAGTAATCAACTGATCCCCCGCTATACCGACGCTGTTCTCGCCTTCGACTTCAAGGACGCCGAAGAAGGGTCGGCGTTCACACAGCCATCCGCCGAGGATATCGCCAGCTTCACAGAACGAACCCTGAAAATATTCGACAAGAGCTGCGCGACACATCTCGTTCTCTTCGGAATCGGCGCTGGAGCGCAGGCCCTGGCACTTGACGAAGCCCTCCCGGCTGAAGCCAAATTGATCGTCTGCGAAACTGACATGGCAACAGCCCGGACATTCCTTGAAGACAATCCCGCATGGCAGGAAGACGATACTCGTGCAAACGTCATCTCCGACATCTCACTGTGGGCCCAATTCTATCTGCTCGCCATGACCGGTGCCACGCCCGAAAAAAGCAACCTTGTCCTCAATCCCGACATCCCCGAAGACGCCCGCAAACGTTATCAGGCCCTGCAACGCCTCTTCATGAACGCCAAACCACATCAGGCCATCAACAGTTCCTATCTGAGCCATGTGGCAGTTCAGGCGCCAGACCTCAGCGTGGGAGTCATCCTGAACCCGGACGAACCCGATCTCGATACTTTTTTCGCACAGTTCCCGGATTGGATTAAGGAAATTGTCATAATCTGGGACGCGGAAGAGGTGCCGGAAAAAGAAATTTCCTGCGCGGTCTCCATCCGCCAGTATGCCCAGCCTCTCCAGGACTTCGCCTCCCAACGCAACAAGATGCTCGCAGAATGCACCGGCGAATGGGTGCTATACCTGGACGGCGACGAGATGTTCAGCGAGGACGTATGGAGCCTGTTCACGGCCATCATGCTCATCAAGCGACTTGAGGCCTGCTACTTCCCCCGCATGACATTCTACCCTGACGAATCAAGCTGCAAAGTCGGCTACGGACTTTGGCCCGACCTGCAACTCAGACTGTTCAAGAACAAGGAAGGCGTCCAATTCGAACGGCCGATCCATGAACGACTGACCGGCCTTGAAGGTCGTACCGCCCTGGCCCTAGATGCGCCCATCCTGCACTACAGCCGCCTGAGGAAATCACCCACGGAACTGACAGCCAAACTCAAGAGGTTTGACGAAGCCGGTGGCGACAGCGTGCAGCACATGCTTAATGACGATTACCCAAGCCTGGAGCGTACCCTTTTCTCCGAAGCATCATTCATAATGGGATCCCTTCAGATGCTGTTGCTAGAGGAAAACCCAGCTTAACGCGGAAGCTAATTATGTGCGGCATATTGCACGTGACTTGATTCTCCCGTACAAAATGGATAGGACCATCTCCTATTGAATTAAACGTCTTTCAAGGAATGACGATGCAGATAATTTGTCCAGATTGCCATTTTTCCCGAGAGGTAGACGAGAACAAGGTTCCAGCCAAGTCTCAGGTCGCCACCTGTCCGAAATGCAAAACGAAATTCAAGTTCCGAGAACTTCCGGAAGAGGACGCT
>Ga0070729_10004567_pt1 | contig 14985 bp, 10 predicted proteins | sample tdDd472_FD_66725 | JGI IMG/M metagenome (GOLD analysis project Ga0070729, IMG submission 66725) | Marine sediment microbial communities from the Atlantic coast under amendment with organic carbon and nitrate - tdDd47.2 | ecosystem: Environmental > Aquatic > Marine > Coastal > Sediment | place...
CTCTTGCCCTTGGGATCGAAGTCGGAGCCGCCCTTGCCGCCGCCCATGGGCAGGGTCGTCAGGCTGTTCTTCCAGACCTGCTCGAAGGCCAGGAACTTCAGGATGCCTAGGTTGACGCTGGGGTGGAAACGCAGGCCGCCCTTGTAAGGACCGATGGCGCTGCTCATCTCGATACGGAAGCCCTTGTTGACCTGGACTTCACCCTTGTCATCGACCCAGGGAACCCGGAAGAGGATGACGCGCTCAGGCTCGACCGAACGCTCAAGGATCTTGGCCTTGCGGTACTCGGGACGCTTGTCCAGTACGGGCCAGATAGACTCGACGACTTCTTCGACTGCCTGGTGGAACTCTGTCTCGGCAGGGTTCTTGGCAATCACGTTTTCCATGAAAGCAGAAACGTTCTGAGCCATTTCGGTACTCCTTGTTGACTTGCGCATCGAATCAGCTTCCGGCGTGGGGCCGGAACCCATTTGTCCAAAAAATGGAAGCGCCCCCGAAGGGGCGCAAGGAAATTCGGGACTTCGTTGAGAATTTGTTTGCGATTTAACAACAAGTGACGGCCCAACTGACATAATATGCTGTGTTCATGTGACTTAAGCACCTATTGACGGTTTCTTTATTCTCGAAATCCACGGCCGGATGACCCAGTCCTGACGGCAGCGAGCCCCTGCGCACGGGGACAGATGTCATCAGGACCGCGGCGCCTCGGCCCGCTGGAACGCCTTCGATGCCAGTTGCCAGCTGCCGGCGACGACGGCCCCCATGACCAGCCAGACCGCCGCGACCCCGCCGACACCGTGGGCTCCCAGATTTCGAACCAGACCGAGTACCAGGCCGTTGAGGATCCAGTCGTCGGACCAATTGAACACGAAGGTCACGAATGTACCCATGTGCAAAGCCAGCAAACCAATCATCAGACCCCAGAATACGAACCTGGAACGCTTGATGGTGATACCCGCCTTGAAGATCCGGAAGTAGAGCCTCAAACAGAGCATCCAGCAGATGAACTGCGCCCCCACCAGGACCGGCATCAGCGGTCCTCCGGTAACTGGTTGCAGGTGAGGGTAGTCCTTTTGCAGCGAAAGGCTCCCCCGGCGCAGGATCACCTCCCCTGATGGCGCCAGAGCCAGGTATCTCTCCGCCAGTTCGTTCGCCTGAATCTCCGTTCCGTACACCGCTTCGACCGCCCCAGCCAGCTGCCAAGACACGAACTCCATACTGGCCCCGCGCGGGGTGGTATAGGGTTTCCAGAGGTGCCAGGACAGCCCGCGTAGCACCGGGACCATCTCGGCGGCAACTCGTTCCCCGTTGGGAGCAACGATGAACTGCTGCTCACCCGTACGCGCCAGGGAGAAAAACTCCGGGGGAACCTTGAGACCGTAGTTGTCCGCTTCACTGACAAAGAGGAGACGTTCCCGTTCGGTATCCTGGAATCCGGCAACGATCCGGCCGGCACCGTAGCCGAGCAGCAACGTGATCGCTCCCGGAAGCACCAGCCAGCGTAACAAGGCAGTCCGCGATACCGGGAGATGATCGACCCGGTGCAGTCTCTCCATGAAATGTCCGGTGAAGGCGAACAGCATGTAGACCGTCAGAAAGAAAAAGGCCACGCGCAACGAGCTACCGCTTTCCGATAGAACCGAGGCGCCACTGTGCAGTAGTCCGAAGAAGGCGATGGCCGGCAGGCCCAGGATCCAGGTCGCAGGCCACTTGAACAGTAGCCGCGTGACTGCATAATCCAGCGGGCGTCTCGAGGGGCCGACCTGTTCCCACGATTCCGCCTGCCCGCCCTCCACCATCGCACCGGTCGCACTCCTGATCGACCAGGAACCCGCCAGCAGGGCTCCAGGGAGGCGCCGGCCGGACCAGTGCTGAAACCCGGCCCCCAGCAACAACAACGGAGCCAGGTACAGCAGGTCCAGCAGACTCGTCAATGCCAGCAACACCAGCAATCCCGCAAACACCGCGGCCAGGAAGCGCCGCCAGGCAGGGTGCGCTCCGGGCTCCGCCGTCGCCGGCAAAAAAGCTGCTACCAGGTCGGCGCCCAGGATCAACATCGCCGTGGGTCGGACGATGAGCTCGAGCAGATCGACTCCACTGAACAGTCTGATCTCAGAGAAACTCGCCAGCGACAACTGGAACAATCCCAGGACCGCGCCGACCGTAACCACGAGAGTCGTCGCCCCGGCGACCAGCGCCAGGAAATGACTCTGCCATAGATCCCGCGCCGCCAGGGGGAGTCCCTGCTCCCAGTTCCGGCAACGCCGGCCCGCCGGCCCCAGGAAGAACACCACGGCGCCGCTGCCCAGTACGATCATCTGGAGCGCCATCATCTCGAAATAGCCGATCTCGGGACGCCCACCATCCCGGAACCAGAAGTAGGTCAAGACATTGGCCACGAAGGTCGACAGGGCAACGGTCACCAGCAGGCTCTTGCCCAGACCCCGTAGGATCTCGTGGCGGATCACCAACCGCGTGATCATGACTCCCTCCCGGCCAACTCGATGAACATCTCCTCCAGGTTGATGGTGCGGCACTGACTGCCGGGTTCGATACCCCGCTCTTCCAGTTCCCTGGTGCAGGCTGCGGGGTCGAGTTCGAAGACGGCATGCAGGGCATCTCCGCGCCGCCGGGCACACAGGCAGGTGGGAATGGACAGCAGGCGATCGTTGTCGCAGGAACCGTCTGCCGGCAACACGGCCAGGCAGTATCCCTCGCGAATGGCGTCGACATCACTGTCGATCCATTTCTGACGTTCGTGGATCATGATCAACCGACTGGCCATCCGTTCCACGTCCCCCATGTAGTGGGAGGAGAAGAGGATGGTCGTCCCGGTGTCGTTCAGCAGCTGGATGGAGGTCTCCAGGAACTCGCGCCGCGCCGCGGGATCGAGGCCGCCGGCCGGCTCATCAAGGACCAACAGTTCGGGCCGGTGGCTGACTGCACAGAGCAGGGCCACCTGGCGGGCCTGCCCCCGGCTGAGGTCCTTGACCTTCCGGTCCGGCGGCAACTCGAATCGCGTCGCCAAATTCGTGGCGAACTCCGCATCCCAGCCCGCATACAACTGGCGATACATCGCCACGACATCGCGTACTTTCAGAAACGGCGGCAGTTCCTGGTCCTCGGCCACGTAGCCTATCCGGCGCTTCGTCGCCAGCGGATCCTGTCTGGGATCGGCATCGAATACCGTGACCTGCCCCCGCTCGGGGCCCAGCATACCCATGACCAGACGAATCAAGGTGGTCTTACCGGCGCCGTTGCGCCCCAGGAGGCCGATGACCTCGCCCCGCTCCACCTTCAGGCTCACGTCTGCCAGGACGTCCTGTGCACCGTAGCCTCGGTACACGTTACGCAGTTCCAGGACGCTCATGTCAATCCTCCTCGATCCGGTCGGAGCCGAATCCTGTCTCGTTACCGGCCAGCATGTCCCGGAGCAGTACGACCGCCACTTCGGCGTCCAGATCCAGCTGACGCACCAGTTCGACCGCAGGACGCAGGATCTCCTGCAAGCGTTCGATGCGCCGGGTGTCCAGATCCGACTCGTCCAGCTCGGCCACGACCAACGGACGGCCGGGCCGGCGCTCCAGCACCTGGTCGTGGACCAGAAGATTATAGGCTTTGCTGATCGTCATCGGGTTGACCCCCAGAGGTATGGAAAGGCTGCGAATGGACGGAAGCTCGTCGCCGGGACGCAGGGTGCCGCTGGCGATCTGCAGTTTCACCTGGTCCATGAGCTGGCGGAAGATGGGCACCCCACTGTTCGGGTCCACATAGAAGTGCATTCTGCGTTTCCTCCAATCGGGGCAGGCCTGCCATGTCCGTTGGATCCGTTCAGCCCGTTCTCGCGCGGCGGGGATGTCCAAGGCGCGTTTCCATCACCGGAACGCTACACCGCATTAGTGCATATGTCAAGTAATGCACCTCTTGTTTACGGAAGGTACCGCCAGGGGTTTCAAAAAATTTTCGCCTGTGGTAAATTCGAAGTCTGAACCCTATTGAACCTGGAGGAAGACATGGATTTTCATGACTTGCAGAAGACCCGGGTCGGCGATTTGCGTGAGATGATGAAAGAGCATCTGCCGGATGTGACCGGGGTCATCGGACTCAAGAAAGAGGAACTGGTGGATCAGTTGGCCGACAAGCTGGGCATCGAGAAACCCCACAAGCACGTCGCCGCCGGTCTGGGCAAACGTGCCATCAAGGCCAGAATCCGCGAGATGAAGGTCAAGCGCGCCGCGGCTCTGGAGGCCAAGGACAGTGCCGAGCTCAAGAAGTACCGGCGGCGGATTCATCGTCAAAAACGTCGGCTCCGCCGCCTCATGCAATTATCCTGACGCGAAGTCCAGCGACCTCGCCACGGACACGACCGGGTCTGCCGGGGGCCTCGCCCCTCTGGGAGTCCCGGTCGTTTTTTAATCCGAGATCAGGCGAACTCGAGCTTGCGTGCGGCGTTGGTCACCGCGTCGATCATGGCTGCCAATCCGGTGCGTGCCGCCACTTCATCGTCACTGACGAAGGTCACTTCTAGCATCCTTTCGACCCGTTCGCCGGTGCGCGAGAAGTTCATTTCCGTCAGGGCCTGGGACCAGCCGTCCAGCCAGCTGTTGAGGCGGCACTGTTGTCGTTCGTCCCCCTGAAAATGCAGGATGAGATCGATGGAACTGTCCGGGCCGGCGGTACCGTTCTTGACCGAGCCGTACAGGTAAACCGCCGCCACGCCATACTCCGCGGGATCAAGTGCCCGCACCATGCGTTCGGCCATCCGGAAACGCCAGCGCCAGTATTGCATCGGCTCGTGAAGAGTGGGTTCGACCGGCGCCGAACTTACCGCCTGCTTGCCCGAAGGAGCCTCCAGCACGGCCACCGCTTCCTCCTGGTCGGCGTTCATCAGTATCTTGAGAATTTTTCCATCCGAGGCCGCCGGCACATCGATCACCCGCACACATGACTCGAGGTGCGCGTACTCCGGCAACAGGTCAGCCAGTAGATTGGATCCCCGGGCAAGGAAGGCTTCGTCAAACACGATGTCCTCGTCGTCCGGGTACAGCGGCAGGTACCGGATCTGCGCTTCCACCAGGTCCTGGAAGAAATGTGTGCCGAAGGAGAGGTCGGGCACGTACTGCCCGCTGCGTCGGGCGATCTCCACCAACACGGCCGTGTTGTTGATGTCGGCGTAGGTCACGTTGACGCCCAGCTTGATATCGCCGCGGCTGCCCCAGCGCCCGGGCCCCATCAGGATGAACTGACGCTTGGGAAGCAGTCGATTCAAGGCCCCCACGGTTCGTCCCACCTCGCGCATAGCCTCCACCGACGGCAGCGCCCCGTAGCCCGCGGGATCCACGTAGACGATGTGGGTGATCTCTGGGACCCAGCCATTGGACACATACCGGCGGGCAGAAAACACCAGTTCGGACGGATCGATGTCCCGGGGAATGGGCGCCGGCGCGTTCTCGCTGGACTGGGCCTGGGGCCGGCATTGCAGCAGGTAGAAATCCTCACCGTCATGGGCGAACTCGATATCCACCGGCGTCTGGAGGTGCCGCGACAACGTCAGCAGCAGGTCATGCAATCTGGGCACCAATTCGGTGTCGGCACGCAAGCCCTCCATGTCCGCCACCAGGTCATCCCGGGTCGGATCCATCATGAAGCGAGAGGTCTTGTGCAGCATGCCCTCGCGATACACCGAGAAGACCTTGTCAACCAGCGGGTAGTCGTCTCCCGCCTCCCGCAGGAGGTCGGCCAGCTCCACGGTCTCGAAGGCGTTGGTCTCCAGGTTGATGACATCGGCCCTTGACGGGCTGTAGCGCAGGATCTCGTCCATCGAGGCGCTGGCCCGTAGTCCGGGTTGAGCCGGAACCGCCAGGATGGGAAAGTCGCGATCGATCCGATCGACGGCCCGGGTGCCCAGCCCCGGCACCAGGCGGATGAGACCGTCTTCTCGAGAAATGCGCGGCGACCAGCGGAACTCGTTCTGGCTGAAGGCGACGCCGGCGAAGGCAGGCAACCACCAGCGCCCGACCCGCGTGCCGACGACTTCCTGGATCAGGATTCCCATCTCCTCGACGAACTCCTGTAGTCCCCGCTCACGCCGGTATTCGATGGGGTCGGGGCCGAGGATCGAGGCCCATACCTCCGCCACGGCGTCCATCAGGGCGTCGAGGCGTTCTTCTTTCGTGCCCTGGTTGGCGATGAACAGGCTCTTGTACTTGCCCGAGAAGGCGGTCCCGAAACGATCTTCCAGCAAGCTGGAACTACGGATGATCAGCGGTACGTCGCCGAAGAAGTCCAGGGCCCGGGACAGGCCGGTGATCACCTCCGGGGGAAAAGTGCTGTTCTTGAACAACTGAATCATGTTGGGGTATTCGCGGCGCACCTGGCTGATGTCCTTGAACTTCTGTTCCATGACGTCGTCCAGATTGTTGAGCTTCACGAAGTCCATGATCGCGTCGGAGATAATACACCAGGTCCGGGGAATCTTGATCCGGTCCAGTCCGCGGTCGGTGGCCTCGGGGCGGGCCAGAATCCAGGTCGCCAGCAACAATCCGGCGGCCTTGCCGCCCAGCTTGCCGTGGCTGCCCTCGGTCATGATGACCTGGTTCAGCAAGTCGTGGAAATCGGTGATCCGAACCACTTCCTTGGCCACGTTGATGAAGTCGAACTGCTCGGTCAAGAATCGCATGATCAGCGAGACCCGCAGACTCTTGAGCGTGCTGGTCGCCAGTCCGCTACGGCCAGCCAGGACGTCATGGTAGCGGCGGATCGCGGCGGCGATCTCGGGCAGGGTGCTGCGGGGATCCCCCACCACGGTACTGAAGAAGCTGGCCTTATCTTCCTGGACCCACTTGTTGAGCCTGGTCAGGATCTCGTCGTCGCCCAGGAACTCGCCGGCCAGTTCGAAGGGTGCCCCGGACATCAGGGAAGAGTCGTCGAGAGAGACTCGCGCACCCGGCACGTTTGTCTCACCGCCGGTGCCGACGCCGCCCTCCACCTCGGCAAGCATGTCCTGGGCCTGCACGAGACCGATGGAGCACAGATGGTTGAGCATCTTGCGCGAGATCCGCAGAAACTGCTTTCCGCGGGTCTTGCGCATCTGTTCGACCACATCACGCCAGGCAGTGCCGCTGTCACCGGTCACGATCTACACCCAACCGCGGTCGCGGCAGGCAGCGGCGACACGGTTGATGGCCACCACGTAGGCACCGTCGCGCATGGACAGCTTCTGCTTCGTCGCCAGCTCATCGATCGAGTGGAAGGCGGCAGTCATTTTCTGGTCGAGCTTCGACAGGACCTCTTCCTTTTCCCAGAAGTAGTTCATGTTGCACTGCACCTGCTCGAAATAGCTGCAAGTGACCCCTCCGGCATTGGCCAGAAAATCGGGGATCACCAATACGCCGCGCTCGTCCAGCACCGCGTCGGCCTCGGGAGTCGTCGGACCATTGGCGCCTTCGGCCACGATCTTCACCTGCTGGTTGATGCGCTCGACATTCTTTGCCGAGATCTGATTCTCAAGTGCGCAGGGCAGCAGGATGTCCACCTCGCGATCGATCCAGTCGTCGCCCGGTAGTACCTCGTAGCCGAGGGTTGCCGCCTTGGCCTTGTCAATCCCGCCGAAACGGTTCGTGATGCCGCGCAGCTCGTCCAGATCGATCCCCTTCTCGCGGTGGAATGCGTAGGTGGTCTGGTCTTCCTGGTCCCAGCTCGAGACACAGACCGTCTTGCCGCCGAGGCGGTGGTACAGCTCGATGGCGTACTGGGCCACGTTTCCGAAACCCTGAACGCTGGCGGTGGTCGTTGCCGGGTCGACGGCCAGTTTGCAGAGGGCCTCGCGCAGGCAGTATATCACTCCGTAACCCGTGGCTTCGGTGCGCCCCAGGGACCCGCCCATGCCCACGGGTTTGCCGGTGATGACGCCCGGATAGTGTCCCCCCGCAATGTGTTCGAACTCGTCCATCATCCACAGCATGTGCTGGGGACTGGTCATCACGTCGGGGGCCGGCACGTCGGCCACCGGTCCGATATTCCGGGCCAGCTGTCTCACCCAGCCTCGACAGATGGCCTCCTGCTCCCGAGCGCTCAGGTTGTGTGGGTCGCAGATCACCCCGCCCTTGCCCCCTCCCAGGGGGATGTCCGCCACCGCGCATTTCCAGGTCATCCACATGGAAAGGGCGCGCACCGTGTCGGCGGTCTCCTGGGGGTGGAATCGGATGCCCCCCTTGCAGGGTCCTCGAGCGTCGTTGTGCTGAACCCGATAGCCCTGATACACCTGCACCGAACCGTCGTCCATGCGCACCGGGATGCTGAAGTGGTATTCCCTCAGAGGGCTGCGCAACAGGGCCCGGGTACCGGGATCGAGGCCGATCATGTCGGCGATCTTGTCGAACTGGGCACGAGCCATCTCGAAAGGGTTGAAGGACGCGTCCTGGGCCATGGTCGAAAACCCCCATTGGTTGATTGTATTGCCGTCGCCGGCGACGGGATCCGGTCGGTCCCATCTGATACAGCTCGAGCGGCGCAAGGATCAGGACCAGGGACTCAACGAGCAAGAAAAAAACGAACTTCGGATCCCGCCAGGGTCGCGGCGTGCTTTCAACTCGGTTCGTCGAGTCCCGGGTACCGGCCGGGGCGCAGAACGACCCCCCGTCTCGTTCGCCCGTCGATGAGTACTTCCAGCGGCTGGTCCAGCCGCGCGTGCCGGACGAACTTCCCCACTGCTTCCGGCTGACGGGCGTTCAGCCAATCCCAGTCGATGCGGGCTCTTCCCTCGCCGGCATTGACTGTCAAGTAGCCGATCTGGAAGCTGGTCAGATTCTGAAAGAAATGGGATCCCTGGCTGGGCGTGATCTTGAAGTCCTCCAGGTCCGTTTCCACGATGACCCTGGCTCCGGATATTTCGTCCCAGCGGACCGGAATGCCCAGCCAGCGGTCCGACGACCCCCAGCGACCAGGCCCGACCAGCAGGTAGGGCACTGAGTCGGCGACGAATTTCCGATTCAGGCGGCTGATCTCCACGGCCATTTCCCGGGTCTGCGACCGATCAAACAGATCCGGTGGAATGAACAGGATATCCCGGATCCCGGTGATGCGCCCGTTGCCCAGGGCCACGTTGGTCGCCACCACCGCGTCGTCGCCCCAGAGCACTTCCTCCTGGATGTCCGGGGCCTCGTAACCGGCGGCCAAAGGCCGGATCTGCAGGAACCCGAATTGATGGGAGGCCAGCTTGCCGTCGCCCAGCACCGCTGCGAATTCGATTTCCACCTCGGCGCTCATCGTACGCCGCCCCAGTTCCAGTAGTAGTTTGAGGATCTCGGCCAGAGGAAAGAGATCGGATTTGAGAATGTGGGCAAACGAAACCAGACGCGCTCCGGGGCGGTGGATCCCGTCGTAGACCCGATCGTTTTCCGGTGAGTAGACCGAGCCCAGGGGCTCCAGCGTGCCGTCCCGCTCCGCTACGTCCAGATCCAGCAGGGCCAGGTTGTAGTCGTCACGGGCCTCTGGCACCGCATCGGCATCGCTCAGATCCACGGCATAAAACTTCCGCTGGCTGTTGTTCAGCCAGTCCGTGGTCGAACCGAACTGGGGCAGCACTTCCGGTCTCGCCGGGCTGAAGCGCAACGCCTTGCCGCCTTCAACCACCATCCGGCCCATGCCCAGCGCCACCGCCGCCACGCCATCCTCGGGTTGAAGATCCGCCGCAGGATAGAAATCCGACGAATGAGCCACACCCGAGAAATGCGGATAGTCGTAGTCGCCGTAGCGCCGGCCCACCATCTGCTGGATGATGACCGCCATCTTCTCATCCTCGATCCGGTTGCTCGTGGCCTCGAGATAACTCTTGGCGGCCCGTCCGTAGGCCGAGGCGTAGACCATCTTCACCGCTCGGCAAAGTTGCTTGAGCCGGACCTGCAGGTCCTGGTGGCTGTTGGCCAGCATGTAGGTGGCATAGACGCCGGCGAAGGGCTGGAATTGGCTGTCTTCCAGCAGGCTGCTCGAGCGGACGGCCAGCGGGTAACAGACCTGCTCGAGAAACGCTTCCAGGTCCTTACAGATGTGTTCGGGCAGGTCGGCGTCGATGAAACGCTGGATCACGTCCTCATCTTCGCAATCGCCAATCACGCTTTCGCGCAGGTCGCCTTGCCGCATGAAGGTATCGAAGACATCGGTGCCGACGACGGCCGTCGGTGGGACCTGGATGTCTACGCCAGGAAACCGGTTGGTGATGCCGTAGCGATGCAGGATCGAATTCATGAACGCCAGGCCGCGCCCCTTACCCCCCAGGGAACCGCCCCCGATCCGCACGAAAGCGCTGGTCGTATCGAAGTGGCGCCTCGAAAAATCGGCGACCACCCCCCGCTGGCTCTCGGTGCGGAAACGGCTGATGGCCTGGGCCAGATACTCGCGCAGTTCCTCGTCATCCTTGAACTCGGTGACCTTGCGCGGCCGCAACAGCGAAGCGAGTCCGAACTCGGTGCGGGCCCGCAACCAGTTGGAGAAGTGATCGTGGGCAGCGTGGTGACGCACTGATTCTCCCGGTACGACCCGCAGCTGGCGGACCAAACCCTTGAGATCCGTGGCTCTTCCGATCTCGATGCCGTCGGGCGTCCGAAAGACGAAATCGCCGAACCCGAAATTCGCCAACATGAACTGTCGCAGTTCCTTCAGCAGCTTCCGGGAGCGCTTGTTGATGAATCCCGCCCCGATCACGTGGGCCGTTGCGGCGAGCTCACGGTTCGTCGACTGCAAAACTGCAGGCGTATGGGGATCCACGTACTTCACGCGCCGGATGAACTCGACCCCGGCATCCTCCCGTTCGACGCCCTTCCAGGGAAACTGGCCGTCACTGATCACGCCCAGCAACGAGTCCTTGTACTGGCGGTAGAGCTCCCACGCCTCCTCGAAACTCGCTGCCAGGAGGATCTTCGGTCTGGCCCGCAATCGCAACAGTCGGTGGCTCAGATTGATGCCCTCTTCCATCAGAGACTGGGTCTGTTCCAGAACCTCGGTGTAGATCATGGGCAAGTAGAGGGAATAGAAACGGATCGAATCCTCGATCAACAGGATGCAACGGACATCGCCATAGCGCGTATCGTGGGCGACGTTCAGCGTGTCCTCGCAGTACTTGATGATCGCCAGCAGCAGGCGTCCGTCGCCGTTCCACAGGAAGAAGCGATCGATGTTGCGGTCCCGGTCCGCGGCCTGCAGGTGCTGCAATTCCCGCGGGTTGAAGGCCAGATTGAATACCGGCAAACCCGGGTGCTCGGCCTTGATCGCCGCCGCCAGGGCACCGGCATCCATGTCACCCAGTCGGGTCATGGAGATGACCATGTCGAAACGCCGCACCTCGATGAGGGTCAGGGCCTCCTCGCCTGTCGACGCCCGAGTCACGTGGGGTGGGAAACTCAGATTCAGTTCGCGGTACTCGCTGAGCAGCAATTCCGTCAGTCGGCCGCCTTCCTCGAGAGTGAAGGCGTCGTACATGCTGGCGACCAGGAGGATTTCCTGAACGCGGTGGGGCATGAGATGTCCGAAGCCGCTGAATCTGTTGTCGGCTTCCGATGGCACGGGATTCATGTGGTAGTCAATCATGGCCGAAACGCTAACCCATCGCCCGATATTCGGCCAGCGTTATCCCCGGCCTAGAATCCCATGCGCACGCCGACCAGAACCTCGCTTTTGGCCGCCGAACCACGTTCAGGGTCCAGTTCACGCTCGTGGATCCGGGGCACCAACCATCCCACGAACGAACCCAGGGCGGCACCGGCCAGGATATCGGTGGGAAAGTGCCAGCCGCCGGCATAGCGCAGATAGCCGGTCGTTGCGGCCACCCCCAGACATCCGCCCCAAACCCAGCCCCGGGCCGACGAGTCGGGATACAGCCTGCTGAACACGGAGGCCGCAAAGACCATGGAAGCAAAAGCGCTCGCGGTGTGTCCGGACGGGAACGAGCGCCGCGCGGTACGAGACAACTTGGTCTCCAGCGGTACCGCAGGGTCGTCGTTGTACGCCAAGGGGCGGGTGCGGGTAAACGCGTTCTTGGCCAGATAGACGGCCCCGTTGTTCAAGAGCATCGTCTCGGCGTACATGCCTCCCAGAACCAGCGGCTGCAGCGCTCCGCGATCGGTTGCCGCCAAGGTGAGGGGTGCTACCGCTGTGGTGATCATCAGGATGTCGCTGGCTCGGCTCGCCGCCGGAGACCAGCGCTTCGTGGCCGAACGGTCCAGAGCGTTGATCGCCTCGCGATCCAGTGCCGACACATCGGCCTCGGTCAGGTTCTCATGATCCCGATCCAGCAGCCAGCCCAGGGCAAAAAGTGCCGCGCTGGACCCCACCAGCGCGATCTCCCGACCGGTCTCCAGCTCATAGGGGAACGGATCCTCTGCCAGGGCCAAAGCACCGGGCAGCTGCAGCACCATCAGTAGGGTCAAACTCAAGGTCCAATGCTTCAGCGCCCTCACCAGATCCCCATCGTTGGAAGTCACAAACCGGATACACAAACCCGCAGGCAGGATGTATTGTACAGGCCACCTGGGGCATTGCCAGGGTATTCTGGAATCGACCGCCACATCCCAATGGAGGTGCCCGCATGGACATTGGCAAAGCGCATTATCGGCTGCTGGCCATGCTGATACTGTGGTCCATGCTCGCGTCCGCGGGTTGCGATGGACAGCATCGTATCGATGGGGCGAAGTCACCACCGGCTGCCGGCACCGATTCCACCAGCGGAGTATCGGCGACGCCCGAGCCCGGTAGCCTCACGGCATGGGCCTATGATTGCGACGGGATCTATACCGTGGTCCATCTGCGCCAGGACGAAGGGATCGATCTCTGGCTGCGCGGCGAGTATCTTGTGCTACCCCACATCTCATCGGGTTCCGGAGCCAAGTACCGGGCCGGACAGGTTTCATTCTGGTCCAAGGGCCGCGGCGAGGCGCTGCTCGAGACCGCCGACGGCACGCTGCACGAGTGTCGTGAAGAGCGGCGGCAATCCCTGCTGGAGGATGCGAAGCTGCGCGGCATGGATTTCCGGGCCTCCGGCAACGAACCCGGGTGGGTGCTGGAGATGGGTCGAGGGTTGCTGGACTTCCGCTACGACTACGCGACCAAGCGGGTGCTGCTGCCTCAACCTGAGCCGCTCGAGAATGCGGCCGAGGGTCGAACCAGTTACCACGTCCAGTCCAAGCGATACGACCTGCTGGTGGTCCTCTCCCGCGGCCCCTGCACCGATACCATGTCCGGCAACACCGCCGAAACCACCGTCCGCATCATGCTCAACGGTGTGGAATACAAGGGTTGTGGCCAGGCGCTGCACTGATCTGCCTACCGTCTGGAACGGCGAGAAGGCCCGGGCAACCATGCCGCCCGGGCCTTTCCTGTGTCGGGGAACCGAAGTCTACCGGTAGCTGGCCTTGAGGTCGCCCCAGGTGGAGTTCGAGACCGCGGTGACGCCACTGATGGTGGCCACACCGGTGGGGAACGTCGCGTCGGTCTGATTCGTCAGACAGTTGCTCATTCCTACCGCGTCAGTCGGCACCATGCCGGCCAGGGGCTTGAACTGGAACGGACCGGCGTTGTTGTCGGGAACCGGTTCGATGGAGATCACCAGGGCGAAGTCGCCGCTGTCGAGATTCAAGGTCGGGCCGCAGTGGAAGTCGGTGAAGTCCTGGCCGGGGAAGGCCGGACCACCGCCGTTGCAACCGGCTTCGTCCGAGTCGAAGCCTTCACCCGAAGTGAATGTACCGGTGGAGTTGGGCATCGGAGCATCGCCGGAGAAATCCACGGCCCAGCCTTCGTAGATCCAGCCGGCGCCCAGATCGGGCAGGCCCATCAGACCGGCCTCGGGCCCGGGCATGGTCAGGTACCACACGCCCTGGTTGTCATTGTCCGGAGCAGACTCGTTGTCGCTGGGCGTGGCCAGGATGTAATCGGCCGTGGCCGCGGGCAGGACGTCCAGACCGGGCACCGCCGCGACGAGCTGGGCGGTGTCGCCCTCGAGCATCCCGGTCAGGACGATCAGGCCGGAGGGTCCGGGATCCATGTCGTCGGCAGGCTCCAGCGAGATCTTGATGGACGAGGCGCCCGAGAGATCGGTGCCGGTATTGAAGATCTCAATCAACTCACCGGTGCCGGGGGCAACGGTTTCACCGGATTCATTGACGTTGAAGACTCCCGTACTGACAGGCATCCCGTCGATAATGGCCCAGCCTTCGTACACTCCGTCTACCGCTTCGTCGAGAGGCATCAGGTTCGCGAAACCCAGGGTCAGGGACTCGGCGCCGGTCTGGGCGACAGCCGCGCCGGCCATCAGCAGGGTCATGATCAGGGTGGCGATCCCCATACGTTTGCTTCGCATCATTTCATTCTCCCTTTTCTAGTGAATGTGTATCGATCAATTATTCAGAACTGGATGTTGCAAGTCGTGAAGCGCTTCTGTAGGGTCTACGAGAGGGCAGATACAAGCGTGACAGGTTCAGTCCTGTATGTTCGATTTTTTTCTGGAAGCTGTCCGATCGACCCGACGAACTACGTAGTAATGAGAGAGGACGAGAACGTTGGTACCAGCCAGGTCACAGTTCAAGGATGATGCGGGCGCACTGACGCCCGATCTCCTTCTACGTGTGACCCGGCGCGAGCAGGAGCCTCTCGAAGTGTTCTTCAACCACTTCTACGACAGGGTCTATGCCCATGTCGTCAACTTGATGCGGGACACGACCCTGGGCGAGGATCTGACCCAGGACGTGTTCATGCGCCTGCATCGGGTCATCGATCGGCTCGATCCCCAGCGGGATCCGGCGGGTTGGGTCTTCACCGTGGCCACCAACGTGGTGCGTGACTACTGGCGTTCGGCGGATCACCGGCGCAAGGACGCCGAGGTCCATGTCGAGGATCCGGGCGATCTGCCGGTGGCCCACCCCGACCGCGATGTCCAGGCGGCCATGGAGAGTGACGAGGAACTCAGAGCGGTCTGGGCGGCTCTGCACACCCTGTCAG
>Ga0070729_10004568_pt1 | contig 14983 bp, 15 predicted proteins | sample tdDd472_FD_66725 | JGI IMG/M metagenome (GOLD analysis project Ga0070729, IMG submission 66725) | Marine sediment microbial communities from the Atlantic coast under amendment with organic carbon and nitrate - tdDd47.2 | ecosystem: Environmental > Aquatic > Marine > Coastal > Sediment | place...
CACGCCGTGATCGAATGGGCATCCACCAACCCGCACCTCCGAAAAGCACTTATCGCAGCAGGAGAATGCCGAGTTGTAAGTTCAGCGTTAAAGCAGGCAGCCGGATTTACTATCAACGGCGGCCAACCCTTCTAAATCAAACTCAACCCATTGCGAGAGGAAGGGATTCTTCCTCTCGCTTTCTATTTACACTGAAAAGCCATTCCACAATAAAAGGGCCTTGGGGTGTGCAACACCCCAACACCGTTTTCCCTTCAAAGACGAACATTTCTTACTCCTCCCCCCAGACGAAGACCAACACCAGCCCTTGATCGGAGGCTTAGAAGCTGACCAATCGAAGGCGGCGGCTCTCGTACAGAGGTCAGAAAATTTACCTTAAACTGAAATATGACGGAGAGGTAGAGCTTGAGCTTTTCATGGGATGGAGCCGACTCGATTGGATCAAATTCTTGCCTCCGATCTGGGGGGGCGGCCAAATGCGTAAGGGGCTTTTTTCGTCCCTTTTTTGCCCCAACAAAAAACGGACCGCCGCCCGCGCAGGGCAGGGAAAGCTTTGGGTGCTTCAGCACCCAACAATGGCTCTCGCCGAAGACGCATCTTCCATTCTTCATCGCTGCCAAAGGCAGCCTTCCTCATTCTTCCCTCTCAAAAAACAAAAAAAATCACCCTCCCCCTCAACTCATGGATGGACAGAACGCGCAGGTATGATTACTCTTACTAAAATACAAAAAAATAACCGGAGGGAAAATATGAACGACGAAAGCAATGCCTGCAAGCAATGGCTAAACGAAGTCAACTGGGACATGATCCACGAAGATGCCGTCACCCTGTATCTGGAATGGGGCAATAACAATTACCGTGATGCCATGCGTTCACCCGTGACCACCAGTGGCGAATATTCCATTTATTTCGCCATCGACACATGGGAAGAACCCAAGGTCGTGCTCATGAAGATGGACAACTACGGTTCCACCATCCTGTGCGCCAAGAAGCTGCCGGAAGAACTTGCCAAGGAACTGCTCGACGAAATCAAGGGCATCAAGGGCATCCTTGAACTGACGCCGTCCATCAAGGAATGGCTCATGAAGGAACTTGAAGCATAAAACTCGCCCACGCCAACAAAATCAAAAAAAACGGCCCGGCGCACACTGTGCACCGGGCCGTTTCTCATTGTAATTCGATACGGAGCTATTCCATACCCTCGTCTTCCAGAAGATCGCTGCCGGATGCGGCGTTACGCGCCAAATCGTCAACACGTTCATTGAACATATGACCGGAATGGCCCTTGACCCAATTGAAATTGACGTCCTGTTTCTCAATAAGCGGCATGAGGCGACGCCAGAGGTCCTGATTCTTGACAGGCTTCTTGGCGGCCGTTTTCCAACCATTGCGCTGCCAGTTCTTGAGCCACCCTTTGGTGATAGCCTGCTGAACGTATTTCGAATCAGTCCACAGCTCAACCGAACAGGAACGGCTCAATGCATTCAGACCAACAATAACGGCAAGCAACTCCATACGGTTGTTGGTCGTCCTTTTGTAGCCTTGGGCGAATTCCTTGTAGTTGTCCGCACCTTCGCCTTTATATTCGCCATAAATCATGACCGCGCCATATCCGCCGGGACCGGGATTGCCCAGGCAGGAGCCATCGGTATACATGGTGACGCGCTCACTCACTGGCGGTCTCCTCTTTGTTCAATTGTTCGAGTTTCTTGTAAATTTCCATCAAGACTTCCTGAATAGCCATGGGCCAGTCGCCCTCCTTAAGGGACGGCAACAGGAACGTCGTCTTGAGCGATTCAATGAAATCCTTGCCGAGCGTCTTCCGCATCATGGGCGGAAACCGCAATTTCACCTCTCCGATGGACGGAGCCAGTCCCATGTACATGGTTTTGCCATCCAGATTCGGCACCACAAAATCGCCTCCAAAAATCTGAATTTTGCAATCCAGGCCGTATTCATCTTGCAGGGACCGGGTGAACGAGACAATGAATTTCTTCTGGCTTGTGTCCAGCGTCTTGGTCTCGTCATAGACCGCGCCCTCCTGATTGAGGACGTCCACCACGCGTTTATTGTTCTCGTAAAAGGCCCAGATCACGGCGGCAAAAACCAGCACCAACGCGAGGGACCGGAACACCTTTTCTTTCGGCGATTCGCCGTGAACTCTAGGAATCTTGATTCGCATATGCGTTCCCTACCGTGAGGTCGGTTTTCGTGCAAGCCCGGAAGCTTACCCTTCACCCCGCAACGCCTGAATAGGATCAAGGCCTGCCGCCTGCTTTGCCGGTTTCAAGCCGAAGATCAGCCCGACCACCTGGGATCCGGCCAAAGCCATGAAAAACGCCTTCCATGAAAATTGAATGGTCAAAATATCCAACCGCGAAAGGAATTGCCCCAACCCCAATCCGAGGAACAATCCAAGTATACCGCCAAGCATGGTCAAAGCGCACGCCTCCACCAAGAACTGGCCCATAATAGCAGAATTGCGCGCGCCCATGGCCTTTTTCAGCCCGATCTCCTCGGCCCGTTCACTGACTGAAATGGAAAAAAGATTCGCAAGCACGAATCCGCCCACAAGCATGGCAATACCCGCTGTCACACCCAAAAAGATAGTCAGCCCACCCTTGAACATGGACAAAAACTGCAACACCTCATCTGCCGTCAAAATGGAAAAATCGTCATCATCTTCCGGCGCCAGATGGTGCAGACTCCGAAGCAGGGAGCGCAAATTTTCGGTATGAGCGTCCATATAATCCGGCTCATAAAATTTCACCCGCAGCGCGCGAAAATACTTCCGGTCCATATTATACCGCTGCACCAAGGTCGCCAGAGGCACGATGATACGGTTGTCGATGTCGCCGCCACCGCCCGATGCAAAACCCCGGTAGGACAATTTTCCCACCACCTGAAACGGAATATCACTGATGTAGATAACCTTGCCGACCGGCGATTCATCTCCGAATAATTCCCGCGACGGCTTATCGCCCAAAAGCGCGATCTTTGCGCCCATGGCATTGTCCTCTGCCGTGATATCGCGGCCCTCGGCCAGCGGCCAGTTCCATGCGGACGCGTACTTTTCGGTCGTCCCGATAATACGCGTATTCTGATAATTCTTGTTGCCTGCCTTGACCGTCTGCCCGAACTTGGCGCGCATGGGCACCACCTGATACGCGCCCGGCAATGAGTCCCGAATCCGTTGCGCATCCTCTCGACTCAAGGTCAATGTACGCATACCCACGGCCCGCTGCTTGAAGTTGCCGCCAAACACCAACGCCGAGTCCGGCCCGAACATCTCGACAATCTCCACAGCCTTTCTGTTCGCGCCATCAACCGCCGTCACAATCAGCGTCAAACTCGCAATCCCGAATGCCACCCCCAAAATCACGAAAAAAGACCGGAGCTTAAAAGCCCACACAGCTTCAAACCCCATGTTTATTATTCGCGCTATGAGTCGTATCATTGTAATTGCCCCCAGCCCCCCATCCCCTCCTTTTCCTAAACTTTTTGTGTCGCTTCGCGAAGTAAGGGGAAATCGAAAGTCTGTTCTATTTTATAAATACCAATAAAAAAAACGTTGTCATCAAAACATTTATTCTCGCTTAAAATCCCTGGCGGCGTTGGTAACCGTCCCGAAGAAATCGCGCGGGGCGGCTTGCTTACGCTGTCAAAGCAATCCCGTGCGATTTCTTCGGGACATTCTTCAAACAATTACCAGCCTGCACACACCCTCGCCGCAGGCGACCCAAAAAGTTTTGGAGAGTCCAGAGAACCTTTTTCAAAGAAACAAGACTAGAACAGCGGTCTTTCCCTTAACAGTTTAAGGAGTGCTTGGTACATGTCCACGCCCCTATGATTAAACCGATATTCACACTCTTTCAAATGCAGATTAAAAGTGACTTTGTGGATTCCATGAAAACGGACTAGCCGTGTCTTTGCGTACCCCCAAAAACTCTCAATTCCATTGATGTGATTAGATCCGTCCGCAAACTCACCTTCTCCGTGCTGCACTCGAAAATGTTTCTTGTAACCAAGGTCCACCAGACCATAATAAGAGGTCAGGCCGTCAGTATGAATGACACTTTCCAAACTAACTTTCCCGCGAATTGTTGCCTGTAAAGTCGTTTTGGTGCAGTCAGACACTATCTTTATGTAAACTGCACCTTGCCGTTTAAGGAGTCCAAACACGACAGTCTTGCCGTAAGCCCCTCTCCCCGGTTTCCCTTTCATGCGACGTGGGCCGAAGAAGCTCTCATCTACCGCAATCTCCCCCTTCAAAGGAGACTGACTTTCACAGTACTCAGCGATCCGCTCTCGAATAGCTCTTAAGTAGCGGTTCACGGTGTTGCGATTGAGGCCGCTCACCTTGCTGATCTGAGTCGCATCCAAATCGTAGCTGAAGAGACGGATTAACTCACGTGTTTTCGTTTCAAAAATCTTGGAACGGTTTGCATACTTGTTTTTTGCTGGCATAATAAACCTTTTGCCAGAAAATACCATCCCGTTCTAGTCTTGTTCCTTTGAAAAAGGTTCTCTGGACTCTCCAAAATTTTTTATGTCGCTTCGCGAAAGTGATGACATAGAGAAATATTTTGTATTTAAAAATTATGGGAGCAATGGATATGTATCGACATATCCATTGCTCCCATAATTTATATCTTTTATTGCGATATAAAAAGCCTGTATCACCTTCGCCGAAGGCGACCAAAAAAGTTTAGGAAAAGGAAGGGATGGGGATCTGGGGGAAGGGGAGGAAAGAACCCTTTTCAAAGGGTTTTTCCTCCCCTTCCCCCAGCCGCCGGAGGCCCTTTACGCCTGCTCGAAAGGCAGGATGAAATAGAATTCGTTGCTGTTGTCGGTGTGTGAGTATCCGACCTGACCGCCGTGAAGTTCCACGACCTGACGCACGAAATAGAGGCCACGGCCTGTGCCGCTTTTGTGGGCCACGTTGTCGGCGCGGAAGCCCGGCTTGAAGACTTCCATGGTATTTTTGAGTTCCAAAGGCTTGCCGGTGGAAGCGACCCACATGCGGATACCGGGCTTTCCCGGGGCAAAGTAATTCTTAAGAATTTTCCAACCGTAGGAAATGAATTTGCCTCTTCGCCCGTCCGAAAGTGTAGTGGTTTCGGTATATTTGAGCGCATTGGAGAAAAGATTGTCAAAGACCTGGGAGATGAGCCCTCGGTCCATGATCAACCTGATGACCTGGTCGGGTGCACCTCCGAGAGAGAAGTTGACTTCAATACCTCGTTCTTCGAATCGTTGCTTGAATCGCTCAATCAGAGGGGCCATCACAGTTTGGGAGAGATTGACTTCCCGTTTGTCCAGTACATAGCGGCCTTCTTCGAAATGACGCCGACGGAGTAGTGTTTCGAGGAACATGGAAGTTGTTTCGTAGTGGCTGTATATTTCCTGATATTGGGCTTCGATGCCTGCGGTGATTCGAGCGAGTCGGTTGCCGTCTGCCGCGCATTCCTGTGTCCCGCAGTCACTCATGAGAGTGAGTATGTCGGACGTTGTGAGATGAAGTTGCTCGATTTGCCGTTTGAGTCTGTTGAAATAGAGCTTGAAGTACATATTGGGCACGATGACGTTGTGTCCGATATCCTGAACAAGAGATTTGATGAAGCTGATATGCTCCCGATTTCGGGCGCGGATGATTCTGTGGTGGAGTTGGAATCCTATTCGGTTGATGAATTTTTCCAGGAAAAGGCGTTTGTGTTCCGGTAGAGAACCACAGGGGTGCATTTCAAAGATGCCGAGTATATTGTGCGGCGGCACAAAGGGAAGCATATCATTGTATTCCGGGTTGCTTTGGATGGGGATGAAAAGATGTTCGCCCGAAAGCACGGGGCTGTGGGTGAATTCATCATCCCATGTCCGGGTGGTATGCCGCTCGCAACGCCCGGTGGAGCAACCGGCCAGAACAAAAGTATCTTCGTCTTCAAGGATATATATGCTTGATTCAAGACCGAGCAGGATACGAGGGATGGCCATACAGATCGCGTAGAACATTTCACGTCTCCGAACCTCTTGGGCGAGATCGAAAAAAATGTTCAGGGCCCGTACCTGGTGCATGGGGAAGTCGTAAACTTCGTAATCACGAAGTTTTTCTTCAATGCGCTTCACCATATACTCAATGCGTTTCGTATCATCCTGATCGTGGATATTCGGTTCCACGTCTGAGTGCGTGCAATCAGGATCGGTCATGTTTACTCCTTGCTGGGAGAGGAAAGTGAATAGTGGTTTCACCATACCTGCCTGACGGCTTTATGACAAGGAGAGAGCGGAAATACGGTGTTTCTTAATGCGAAAGGGCCGCTTTCGCGGCCCTTTCCGGGGGTTAGAGGTCTGCTTTTTGAGGAGGGGTCTGAGTTTTGAAACGTTGTTTCAAAGGAGGTATGGTATATGCGTAATGGCCTGTTATCTGGTCCGTATCCGTCTGGCGGGATGGGGGCTGTTCGCCTTGACGGGAACCGGGACAAGAGCCTTTATGCCGTATTTGTCTCCTTCCTCTTCCCGAACGCCCGCGTCGGCGTCCGGGTCGGTGAGGAGGGACCGCCGCAACAACGCGACGGTCAGGATGATGAGAGTGACAGTGATTGCATCAATCATGGATTCTCTTAAAGCATGAGCCGTGCCAAAATAGCAAACGTAATAAATTCAATAAGTTGGTAAAAGTTGCATGCGCAACACTTGTGCAAAGTGATGCTAATTGCACAAGAGGTGTGTGCACATTTGCACATTGTGCACTGAGTGTGCGGAAGTAATATGAGAAAGAGGGGGAGTTAGGTCATCAGCAAGGCGTAAGCCGTGCCGACAAGTGCGATGGTCAGTCCGCGGGTAACCTGATTGTACATGATGAGTTTGACAGCCATGCGTGGTTTGAAGATACCTGCATAGTAAGGGAGTTGATGGCGGAAGGCGCGCATGGGCGAGGACAGTACGTTACCGAGCATGAGGGCAAGTACCACTTGGGTTTGTGTCAGGCTGGTGTCCGTTATCATGGCACCTGCTGCGGCGAGTCCTGCGGTGAATTCGGCGGCCATGTGAAAGACCACGATGCCGAGCGCTTCTGGCGGCAGGAACGTGAAGAATGAGGCGCTTCCCGACATGAAGTCCTGAAGCCAGGCAAACATGCCGATTTGTTTTAAGACAAAAAACAGCGTGTAGATGGGACAGGTCAGGTAAAGAACCTTGGGCAGCCTTTTTTTGAATCTCAGCCACGTTTTTTGCAAGGCGGACCTGGTGTCCTTTCTTTTATCCATCTCATCCAGCTTGCATGGCAGACACCCTTTATCAATGGCGGGGAGCAGGAACTTGCCGGAATAGACGATTGCCATGGTTCGAAGGATGGCGGCGAACGCGGTTAATCCTACATAAACGGCGGCAGCAGCTGAGCTAATAAACGGGGCGGCAATGAAGAAGATGGTCGGTAAGTGTAGAAAGTAGGTCGGCAGTGAGTTGAAAAGGTTGGACAGGATCAATTCGCGATCTGATATTTCGCCTTTCTCATGGGCTTCGGAAAGCATGGTGTTGGCCGTGACTCCTGAGAAAAAAGCCATGGTGAAACTGGCGGCAGACACGTCACCCAGCCTTGCACGACGGGCTAGGGGAGCGGCCAATTTGGCGGCATACCTGGTCCATTGCAAGGACTCGATGAGGTTGCCCACGAGCAAACCCACAGAGATGAAGAAGGTCAGCCGGATGAGCGGCCAAAAAAGCCCGTTCCAGAGAACGGGCCAGGAGAAATCGAGTTCCATTTATTTCTTTTTGTGTTTGTTTTTGATCTTGATCTTGCGCACTTGGGACAGTTGGTCTTCGGGCATGTAGAATGTGTTTTTGTCGCCGGGGAAGGTGCCTCGGCGAACGTCGTCGCAGTAGCGAGCAAGGGCGGTGCGAGATTCTTCACCCAGTTCGGCGAAGCGACGAACGAACTTGGGAGTGAAGCGGTCGAAGAGGCCGAGAGTGTCGTGATATACCAGAATCTGACCATCAGTGACGTTGCCTGCCCCGATGCCGATGGTGGGGATGCTTACAGCCTCGGTGATGAGCTCGGCGGCTTCCACAGGGATGGCTTCCAGTACCACGCAGAACGCTCCGGCAGCTTCCACGGCCAGTGCATCGTCAATAAGGGCGCGAGTGGCCTCTGCGGACTTGCCCTGAGCCTTGAACCCTCCGAATTTTGCAACGTGCTGTGGGGTTAGCCCCACATGTGCCATGACCGGGATACCCGCGTCGGTGAGTGCCTTGATCTGCGGGCATACGCTTGCGCCACCCTCAAGCTTTACCGCCTTTGCATGCCCTTCACCAATGAACCTTCCGCCGGTTTCAAGGGCGCGTTCTACAGTGCAGTAAGACATGAATGGCATGTCGCCGACGACAAGAGCATGCTTGACGCCACGGCTGGTAGCCCGGATGTGGTGGATCATTTCATCCACGGTCACGGACAGGGTGTCTTCATGACCGAGTACGACCATGGCCAGCGAGTCGCCTACCAGTACGAGATCCATGCCTGCAGCGTCCGCGATCATGCCGGACGAGTAGTCATAGGCGGTCATGCAGCAGATCTTGTCGGCTCCTTTCATCCCCTGAATGACAGGGGCGGTGATGAGAGCGGCCTTATTCGAGGTGGTTTTCTTTTTGGTATAGCTCATGGTCGGAAGAGTATTGCTGCCGGACCGATGAGTCAAGTGGATGTCTGTTAAAGGACTGTTAATCGCGTACGTTTGAGGTTGGCGGCTTGCCGATTACTCGGTTGCGCCCGGTTTCCTTGGCTGTGTACAAGCGACTGTCTGCGAGTTTGAGCATGGATTCCACGGTTCCGGGTTCAGAACAGACGCCGGTTGAAATGGTCACTTGGATGGCGTTGCCGTCGGAGAGGATTTCTGTGGATTCGATTGACTGTCTGAGCGCGTCGAATCGGGCAAGGGCATCGCTTCCTGCCGTCTGTGCAAGCAAGACACAGAATTCTTCGCCGCCGAAACGGCAAGTGATTGCATCTTCGACGAAAGCCGCTTGGATCAGTGCCGAGATTTTTTGAAGCACCACGTCGCCACCATTGTGGCCGTAGGTGTCGTTGACCTTCTTGAAGAAGTCGATGTCGAGCATGGCTACTGATACGGTTTGGCCGCTTGCATTGGCATGTTCGGCGAATTTATCTGCATTTTCAAAGAAGTAACGGCGGTTATGCAAGCGAGTCAGCGGGTCCTTGTATGAAAGATCCCGAATAAGGGCGATGTTTTCCAGCATTTCAATGGAGTGACCAACGCGGCAGTGGAATTCTTCCACCTGGAAGGGTTTGGGGACAAAGTCGTTTGCGCCGCTTTTGATGAGTTTCGCCGAGAGTAAAGGATCGCCGCTGGCGGACATACCAATGATGGCCAGATCATTTTTAGAGCGAGTTTTTCGGATTTTGGTGATGAGTTCGACCCCATCCATTTCTGGCATGTCGTAGTCGGTGACGATGAGTTTGATGTCAGGATTATTGGTCAGAACTTCCAGTGCTTCTATGCCATTTGACGCAGCCACCACATGGAAAAGTTGTGTTTCAAGAAGTCGGATTATGGCTTTACGCATGGGGAGAGAGTCCTCCACCACCATAACTTTGATGCTGCTGTTTTTGTGGATGCGGCGGATGACGTCAATCAGGTTGTCCACGCAGGACTCCGAGTCCTTGAGGATGTAGTCTACAACGTTCCAGGTGAGCAGGTTGGATCGGAAGTTACTGTCGATCCCAGCGGTAAATATGATACCAGGTATGCCTCGTTTGGTGGCATGTTTGATGATTTCCCCGTTTGGGGCATCCGGCAGGGTCAGGTCGAGAAGAGCTACTATGTAAGAGTCTTTGCAACAATCGATGGCGGCAGCGGCTTCAGCATAGGTTTTTTTCCAGTCTACCTGAAAGCCGAGTTCATCCTCAATTCTTCGCCGGATGATAGAGGCGAAGAACTTGCTGTCTTCCACCAACAGGACTTTCGGAGTATCCAGGTGGATTTTTGAGGTGTCGGTAATTCTTTGCATATCCTCCATATATACATGGATGCCTTTGCGTTGCCATGATTTTCCTTTGAACATAAAAAAAGCCGGTCAGGAGAACCTGACCGGCTTTGATGTGCGTTATGTCGCCGTTTACATGGGGGCGAGGTTCTGGAGGACCCAGATGACTCGGCCTACAGTGCGATCATTCATTTCGGATGCCGGAATGGTCAGATCGGAATATTTATCGTTGTCTGCCTTGAGCAGGAAGGAATCTCCCTGATGGAAGACGCGGCGGATGGTCAGCCCCTGGTGAGGGAAGTACACCGCGCACAGGTCGCCGTCAGGATGTTCTTTCTGGTCGCGGTCGATGCCGACGAAACCACCTCGGGAAATGACCGGTTCCATGCTGGCCGAATCGACTTTAACCACCAGAAGTTTGGGGCGACAGTAGGATTCGGGTACTGAAAGCTCTTCAATGGACTTGGGTTCCCAGTCAGCCGCTTCCTTGTCCGCGCCAGCCATGGTGGAGACGGGAACAACACGACCTCGGGAATTCATGCGACCATAGGGTGTCGGAGCTTCGCGAAGCAGTGTGTCAGCCGGAACTTTGGCCTTGTCTGCATTGATGTAGACAGGCTCTACGCCTTCGGACAACCAGTCCGGGTCAAGCCCATGGCTGCGGTAGAGTTTGAGAAACCAGTCCGCCGGGATAGAACACCGGCGCTTGGCATCAGAGATGCTGGATTGGCGAACGTCGAGTACTTCTGCAAGCTGCACCTGAGTGCGAGCTCCAGTGGCCTTTTTAATCCTTTCAAGCGCTTCTTCAAACCATTTGAGCTGCGCCTCATCGCATCTCCTCTTCTTCTTCGGCATAAAGGCTCCTTCTCGTGAGATTTACGTAGTGTGTTTTTCTACCAGTTTAGTTTGTAATTAGCAACGAAATAGAATGTTCTATTATTTGCACTGGTGACATAAAAATATATTTTTCTTTAAAATCAATATGTTAGCTATTTCGGTCGAAAAATACTTGCAGAGATTGGGAGAAAGTCCCGGTTTTGTCAAGTCCTGTGTTTCGTCGATTTTGCGTCAAAAAAGAGGGGAAACGGCCAATTATCAATGACCGTTTCCCCTAAATTGTGGACGAATACAGTATGTTATTGCATGTATTTCAGGAAGGGACTTTCTGGTGTCATTATGAAGCGGGAATTTTTGTTAAAACCTTTTTGGTAGGCTTCCAGGCTTCTGGTGAACTCGTAAAAGTCAGGAGACTGGCTTAAAGCGTCGGCATAAGTCTTCGTTGCCTGGGCTTCGCCCTTGCCTCGAACGATCTCTGCCTGCTTGTTGGCGTCAGCCAGGATGATGGTTCTTTCCTTGTCGGCAGTAGCCTTGATTTTGGCTGAGGCCTCTCGACCTTCCGATCGGTACTGCTTGGCCTGACGTTCGCGTTCAGCCTTCATCCTTCCGAAGATGGAACGGGCATTTTCCGCGGGAAGGTCGGTACGCTTGATGCGTACGTCTATCACGTCGATGCCGTAGGGCAGGAGCAGTTCCTTGGACCTTTTGGTGACAGCGGCCATGATCTCTTGACGTTTATGGGAGACGACCTCAATGAGGGTGTATCGACCGAGTGCCACTCGCAACTGAGAGCGGACGATGTCGTCCAGTCTGGCTCGCGCACCTTGAATGGTGCGGACCTTGGTGTAGAAGGTCAACGGGTCGATGATCCGCCACTTGGTGTAAGAGTCCACGTTCATGTACTTTTTGTCCGTGGTGGTGATTTCTTCGGGTCTGGCGTCGAAGTCCAGGATGCGGGCATCGAAAAAGACCACGTTTTGGACCATGGGCAGTTTGAAGTGCAGGCCAGGGCCGAGAGCCTTGTCGCCGACCGGGCGACCTAGCTGAATGACTATGGCGGATTGGGTCTGGTCAACAGTAAAGGCTGATGACGTGACCACGAACGCGCCGACAATGATCAGTATGCTGAAGAGTATGGTTGTTTTTTTCATGGTGGACCTGCCTTATTGCTTTGCCTTGGGAGCGGCCTGAGTTTTAGGCAGCTTCTCCAGGGGCAGGTAGGGAACGGATTGCTTGAGAGCCTCGTTGGACATGATCAGCTTTTCCACTTCCGGGTTGGCAAGAATGGATTCCACGGCCTCAAGGTACATACGTTTGCGGGTGATTTCCTTGGCCTTGCTGTATTCGGCCAGCACGGACAGGAATCGCGCAGCGTCACCTTGAGACTGGCGAATTTTGGCTTCCTTGTAAGCTTGGGCAGCATTGACGATGTGCGCAGCTTCACCGCGCGCCTTGGGCAGAATGTCACGCTGATATGCCTCAGCTTCGTTGATGAAGCGGCTCTTGTCCTCGCGTGCGCTGGCAACATCTTTGAATGCGTCCACGACTTCTGCGGGGGGGTGTACGTTCTGCATCTGCACGGCTACGATGGACAGGCCTGTCTGGTACATGTCCAGAATGTTCTGCATCAACACGCGTGTTTCAGCCTGGATTTCCTGTTTACCCGTGGTCAGGGCGTCATCAATCTTGCCCTTGCCTATGATTTCACGCATGGCGGCTTCGCCTGCATGAGCCAAGGTCTTCTCAGGGTTGTTGACATTGAACAGGTATTCCTCGGCGTCCTTGATCATGTACTGAACAATGAACTGTACGGATAAGATGTTCTCGTCACCGGTGAGCATCAGGGATTCTTCCTTGACCTCGCGGCTGACTCCCTGCTGGAATTTGTTACTGCGCGCCGTGCCCACGGAGCGGAAACCGAATTCAATACGTCGGATCTGAGTCACCTTGGGCGTCAGTACGCTTTCCACGGGAAATGGAATGTGGTAATTCGGACCCGCAGTTGTGATGCGGTTAAATTGTCCAAACTGTTTTACCACGCCCACTTCATCGGGTTCTACGATATAGAAGCCGCTGGCAATCCAGAGGACGATGAAAATTGGTATGATGAGTTTCCAGCTGGGCAGCTTGAATTTTTTGAATTTATCAAACTGGTCCTGAAAGTCATCAAAGTTCGGCGGCTTGCCGCCGGGGCGCCCCTGTTGCTGCTTTTGTAATTTTTCCCAATCCCAATTCATAATGCTTCACAAGTAGGCACATTGCGGGGTTAGGTCAAGGCAGTCATGTAAAAAACGACGTATTTTGAGGCGAATAAATCCCTGCTTCAGCAGGGGCAATATTTCAATGAGAGAAGATTGGACGTTAATAGATGTCGAAGTTTCAATGTTTGACAGGTCTTTTCCGCCGTTTCAGGACTTTTGTCCTAAGGCGTGAGGTTGAGGTCGTGGGCCAATGCCGAATGTGCGGCAGATGTTGCAAGAGGCTTTTGCTGAAGGATGCTGGCCGTTATTTGAAAACGGAAAAACAGTTTCGCACACTCTGTCAGTCTGATCCGGCACATGAATGCTTTCGGGTCATTGAGCGGGATGAATTTGGTTTTCTCATCTTCAACTGTTCAAAGCTCGAAGACGACAATATTTGCACTGATTATGAATCCCGGCCTGCTTTATGTAGTAATTACCCGACCAAGTCGTTATATTACCACGGCGGTTGGTTGCGCGATGACTGTGGCTACTCTTTCAAAGCTGTGACTTTTCGCGACGTCTTCATGCGCCGCAAGGCATGGGGGAGACCCCGGTTTGCCAATGTGCTGCAAGGACAAATAGAACAGGAAAAAGACAAGCGGGCACCATGAAAAAACTCATATTCATTCTCATCGCCGCCCTTCTGACTGGTGGGGGCGTCTGGTATTTCAACGCAGGTCAATCCAAAGGCAAGGTCAAGGTCATCAAGACCGCCACTGTACAGCGGGGAGACGTGTCAAAGGTTCTTGAAGCCACCGGCATCGTCAAGGCGCAGGTGGGCGCACAGGTCAAGATCGGTGCCCAGGCTACAGGTGTACTCGATTCCGTCCCCGTCAAGGTGGGCGATCATGTTAAAAAGGGCGATCTCATAGCCAAGATAGATTCTCGCGAATTGCGATCCCGTATTGCCGAGGCCCGCGCCAATCTTAACCTGGCACAGGCAAAGCTCGAATACATGCAAAAGAATCTGCCCAGAAAGCGTTCCCTGGTGAAGCAGAAGCTTGAAGCGCAGGATTCCTTGGACATTGCCTATCAGGACGCTGAAATGGCCCGGCATAGCGTGGCTTCTTCCCGTGCCAAGCTCAAAACTCTTGAGGTCCAGCTTTCTTACACCAAGATTCATTCTCCCATTGACGGTGTGGTCAGTCAGGTCGCGGCGCAGGAAGGAGAAACCATCGTTTCCGGCCTGTCCGTTTCCAATCTGATCACCGTCCTCGATCCCACCAAGCTTGAAATGTGGATTTATGTGGACGAAACCGACGTTGGGCGTGTGGTCGATGGTCTGCCCGTGCGTTACACCGTGGACGCCTTCCGTAACAAGGTGTTCAAGGGCACCGTGGACCGGATTTATCCCGAGCCGGAAATCAGGGACAACATTGTTTACTACCGCACCCTTGTCATGGTCTCCCCGGAGCAGTCCGAGTGGTTGCGCCCGGAAATGACCACTCAGTGCAAGATTATTGTGGAAACCAAAAAGGATGTTTTGACGGTTCCCAACACCGCGCTCAAGTGGGTCAAGAATCGGCAGGTCTGTTTTCGTGTGGATGATCCCAAGGTTGAGCCTGTGGAGGTATCTCCCAAGCTCGGTCTGGTCGGTTTGAAGACCAGTGAAGTGCTTGATGGCCTTTCCGAAGGCGATACCGTAGCTACACAACTTGTCCTGCCTGGTGCCAAGGTCGGCAAGAAGGGGATTTAAGCATGTCCTATCCGGCCATCAGCCTTGATGCCATCAACAAGACTTTTTTCCCGCAGGGAGAAAAGAAGAACGGAGATGCCGAACCGGGTATTGAGGTACTCAAGTCCATCACGCTTGACGTTGACCCCGGTGAATTCATTGCCCTGCAAGGCACGTCCGGTTCAGGTAAATCAACGCTTCTGCACATAATCGGATTGCTCGATCGACCTACGTC
>Ga0070729_10004569_pt1 | contig 14980 bp, 10 predicted proteins | sample tdDd472_FD_66725 | JGI IMG/M metagenome (GOLD analysis project Ga0070729, IMG submission 66725) | Marine sediment microbial communities from the Atlantic coast under amendment with organic carbon and nitrate - tdDd47.2 | ecosystem: Environmental > Aquatic > Marine > Coastal > Sediment | place...
CAAGAGTTGCCAAACAGGGTGTTAAGAATATTATCAATGGGGCACATGTTGATGCAAATAGTGGTAAAACATTTGATAATTTGTCACCACTCGATAATTCATTGATTTGCACAGTTACGGAAAGTGATGCGACTGATATTGATACGGCGGCGCAAGCGGCAATGACTGCGTTCCCTGCGTGGCGCGATATGCCAGCGAAAAAACGCCGTGACATCTTATATCGTGTGGCAGACTTGATTGAAGAAAACGCTGAAGAAATTGCCTTGTTGGAATCATTGGATACAGGTCAGCCGATACGTTTTATGAGCAAAGCGGCGGTACGTGGCGCGGATAATTTCCGGTTCTTTGCTGATCGGGTTGAAAGTGCGCGAGATGGGGTGTCGTTGCCAACTGATGAGCATCTGAACTATACGCTGCGGATACCGATTGGCCCTGTGGGTATCATCACACCGTGGAATACGCCGTTTATGCTGAGTACATGGAAGATTGCTCCTGCGTTAGCGGCTGGCTGTACGATTGTGCATAAACCAGCAGAACTAAGTCCTGTGACGGCGCAACGGTTGACGGAAATTATGTTGGAAGCAGGTATACCAGAGGGGGTGATTAATGTTGTCAATGGTTATGGCGAAACAGCTGGTAAAGCACTGACAGAGCACCCTTTCATTAAAGCGATTGGATTTGTCGGTGAGTCTCAGACAGGCAGTCACATCATGGCACAAGGGGCACAAACCTTGAAGCGTGTCCACTTTGAATTAGGTGGCAAAAATCCTGTGATTGTATTTGAAGATGCTGATTTAGATCGTGCTTTGGATGCGGTTGTCTTCATGAAATACAGTTTGAACGGGGAACGCTGTACGTCAAGCAGTCGGCTCTTTGTGCATCGCAATATCTATGCTGAATTTACCAATAAACTCAAAGCGCGAGTGAAAAATATTCGTGTCGGTGATCCACTCGACCCTGCAACAGAAGTTGGTCCGTTGATACATCAGGGGCATTTTGACAAAGTTAGTAGTTATGTTGGTATCGGGCAAGGTGAAGGCGCGACACTAGCGGCAGGCGGTGAAACCTTGACGGGCTTAGGTAGTGATAATTACTTTCAACCGACATTATTCACTGATGCGACCAACACGATGCGAATTGCACAAGAAGAAATCTTTGGTCCTTTCTTGATTGCCATTCCATTTGATAGCGATGAAGAAGCGTTGCAACTTGCAAACGATGTTAAATATGGGTTGACGGCTTATATATGGACACGCGATGTCACCCGCGCGATCAATATGGCGCAAGATGTGGAAGCTGGCATGGTCTGGGTAAATTCGCACAATGTTCGTCATCTCCCAACCCCGTTTGGCGGTGTAAAAGCCAGTGGGATTGGACGTGATGGGGGCGATTATAGTTTTGACTTTTATATGGAAACCAAGAACATTTCGATTGCACTTGGCGACCATCATATCCCGACATTAGGCAAAGGTTAGGAGATCATCTGATGCCCATTTTACATCCTGTACCCGAACCAAAATTTAATATCGTGCGTTTGAGCCATATCGAACTTGGTGTAACCGATTTGGAAGCTTCTAAAGTGTTTTATGTGGATACGCTGGGCATGATTGTCACGGAAGAGACAGACGATACCCTATATTTACGCTGTCTTGAAGAACGTAACCATCACTCGTTTATATTGCGTCAAGTGGATGAACCGATGGTATTTGTCATGGGCTATAAGATGGCAAGTGAGGCTGATCTTGATTTATTGGCTGACCATCTTGAATCGCTCAAGTTGCCAATTAAGTGGGTGGAAAGATATGAGCAGGGGCGTACCCTCCGCACACAAGACCCAATGGGGATGCCCTTAGAATTTTATTTTTCGATGACACAAATTGACCGTAGCTTGCAACGTTATGCAGAATATAAAGGTGTTCAGCCGATGCGGATTGATCACTTTAATTGTTTTACACCGAACGTACAAACATCCCATGATTTTTATGTAGGAGAGCTTGGTTTCCGTGTGACTGAATATACGGAAACAGATGACGACCGTGAACAGCAAGATTTATGGGCGGTTTGGATGCACCGCAAAGGTAATGTTCATGATATGGCATTGACGAATGGCACAGGACCGCGTTTGCATCATACCGCGATATGGGTTCCGACGGCATTGAATATCATTCATTTATGCGATTTGATGGCAACGACAGGTTATCTTGCAAATATGGAGCGCGGACCGGGGCGACATGGCATATCGAATGCGTTTTTCTTATATGTGCGTGATCCAGATGGACACCGCATTGAAATTTATACGAGCGATTACATGACTGTAGACCGAGATTTTGAGCCAATTCATTGGGATTTGCGTGATCCGCAACGGCAAACACTCTGGGGACATGCCGCACCACAGTCTTGGTTTGAAGAAGGATCGTTGTTTGATGGACTAGCTGTGAAAGAGAGTAAATTAACTGCTGAACCGATTGTTGCACCTTAAACAAGATTAAGCTTGTTAATAATGCGCATCAACCTATTAATTGATCGATTATTTGGTGGATAGGTTCAATGTTCACATTGTAGCGGATTGTGAATGTGATTATATGATCTTCTACGCTGGCAATAATATTTATATTTAATCTCAGTAGTACGCCGTTTACTTACTTGTATATACATCGATAGCACTTAAATCGAATCAATTTCTTACCTATGAATTTGAACTTTTACAAAATTAAGATCAATCTAATTTTCAAGCCGATTGTAAGGAAATGTCTATTTTTGTAATATAAGGCTTGATTGCATACTAGGTTTGTTGTACCATATTTTGAGTATATACAAGTGGGATTTGATATTTTTATATAATATCAAATTTTATAAAGGGTATACTTATTTTGTTCATCCCTCAGTATTGTGTATAAAACAGGGTTCATTTCTAAATGGATTCATATATTCTAATATCTAGAAAATAATTATCATTAATTGTTAATATATTGCATTCGTTTGAATAAGAATGCAAACTATTTGATGTTAACATGTGTATTTGTATTATTTGCTTTGTTTCATAAGTTGGCCTAAGAAACAACCTTTCTTTTTAAGGACAAATTATGTCATTTGCTTCGCCAGAATTCGTAATTTTCTATGCTATTGCTGTAGCAATCTATTACATTACCCCATTCAGATTTCGATGGGTATTGTTACTAGCGGCAAGCTATTTCTTTTATGCATATTGGAATTCCAAACTTATCATATTGATTTTGTTATCGACCTCGGTTGATTATGTTGCGGCACGCATTATTGATGGTGTTCCAATAGAGCAAATCAGATCGCGGCGTTTTTGGCTCGCCATCAGTGTAATACTCAACCTTAGTATTCTCTTCACCTTTAAATATTATAATTTCTTCATTACTTCAGCGAATGAACTACTACATACCTTTGGATTTGAACAGTCTTTACACACGCTTCAACTCATTCTACCTGTAGGCATTTCATTTTACACTTTCCAATCTATGGCTTATACGATCGATGTTTACCGCGGTAAGATCGCTGCTGAGAAACACTTTGGTATATTTGCACTTTATATATCTTTTTTTCCACAGATCATTGCAGGACCAATTGAACGAGCTTCTAAATTACTACCCCAGTTTCGCCAAGATCATCATTTTGACTATGATCAAGTGATACTAGGTCTACGGATCGTACTATGGGGGTTCTTTAAGAAAATTGTTATTGCAGATAGGCTTGCTCCTTATGTAAATGTGGTTTATGCGAATCCGGATTCATTTGATGGGTTGATCGTTATCACTGCATCATTGTTTTTCATTGTACAAATGTATTGTGATTTCTCAGGTTATGCTGATATTGCGATTGGCACCGCTAGGATAATGGGATTCAAGTTATCCATGAACTTTAGACAACCATTTCTCTCACCTTCTATAACGATATTCTGGCAACGCTGGCATATAACGTTACTGAGCTGGTTTATGGATTATGTCTATATTCCACTAGGTGCCAGCCGTATTTCTCCTCTACGCACATTCATTAATATCATGATTGTTTTTACGATTAGTGGTTTATGGCATGGTGCAAATTGGACATTTGTCCTATATGGAGCGGCGAATGGTGCTCTGATTGTGATTGAGCGCATCTGGCGTATGTGGAAAGGGCGACCACGTCTACCCAGACTAATCTTAATATTACAAACGATGATGATTGGCGCATTGATCGTAACCTTATTCCGAGCAAGTTCCGTTGAAATTGCTTTTTCTATGATGCGCAGTATGTTCGATCTTTCAAATGGTTTCGATAATATCAGCATACCCTTTACAAATGGGGTGGTTGGACCCAATTATACTTTTCTCTCAGTTTGGGTTTCTATAGCAATACTGTTTATTTATGATATTTGGGATAGTCGTTCATCTGTAGTTGTTGCAGTAGGTAAGTGGCCAAGAGTTTATCGTTGGACTGGATATTATGCCCTACTTATCTTAATCTATTTAGCAATCGTTTTCGGATCAGTGATTGAACAATTTATCTATTTTCAGTTTTAATAGTATGATAACACCATCAACAGAACCTAGTAATCATTATTCTGGACTCTAAACTATGCGTCGTTTTTTGAAAGACCTACTTGTATTTCTGATCCCAGTTATAATTGTGATGTGCGTGGTTTGGACTATGGGTATATATTCAGGTGAAGCAATCCATCCACGAATTATTGCACAACTCCAAGCGAATTCATGTGACTATATTTATGGTAAAAGTCATTTAGCCTCACGTGTAGCATACCGCATGGCTCAGTTGGACTACACTCAGGCAGAAGTCTTCATTGTAGGGTCATCACGATCAGTACATTTTAGAGATCAATTTTTAGATGATCCTGATAAATTCTTCAATATTTCGTTGCCAGGTACAAAAACGGAATCTGTTGCAAGTTTTGTTGAACAAATCATCAAACGGTCATCAAACGTAAAGGTCATCCTTGTTGAAGTCGAGCCTACAATCTTTAATTCTAGAATTGCGTCTGACGTTGCGCTAAGACTTGAGGATTATATGGATCTTTACGATCCTATGGAATCCGAGAATGTGGTGAAATATCTTAGTGAGAATTCCAACTATTTGGTACAACAACTCATATTGAGAGATTTGTCATTAGAGACAATATTCTTGAAAGAGCCAAATAGTAAGATTCAGAATAATTTGGACGGCGTGATACCACTTGGCATTGAGGCTATTTATAGTAGAACGGGGTTTCGCTGTGATGGAAGTATTATGGAATCTCCGATTATAATTCAAGAGGCTACAAGTGACCGAGAACTAGCATTACAGCATATCGAAGCGAACGTCGGACTTATCCAGACGGGTGATACGATCGAGCCAATGCGATTTACATATATTGAACAATTATTGCAACGTGTACAACAAGAACAGATTCAAATTATTGGCTATACCATGCCGTATGAACCACAGATACATGAAATTATGGTTACAACAGGAGATTATTCCTTTATTGATATTGCTATACAGGGAATAGAAGCATTATTTGATGAGTATGGATTCCCTTATGCTAATTTGTCTGATCCAACTATGATTGGGGCAGAAAGTGAGATGTTCTATGATGCAGAGCATCCTAGTGAACTTGCGACGTTGTTGTCTTATATTGAACTTTTAGATCGTTATCCAGAGATACTTGGAGATTATTCAGATATTGACCGTCTCAGGTCGGTTGCAAATAATGTACAAGATCCGTTTAGAGTGTTTCCGCCATTTTCAACTTACTTGCAAGACGAAATTACCACACAAAGCAAGCCATTAGCGGAGAGTGAGGATTCAGAGAAAGCCAAGTCATAACTAATCTTTAAGTGTCGCTGGTGTTTGATTTAATTGATTAGAGCAACAAAAGCATCAAGTATGAGCTCGCAATCGTCCCCGTCATGCAATGTTTTCTCTGATGTCACGCAATTAACTATTCCATAACGAAGAAACCATCATTATATGAACAGAATTCCTTTTGGCTTAAAGGATGCTATAGATGCTATCAATGGAATTTTGTTCTTTTGTAGATGAAATAGTATCATAGGGGGCGTTGATGCATGGCAAAATTTCAAATGATTTTATATGGAGAAAATTATTTTGATGCAATTCCAATTACAGTCACATTTAGATGCAATTTATAGAGAAATGAACCATCAGTTTGAATTTACAGCAAAGCAGATTGATGAAGCACGAGATTGGCAATCAGATTTCCGGAGTGCTTTACAGGAGTGCCTGAAAATATCCGGACGTACACTACCAACTGATCCCACAACAACGCTTATTTCGTCAAGGGATAAAGATACTTATGTCGAAGAAAAGCATCTCTTATCTGTTGATGGGGTTGCAACACCCCTTTATATGCTTATTCCAAAGGCAGAGCCACCTTATCAAACGGTGATGGCCTTTCATGGACATGGCATGGGTGTTAATGTGATATTAGGGAATTTTGAAGATTCTAAAATAGCAGAAGCGTCAAATGCTATAGATAACAACTTTGTCCAACAGTTAGCTGAAAGTGGTTATCTGGTTTGCGCGATTGAGCAACAAGGTTTTGGTGAACGAGTCACGAATCAGATGAATCAGCCATCGGGTGGTAATTCTTGCCGTCATTTGGCATTTGAGTATATGTTACATGATCGTACTTTACTCGGTGAACGAGTATGGGATGGGATGAATGCAATTAGCTATGTACTGACTCGGGATGATGTGATTGCGGATAGCTTGAGTTGTGTTGGCTTTTCGGGTGGTGGAACTGCGTCGTTGTTTGTATCAGCTTTGGATGAACGCATCAAAAAAGTGGTGATAGCAAGTTACATGTGTACCTTGAAGAAGTCGATCTTGGGGATGAGTCATTGTGAATGTAATTATGTTCCTAATTTACTGACTTTGGGGGAAACAGGGGATATTGCAGGGTTGATTGCGCCGCGACCAGTTCAAGTGATTTCTGGTGAAACCGATCCAATTTTTCCTATAGATGGTGTGCGTGAACAATATGTACGGCTCGAAAAAATCTATCAAGTATTTGATGCAGATGGCAGTTGCACACTGACGATTCATCCCGATGATCACCGTTTTCATTTTGCGATGGTCGAATCGTGGTTACAGGAGAATACTCGTTAAGACTAGATTTAGTGATGAATCCGTTTAACCCACTCAATTTTTATATAGGCTGAATCGCTCATTTGCTTTATCATATAAGATATATCATATATAAAAATTCGTTACATAAGGAAAATTTCATGAGTGAAAGAAAACGGTATGCCATTGTCGGAACTGGGTCACGTTCTGGTATGTACGTCGATGCGATTACAGTGACCTATAATGAAATGGCTGAGCTAGTCGGATTTTGTGATTTGAGTCAAACACGCATGGATTGGTATAATGCTCAATTGGCTGAGCATCTTAAGATGCCAGCTGTACCGACCTATAATGCTGATGATTTTGACAAAATGATCGCAGAGACTAAACCTGATGTTGTGATCGTAACGACTATTGATGCCTTCCACCATCAGTATATTGCGCGTGCGATGGAATTGGGATGTGATGCGATTTCAGAAAAGCCGATGACGATTGATATTGATAAGCTAAATGCTATCTATGATACGATTGATAAAACGGGTAAATCATTACGTGTAACATTTAATTATCGTTATGCTCCAGCATATACACGGTTTCGTAAGCTGATTATGGATGGCGTGGTCGGACGGCCTCTGGCGGTTGATTTTTCATGGATATTAGATACGAGTCATGGCGCAGATTATTTCCGTCGTTGGCATCGAGAAAAAGAAAATAGTGGTGGCTTGCTGGTACATAAGGCGACACATCACTTTGATCTCGTTAATTGGTGGATTGATTCGTACCCCAAGCAAGTATTTGCGATGGGTGATTTGCTATTTTATGGCAAAGAGAATGCTGAAGCACGTGGTGAATCGTATTCGTATACGCGCTATACAGGCGTTGAAGAAGCGAAGGATGATCCATTTGCCTTGCGACTTGATGAGAAATCAGCATACAAAGGGCTTTATCTTGAAGCTGAAGAAGAAACTGGCTACATTCGTGATCGGAATGTATTTGGTGAGCCGATTACTGCCGAAGATACGATGAACGTTACCGCACGTTATGAAAATGGGGTGTTGTTATCATATAACTTGATCGCCTATGCACCATGGGAAGGCTTGCGCGTGGCTATCACAGGCACTAAAGGGCGCGTTGAGATGGATATTATGGAGAATGTGACACATCTCAAATCTGATAGTGCATCTGCATCTGCGAGTAAAGGTGCATTCAAGCAAACACAGATTCGGGCGTTCCCCATGTTTGGTGAAAGCTATGAAGTTGAAATTCCGCCTGCTGCTGGTGGTCATGGTGGGGCAGACCCTGTCATGCTGGAACAGATCTTTTCAGATAATCCGCCTGCTGATCCATATAATCGTGCGGCTTCTCATATTGATGGTGCGGCTTCGATCCTAATGGGTATTTCAGCAAATGAGTCCATCAGGACAGGCCAATTGATTCAAGTAGACGACTTGTTTAAGTTACCTGTGTAAGGTAATTCTGGTACAAACCGATAATCCGAATCCACTTGTTGTTTTTGGATTATCGGGATAATGACCGACCATGTTTCTAGCAGACCTTTTGGACAGTGTGGCAAATCATCTTGGATAATCGCATGGAGTTCAGCCAGATTATAACAAGGGACGGCGGCATACATATGATGTTCGATGTGGTAATTCATATGCCAGTATATAAAGCGCAGACATGGGTTGATGATGATCGTCCGTGTATTGATGCGATAATCACTGACATTGTCGGATAGCCCGATGTGTTGAGCCTCATTGAATAAATACTGGAATCCCGCACCATAAAATGGGGCGAGTGTGATCAAAACAGGAATCATCCACAAACCCAAATAAAGCGAAACCACGACAATTAGCCCATGTCCAAACAACAAAAAGCGTGACCAATTGAATAAGGCGCGACGTTGCTGAATGGCTTCGGGCGGGAATAAGGCGTTCCCCCATTCTCCATCAATGATACCAAAGCTCAATCGAATCACTGATTTTAGCCGATTGTATAAACCCTGCGGGTTAATAAACGCAAAACTCAAATAAGACTTAAATGTTAGATTTACAGGCAAGACCACTTCAAGATCATCGGGTGGATGCAACGTGTGTTTGTGATGTTCTTGATGGCTTGCCCAGAAAAAGACATGATTGTACCAACCGAGGAAACTGTAAATATCCCGAAATATGATATTTAAATATGGTGTTTTAAAAACGGTTTTGTGGCAGAGCTCATGAAATCCATTGACGAGAAATGCGTAAAATGTGCCGTGAATGAAAAGCAAGATGAGCACAATGACCAGTGGCAATCCACTTTCAACTGCTACCCATGTCAGTCCACCTGTTACCATCAACAATGCCAAGTTCCCTACAGTCAGTACAAATCCCTGCCAATCACTGCGTTGATTGAGTCTAGCAAGGTCACTAGCTGGGACAGGTGAACGATACCATTTGATACGCTGTTTACTCGATTCACTGCTCATGGGTGCATTCCTCGTTTATTTCATTGTAAATTAGATTCATTAACGATAACGCGTGTTTTGATCGTTCTGCCACATATCAGGATTTGTACCAAATTTTTGCTTTAGATCATCGGTAACAGCATCTAATCTGTTAATGGTTTCTTGTGATAGTGATAAATTCGCGGCGGTGATATTGCTATGGACTTGTTCGGGAGTTCGAGCACCAGCCAATACAGATGTAACGGCAGGTTTATGGAGCAACCATGCTAAGGCTACGTGTACCATAGATTGATTGATGTCGTCACAGATTTGCTGAATAGCTTCAAGGGTGGCAAATAATTCTGTTTCATAGCCCGATGTACCGTGCTTAGAGTCTTGGCGATCACCTCGGAAATGACGGGTACGGGTACGTGAATAGGGCATATCATCAGCATTTTTATATTTGCCTGTGAGCAGTGCTTGATTCAAAGGGCTATACGGTAAAATTGAAATGTTATTATCCACGCATTGAGGCTGAATTTCAAATTCAATCGCGCGCCATAATAAGCTGTATGGTAGTTGATTGGATTCGTAGCGACCCAGTGCGAGCATATCAGGCATGTCCTGCTTGCCAAAATTTGATACGCCGATCACACGGATTTTGCCTTCTTTTTGGAGGTCAAGCAATGTATTCATGGTATCTGCCAATGGAACATCTCGATTTGGCCAATGGACTTGGTACAAATCAATGTAATCAGTTTGGAGGTATTCAAGGCTTCGTTCACAAGCTTTCCGCAGGTCGTTAGGGGCTAAGTCGCTTTGGCTGACTTTTGTAGCAATAATGGCTTCTGAACGGCGATCTTTTAGGGCACGTCCTAGCATTTGTTCAGAATAGCCGTTGCCATAACCAGGGGCTGTATCAAAAAAGTTTATTCCAGCATCAAGCGCCGTATGTACACTATTGATCGTATCGGCTTCATCCTGAGGTCCCCAGTAATCACCACCAACAATACCCCAGAATCCGACTGCAATTGGGGAGACTTGGAGTGATGAATTACCTAATTGTCGATATCGCATGAGTTGCTCACTTTCGTTTTAGTTGTTTATTGAATGTAAATTATGGATTTGTACTCAATTCGTCCTCGGCACGTTCGATGAGTGCGCGCATATAACCGATGGCATAGGCAGTTCCCGCGCCTAAATGATAATCCCCAACAAACTTGGGTGTGTGATCTAGAATCATAGTGCCATCGTAGCCGTTAGCAACAAATGTTTTCATGGCTTGATACATATCAAAATAGCCGTTGTCGAGGAATGTTTCGGTAAACTCAGAGTGCGGTGCAGTCACATTGCGGAAGTGTACAATAAATACGCGGTTATCATTTACAAATTGCTCGATACCTTCCAGTACATTCCCAAAATCATCTCCACCTTCTAACCAACATCCTGTGCAAAATTCCATACCCAGCATTGGACTATCGGCGATCTTGAAGGCTTGATTATAGCGTTCACGACTGTTGATTAAGCAGGGAATCCCGCCTAGAGCATCAGTGGGTGGGTCATTGGGATGGAGAGCAAGGCGTACCCCTGTATCTTCGGCTATTGGGATAATGCGCTCCATAAAATAGGTGAAGTTTTCCCATAATTCATCGAGTGTATATGGACGCTCATGGGTCAATGGATGTGCTTTGAGCTCGGCTAAATCTACATAGCGCGCCGAGGAGAATCGATTGGTACGTGATGGCGAACTCCATACTTGATCTGGTTCCCATGTGAAGGTTGTTGTCTTGATTCCAACACGGCTGAGGTTGACTAAGAGTCGGGCGAATTTTTCAATATCTTCGTCTCGCCCGGGTAGTCCTAGATGAATTTTAGGAGATTTACCGACGTTGAAATTACCGGCATTATACAAAATTAAGCCGGCATTGGATACTCGTTCAGTCAAACGTGCGAGGTACTCATAATTGGCTTGTTCGTCACTGACCCATGTATAGCAATAATCCAATCCAAGTTGGCGTAAAAACAATAATTCATCGTCATTTGGATCGGGGTTAATCATCGCGGAGAGTTTGATCTTTGATGTGATTGTTGTTTCTGGGCGACCCATGCGTGACTGTGATGACATATGAAAAGCCTTTTAATAAGAAAAAATAATAACGAATCATATTGTAACTGAAACGCTTTGAAATGAAAAATAATGGCGTAGCGGTGATTTCATCAAGTAGATTCATATATTTCTGTAGGTGTATTGGAAAAGGAGGTCGCCAAATAGAAAATTGCGAGGGGAGTGATCTGTGTCAAGAGTCGAAGATAACTCTGAACAACGTGTGCATACAAACCTGTTTCACGGACGCTAAACAAGTAGGTTGATGAAATCAGCACAAGATAGATCATCATTGGCATCCAGATTATTGGGAATCGAAAATGTCCTGTAAGAAAGCATCCTACTACAAAAATCCATATGCCAACTGTCAAAAATGGATTGAAAAGTATTGGGATGAGTAAGCCAATGACCTCTATAATGCGTTCTGGGGTCAAACTGATAAAGCCAAAGTCGCTGATAATGGTCGCAGATGCTTGACCAACAACAAAGCTATACCAACTCACCCATGCAACGCTAGCAACCCCGATAATCCACAGGATGGCTTGCAACAGGCGTTTTGGGTTATGGGATCGGGTGATTGCCATGACACATAATCCGACGATGACACTTAACACCAATAGAATACCTTCGTTTTTTGTCAGTACCATCGCACCAAATACGAATGCCATTAAAGGACTGGCTAATGTATCACCGTCTAAGTAGCGGTTGAGCCATACGATGCCAACAATCAACATCATACTGAGCGGAAGGTCTGCGGTTGCGGTTGGGATAACAAGCCAAAATTGCGGGAATCCTGCCAGAAATACAAGCCATACGACAGGGCGTTCAATTTCGAAATGGGTGAACAATGCATTCATTGCAAGAATGATACTGATATATGCCATCCATGTCGGTAACTTAAGGCTAAACAGGCTATCAGACCCTGCGAGTTGCCATTGTAATTGATGAGTGTAAAGCATGGGGTAATCAGGATGTTGTATTGGTATCAGTGAATTAATGACTTGAGTATAATTTGGGGTAATAGATAGCTGGTGTGCTTTAAAGAGCCACATTCGGATTGTATCATAATGATACCCATCAAAAAATATATGAAGGCTCATGTATCCTATCACTAACAGCAATACAACAGTCAATAATTTTGATTGACGGAAAACACGCCAACCATTGATTTGTATTTTGGGTAGCAAGCGGATAAATTCGACTAAACCGATTAATCCAAGTCCGATCATTATTATTGGTGGTGGTGATTGTTTCCCGATGAGGATGCAACTGTAATAAGTAAGGTACAAAATACATGTGCCTAGCACCCATGACAAAGCAATTGTAGCAGGTGACAACTCAAGATTATTGCGTTGGAATAAGCGATACAATAACCATCCCGCGCACCAGATGGCGGCTATCCTGAATAGGGGCATAACATCATCTCTTCCTGTATCATTTGACAGCCTTCCGCCAAGTCAGGCAATTGATCTAACCGTGTGTCTCCGAAAACTGGATTATTATGTAATGTTTTGGGATATACCCATAGTTGCGCATTCATATGGAGTTGGACGTATTGATCGTCGCTCACATCTGATGTGACCCAGAGGATGAGTTGGTTGGTGTTTATTTGTTGTGTTGCGTGTCGAAATTGTGTTGCTATGGTTTCATATTCATCTGGATTATATGTGTTGAATTGGCTGAAGAGTGTCGTTAGATTGTCAATTGGTTGTTGAGATGCATGAAAATCTATCAAACGAACAATTGGTCGTGTAGCCGTGATTAAAATACCCGTCAGCCATATAAGACCCAATAAAAGCATGGATGCACGCTTTAGGAATTGACTGACATGAATCTGTTTAAGGCTATTTTCTAGGTTTGGCATATTGGTTGGATAGGAATAAACTCGTTGTATGATGCTGGACACTATGACTGAGTACGGTACAATTGTCAATATTCAGCTTATTCGATTATTAAAAATATTCCCACGAGTGGTTTGTTTTTAAGTACAAAGGATTACCTATGAAAACCCGTTATTTTTCATCTGATGCGGCACAACAGAAAGTTGCCGTTGAGCTTTATGACTTGGTGAAGGATTTACCACTGATTTGTCCACACGGGCATGTTGACCCTCGGTTATTTTCTGATCCCAATTATCGTTTTGGGAGTCCTGTTGATTTATTGATTATCCCAGACCATTATATCTTCCGTATGATGTATTCACAGGGGATTTCGATGGAGTCTATGGGGATTCCGCGGAAGGATGGTGGTGAAGTTGAGACCGATCATCGCAAAATCTGGCAGTTAATCTGTGATAATTGGTATTTGATGCGCGCGACACCGACAGGAATTTGGATGCGTGATGAATTGCAGGATGTTTTTGGTATCTCGGAAAAAATGAACAGTGCCAATGCTCCAGCTATTTATGATGCGATTGATGCAAAACTCCAAAGTTCTGAATTTCAACCCCGCCAGATGTTTGATCGTTTCAATATTGAGGTTTTAGCGACAACCGATGCGGCAACTGATACACTCGAACATCATCAAGCAATTCGTGATTCTGATTGGAATGGACGTGTTGTTCCGACATTCCGCCCTGATGCCGTTGTCAATGTGGATATGGATGGATGGCGCGCGAATATCGACTTGTTGAGTGCGGTATCGGGTATCTCGGTTACGGATTATCATTCATATATTCAGGCATTAGAACAACGTCGATCTTTCTTTAAGGCAATGGGGGCGACAGCAACTGATCATGCCGCAATGACAGCCTATACGGAAGTATTGAGTGATTTTGAGGCAGATGCAATTTTCCAGCTTGCACTCAAAGGGCAAGCATCAGCAAAGGACGCAACACGATTTACGGGTCATATGTTGATCCAGATGGCACGAATGAGTAGCGAAGATGGTTTGGTAATGCAATTGCATGTCGGATCATTCCGTAATCATAATTTGCAAACTTTCGATAGGTTTGGGCGGGATATGGGCGCTGATATTCCGATGACGAGCGAGTTCACGAAGAATTTGAAACCCTTGTTAGATCGTTATGGGAATCAATCCGACTTAACGCTGGTTTTGTTCAATCTGGATGAAACAACCTATAGTCGCGAGCTTGCGCCATTAGCAGGGCATTATCCGATTTTGCGTTTAGGTCCGCCATGGTGGTTCTTTGATAGTTGGATGGGAATGCACCGCTTTTTGGATGATGTGGTCGAGACAGCTGGCATTTACAATACCGCCGGTTTTAATGACGATACTCGCGCTTATCCCTCGATTCCGACACGGCATGATGTTTGGCGACGAGCATGTGCAGACTGGCTAGCCCGTCAAGTCGTACGTGGTTTTATTGATAATGAAGATGCCAGCGAGATGGTTCATGCAAT